>AMWB02080534.1_pt5 | contig 34843 bp, 25 predicted proteins | sample 200311 | NCBI WGS metagenome assembly AMWB02 (sample SAMN02737377, study PRJNA173069) | bioreactor metagenome | biome: anode biofilm in microbial fuel cells | place: USA: California | collected 2010-12-16
CGGCGCGGCGGAACCCGAACGGATACAGCTCGGCGGCCATCTTTTCCGTTTCGTACTGATTGAGACGGCAGCCGATGGTATGGAGGGATATCTTTTTGTCGGCACGTTCCTGCATAGGGAGGGAATATAATGGATTGGCGGGGTCGGCGGACGGTTATTATCGGAGTTCGCGGTGGCGGTCGAACCACCAGGCCCAGAGAACAAAGAGCGCTCCGCTCAGACCGACCCATGCGACCGGTTTCCAATCGGGCGGGGGCGGGCCGAACAGGGCGCCGAGATAGATGATTCCGAGAAGCGCGACATAGCTCCAGAGCCCCCACCGGCCGATGCGGTCTTGGCTTCGGGTCGTGCGCAGATAGAGCCAGAGGCCGCCCGTGAAAATTGCGCCCTCGAGGGCAATGGTACCGAAGGCGGAGTTCCAGAGGCCGAGGCCGACTTTGGTCTCGCCGGTCGGGGTGAGCGGGAGATCGGGGCGGTGGACGAGCAGGTCGAGAAGCCAGTGGGACGGCACGAGGAGCGCGGACACAACGGCCGAGCGAAGATTGCGGCTAAGCGCAAAGACTATCAGGCCGAGCAACAGCCCCCAAGCGAGATTCATCACCAGACTGTGGCTGACGGGGTAGGATTCGAAGTCCATCGGCGAGACGGCCATCAGGCCGGGCACGATAGCGACCCGTTCGATGCCGAGCAAGAGGAGGACGGGCCAGAGCAGGTCGACAAACTGCGAGGCCAGCAGCAGGGTGCCGAGGGAGGCCCTGGGGGCGACTTTTTTCGCGGCGAGCGCCACGCCGAAATGACCGAGAAACATACTCTGGTGTAACAACGGAAAGAAAGGGCTTGTTCTTGGATTATCTGTGGAACCGATTGGATTGTGAAGCAAGTACAATCGAAGGGGCTTGCTCAGAGCTCACGTTTGGCGTTGAAGATAGATTCCATCCAGATACCTGACTGAGACACTTCGTGCTCCATTTCGGGCTTTGCGCTTCTGCTGTTTCGTATTAACGTACATGCAAACGTCAGCTGATCGCACCCGGGGAATACATGTTTCGTCGTGTCCGAACGTCAGTCAAGAGTCTAAATTCCATCGGTTGGCCCGAGAGGCTGCTGTACGTCCTTGCTATCTCTTGCACCATAGTTGCCGCTCTGTTCTACCACTTTGTGGGCTCTCACTGGCTTTTCGGAGGGGCGCGAGTCTACTTCACTGGCCAGCGGATCCCCTGCTCTGTAAGTCAAGTTGTGGATTCATCACAGATAATCGGTATGCAAGGATTGCTCGAAGATAGATGGTACTACACAATCAGAGTGGACTCCCTACCTGAGCAGAACCTCGTTACCGATTCGAGTTTGATCCCAGGTGACAGGGTCACCGTTTTGTATCACCGCAAGCTACACAGGGGCCTCGTTTTTCCGAACGAAGTTGATTTCGTCCGGGCCCTCAAAGCGTCATTGCCGTTTCTTGGCCGCTACGACGCGTTTAGCTGGATTCCCCGCACTGTCGGTTTTCTAATTCTAGGTCTGCTACTGCGCATTGGTGTTTACGTTGCTGTACTCACTTGGAGCATTCACAAGCGGATTGAAGCCTCCTCACAAGCCGGGCAGGTACCTTCAAATGTGCTCTTCCGAATAGCCGAGGTTTCCGCCGCACTAATGGCTGCAGTTACTGGCACAAGTCTCATGCTGAGTGTGATGTTCTTCCTGTTCCGGGGATTCCTGCTCGTGCAGGAGTCGCAGTATTGGCTCACGTCCATGACCGCCTTGATTTTCGTCCTTATCTTGTTGTCTCCCATTCCGGAAGCCATTGGCCGATTGTTCTTCACGGTTCAGGACATGAAGGTATTCCGCGTGGTTCGAAACCTTTTGTTCGTCATATCCGGCATGTTCTTGAGCTGGAAGCTCGTGGCGGGATCCCTTAAGGCGGACATTACCTCTTTAGATACCTTTTGGGACTACCTGTGGGCTGTGCTCACTTCACTGTTCTCTTAGTGGGAATCCACAGAAATCGCAATTCCATTATACTTCCCGTGACACTCATTTCCCGTGTCCTCAGTGGCCTATTAGACTAGACGAGATGCCGACAGCGGACCAAGCGGATTGAAGCCAGAACCTTTGAAAAGACAGTCTGCGACACTAACTGAATCGCAATTTAGAGAGACAACAAGTACGCCCGGAAGGATTTGAACCCTCAACCTTCTGGTCCGTAGCCAGACGCTCTATCCAGTTGAGCTACGGGCGCATGATCGATTTGCGGGGCCAATATACAGGGGGATGGCGGACCCGGCAAGCAAAATGTCGGACCCATCATAGAGCGGCTTCGGAGGCGAGAATCGGGGATCGGGAGGCGAAAGAGCTACTTAGAGCTGTGGACCACGAGATAGACGATGACGGCGGCCACGAGGGCGAAGAGGCCGAAGATGCCGGCGAGCAGCATGGGCCGAGGCGCCCCGCCGGCCGAGCCGGACGAGGCCTGGGGTTCGACGGCCGGTCGGCTCAGCATCTTGTCCAGCCACCGATCCTCGGCCTCCAGTATTTCCGGTTGCTGGTGTGAGAACGTGGTGACGGCCAGTTCCGGGAGAACCGACTTGGCCACTTCCTGAACCTCTATGAGAATCACGGTGACATTGTCCGGGCCGCCCCGGTCGTTGGCCATCTGGACCAAATCCTCGGCCATTTTGGCGAGATTGTCGCGATGGCGGCGCGCCACCTCGAAAATCTCATCGTCATCGGCGTAGCCGCAGAGGCCATCGGAACAGAGCAGGAACTGGTCGCCCGGCTGCAGGCGGATGATGCGGTAGTCGACATCGACATTTTCGCGAACGCCGAGCGCTCGCAGGATGATGTTCTTCCCCACCAGAGCATTGGCTTCCTCTTTCGAGAGGTTCTGCTGCGCCTGCATTTCGGCCACCCAGGAGTGATCGATGGTGAGCGGTTCGAGGGCGCGTTCGCCGATGCGGTAGGCGCGGCTGTCCCCCACGTGCGCGATCGACAGGATGTCGGCTTCGCCGGCGACCGCCACGATGGTGGTCCCCATGCCGGCCAGGGACGGATCGGTCTGGGACTTGCGATAGATGGCCCGATTGGCGAGGCGGATCGCCTTGACGAGCAGTTCGCCGCTGCCGGGGACCGGCTGTCCCAGCGACAGCGCCGGGTCACCGAGTAACTCGGAGGAATATTGCAGAAAGGCGCTTTTGATAACTTCGGACGCGGTCATGGAGGCTACCTCGCCGGCCTGATGTCCCCCCATCCCGTCGCACACCGCATACACGAGGTTCTCATCGTCGACATGGAGATAATCCTCGTTTCCGGGGCGTACGAGTCCCTTGTCCGTACGGGCAACTACTTTGAGTTTCAATGACACGTCGATCCTTGCTGTAGCGCGGTTTTTTCGGTCAGTTGCGAAAAAGTATACTATCGGCGCGAACCGGCGGGCAACTAATAATTTGCCGGTCCCTCCCGTCGCGTCGACAGATCGGACCGATGTCAACGATATCGGCAGCGCGCTCCTGACCATCAACAAAAAACCCCGGCGCGAGCCGGGGTTCTCGAAGGAAAGTTCGAAACTCAGATCACTTGGTCAGCGTCATTTTGCGGACCAGGCTCCCATCGTCCGTCACCACGCGATACAAATAGATGCCGCTCGCCATCGCGGAGGCATCGAACGGTATCTCGTGATCGCCGGAACTCAGGATCCCCAGATCGCGTGATTCAACCTGACGCCCCATCATGTCATACACTTCAAACCGCACGGCGCTGCGCGACGGCAGACTGAACGCGACGGTGGTGGTCGGGTTGAACGGGTTCGGATAGTTCTGGCCCAGTGCGAAGCCGTTCGGAAGCGTCACGCCGCCGCCGGGGACATCGGTGATCGAGGCAAACAGGTTGACCGTGCCGTCGATATGCTGCGTGGTGTCCAGATGGCTATAGAACGAGTAGCTGATATTGTCGACCGTATCAACACCCGGCCAGGTGGGGATCACCACGTAGAACCAGACATTAACATAGAAGCCGGTGTTGACGTAGTTGCGCTCTTTCGGGATGATGATCTCCCAGCCTTTTGAATCGGACACGTGAACGCCGTAGAAATCCAGGCCATCGCCGTTGTTTTGAATCTGGCCGAAGAATTTGACGGTGTCTTCGGGCATACCGGCCTGATCCTCGGGCAGATACAGTGCCGAAAACGCCACGTTGGCGCCGGTCACCGCGAGCGAGACGGAGCGCTCGGCCTTGTCGGACCAGGTGTTATCACCCGTCACGGTAGCCCAGCGACCGTTGATTTTGAAGCGAATGCTGTCGCCGGCGACCGCGCCTTCATCGACCACCGGGGTCGTGGCGGCATCGTCGCCGTAAACCGGCATGAAACCGTACGTACCGGCCACCTCAACCGTGTCCTGGCCGCAGAGGACATTTTGAGGGTCGTACGCCTGGATAATGGAACCTGGCGGTACTGCCGCGCCATTGAAGGTGGACAGATAGAGACTGTCGTAGAAATAGGCAAAATAGGGGGTCGGCTGGATCTGAGCGGCTGCGCTCATCGCCAGACCTGCCACCACTCCTGCGGCCACCAGGAGGATCAGAGATATCTTTCTCACAACATCACCGCCTTGTTCATCCGGCCCCGCACCTGCGGGGCCGGATGGTAATATACTCACGCGCGACTATTTCAACAGCATCATCTTCCTGGTTTCGGAGAAGCTGCCGGAGGTGAGGCGATACAGGTAGACACCCGAGGCGACGGATTCGCCCTGGACGTTCCTGCCGTCCCACTCCACAGCGGTCGTTCCGGCCGCAGCCTCACCGTCGAACGGCGTGGCTACGAGCACACCAAGAATGTTGTACACCTCAAGTTTCGCCCGGCCGGCCACCGGCAGCGCGAAACTGATGGTCGTGGTCGGGTTGAACGGGTTCGGATAGTTCTGGCTCAGCGAGAATTCGCTGGGCAGCGTGCCATCCGTCGTCTTCGCCGTCAACGTCGTCACCAATATCCGGTCGCCGTCGGCGCCGTAGGTGAACGTCTCGTTGGTTTCCACGCCGTTGACCTTCAGCACGAAGGTTTCGCCGGCTTTCAGACCATCACCACTGTTATCGGCATATACCGGCATGAACCCGAAGGTTCCGTTCTTGGTCATGGTGAAGCTGCCCACCTTGACGCCGGACTCGGTATAGGCGCCGATTTCGGAACCGGCCTTCACCGCCTGGCCGTCGAGGCGCAGGTCGGACGAATACAGGTTCACCCAGTTCATTGTCGGCGTGACATCGGCGGGAGCCGCAAGGCGGGCCGCCACATTGTTCGGATTTTCAACAGCGACCATGAGCGGACCGACGCCGCCCGGATAGGTCAGGTAGCCATCGGAGGCCACTTTGACCCAGTAGCCGAAGCAGCTGCTCATGGAGGTCAGGGTGTTGAACTGACCGCCGGTCGGGCGGTAGATCTGGATGCCGTTGTCGAAGCCGTAGGCGATCGTCAGATTGGTACCCAGCGAAGCGAGCGCATCGGCCGGCGTCATCGAGGTCCCCGGCAGATAGCTGACCAGGTTCCAGCCGTGATAGACGCGGATAGCCGTGTTGGCCGGAACCGGAATACCGGTCAGGGACAACGTGGCGCTGCAGCCCGGCTTGATCTTAATCCAGTAGCCGCTCAGATGATCGGCGTACCAGAGCGTCGAGAACTGCGGCAACGTCGGATCGTATGTCAGACCACCACCTTCGAAACCAAGGACCACTTCAACACAACCGGAGATCGAGGCCAGCACGTCGGGCAGGAAGTCCACCGGTGTATCGATATTCCAGGAGACCAGATTCCAGCCCTCGACGAGCTCGCACTCTTTCTGAATCACGCCACCGGCGTTCAGGCAGACCAGCATGCGGTCATAGGCGGCCGGATAGGTCACATCGCCGTCGGCAATCGCCATCTGGCCGTTGACCCAGAAGGTCAGGACATCGCCCGTCATCGCGCCGAGCGTATCGGTGAGCGTGTCGTTGGCGCGGTAGACCGGCATGAAGCCGTACTTGCCGAATTCGGTGACGTAGAACTGGCCGACAATCATGCCGCCCGGTTCGGTCGCTTCAACCACAGAGCCGGCCGGGAGCGGATAGTCGTTCAGCAGATTCTGATCGCAATAGTAGTCGACCCACTGACTGGTGGTGACGACGGGGCGGAGCGGGCGAAGCACCAGCATGACGCCCTTGGAGCCGAAGGTCAGATCCTCGGCCACGGCCGGATAGTAGCCGGCCTTGGTGGCATACAGGTCGAACATCGTCGGGAAGTTCTGGAACCAGACCACGCCGTTGGCCGCCGAAATCTGGCGGTCCATCCAGGTGGTGCTGTCCGGGAAGTTCATGTACAGGTCGACATAGGCGCCCGGAATTTCGACGCCGTTGGTGTCGACGACCCAGGCACAGAACTGGTTGGCCGTCGAATCGGCCACGTTCAGCATGATCATCACGTTGCGGAACTTCGGTTCGCAGACGTTCGGGTCCTCGGTGCTGATCCGGAGATCGGCGAAGAAGGTACCCGGCAGCATGCCGGTCGGATCGACGGAGACGATTACGCTCTCCGGCGTATTGCCGGAGGTGGGCATGATGTGCACCCAGGCGGACTCGGAAGTGACGGTGAACGCGAAGTTCGCCAGATCATCCGAGCTCATGACCATCACCGCACGCGCTGCCGGCGTGGTCATGCTGTCGCCCTGCGTGACGTTGAACACCAGGAGCGAATCCGGGGTGAGAATCTGCGCGCACGGGCGCGGCGCGACGTTGACCGTTACACAGTACGATACCGGGGATCCGCAGCCATCGTGCTCGATCACGATGCACTCGATAAACGAGCCGGTGTCCGGGAAGGTCTGGCTGAAGTAGGTTGGTACGGCGGCGTACGTGGTGCCGCTCAGAGTCGTGACGTGGAACCGTCCGGTGTCCACGATGGTCCAGTTAAGCGGCCCGCCGGTGCTCATGAGCCGCAGCGTGTCATACAGGGTCACGGTTGAGCCCACGTAGACGTCGATCGTCCTCGGGGACGGGAAGACCGTGAGGGTCGGGCAGGTCGTCACGGTGAGGACCGCCACCACGGTGTTGCTGCCGGTCGCCTCGGTCGACGAGACCGAGATGTCGGCGGTATAGGTGCCGGTATCGACGCCGGCGATATCGACATTCACGTTGACCAGATCGGGCGTCATGCCGGAGGCATTGCCGAGCGTCAACCAGTCAACTCCTTCGAGCGCCTGGTACGGGATGTTGGCGCCCCCCTGCTCGGAGACGGCGAAGGTCTGCGGGAGCGGGTTGCTGCCGCCGGCTACGGCGCTGAAGTACAGCGTATCCGGAGTGGTCACCAGAATCCTGGGACGAGCGACCACGGTCAACTGCACGACGCGGACGAGCGGCGAGTTGGTGGCGGCGGTCGACGTGAACGTTACACTATCGGTGTAGGTGCCCGGATTCAGGCCGGTGATGGTCACGCTCACGGCCACATCCTGCGGCGTATTGCCGGAGGCGTTGGCCAGTGCGAACCAATCGGCGTTTTCGACGGCCGAATAATCGACGGAGCCACCCGTAGAGGTAACCGCGAAATTCTGGCTCGGCGGATTCGGGCCGAGTTCAATGGCGTTGAACTTCAGCGTGTCGGGCGCCACGACCAGGGTCTTGGTGGCCGGTGTCACGGTCAGCTCGATCACGACCAGTTGCGGCGAGTTGCTCGCCTCGGCGGAGGCTACCGTGACGAGGTCGGTGTAGCTGCCGGCGGTCACGCCGGCGATATTGACGTTTACGCCCACGGCGCCGGGGGTGGTGCCGCTCGGATTAGTCAGCGACAACCAGGTCACCGATTCACTGGCGGTGTAGGCGATGGCCGCGCCGCCGGACTCGGTAACATTGAAATTCTGCGGATCGGGGTCAGCCCCGAGTTCCTGCGCGGTGAAGCGGAGGGTGTCCGGAGCAACGACGAGGACTTTAGGACGAGCCACTACGACCAGCGTGACTTTGACGATCTTGTTGCCGGCCGACGAAGTAACGGAGACGTCTTCGGTATAGGTGCCGGCGGCCAGACCAGTGATGTCGATATTTGCGACGACTTGAGCCGGTGTGTTGCCGGTGGCGTTGCCCAGTGTGAGCCAAGCGGCGGTTTCAGTAGCCGAATAGGGGATCGCGGTGCCGTTCTGCTCGGATACGACGAACGACTGGGCTTCCGGGTTAGGGCCGCTTTCGGTCGCGGTGAAGCCGAGGCTATCGGGCGTCACGACCAGCGCCGGAGGCGCAGCAAGGGTGTCCTTAATATAGTAGCAGTGCGGACCGCTCCAGGCCGGGAAGACACTAATGCCACCAGAGCCGGCCCACTTCCAGGTGCCGCCGGGGCGGAACCAGGAGGAGTCAACGCAGATGTGCTTGCCGGCCGAACTGCCGTCGTTGAATCCGACCTGGACAGTCACGGCGTTGTTGTTGTAGCCCGCCGCCAAACCGGCTGAGAATAACTTGGCTCCGATGATACCGACGGTATCGGGTGTGGAGTGATCCAGCGTGTCGAAGTAGTTGATGCTCAGACCAAGTTCGAAATTGGCCCGGGTGAGACCGATGGTATCGGCCTTGACCCAACCCCAGACGGCCCCATCGGGGGAATACACCCGAAAGCCGTTAGAGATGCTCAGGTTGTTGGCGGTGGGGTTCTGATACCGGAAGGTCAACGTAATGTCGTCCCCGGCCACCAGTGTGTCACCGCGATAGAGACCATCCACATGGTCCAACGAGATGCTCTGAGCATTCGCCTGGCCGCTACCGAAAAGCAGCGCCAACGCGAAGATGCACAGAAGCCAACCATTCGTTCGTTTCATGGTCATCTCCTATCCATTCATGTTGGAAACTAGAAAGTTGTTTGTATCTATGCTCATCATCATCGACTCACGCGTCGAGCAGAACCGTCCACAACGACAGCGCCGCAGGAGGGTGCGGTTCGGGCACGACTACAAAGCACGTCGTGCCAAAGCAACGCACCGACACAGGGCACCTGGTGGTGGTTATCTCACGCGCCTGTCAAACTCGTTCAATGTTCTTAGCAAACCAGCAAAGTTAGACCAAATGAAGCAGAAAGGGTTATGTCGTGAGGAATACAAGCAACCCATTTCCCCTCTCGACCGGCCAAAATATACCATATCTCCAAGTGTTGTCAAGGGGTTAGCAATACTTTGTTGTATCGCGTCGCCGATCATGACCATTCAGGCACCCGCCTTTCGACGAGCGCGCAACCACATGAGCAGACTGACAAGAATTGCGCCGGTGAGGTCAGTTGCAAAGTCTTTCACATCTGTGTATCTGCCGGGTACATATCCCTGATAGTATTCATCGAGTCCGGCGAAGGCTGTAACAAAGAGCAGGCAAAAGACAAGGGCCAGGTTCGGGTGGATTCCGGGGACCAACTGGGCGAACGACCGGAACGCCAGAAACGCAAAGATTGCGTATTCGAGGAAATGGGCCAGTTTATCGAAGGGAATGGCCCGGAGTTCCGGTCCTTTGAGGTCCGGGATGGAGGAGACCGTGATAACGGCCGAGCCATAAAGCAGCATCGGGAGATGATACCGAAAGAAGATCCGACCCGGACTATATGGTACTGACATAGAATACATCGCCCCGGTCCAATGCAAACGGCATGCTCAAAACGCCGGAAAAACCGTCCTTTTATTCCCAGGCGGGCCGTCGGCGTCCGGCCGACAGGGGACGAATATACGGGGGATTATGTTCGACCGGAATCCCTTTTTTTTAGAGTAGCGCGGTCGACGGCCGTTGTATAGACTCCGACCGATCATGGCCAGTGTGACCCCGCCAAACCAACTCAGCGCCGCGCGCAAACTCCAGTTAGCTTTCCTGGCCTTCACCGTGCTCGTGCTGATCGGTACGATCGGTTTCATGCTGATCGAGCAGATGAATCCCCTGAACGCTTTCTACATGACCATCATAACCCTGTCCACCGTGGGGTACGGTGAGGTGCAGGCGCTTTCCTCAAGCGGCAAGATGTTCGACATCGTGCTGATCCTGTTCGGCATCGTGCTCGGGGGATTCGTGGCTTCGGTGATCGGCCAGGTGGTGATCGAGGGGCAGTTTCAGGAAATGGTATTGCGAAGGAAGATACAGAAGATGATTCAGAAGATGAACCGCCATTGTATTATCGCCGGCTTCGGCCGGGTCGGCCGACAGGTGGCGCTCGAATTCCAGCAGAAGAACGCACCGTTCGTGGTGATCGACAACCGTCCGGCGGCGCTGGAGCAGTTGGCGGCCCTGGGGTATCCGTTCGTCAAGGGGGACGCGATCGAGGAGGATGTGCTCCGGGAGGCGGGAATAGAGCGGGCGCAGAGGATGATCACCACACTGCCGCAGGAAGCGCAGAATGTGTATCTGATCCTGACGGCGCGCTATCTGAACCCGAACCTGTACATCATATCGCGGGCCGAGTACGAGGACAGCGAGAAGAAGCTGCTGCGGGCCGGCGCCAATCATGTCGTGGTGCCGCACGTGCTGGGGGGATCGCGCATGGCCATGGCGGCGCTTCGCCCGAACGTGGTGGACTTCATGCGAATGGCGATCGGGGGTGAAGAGGGGCTGTTCATCGAGGAAGTCGTGGTGCCCGCGACGGCGGCGCTGGTCGGACAGGCGCTGGTCGACTCCAACCTGAAGCGGGACTTCGGCGTGACCATAATCGGCATCAAGTAGGGGAACGAGAAGATGGTGCTCAACCCGTCATCGCAGACCCGGATTGCCGAGGGTGACATTCTGGTCGTGATGGGGCAGTCGGTGGAGCTGGAGCGACTCAACAAGGGGCTGGGGGTTTAGTCCAGCAGCATCGAGGCCAGCCAGAAGAAGCAACTCAGGGTCGCGATATCGGCCGCCGCCAGCACGATCGGACCGGAAGCGATCTTGGGGTCGAAACGGGACCGGCGTACCATACCGGGCAGAAAAACTCCCAACAGACAGGCGACCAACATACCGACCGAGATGCTGATGGTCAGCGCCACTGCGGTCGGCCAGTCGCCGCGCCAAAGCCAGGCGATCAATCCCACCAGGGCGCCACAGGAGAGGCCGAGCAGAAGCGCCGTGGCGGCCTCTCGCCGGATAGCGCGTCCCAGACCTTTCCAGTTGATGCGCGTACCCGCTGGCTGGGTTTGCAGCGCCAGGGTCATGGACTGGATGCTGACACTCTCGGCCAAAGCCAGCACGACGGGGACGAACAGCGCCAGGACCGTGGCGACGGCGATAAGCGACTCATAGGCGGCGGCGATAAGCGCGCAGGCCAGTCCCCCGCCGACATTACAGAGCAGCCAAGGGAAGCGGTCGAGGTAGCGACGCCAGGGAGAGCGAAAGCGGCTGCGGGCGACATGCACGCCGATGAGCTGAAACGCGTCGTCTCGTTCTTTCGAGTGCGTGGCGCCGGAGAATTCATCGGAGAAGACCGTGAGGTCGATAACGCCCAGCAGTCGGTTCCCGTCGTCCACCACGGGCAGGGCCATCAGCCGGTGGTGCAGCAGCAGCTCCGAGGCCTCGAGCACGGTCGCGGCGGCCGGAACGCTCATGACGCGGGCCACCATGATATCGCCGATCCGAGCGCCCGGCGCCGACATGAGCAGGCGGCGAACCGGCACGACGCCGCGCAGCACGCCGGCCGCATCGGTAACGTAGAAATAGACGATTTTCTCTCCGAGCTCGTGTCCCCGCAGATAGGCCAACGCCTGGTCGACCGTCTGATCCTGCCGGAGCGTGGCGGCTTTCGGCTGGGCAAAGGGAAGGACCGGACGGTTCAGATCGCTGTGGTGGATGGTCGTTGTGTTCATTCAGTACCTCTGTGTTACGGCCGGGGGCAAATTAAAGCCGGAGGCCGGTCAACCGGAAGAAAAAACGGGACCGGTCCGGTGGCCCGTGGCGTACCCCGATATCGGTTCACTTGAGCCGGGCGGGGGGCTTCCCGGGCCAAAAACAACTTGCCTTATCTGTAATACTTTCATATCGTTACGGCGCCTTAACCAGAGGCATCGGGCGGCTAAACCGCTTCTAAGAGACTGCTTCGGCCCATTGTAAGTCACTTGCGCTGTGGGGCCGGCAGTTCACAGAGCGATCCAACCGGGGATATCACCGCGCCCGCAGGGCGCCATTGATCGACCCAGCCCAAGTAAGAGAAACCGTGGCTCGCTTGACAGTATGCAAGTATATGGCGGTTGGATCCGGAGATGGTGAGCCACAATGAATGAAGCGTTATGAGAGGTAAAATCTCAAACCTGGTCCTGCTCGGCATGCTCGTAGGCGTGCTGCTGGGCGGCCTGCTCGGCTATTTTCTGCCGAGCGTCATGCTGGCGACGAGTTTTGTCGGCCGGCTGTTCCTGAACGCCTTCCGTATTATTATGGTACCGCTCCTGATCACCAGTCTGGTGGTGGGAGTCAGCTCCCTGGGCGGCACCCGACGCATCGGTCGCATGGCTGCGGCCACGATTCTCTATTATCTGGCCATCGGCGTGGTAGCCGCGCTGATCGGCCTGGTCACCGTGCAATTACTCGCCCCTGGCGCCGGACTCAACGCCCCCGCGGCGCAGATTCCGTCCGGGATTCCTCGGCCCGAGTTCTCCACGCTGACCGACTTCCTGGCCACCCTGATCCCGGATAATCCGGTGGTGGCGATCGTGCAGGGACACCTGTTCGGTCACGTCCTGCTGGCGCTCTTCGTCGGCGGAATTCTGGTGACGCTCGGCCCGCGCGGCCGGACGGCCATTCATTTCTTCCATGAACTTCGCGAAGCGCTCTTCCGGCTGGTCATCATGCTCCTGAAGATCGCGCCGCTCGGCCTGCTCTCGCTGGTTGGAACGATCGTCGCCCAGAATCCGGAATCGATTTCGGGGGCCGGCGGCAGCCTGACCATGTACACGATTACCATGGTGGTCGCTGTGCTTATTTACGCGGGGCTGATTCTGCCGCTGGTTCTGAAGCTGTTCGGCAAACAGGCACCGTTCGCCTATCTCGGCAACCTGATGCCGGCTCTGGCCACCGGGTTTGCCACCTCGTCGAGCGCCGCCGCTCTCCCGGTTACCTACCAGTGTGTCGTGGAGAGAAGTCGGATCGATTCCCGCGCCGGGAATCTGGTTCTGCCGTTCGGCGCCATGGTGAACATGGGGGCCACCTCGCTGTACCTGGTGGTCGCCACGATGTTTATTGCCCAGGCGTTCAATGTTGACGTGAGCTTCGGCCAGACGATTCTCATCGTCGCGGCCGCGGTGCTGCTCTCGCTGACCGCCACCGGGCTGCCGTCGGCCGCCTTTCTCACGATGGCCGGCATGCTGGCGATCGCTGATTTCCCGGCCCCGGCGTATGCCGGGCTGGGGCTGATTCTTCTGGTCGACTGGATCGTGGACCGCTTCCGCGTGAAAGCGTGCGTCTGGGGTGACGCCGTGGGAGCGGCCGTGGTGGCTCGTTTTGTCGAGTCTTCCGGTCAGCGACCCAATGAATTCATGTCGCGCGACAGTTCCGGACAGGAGCGTCCGCGTCGCATGGACCGCCCGCAGGGCGGACGCCCCGAGCGCCCGGGGGGGGATCGCGACAATTTCCGCCGCGACCGTGACCGCGACCGCGATCGTCAGGGACGCCCCGATGATCGGGGAGTGCGTCGTGATGGCGGCGGGCCGCGTCGCGATCGGCCGAACGAACGTCGGCGCGACTTTGACCGTCGCTCGCCGTTTGCTGTCGCCGACAAGTCAAGCGCCGTGATCGGCGGAGAGCACGTCGAAGTGGAAGCCATGAATGTCGACCTGAGCGACGAGATCACTCCGTCCGAGGAGACCGCCCGCAACCTCGACCGCCCGTATGGCGGTGACCGCGATCGGGAACGGGGCGACCGTGACCGTAGCGAACGCGGCGACCGCGAGCGCGGAGATCGTGGTGACCGCGGCGAACGCGGCGAGCGTGACCGGGCTGACCGCAGCGACCGTGGCGACCGCAGCGACCGCAGCGATCGTGGCGAGCACGGCGATCGCGACCGTGGGGATCGTGACCGAGGCGGACGGGGACGGCGCGACCATCGCTCGGGACGGCCGCGCCGGGATCGACGGGATTTCCGTGAGCCGCGCGAAAACGCCGCCGCGCCGGTCGGCGAGGAAGGGCAGCCAGTTGAACAGCCGGACCTGCCGGGTCTCGAGTCGCAAGTCAACTCCGAACCCGCAGGCAGTTACACGGCAGCATCCTCCGAGACTCCTGCACCTGAAACGCAGGAGATCTGGTTCCGCCAGGAAGAGTCGGAAGACACCGAGATAACTCGCGGCGAGGGATCATCGGAGGATTCTGATGAGACCGAGGCTGCGTCGCGGGAAGTCAGTTACGGCCGGCAGCGCCACCGTCGCTTCGAGCGTCCGCGCTCGGAGGGAAGTGGTGAGAACGACGCCGACGCCCCTGGTCCGACGACCACCGGTACGGAATCACCGGAAACGCCGTCCCACCCGGAGGGACCGGTCGAGTTTGGCCGCGCTCGCCGTAAGCGAATGAGATAAAACAGGTTACCTCTCACACCGCCGCGTCAACACGCGGCGGTGTTCGTTTTTGGAAACTTTTGGTCCGCTGCCGCAATATATTCTGTGGCGGTGGCCGAGTGGCCACTGACGAAATTACGAGAGGATCGAGACTATGAACGGATTCAAAGTTACCTTTTTGATGCTGGCCCTCATGGCGTTGTTCATGTGGCTGGGGCATCTGTTCGGCGGCACCGGCGGTATGATTATCGCTTTCGTGTTCGCCTGCGGCATCAACTTTTTCTCCTACTGGTTCTCCGACAAGATGGTGTTGAAGATGTACAAGGCACGGGAGATTCAGGAGGCGGACCATCCCAAGTTGTTCCGCGTCGTCAAGCGGGTGGCCACGCAGGCGATGATGCCGATGCCGCGCGTGTACATCGTCCCGAGCCGCGCGCCCAACGCATTCGCCACCGGGCGAAACGTCGAAAACTCTGCAGTGGCGGCGACCGAAGGATTGCTGGAATTGCTGAATGAGGACGAACTCGAGGGCGTGATCGGGCATGAAATCGCCCACATTCGCAACAAGGACATGCTGATCGGCATGGTGGCGGCGACCTTCGCCGGCGCGATTGGCATGATCGCGCAGATGGCGCAGTTCGGCGCCATGTTCGGCGGCATGGGAGGACGCGATGAAGAGGATCGCGGCGGCGGCCTGATCGGCGTGCTGGTGGCGGCCATTGTCGCCCCGCTGGTGGCGATGATCATTCAGTTCGCCATATCCCGTCAGCGCGAATATGCGGCCGATGCTGAAGGGGGCCGGATCACCGGGAAATTCCTCCCGCTGGCCTCGGCGCTCAAGAAGCTGCATGCGGCACCGGCGCGGATGAACCTCGATGCACATCCGTCGACAGCCCATCTGATGATCGCCAATCCGATTTCGGGCAAGGGGCTGACCTCGCTCTTCTCGACGCACCCGCCCGTGGAGACGCGCATCGCCAAATTGCAGGAGCTGGCGCAAACCGCCGTTTATCAACCGTATGTTGGCTGATACCCCGGCTGAACCTCCCGACCGCCGCTCGTTAACCCTCGGCCGGATGGTTGCCTGATATGGAAGGGCATCTGTATCTGGAGATCGGGGCCATTGTTCTGCTGGTGCTGGCCAATGGCTTCTTCTCGCTGTCGGAATTCTCGATCATTGCCAGCCGGAAGAGCCGTCTCAGCCAGAAAGCGGAACAGAAGAAACTCGGGGCGGCCACCGCCCTCAAGTTGCACGACAATCCCGACCGATTTTTGGCCACCATCCAGGTGGGCATCACGCTCGTCGGTGCCTTGGTGGGGGTTCTCTCGGGAGCGACGATCGTCGACTCGCTGGAGTATCGCCTCGCTCAGTGTGGTGTCCCGCGGATCGCCGAAAGCGCCTCGGCCCTGGCGCTGGTGATTGTCGTCGTCTCGATCACCGTTCTCTCGGTCATCCTCGGCGAGCTGGTTCCCAAGTACATGGCCCTGTCGTTTCCCGAGAAGTACGCCCGGCTGGTGGCCGGGCCGATCAATCTGTTCTATCGCAGCACGTATCCGTTCGCCCGCGCTCTCAGCGGCGTGGCCCGTCTCATCATCAAGGTGCTCGGCATCAAGCGGGACCCCAGCAGCGGCGTGATCAGCGAAGAGGAGATCGAACATATTATCGTCGAGGGGCGCGAGAAGGGATTGTTCGAGGCCACCGAGGAGGAGTTCATCAAGTCGGTGTTCGCCTTCACGGATTCGACCGTCCGGCGCGCCATGAAGCCGCGGACCGATGTCATCGGGATTCCGGTCGACGCCAGTCCGGATCAGGTCATGAAGACGATTCTGGAACATGGCTACAGCCGCTACCCGGTCTATGAAGAGACCGTCGATCGGGTAGTGGGGGTGCTCTACACCAAGGACCTGCTGAACGAGCTGAAGGACCTGTCGCAGCTCAATATCCGCAAACTGATGCGGGACCCGATGTTCGTCCCGGATTCCCTGTCGCTGACCCGCGTGCTCCACCAGTTCCAACGCGGCAAGGCGCATCTGGCGGTGGTGCTCGATGAATTCGGCGGCACCGCCGGCGTGGTTACGCTGGAGGATATCCTGGAGGAACTGGTGGGCGAGATTCAGGACGAATACGATGCCGAGTCCGCGCCCGTGATCAAACTGTCGGATACGGTGGTCCATGCCGACGGCTCGGTCTGGCCCGGCGAAGTCAACGAGCTGATCGGGTCGCATCTTCCGGAAGAAGAGGCGGCCACGGTGGCCGGGCTGTTCATCGATGAGGTCGGCCGCGTGCCCGACCGGTACGAAGCAATGCAGTTGGCCGATGTCAGAATGACGGTCCTGGCCAAACTGCGCAATCGCATCATGCGCCTCAAGATCGAGAAGCTCCCGCCGGTCGACAGCGAGGAATAGCTCCCGATGTGCGGACGATACACCATCGCTTCGGCCATCAAGGCCTGGGAAGAGCGGTTCCAGATCAACTTCGGCGATCATCTCACTGCACCCCGCTACAATGTCGCTCCGGGGCAAACTGCGCCGGTGATTTTCCAGCCCAATACGCGGCAGGTGGCCGGCATGCGCTGGGGGCTGGTGCCGCGCTGGGCCAAGGATGAGACGATCGGCAACAAGATGATCAACGCCCGCGCCGAGACGCTGGCCGAGCGCCCCAGCTTCCGCAAACCGCTCGAGCGGAGCCGCTGTCTGATTCCGGCCGATGGTTTCTACGAATGGCGGCTGAAACCCTCGGGAAAAGGAAAACAGCCGATCCGGTTCGTGCTCAAGAGCGGCGAGCCGTTCGCGTTTGCGGGGCTGTATGATTCCTGGCGGGGACCGGAGGGAAAGACGCTCGAAACGTTCACCATCGTCACCACTTCCCCCAACGAGCTGGTGGCCAGAGTGCACAACCGGATGCCGGTGATTGTGCCCCGCGAGCAGGAGGCGAGCTGGCTGGCGCCGAATATCGATGGCGCGGCGCTGACCCACCTGCTGGGGCCGTATCCGGCGGCAGAGATGGAGTGCTATGAGGTGAGCCCGTTGGTCAATTCCCCGGCCAACGATCGCCCGGAGTGCATCGAGAAGCTCACGCTGCTTTGACACGAATCTCGCACGGCCCGGCTTGACGCGGCTACGGTCAGCCTGTACCTTCCCCCCCATGTCAGACAAAGTGTATCATTCCGCAAAGCTCAAGGGCCGGATCATCGCGATGGATGGCCCGGCGGGGTCGGGCAAGTCCACCACCGCCAAGATTCTGGCCGCCCGGCTCGGCTACAACTATCTCGACACCGGCGCTATGTACCGGGCGGTCACGCTGATGGCGCACCGCCAGCGGATCGCCCCCAACGACGCCCCCAAACTCTCCGCGCTCGCCCGCCGGATGCGGATCACGTTCGAGACGCACGAAGCAGTGAACCGGGTGTTTGTCGATGGGGCCGAAGTGACCACCGACATCCGCACGCCGGAAGTGACCCGCCATGTCTCCGAGGTCTCCGCCCACAAGGGGGTGCGCGAGGCGCTGGTGGAGCGCCAGAAAGAGCTCGGCAAGAACGGCAATATCGTGGCCGAAGGGCGCGACACCACCACGGTCGTGTTCCCCCAGGCCGATATCAAAGTCTATCTCGATGCCTCCATCGAAACGCGCGCCCGCCGTCGCCTGATCGATCTGGAGCGGATGGGAATCACGACCGATGTCGAGGAGCAGGTGGCGGACCTGAAACGCCGCGACGCGTTCGATACCGGGCGGGAGCATTCGCCGCTCACTAAGGCGGTCGATGCCTTTTCGATCGACACGACCGACATGACGATCGACGAGCAGGTCGAGACGATTGTCAAGCTGCTGGAACGTGTCCTCGCGATGAAATGAAGATCCTGTACTATACCGGGTGGTCGCTCACCCGGATCATCTCCAAACTGGTCTTTCGGATTCACGTGACCGGGCAGGAGCATTTTCCGAAAACGGGCGGGTTCATTCTGGCCACCAATCATATCTCTTGGTATGATCCTCCGCTGGTCGGGAGCTGGGCCCCGCGGCAGGTTTACTTCTTCGCCAAGCAGGAGCTGTTCGCCAACAAGCTGTTCGGAGGAATTATTCGGCGGACCAACGCCCTGCCGGTCAAACGGGGGTCATTCGACCGGGCCGCGCTGGAGCTTTCCGAGAAAGTCATTCGCGATGGTTTCGGGCTCACCATATTCCCGGAAGGGACCCGCTCCAAAAAAGAAGGGTTCTTAGAGCCCAAGCCGGGGGTCGGCCTGTTGGCGGTTCGCGCCAAGTGCCCTATCGTGCCGGGCTATGTTCATGGCTCCAATCGACTTAAGGATTGCCTTTGGGGGCGCACCCGGATGCGGATCACCTACGGCGAGCCATTCCCGGCCGACTGGGCGTCCTCATTTCCGCCGGAAAAAGAGAGCTACGAGGAGATCGCGCGGCTGGTGATGGCCCGAATCGGCGAGATTCGGGACCGGTCCTCGGGGTAAAGAAAGTCGCACGACTGTCCGAGAGAATTCGTGGAGGCCGTCAGATTGCGCTTGGCTTTGCCGGCCCGGCGTATATATTAGACGTCTTGCTTCTTACTGATCGCGTGTTCACCACCGCATAAGAAGTCACGTTCGATGGTTTTCCTTTCGGGGAAAAAATCCAAACCAACGAGCGACCATAAGGAGGTTCTTTAGGCACGATGGCCATCGCCAAGAAGCCCACCAGACCCACGTTCGCTGCCGCGACGAGCAAACGCAAAGCGTCGGCAGCCCGCAAAACAGCCCGCGTCAAGACCAAACTGGTCAAGCGCACCGATGCTGAAGTTATCAATGTCGCCGCCGCCTTCGCGAGCGAGCACGAACAAGTCGACCGCACCCAAACCACCCGCCGACTGCGCGTTGTCGAAAAAGCGCAGGTCCGGCGTGAAGTCGCCCCGCCCCCCGAGCCGACCGAAGTCCAGGCGGTGAAAATCACCGATGTCTCCGGCGTCGTCTACGACAAGGTGGAGTACGACGCGATGGTGCAGATGTACGATTCCACCATCAAGGACATCAAGGAAGGTGAAATCGTCAAAGGCCGCGTCCTCGGCGTGACGATGAACGACGTGATCGTCGATGTCGGATTCAAGTCCGAAGGTATCATCCCGATCAACGAGTTCACCATGCCGCTGAACATCAAGGTCGGCGACCCGATCGAGGTCTACCTGGAGCAGATCGAGGATGCCAACGGGCAGCTCATCCTGTCCAAGCAGAAGGCCGACTTCATGCGGGTCTGGGATCGGATTCGCGATGTCCACGACTCCGGCCTCACCATTCAGGGCAAAATCGCCCGCCGCATCAAAGGTGGCGTGGTGGTGGATATCATGGGCGTGGACGCGTTCCTGCCCGGTTCGCAGATTTCGCTGCGCCAGGTGCCGGACTTCGACGCCCTCATCAACCAGATGATCGATGTCAAGATTATCAAGCTCAACAAGAGCCGCCGTAATATCGTGGTATCCCGCCGCGTCGTGCTGGAAGAAGAGCGCGAGAGCATGCGGGCCAACCTGCTGCGCGAAATCCAGGTCGGTCAGATCCGCCAGGGTATCGTCAAGAACGTCACCGATTTCGGCGTCTTCATCGATCTGGGCGGAGTCGACGGCCTGCTGCATATCACCGATATGTCGTGGGGACGGATTCGTCACCCCAGCGAGATGGTCACGCTCGGCGAGAAGATCGATGTCAAGATTCTCGATTACGATGACAAGACTTCGCGCATATCGCTCGGTTTGAAGCAGATGACCCCGTATCCGTGGGAGAATATCGAAGAGAAGTATCCCATCGGTTCCAAGATCACCGGCCGCGTGGTGTCGATTACCGACTACGGCGCGTTCGTGGAGCTGGAGCGCGGTATCGAGGGGCTGATTCATATTTCCGAGATGTCCTGGACCCAGCACATCAAGCACCCGTCGAAGATCATGAATGTCAACGACAAGGTGGATGCGGTGGTGCTCTCCATCGACAAGGAAAACGAGAAGATCTCGCTCGGTATCAAGCAGATGGAACCGGATCCGTGGCTCACCATCGAAGGAAAGTATCCCATCGGTAAAGTGGTGGCCGGCAAAGTCCGTAACCTGACCGCGTTCGGCGCCTTTGTCGAGCTCGAGGAAGGGATCGACGGGCTGGTGCACATCTCCGATATGTCCTGGACCAAGCGCGTGCAGCACCCCTCCGAGATCATGAAGAAGGGGGACAAGGTGGATGTGAAGGTGCTCAAGATCGATCATGAGAACCGTCGCATTTCGCTGGGCTTCAAACAGCTCATGGATGATCCGTGGCCGGAACTGGCCAAGCGGTTCTCCATCGGCGCCGAATGCCTCGGCACGGTCACGAAAGTGCTCGACCGCGGCGTGGTGGTTGATCTCGGCGACGGGCTCGAGGGGTTTGTCCCGGTGGCTCAGTTGGCCGGGCGCGACCTGACCGACCCGACCGGTGTATTCACCGAGGGTGAGCAGGTACCGCTGACGGTTATCGAGTTCGACAAGAATCAGCACAAGGTGATTCTGTCGGCGATCGTCTACTACAAGAAGCGGGAGCGGTCCGAATTCGAGGCGTATCTGGCGCAACATCCGACCTCAGCCAGCCGGGCGATGGCGGAAGCGATGCCGGAGGAGCTTCGTTCGACTGCTCAGCCGGAACCGCCGGCCGAGTCCGCCCCTGAGGGTGGTTCGCCGGAAGCGTAAGCGACCGACTGCACTATTTGCCAATGACAACGGCGCCCTCGGGGGCGCCGTTTTTTTTGTCTTGAGGTACCAGTAGGATCGACCTGGGCTCAGCCCTTCTTGCGGTGGCGGAAGTACTCGATCACACCGGGCAAGACCGAGATCAGTATGATGGCCAATATGACGATCGAGAAGTTGTTCCGCACGAACGGCAGGTTGCCGAAGAAGTAACCGGCCCAGACGAAGCCGCCGACCCAGAGGATCGCGCCGATCACGCAGAAGACAATGAAGCGCGGGTAGTTCATCGCCCCCACGCCGGCCAGAAACGGCGCGAAGGTGCGCACGATCGGCACGAAGCGGGCGATGATGACCGTCTTGCCGCCGTACTTTACGTAGAACTGGTGGGTCTTGTCTAGGTACTTCTTCTTGAATATTCGGCTGTTCTCGTTGGCCAGCACTTTGGGGCCGATGAAATGCCCGATCCAGTAATTGGTCGAGTCGCCCAGAATCGAGGCCGCGCACAAGAGGCCATACAGAGCAAGCGGATGAAACGAGCCGAGGGCGGCAAACGACCCGGCCGCGAACAAAAGCGAATCCCCCGGCAAAAACGGCGTCACCACGAATCCGGTCTCCATGTAGATCACGGCGAACAGGATGGCATAAGTCCAAACGCCATAGTCGGCGATGATCTCGGCCAGATGTTTGTCCAGGTGCAAGAACAGATCGAGCAGGTAAGCCAGAAAGTCCATACGTCGTGCGTGCCTCGGTTGCAGGTTCCTTTTGGTGTCAGCTGGTCAGCCGGGCCAGACGGGCACGGGCGTCCTTGATTTCCTTGATCTCGATCTCCGGGTTCTTCCAGTACGAGAGCATCTCGGTGTAGTACTTGATCGCGGCCTGCTTGTCATTCAACCCCTCGCTGGCTCGGCCGAGCATGTAGAGGTTGTAGGGATAGTACCACCCGGACGCGGACTCGAACTTGCCGCCCACGAACCGGGACAGAAGCTCGCGGCCTTCCCTGAGCTGCCCGTTTTCCACCAGGATATATCCCAGCTCGCGAACATTGCCGGTCCCCTGCTCTTTCTGCAGGTCAATGATCGTGCGCAGACCGGTGATGATGCGAGCGGTGTCCACGGCACAGTATCCCTCGAACATCTCCCCGAGTCCATCGCAGATCGGCCAGAGATCGGCCGGGATGCGGGCGCGGAAGGCGTCCATGGTCTTCTTGAAAATGGGACGGGCAACCGGCTCGTTCTTCGGATCATTTTCAACCAACTGGAGGGCATAGCCGGACAACTGCGAGGTGGTGGTCAGATGATACGCCTTCTCGAAGTAGTAGAGACAGGAATCCTTCTCTCCAAGCTGACCATGGCGGGTGGCAATGGCGGTCAGGGCATTGACGATCCGCACGCTGTCCTGCGTCCGGAGCGCACAGTCCAGTCGTTTGTGAGAATACTCCAGCGCCGTCTGGAATTGCCCGGACCAGTCCACCAGGGTGGCCAGTTCCTCCCAGTATCCTTCCTCTTTGAAAGGGTCATTCCCCACGGTGGCGCGGTATTTCTCGAGCGTGGAGCGCGCCGTTCCGAAATCCCGTTTGCGGACATACAGATTGGCGAGGTTCAGGAGGACATCGGTTTCCTTCGGGCTCCGGGCGATGAGGGCCTCGTATTCGGCGATGGCCTGAGACACTTTTTCCATTTTGCGGTAGGTGTTGGCCAGGAGCAAATACGGGGTGGGGGATTCCGGATGGGATTTCTTGATCCGTTCGGCCAGCGCGATTGCCTCGTCGTACTGCTCGAAGTTGGTGCGCTGCAGGGCCATATAGTTCAACGCCATCTGGAAGCCGGGGTTGATCGCGAGGACGGTATCAATCTGCCGGAACGCTCTGACCGTATCCTTCTGGAATTCATTGATCAGGACGCCGTAGATCGTTCGCGCCTCGTAGTCATCGGGATAGCTCCGCACCATCGACTCCATCTTGGCGAAGGCGTCGTTGAACTTGCGGTTGAGCCAGATGTCGGCATAGATGTCGAGCAGGGTTTTGTCGCGCGGCGGGAGCTTGTCCTGGTATTTCTGGGCCAGCGCCAGATAGCGGGCCCCTTCCTGCAGCCGCTGCTGCCAGGCGTTGAGCATGCCGAGCCGCATGTAAGGCAGGGCGAAGGTGGAATCGATGGCGATCGCGTCGTTGAACTTGACGGCCGCGTCGTCATAGAGCTCCGTTCCGAACAGTTCCATCCCTTCCAGATATTTCCGGTATGCCTCGGGCGACGACGACGTATACGTGGCCACACTCCGGCCATCGGTGGGATGTTTGAGGTTCAGCGACGCGGCGATTTTGCCGGTGAGACTGTCGACCAGTCCGAACGGGTCGCTGCCGATCACTTTCTCGCCGAGCAGCACTTTGCCGGAGGCGAGGTCCTCCAGGCGGGCATCGATCCGAATCTTGTCCCCCATCTTGTAGTAGGCGCCGGTGAGGACGGTGGTGGCGCCGAGGCCGCGGGCGGCCTCGGTCCAGGCCTCGTGCGAACCGGCATCGAGCTGCTTTCTCTCTTTCTCGCTCATGTTGTCGAGAATCCGCTGGCGGCTGATCAGGTTGACGGACTGGTCCTGCGACAGGTCGGTCATGAGGATTTCCGGCAGACCGGTTTTCAGCCAACCGAGCGAGGGGTCCCCGGACTTGTCCTCGAAACTCAAGATCGCGAGTGCGTTTTCCCCGGCCTGCACGGTTCCGGTGCCGCCCGATCCCGAGCCGCCGAACCACTTGAACATCAGACTGGCCAGAATCAGCACGCCCGCGATGGCGGCGATACTTTTCCAGCCGAACCGCTTGCCGCTTCCCTTGGTTATCGGTACCGGCCGGCTGATGGAGCTCAAACTGTCGCTGATGCCGCTGTCGTACTGGCGGCGCAGATTGCGCAGGTCGACCACCAGATCGCGGGTATCCTGATACCGGTCGTTGGCGTCTTTCTGCAGGCACTTGTCGATGATGCGTTCCATTTCGGCCGGGATATTTTCATTTTTCGTGCGCGGCGACTCGTGACGGGTTTCCAGAATCTTGGCCAGCGTGGAGACCTCGGTCGTGGCCGCGAACGGAAACTCCCCGGTCACCATGCGATACAGCAGCACGCCGAACGAAAAAATATCGCTGCGCGTGTCGACCGCCTCGCCGCGAATCTGCTCGGGGGACATGTAGGAGACGGTGCCCAGGATCTTCCCGACTTTCGTCAGTTCCTGCGAGACCGTCTTGGTGCTCGGGTCTTTCCCGCCGAAGCTGACCGGATCGAGCGGTTTGGCCAGACCAAAATCCAGAATCTTGGGCTGGTCCTCATCGTCGACAAGGATATTGTCCGCCTTGATATCGCGGTGGACGACGTTGATCTTGTGCGCTGCGGCCAGACCGGCGGCGATCTTCTCGGCCAGACGCGCCACTGCGGCCAGATCGCCGAAGCGTGTTTTCATATAGTCACCGAGGGATTTTCCCCGGATGTATTCCATGACGATAAAGCTCACCTCGCGGCCGCTGGTCGGATCGGGGGCCAGACCCAAATCGAAAATCGCCATCACGTTCGGATGCGAGATCTGCGCCGCGGTGCGGGCCTCGCGCTGGAACCGCTCCAGCCGTTCGGCGTCATCGAAAAATTCCGGCGAAAGGACTTTGAGCGCCACCTGCCGATGCAGTTTCTGGTCCTCGGCCAGATAGACCTGCCCCATGCCCCCTTCGCCGAGCATCCGCTCGATTCGGAATTGCGCCAGTGTCTGCCCGTTCGTCAACATGAGCCGCACCTCTTGAGTATGAGCATGGTGATATCATCCGATCGGGGGGCATCCCCCACAAAAGCCTCGATATCCGATATCAGTTTGTCGGCCAGATCGTTCGGCTCGCATTCGCGTGCGCCGATCACCAGCCGTTCCATTCGTTCGTCCGAATACGGCTCCTCCCCCTTCATCGCCTCCGTGACGCCGTCGGTGAACACGAACACCAGATCCCCGTCATCGAGCGTCTGCGCGTCGACGGTCCAGGTCATGAAATCGAACGCCCCGATCATGGTCCCCGACGGCTGCAGGTACTCGCGGGTGCCGTCGCGCCGCACCAAAAGCGGCGGATTGTGCCCGGCGTTGATAAACTCGATCCGGTTGTTGTCCGGGTAGGCGATGCCGATGAACAGGGTCGCGAAATCCTCCGGGGCGCTGTAGCGGAGCAGTTGCGTCGAGACGTGGCGCACCACTTCGCCGAGTTCGAAACTGGCACCGCTGTAGAGAATGCGGAACGCGGCCAGGATGTTCGACATCAGAAGCGCGGCCCCCATTCCTTTGCCGCTGACATCGGCCACCAGGAACACGAGGCGGCCGTCCGGCAGAAGCGCGAGATCGTACAGGTCACCGCCGACCGACCGGGAGGGCTTCTGGAAAGCGTGGAGCTGGTAACCGGGCAGGGGCGGCAATACGCGCGTCAGCAGGTTTCGCTGGATGGCCGAGGCGCGCCGCAGCTCCACCTCCAGCGCCTGGCGCTCCTCCCGTTCCTTCAGCAGATTGTAGTTGGCCAGACGGCTGGCGATAATGTTGCCGAAGGTCGCCAGCAGGTGCAAGTACTCGTTGCTGTAGCGGTGCACCGGGTTGGTGGTGTCGACATACAGGATCCCCAGCACCTTGGCGTCATCGAACAGCGGGACCGCCATGGCGGAGCGCAGCGAAGACATGATGATCGACTGCTGGGAAGCGAAGCGCGGGTCCTCCGACGGGTTGCCGATCAGGATGGCACTCTTGTTGGTCAGCAGGTCCTTGACGATCGTGCGCGACAGGTTGAACGACCCGGGATCCCGCCCCTGCGGCAGGAGCGTCGCGGCGGTGAACACTTCTTCCTGGTTCTCGGAGACGAACAGCACGGCCAGCCGCTCGGCGGGGATCACCTTGGCCACCATGCCGAGCGATTTCTGCAACATCGTCTCGCGCGGCTCCGGCAGCACCAGCGTTTTCGCCATATCGAACAGCGTGGGCATCAGTTCCGGGATATCGGCCACCCGGCGCGGCAGCGGCTTGAGCGCATCGTGCATCGACAGATACACCGAGCGCTCGAAATCGGTGTCCGAAAGTTGAGCCGAGGGGAGCGCCGGCACCGAGGCCACTGCCTTGTCCTCCAGCGTGATCTTGAACTCCGCCTGGCCGAACATGAGCACGTCCCCCGGTCGGATCTCCGTCTTCACGCTGATCCGCCGCCCGTTCACGGTCGTGCCGTTGTGGCTGTTGAGATCGGTCAGAAAGAACTCGGCTCCCGAGGGAGTGACTTCCAGTTCGGCGTGCGACCGCGACACGGTCTTGTCCGGGATGCAGCAGTCCGCGTCCGGACTCCGTCCAAGCGCGTACTTCCCGGGCTGAAGCGGGAAAGAATACAGGTGGGTACCATCGGTCCCAATCAGTTTTGACATCGGTATAGCAGTCCTGTCCGTCGGTTCGTCGTCGAGAAAGCCGGCTCGGCCGCATCTGCCCGGGCTCAACAGCTCCAAGGTTGGGGGCGCGAGTCCGATAACATAGCGCGAATGGCCGACCGACACAAGGCAGAACTTCGTGCCGCGCACCGCCCGGTCGGCCTGCCGGTCAGATCTTTCCGTAGGGATAAAACACGAACAGGATCACGGAGACAGCGAACAGCACCCACACGCCGGCGGTCAACTCGCGCCCCCGTCCGGCCACCAGTTTGAAGATCGGGTACAGGACAAACCCGGCGGCCATGCCGAACCCGATGTTGTAGGTGAACGACATGAGGACCATGGTGGCGATAGCCGGAAACAGCTCGGTGTAGTCGTCGAACGGGAGTTCGCGGATCGGGCTGAGCATGAGGAAACCGACGGCGATGAGCGCCGCGCCGTAGGCGACCGGCGGCACCGCCACGAACAGCGGAGCCAGGAAGAGACAGAGCGCGAACATGGCGGCGGTCACCAGGGAAGCGAAGCCGCTGCGGGCTCCGGCCTCGATCCCGGCGGCCGACTCGATATAGGCGCCGGTGGTGGAAGTTCCCAGGATTGCGGCGGCGGTGGTGGCGACGGCATCGGCCATCATCGGCCGCTCGATCTGCGGCAGGTTCCCGTGCTCGTCCAGCAGACCGGCGCGGGCCGACAGGCCGACCAGCGTCCCCATCGTGTCAACAAAAGCCATGATGAAAAGAACCAGAATGATGGGCAGAAATTCGAGCCCGAACGCGCCCCGGATATCAAGGGCGCCGAAGAGTGGCTCCAGCGACGGAGGGGTCGAGAGGAACTGCTGGGGAATCTGACTGTACCCGACGGCAAACGAGGCTACCGTCGTCAGCAGCAGCCCGATCAAAATCGCGCCGGGGACGCGGCGAATCATGAGAACGGCGATGGCCAGAACGCAGAACACCGCCAGCAGCGGGCCGGTTGCGGAGAGGACACCGATCTTCACCGGAGCGCCGGTCACCCCCAGGCGGACCAGGCCGGTCTCGTTGAAACCGATGAACATCACGAACAGCCCGATCCCGGCGGCGAAGCTCCGCTTCAAGCTGAGCGGCATGGCCGCGGTGATCCACTTCCGCACGCCGAGCAGGGTAATGACAATGAAGATGACGCCGCTGACGCAGACTGCCCCCAGCGCCTTTTGCCACGAATACCCCATCCCCAGGCAGACCGTGTAGGCAATAAAAGCGTTTTCTCCCATGTACGGTGCGATGGCGAACGGGCGGCGGGCGTACCAGGCCATGACCAGCGTTCCGATGATGGCGGCCAGAATGGTCGCCGTCGTGCTCGCCTCCTTGAGAATACCGCCCGCGGCCAGGATCGCCGGATTGACGATGATGATATACGCCATGGCGAAGAAGGTCGTCACGCCTCCCAGCAGCTCGCGGCGATAGCTGGTTCCCAACCGTTCGAACTCAAAATACTGCTTCATTTTGATCGCTTCTTGTTGAGGTCTTTCAGCGTTCAGGGGCAAAGTATTCTGGTATCACCGGTTCCGGCAAGAGGTTTCTGCGGCAAGTGGTGTGGTCTCGCCGCGGACCTGTGCTGCCGGTTTCGTATTGCGCTATCGGTAGTTAAGAAAATCGGACAAATTCCGATACAATATCGCAAGGCAATTTTCGATCGCGAAGCACACGACAAGGCACGGAAGGGGTACCAGACATGGAATCCGCCAGCAACAAGAAGATCATTCTGGTGATCGATGACGATCCCGTGGTCAGCCGACTTGTCCAGCATACCCTGACGACCGGCCAGTGCGAGGTCCTGATTGCCCCCGACGGAGCCGCGGGACTCGCCCTGGCCAGTCAGCATCGACCGGACTTGATTATTCTGGACGTAAGCATGCCGCTCATGGACGGATACGAAGTGGCGGCGCGCCTCCGGGACGATTCGCTGCTCAGGACCATTCCGATCGTGTTTCTCACCGCCAAACAGCCGGAATCGGATGAAGGGAAAGCTTTTGCTTACGGCGCCTCGATGTACCTGAAGAAGCCGTTTCCCCCCGAACAATTGCGCGACCTGATCAGGCTCGCCCTTTTTACGGACCAGAGCAAGGTCCGCTGATTCCCGGTCACCGCGTTCCGACATACCGAATCCAGACAGGCACTCCTGAAGCCGAACCGGCACTGCGGAACTTATTCACCCAACCCTGCTCTCCCGGATAGTTTTCGGCAGCTCCGCCGACCATCGGAAAGCCGGGCCAATGCCTTCAATCGGCTCGAAAACCGGACAAATTCGCCGATATACTGATGGAACGTATTTGTCTGACTGAGAACCGATGAGTTGACAGGACGACGCTGGGCCGTGGCACCGTTTCGAACACAGACTAAACTCCTGCTGTTGCTGGTTATCGCGACACTTGTGTGCGCCAGCATTGTTGTCTCTGTGCGATACCAGGAAAAGGCAAAACTCCAGCTCATCATCGATTCCGAGCGGAATAAGGCCGGCCTGGACATAGCCAGGTATTTGTCATTGGTAGGCGCCAAACTCGAAGCCCTCGCCTATGATTACTCCTTCTGGGACGACATGGTCGACTTTACCAAGACCAGGGACCCGGAATGGGCGCAGGTCAATCTTGGCACGACTCTGGCGACATTCGGGGTGGATGTCGTCTGGGTAACTGACGCCGATCACAACCTCTGCTTCTCGAGATGGTTGACCGACACAGCCGTGTCGACCGGTCTGCCGGTCGACCCACTTACGCTTCGTCGGGCTCTGGATTCCTCCGGGTTCAGCCATTTCTTCGCCCGCATCCGGGACCGTGTTTTGGAGATCCGGGGAGCACCTATCCAACCCAGCAATGACACACTGCGCTCGACTCCGGCGTACGGCTACCTGCTGGTGGGACGTTTCTGGGGCGAAGAATTCGTTCAGGATCTTCAGGCCAATTACCCGGGGACGTTTGAGGTTTGTACCGATGCCCCGTCTGCATCCCATAGTGCCCGGCACCAAAGCGATCGAACAGAAGTCATCTCGACCTGCGTGCCTCTCCTGGACGTGGACGGCGCCGAGGTGGGTCACCTGCATTTCACCTATGCGTTCGACTATATCCAGGTCCTGCAGAACTCGGCGGCCAAGGAACTGGCTCTCCTCATGGCCGCCATGATTCTTCTTATTGGCACCCTCGGCGTCGCGCTGCATCGCTGGGTGGGCAGACCGATGGGTTTGCTGGCCGCGAGCCTCGAGAAGGATGATGTCGGTCACCTTCGGGATATCGCGAAATCGCCGCATGATTTCGGACGACTGGCGAAACTGATTGCCGATTTCTTCGCTCAGCGCGAGCGGCTGCAGTGGGAGGTAACGGAACGCGAGAAGGCCGAACTCTCGGTCAAGGAATTGAACCAGCAGCTGGAGCGCCGGGTCCAGGAGCGCACCGCGCAACTGGCCGAAACCAACCAGACGCTGCAGCAAGAGGTCGCCCGCGGCTTGCACATGCAGGAGGAGTTACGGTCGAGCGAACAGCGACTCAAGCAAGTTCTGGAATCGATCCAAACCGGCGTGGTGATCATCGACGAGGCGACTCACGTCATCGTTGATATCAATCCGATGGCCGCGCGCCTCGTGGGGCTGGAGATCGGCGACATCGTCGGCAATATCTGCCACCGTTTCATCTGCCCGAACGAACACGGTCGCTGTCCCATCACCGATTTCGGCCGTGCCATCGACAACTCGGAGCGCAAGCTGCTGACTAAGAGCGGCGAAACCGTCCCCATCATCAAGAGCGTCTCGCGCATCATGCTCAACGGCAGACCGCACCTGCTGGAGACGTTTGTCGACATCACTGCTCGTGTCCGAGCCGAGGAGGCCCTGAAAAAACGCGAGGAATACTTCCGGTCGCTGATCCACAACGCCACCGATATCATCGCCGTCGTTGAACCCACCGGCGTCTGCCGCTACATGAGCCCGGCTTGTGAAGGCGTCATCGGGTACAGACCCGAAGAGTTGATCGGCACTGTCACGGCCGACCTCATCCATCCCGAGGACCAGAAACGAGCCCTGGCGGCCCGCTTCCAGGCGTATCTGCCGAATGAGAAGCCCGTACGGGTCGAATACCGCGTGCGTCACAAGGACGGCAGCTGGCGGACGGTCGAAACCGTCCAGCGTTCCGTGGTGGACCCCGACGGTCAGACCCTGCTTGTGCTCAATATCCGGGACGTTACCGAAGCCCGCGACCGGCTGGCCGAAGTGGCTCGCTTCCGGGCGGCGCTTGACAACTCGATCGATGCGATCCTGTTGATCGACCGGCGCACGTTGCGGGTGATCGACGTCAACCAGACGGCCATCACGATGCTTGGCTATGCCCGCGAGGAGTTGGTAGATAAACTGCCGCACGAGCTCAATCCGAATCTGGCGTGGCAAAGGTCAGACGAACATGAGCAGATGTTCGACAGTGGCCGGCACGTGGTATTCGAAAGCTGGCACGAGCGCCGGGATGGCGTCCGCCTGCCGCTGGAGATTCGCATGCACTCCCTGAGTACGTCCGACGGCCCGATCCTGGTGGTGCATGCCAGCGACAAAACGGAGCGTATCGAAGCCGAACGCGCTCTGGCCGAAAGTGAAGAGCGCTACCGAACCATGTTCCAGCAGATATCCGATGTCGTCTACGTGCTCGACCTTGACGGCGTTCTCCGTTCGCTGAGTCCGTCGTTCGAGTTGGTCACGGGATGGAGTGCGGCAGAGTTTTTGGGGCGCCGGTTTCATGAGTTACTGCACCCTGACGATTTGCCCACAGCTCTCGCCGCCATCCGTGAGATGCTCGACGGACAGCCGATCAGCCAGAACGAATTCCGTGTCCTGATGAAGGATGGTCGGTATCGAACGTTCGAATTCCGGCCCAGTCTGGTGCGGCAGGACGATCGCATCGTGGGCATAATGGGTACCGCATGCGATATCGAAGCCCGCAAGATCGCCGAGGCCGCCTTGCGCCAATCCGAGGAGAAGTACCGAACGGTAGTCAACAGCTTGCGTGAAGTCGTATTTCGGACCGATACCGACGGGTACTGGACCTTCCTTAACTCGGCTTGGACGGATATGATGGGGTTCTCCGTGGAAGAGAGTCTGCATCGCAAGGCCGTCGAGTTCGTTCATCCGGAGGATCGCGAGAACCTGATGGGCCAGGTCCGCCAACTCCTGGACCATCGGTCCGAGTCGTTGACCATGGAAATTCGTCACCTCACCAGGGACGGCGGCGATCGCTGGACGGAAGTTACGATCCGCACGTATGTGGATGATTCGGGCATGGTGCATGGCACAACCGGAACGATCAATGATGTTACCGCCCGAAAGATGCAGGAAGAGCTGCGGACCCGACACGCCCAGGAAATCCTGTCCAAGAACCGCATGCTCGATGCCGCCGTCCGCCAGGTCACGGCGGCCAAGGAGGCGCAGGAACGCGATGCCAAACAGCTCCGGCTGTTTGTGAGGGAGCTCGAGGATGCCCGCCGATTGGCCGAGAGCGCCAGCCGGGCCAAGAGCCAGTTCCTCGCCAATATGAGCCACGAGATCCGAACCCCCATGAACGGGATCATCGGGCTCACCGAACTGACCCTCGAAACCACGCTCAACGAGGAACAGCGGTCCAGCCTCGTCATGGTCAGGGAGTCGGCCGATCATCTCCTGACGATCATCAACGACGTCCTGGACATTTCAAAGATTGAGGCCGGAAAAATGTCTCTGGAACACATTGAGTTCCGGCTCCGCGATCTGGTCCGGCAGACCCTCGACCCGATGGCGATCAAAGCCGCCGCCAAGGGCCTGCGGCTGCGCGTGGATGTGGGCGACGACGTCACCGACTCCCTGTTAGGTGATCCTACCCGCATTCGCCAGGTTCTTGTCAATCTAGTGAGCAACGCCGTCAAGTTCACCGAACGCGGCGAGGTCGCGGTCGCGATCGAGCAAACGGCGGCCGATGCTTTCGGGGTGTCGCTACAGGTGAAAGTCAGCGATACCGGGATCGGCATCGATCGAACCTACCACGAAACTATCTTTGCCAGCTTCACCCAAGCCGATGGATCAATGACCCGGCGGTATGGCGGCACTGGGCTGGGGACAACCATCTCCAAACAACTGGTGGAATTGATGGGGGGGCGGATCTGGCTCGAAAGTCCCACGAACCCTGACCCCTCGGCCGGCGGTCCCGGCAGCACCTTCCACTTCACGCTTTCACTGCAACGTGGTCAGGGGGGCCTGGTTCCCGATCACAACGCAACCGAGCGCGGCGTTGCGGCAGCGGGCCAGGCGGAGACCTCGGACGCTCCCCTCGCCATTCTGGTCGCTGAGGACACGCGGGTGAACCAGGAGTTGGTTCGTCGCCTCCTTACCAAGTGGGGGCACAGCGCAACGATCGTCGATAACGGAGGTCAGGTGCTGGCCGAGCTCGCCGCCAGACACTATGACCTGGTCCTGATGGACGTTCAGATGCCGGAACTCGACGGCTATGAGGCGACGCGTCGCATCCGCCAGGAAGAGGAGACCACCGGCCGGCACATTCCGATCATCGCCATGACCGCGCATGCTTTCGACGGCGACCGTGAGACGAGCCTCGAGGCCGGCATGGATGACTACCTTGCCAAGCCTATCGACAGCAGCCTGCTTCGCAGCAAGATCGAGCGTATCGCCTTCAGCCTTGGCGGGGCTGAACCTGGGCGGGATATTCCGGTCGGGTCACCGGACGAAAAGATCGTCGATACCGCCGCCCTGAGCGAGGTCGTCTCGGGAGACATGAATCTGCTCGACGACCTCATCGGCATCTTCTTCGACACGGCTCCCAAAACGGTCGAGCAACTCGCTCGCGCGGTCGAATCACGGAACGCCCGCGACGTTGAACAAATGGCTCACAAGATCCGCGGCTCGGTTGCCAATTTTCGGGCTGCCCGGGTCATGGCTATAGCCCAGCAACTGGAAACCATGGGGCGCGACCACCAACTGGACGACGCCCCGGCCGCCTTCGGACAGCTGCAACTGCTGCTGGCCCGGCTCAATGAAGAGCTAACGAGTCTTCGAAAGAGGTCTACGGTATGAAAATTCTGGTAGTCGACGATGACCCGGTCACGTTGGGTCTGATCAACGGCTTTCTCACGCCGGAAGGATACGAGGTGGTGGTGGCAACCTCGGTGAAACAGGCCATTCAGGCGCTCGATGCCCACCGCCCCATCCGGGTGATCATAACCGACATCATGATGCCGGGGAAGGACGGATTCGAATTCCTGAACTTCCTGCATTCCAACCTTCGCTATCGCAAGATTCCGGTCCTGATGTGCTCGTCGCTGGGCGCTCCGGAAGTGATCGTCAAGAGCATCGAATCGGGGGCGCGCGATTTCATCCGCAAGCCGATCGTCAAGGATGTCCTGCTGGCGCGGGTGGGAAAGCTGATTGCCGAGAGCGCCAACACCGTGCTGATCGTCGATGACCAGAAGACGATCGCCGAGCTGCTGAAGCGCGTCGTGGAACGCGAGGGGTACGCCACCATGATTACCGACTCGGGCGAAAAGGCGCTCGAAATCCTCGCTACCCAGCCCATGATGTCGGTCATTTCAGAGATTGTGCTGCCCGGGATCTCCGGCTTCGATCTGCTGGTGACTATCAAGGATCAGTATCCCGATCTGCCGGTGCTCCTGATCACCGGCAACAGCGAGCAGTTCAGCCGCGAGGACGCGATCGGGGCCGGCGCCGACGGCTACATCACGAAGCCGTTCAAGAATGTCGATATCGTCCGCAAGCTGGCGCACTTCACCATGCAGCGGCGCCGGAGCCGGCCGGCGGCCAAGGCTCCGGCCCGGTAATCCGGACCGCCTAGCGGCCGCGACCGCCGAACAGCGACCCGAGCACGCCGCGCACGATCTGCCGGCCAAGCTGGCTGCCGATCGCCCGCGCCGCACTCATCGCCGCCGCCTCGGCCGCAGTCTGCGGCTGCCGACGCGACGATCCACCGCGCGGCAGCGGTCCCGATCCGGACTGGTGTTCCTCGCCGCCATCCGTTCGCTGCGCTCTCCCTTTCAACCGCTCGTACGCCGACTCCCGGTCCACGACCTGATCATACTGCCCATTCAGGACAGACTGTCGGATAGTAATCGCACGCTGCGCCGCCTCCATCGGCCCGATCTGACTCCGGGGTGGACAAACCAGCGCCCGCTCCACCACTCCCGGGGACCCCTTTGCATCCAGAAACGACACCAGCGCTTCGCCGGTGCCCAGTTCGGTTATGGCGGTGGCGACATCAAGGCGGGGGTTGGCGCGGAATGTCTGC
>AMWB02004063.1_pt2 | contig 34803 bp, 27 predicted proteins | sample 200311 | NCBI WGS metagenome assembly AMWB02 (sample SAMN02737377, study PRJNA173069) | bioreactor metagenome | biome: anode biofilm in microbial fuel cells | place: USA: California | collected 2010-12-16
GGACAGGAGCGGCCAGCGCTCCGGCTCCTGACCCGCTACCAACAGAGTCACCCGATTGGTGTCGTGATCGAACCCCGCCCCCGGCTCCGTCGCGTTGTTTATGACGATCGCGTCCAGCTTCTTCTTTGCCAGCTTCGCCTCCCCGTTCGCCAGATCATCGGTGGTCTCCAGGGCAAAACCAACCACCCGTTGCTTCGCTCCCCTGATCTTGCTCACTGCCAGCAGGATGTCGTCGGTCGGTCGCAAAGTCAGGGTCAGTTCGTCATCCGTGCGCTTGATTTTCTGACTGGATTGCGGCGCTGTGAAATCAGCCGGCGCGGCCGCCATGATCAGCAGATCGTACCTCGGGAACTGCTCCAGCACGGCATCATGCAGTTGTCGGGTCGTCTCGATATTGACGACCTCGACGCCGCCTGGGGCTGTCAGGCTGGTCGGCCCGGAGATCAGCATGGTCTCGGCCCCCAGCGCCACGGCCGCCTCGGCCAGCGCGTACCCCATCTTCCCCGATGATCTGTTGGAAATATAGCGAACCGGATCGATCGGCTCACGGCACGGTCCGGCCGTCACCAGCACCCGTCTACCGTTCAGGACTTTTTTTTTTGACTCGGCTTCAAACAGCGCGACCACCGCGCGGAACAGCTCGTCCGGCTCCACCATCCGCCCGACTCCGAATTGGCGCTCCGCCATCTCCCCTTCGGCCGGTCCCACGAAGTGATACCCCAGCTTTTGCAGACACTCGTAATTCCGGATCGTTACCGGGTTCGACCACATGTGCGGGTTCATGGCCGGAGCGATCAGCACCGGCCGCTTGGTGGCGCACACGGTCGTGCTCAGCAGGTCATCGGAAATACCGCTGGCGATCTTCCCGAGAAAATTGGCGGTCGCCGGCGCGATCACGAACAGGTCGGCCCAGTCGGCGAGATTGACATGCCGGGTGGAAACGAATTCGTGCGGCGGAAACAGATCGGTGCAGACCGGGTTCCGGGACACCGTCTCGAGCGTCAACGGGGTGATGAAATGGGTGGCCGACTCGGTCATGATCACCTGCACCTCGGCGCCCGCTTTCCCCAGCGCCCGCACCAGGTATGGCACCTTGTAACAGGCGATACCGCCGGTCAACCCGACGACGATCTTCTTGCCGGCAAGTGACATGTCAGTTAATTCTCAGCGACGGATCGATCTGCTGATCGAACAGCGAGGGCTCTCCTGCTTCGCCGAAGTCCCGGAACAGCACGGCCGATGCTATCATCTTGATCTCTTCGATCGTCACCACGCGTTGGCCGAACATCGTCGCCCGCTCCAGAATCGACTCCAGGTGCTCATCATCGATGATCCCCAGATTCAGCATATGGATCAGGAACCCGTACGCCTCGGTCGCAAGCTGGCTTCGCTCCCAGACGGTGAGCACGCGATTCGAGGAATGTTCGGTCGGGAAGTTGGAGTAGTACGTCTCGTGCGAATTGTCGTACCGCTCCATCACCCAGGTATAGGCGGAGGATATTTCGCTGTCGGAGTACCCCATGCTGCGGAGATCGGGCGACAGGTCATCGACCGTAGGGAGCATCCCCTGGTTTTCCCGCATGTGATCCATGAGGTACACCACTATTTCCAGAATCCGATTGCCCATATCTCCTGTCCGCCTCGCCGTGTAGTCCGAAGATACCGGTTCGGCGCCATCGGGTCAAGATTGAAGTACGGTGTCGACGGAGAATCTACTTCAGCTCGGACCACTCCGGAAGCGCGAACGCGGGAGCGGCTAACTCGTTGGAGGCGGAGAAAATAACCTCGACTTCGATTGTCTCGGCGAGCTTCAGAAGTAGCGCTTTGGGACGCGGAATCTTGAAGGCATCCAATTGCATAGAGAACTTCGCCCTAACAGCGAACGATTGCCGTCCATTCCCGTCGAACCGATAGGTCGCGGTTCCAATGGCATCGATCTTTCGCTTGTGACCATGAATATAAAACCAACCGGAGGACGTGACATCGTAGGTCTTCCCCGCCTCCGGCTGCGGTGGCACACCTGCAATGGAGGTGAACTCAAAGAAGGCGTACGGGTACTGATCCGTGTGGAGATGCCGTTCACGCATATGTTCATCGCGCATGTCGATCCCGGTCTTGAGGGTGCGTAGGTCGACGCGGAACTGGCCGCGAATTCCCCCGGCCGGCAGCGAGTCAAAACTGAATCCCCCCTCCAGGCTGTTCGTCTTCCCTTCGATGAATTCCAGTTTCGCCGTGGACCGGAAATAAACCGTATCGCGGGCCGGATCATTGACCACTCCGAATGACGCACCCTGCACACTGGCTGCCAGTATCACGGCGGCCAGGGCCGCTTGGATCATCCTGTTCATACGGCACCTCTTCCTCATTTGCTCGAGTACACCGTGGCGCGCCGAGCGGCAGCGCCGTTAGTTGTCGGCCGCCCCCTGGTCGATCCAGTCTTTGATAAGCTGTTGCTGCTGGGTCGATAGGTAGGGCCCCCCTTGCGGCATGCGGTCGATGGGCGAAGCGGTGGTCGTTACCCGGTATATCAAACTCTGCGCTCCATTGTAGGGAATCACATTCGGGCCCCGATTTCCGGAACTGAGCACGCTTTGATAACTGATCACCGAAAAATCGCTTTCTGGCGCCACCAGTCCGTGGCAGACGAGACAATTGGCATCGAGCAGTGGTTTGATCTGAGTGGTGAAACTCACGCCTACCCATCCGTCGCTGACGGCGATTGTCCCGATTCCGCGACTGGCGCCCAGCGCAGCGTGCTCCGGAGCAGACAGCACGACGACGAACCTCTCCGGTGGCTCCGGCTCGGCATCATCGACCGTCGCAATTTTGATCGTGTCGACCGTCTGACCCGGGTGGACGGTGTCGGTCCCGATTTTCTCAACGTAGTCGTCCGGAGCCGTCGCGCTGGAATCGGAAGTCGCATAATCGAAAACCACGTGCGTGTTGACCGCCTCCGCCAGCGTCACGATGAACAGGGCGGTGTCCCCCTCGACGACTGTTACATCGCTCACCGACAGCCCCGGCAGTGACGGATCGCTCTGCGTTACCGGATCCCCGGCATCCACGCATGCCAGAAGTACGAGCAATGCCAGCGGGGAACAGACTCGACTAATAACCGAAATGGATTTGCACGAAGTACTCATCCCGCTTATTCCCCTCCCCTCTGGTGTAATCGGTGAACGAGGGCCGTATTTGCACAAACGACAACGGATACAATTCAATGGAGTATCGCACCCATTCGCTGACACCGCTCTGCGCATGTCGGTCCGGGTCGAAGAAATTGTATTCGGCTACCGCGTAAAGTCCCCAGATTATTCTGCCGGTCAGTGCCCCATAGGTAGCGTAGGAGCGATTGTCGCTGCCGATCAGGTCATATTCTGCAGCCAGTGTCAGCCGATCATACGGCACCTCGCCGAACATCGCCTTGGCGTGCTCCATTCCCTGATAGGAACCCTCGACTTTTTCACTGAGACGAACCGAGGTCCCTGCCAAATAGCCGAACGCGCCTACCGAGCCGGCCCGCGTCAGTTGTGCGCCGTACACCCCCTGGCCGCCACGATCCAGTAATTCGAGTGTCAGATCGGCGCCCGCCAGCTCCGCTCCAATGGAGATACCGTCGAGATAGTGGTTCGGCAGCAGACCGGCCTGGGCCCGAACCAGCGCCGTATGATCATCCATGTGGAGTCCGTACGCAGGTGCGAACCGCCCCACCTTGACTGAATATTTCAGATCCGCCAGTTGCAGCAAAGCGTAGTTTTCCCGCGTCCCTGCATCTGACAAACGCGCATGGTAGTAAAACCCCTTGGCGATCTCCAGCGTGAGGTACGCGTCGGTCTGCATGCGAAACATTGAACCATCTCGCAGGAGCAGGTGCCGCGAATCGAATCCGACAATGAGGTTGTCCCCGATCCGGGGTTTCTTGTAGTGTGCGGCCACCAGCTTTTTTGTCCAGGGAAGCGTCAGCTCATTGAGGGCGGTCGTATAGTTGCCGTACTCGGAGCGCGCCCCGCCGCCGGTGGGATTGATGTGGCAGTTCTTGCACGCCTCGCCATGCTCGGCCGACAGCCTCGGCAGTGCGAGCGCCGTGGAAATACCGAGAATCAGAAGGAGAATGAGAGGACCGAATGCGCCAAACCACCCGGCTCGACGACTCTCCCGCCGGACACGGAATTCACCCTGCATGGTCGTACACCTGCCTTTCCCTGAGGCGCTGCCGACAGCCGGAGCAGATTCGCTCCCGGCGCCCGGCCCTCCTCGTTCACGTTTTCTGGCGGTTGTGTCTAAAACAAAGATTGCCCCGGTCCTGGTTCCGGACCGGGGTACGAAAAGCCGCGAATATCGATCGACTGCCTAGTGCTTGAAATGCCTGATGCCGGTGAACACCATCGCCACCCCCGCCTGATCAGCCGCCACGATCACTTCCGGGTCCCCTTTCGATCCACCCGGCTGAATGAAGGCGGTTGCGCCGGCGACGGCCGCCACTTCCAGTCCATCCGGCATCGGGAAGAACGCATCCGAGGCGCACACGGCCCCTTTCGCCCGCTCCCCCGCCCGTTTGACCGCCAGAAAACTGGAATCCACCCGCGAGGTCTGCCCCATCCCAATACCCACCGTGGCTCCCCCTTTGGCGAGTACGATCGCATTGGACTTGGTATGCTTCACCACGCCCCAGGCAAACAGCAGATCGGCAATTTCCTCGGTCGTGGGGGTTCGCTTCGTGACCACCTGAAGCGACTCTCTCGTGGTGATTGCATCATCGGCGCTTTGCACCAGCAGTCCCCCCTGGATGAACCGCCTCACCACCACCTCCCGGCCGCGCCCCCGGCTGATTTCTTTCAGGGCCAGAAGGCGGCGCGTCTTCTTCTTGTGCAGTAACTCCAGGGCCTCAGACGCGTACGACGGCGCCAGGATGCACTCGACGAACGGCGTCTCGTGCAGGATTTGGGCGCAGGCCAGGTCGACCTCGCGATTCAGCCCGATGATTGAGCCGTAGGCCGACAGCGGATCGCTGTCGTAGGCCTTTTGGTACGCTTCGGAGATGGATTTCCCCACCGCCGCCCCGCACGGATTGGCGTGCTTCACCACACAGGCGAACGGCTCGACAAACTCCAGCACCATGTCGAGGCAGGCATCCAGATCACCATAGTTATTGAACGACAGCTCTTTGCCGGAGAGCACCTCCGCTCGCACCAGCGAGGGAGCGCGCCATGTTGGATCGGCATACAGCGCCGCCTGCTGATGCGGATTCTCACCGTACCGCAGTTCATTCCGCTTGGTGAACAGCAAGTCCAGCCGATCCGGGAATTTCCCCTGCTCGCCGCTCGTGCGCTGGTCGAAATAGGCTGCGATGGCCGTGTCATAATCGGCGGTCAGGGCGAAGGCACGGGCCACACACTTTTCCCGAAACAAAAGGGAAGTGGTCCCTTTGTGTTTATGCATCTCTTCGACAAGCGACGCATAATCCGCCGGATCGACCACCACCGTCACGCTCTCGTAATTTTTCGCGGCCGCCCGGATCATCGAGGGCCCGCCGATATCGATGTTTTCGACAATCTCCTCATGGGTCGAGCCCGGCTTGGCGAGCGTCTCTTTGAACGGATACAGGTTGACGATCACCAGGTCGATCCCCTTGTACTCGCATTGCTGCATCTGCTCGACATGGGCCGGGATGTCCCGGCGGTACAGTATGCCGGCGTGAATTTTCGGGTGCAGCGTCTTGACGCGCCCATCCAGGATCTCCGGCGAGCCCGTATAGGCGCTCACCGAAATCACGTGGATACCGGCTTCCCGCAAGGCCTTCATGGTTCCCCCGGTGGAAATGATCTCCACGCCCAGTTTCTCGAGCTCCTGACACAGCTCGACCAGCCCGGTCTTGTCGGAGACAGAGACCAGCGCCCGTTTGATCTTCTGCGTATGCGGCATGCTTATGCTTTTCCTGTCAATAGTCTCTGCGCCTCGCGGTAGCGCGCCGAGGAGGCCGCGATGACCTCGTCCGGAAGACGCGGCGCCGGCGGCTTCTTGTTCCATTTGATCGATTCGAGATAATCCCGGATCGGCTGTTTATCGAACGACGGTTGCGCTCCCCCCACCCGATAGGTGGCCACCGGCCAGAACCGACTCGAATCGGGCGAGAGGACCTCGTCGATCAGAAGGAACTTCCCGTCTTTGTAGCCGAACTCGAACTTGGTGTCGGCGATGATAATCCCTTTCGTTCGAGCGTAGTCCGCCGCCTTCGTGTAGACCGCCAGCGACTTCTCCCGACACAGCTCGGCGGTCTCCCGCCCGACCAGCTTCACCATCGCCTCGTAACTGATATTCTCATCGTGGCCGGTGTCGTTCTTCGACGATGGTGTGAAGATCGACTGCGGCAACTGCTCCGACTCACGCAGGCCGATCGGGAACGAAAACCCGTGCACGCTGTGCGCCCCCTGCTTGCGCGCCTCCTGCAACTCCTTCCACATGGAACCGGAGATGTACCCGCGCACGATGCACTCCGCTTCGATCCGCTCCGCCTTCACGACGATCATCGACCGCCCGTCCAACTGGTCCCGGTACTTCCGCAGCGGCTCGGGATACTCGTCGATTGAGGCCGTCACCAGGTGATTCGCCACCACATCCGAAAGAAATTCGAACCAGAACAGCGACATCTGCGTCAGCACCCGCCCCTTGCCGGGAATGCCGTTCGGCATCACCACATCAAAGGCCGATATCCGGTCGCTCGCCACAAACAGCAGCGTCTCCCCCAGATCGTAGATATCCCGTACCTTTCCCCGACGAAGCAGTGGGTACTCGGTGATTTCTGTCGTCAGTACGACCTGTTCACTCACAGCGCATATTCTCCTTTGATTAACTTGTCCAGCACTCGGGGATACAGCAGCCGCTCGGCCGCCTGTACCCGCTCCGCCAGCGAGTCCGGCGTGTCATCCGACCGCACCGGCACCCGCGCTTGCTCCAGAATAATCCCGTGATCGTAAATCTCGTCCGCCAGATGTACGGTCGCCCCGCTTTCGGCGTCATGGGCCGCCAGCACCGCCTCGTGAACGTAATGCCCGAACATCCCTTTGCCGCCATACCTGGGCAACAAGGCGGGGTGTATGTTCGTGACTCGCCTGGGATAGGCCCGCAGCACCTCCACCGGCATCATCTTCAGGTATCCGGCCATGGCGATATACTCGATGCGATGCTCATTCAACTGCTTCAGAAGTTCGTGAGCCGCCTCATTCGGAGATTTGTACCGTTTTTCCTTGAATACGAATGTACTGATCCCGGCATTGGTCGCCCGGATAAGCCCGTACGCTTTTTCGGCACTCGAAACGACCAACACCACCTCGGCGGCCAATATGCCGGACTTGGTCGCATCGATAATCGACTGCAACCCGGTCCCACTTCCGGATATGAATACGGCCAACCGGGCCCGCTTCTGCTGACTCTCAGACACCCAGTCGCTCCCTGAGTAACCGATTCACCAGTTCCGGGTTCGCCTGGCCACTTGTGGCCTTCATGACCTGTCCCACGAAAAACCCGAACACGTTGGTGCGGCCCGCCTTCAGCTTGGCGACATTGTCCGGATTCTCGGCGATAATCTTCTCGATCATGGGGACCAAGATATGCTCGTCGGAGATTTGCACCAGCCCCTTTTCGGCAATGATAGCAGTGGCGCTCTGGCCGCCGGCCAGCATCTCTTCCCAGACTGTCTTGGCGATCTTCCCGGAAATCTCCCCGCCTGCGACTTTGTTCAGAAGCTCCGCCAGCATTCGGGGCGTGATGCGAAACGCCCCGATTGACTCCCCGGTCTCGTTGACAATCCCCAGCAGTTCCGTCTGTATCCAGTTCGAGGCGACCGTTTTGTCGCTGCACGCAAGAGCCGTCTGCTCGTAATAGTCCGCCAGTTCGCGGCTGTCGGTCAGCACCGCGGCATCGTACGGCCTCAGCCCATACTGCGCCACCAACCGCTCCGCTTTCTGATCCGGCAGCTCCGGCAGCGTGCGACGGACTTCGCCGATCCAATCTTCACTCACCACCAGCGGTTCGAGGTCGGGCTCCGGGAAATAACGGTAGTCGTGCGATTCTTCCTTCCCCCGCATCGGTTCTGCCACCTGCTTTTTCTCATTCCAAAGCAGTGTTTCCTGCTCGACCGTTCCGCCTGATTCCAGGAGTGAAATCTGACGGTCTATCTCGAACCGAAGCGCCCGCTCCACCCCCTTGAAGCTGTTCAGGTTTTTCAGCTCGGTGCGGATGCCGAACTTGGCCGCCCCAACCTTGCGGACCGAAATATTGGCGTCACACCGCAGATGCCCCTTCTCCATATCCCCCGTGCAGACTTCGGTATACTGTAACAACTGCTTCAGCTTGACCAGATAACCGTATGCTTCCTCGGGGGTTCGAAGGTCCGCCTCGGTGACGATCTCAATCAGCGGCGTACCGCACCGGTTCAGGTCGACCCGGCTGTATGACTCCCCGTGCTCCGGATGCAGCGACTTCCCGGCATCTTCTTCCAGGTGAATCCGAATCAGGCGGCAGACTTTGTCTGCCTCCTTGCCGACCCTATAGCGGACTTCCCCCCCCAACCCGATCGGCTTGTCATACTGCGAAATCTGGTACCCCTTGGGGAGATCGGGATAGAAGTAGTTCTTGCGGGCGAAAATCGAGCAGGGCTGCACTGTTCCGCCGGTGGCCAGAATCGCCCGGATCGCGAACTCAACCGCTTTCCTGTTCAGCACCGGCAGCGCACCCGGCAGCCCCAGACAGACCGGACAGGTGAGCGAGTTCGGCGGTTCGCCGAACCCCACCTTGCAGCCGCAAAATATCTTGGATTCGGTCTGAAGTTGCGCGTGCACTTCCAGCCCGATCACCGCTTCGTATCCGCTTGCCGTATTCAAATCGCTCATGGCCTCCTGAGCGTGGGAATATACCGCAACCGGCAGGGTGGGGCAAATGGGAAAGGGATGGCCGGACTACGCCTCGCACCGACTCAGAAACTGCCGCAAGTCCCGGTTGAACCGCTCCGGCGCTTCCAGATTCAGCATGTGGCCGATCCCGTCGTACTCGTGCAGGATACTCCCCTCAATCCGCTCGTGCAACTGCTGCGCAAGCGGCACAAACACCTTGTCCTCCATCCCCGCAAAGATACAGGTCGGGACCTTGATCCTGTGCGCCTGCTCCAAATCCGGCACCGAGGGCGGATACTTGCCGCGCAACGGGTCCATCCAGATCGCGCCGGTATGCTCCTCGATCATAGTCGTCATGAGCCGCTTGATCTCCGCTTGCTCCGGCTTGTACCAGCTCATCGTGATCCGCATCCATTCCGCTTTCACTGCCGCCAGCCCCTTCTCTTTGGCGATGGCATCCAACCGCGAGAACTTGGGACCAACATTGTACCCCGCGGCGCCGGTCGACACGAGCGTGAGCGACTTGAGCCGCTTCTGATATTCGAATGCAAAACCCAGCCCAAGCGATCCCCCCATCGACAACCCCACCAGATGCACCTTCTCGATCTTCAGCGCATCGAGGAACCGCACCAGATCGTTCACGCGCTCCGGACGGCTGTACCCGGTGGTCGGCGCATCCGAGAGCCCATGCCCGCGCGAATCCAGCAGAATCATTCGATACACGTCAGGAAGAAAAGGGGGCAAGCCCCCCCACATGCGGCGGTCGAGCGTGAAGCCATGCAGAAACAGCAGCGGCTCCCCGCTGCCGAACTCTTCATAATACAGCCGGATATCTTCAAGCTGAATATGCGGCACTGCTACTTGCGCTCCAGCACCCGCGCTACCTGAAACAGCGACAGCTCATCCAAATGCTTCGCCATGAACTGCACGCCCACCGGCCGGCCATCCGGCACCGCACCGTACGGTATCGAAATCGCAGGTATCCCGGCCAGATTCGCCGAGACTGTGTAAACATCGGACAAATACATCGCCAACGGATCAGCGATCCTCTCCCCCAGCTTGAACGCCGGAGTGGGCGAGGTCGGGCTGATAATCAGATCGACACTCTCGAACGCGCGCGCGAAATCCTGCCGAATCAGCTCCCGCACTTTTGACGCCTTGATGTAGTATTCATCGTAATACCCCGATGACAACGCGTAGGTCCCCAGCATGATCCGTCTCTTCACTTCCGGCCCGAACCCCTTCGCCCGCGTCTCCGCATACATCTCCGCTAATTCTTTCGTCCCCGCCTCGCGCAGACCAAATTTGACCCCATCGAATCGCGCCAGATTGGCCGAGGCCTCGGCGCACGCCACCACATAGTAGACCGCGATCCCCTTGTCGGTCATAGGAAGTGAAATATCCACACACCTATGCCCTTTGGCTTTCAACGCCGCAATCGCGTCCTGCACGACCTTGTTCACTTCCGGTTCCAACCCCTCGGTGAAATACTCGCGCGGAATACCGATCGAAAATTTCCGGTCAGTGTCGAGCAGCGCGGCATAGTTTGGATGATCAAACTGCAATGATGTCGCATCGTGCGGGTCATGACCGGCAATCACACCATACACCAGCGCCAGGTCCTCGACTGTCCTGGCAAGCGGACCTATTTGATCAGTCGAGGATGCAAACGCCACCAGCCCGTATCGCGAGACCGCGCCATACGTCGGCTTGAGTCCATACACGCCGCAGAACGAAGCGGGCTGTCGCACCGAACCGCCGGTCTCTGACCCCAGCGCCACCGGCACGATTCCGGCCGCCACCGCCGCCGCCGAGCCGCCCGAGGATCCCCCCGGCGCCAGATCGTACCGCACCGGGTTCTTCACCGGCCCGAAGTACGAATTCTCGTTGGAGGACCCCATGGCGAACTCATCCATGTTGGTCTTGCCGATAATGACCGCCCCCGCCTCGATCAGCCGTGTCACGACCGTGGCATCATAGGGCGGTATGTATTTGTCGAGGATATGCGACCCGCACGAGCACGGATACCCGGTGTATGAGATATTATCCTTGATCGCAATCGGCACACCCGCCAGCCGGAGCCGCGTCGGGTGGCCTGCCGGGTGCCACGATGGGTGGCCCACCGCTTGCGGTGGGTTCGATGCATTCCGGTGCCCCGTAGCCGTCGGCCCGAGCGGAGTCGAGGGCTCCTGCGGGCTCTTGAGCAGATCCTCCACCCGCCGCGCCTGCTCCATTGCCTTCTCTTCACACAGCGTGATGAAGGCGTTCAGCTCTTTGCCGAGAGTCCTCGCCCGCTCCAACGATTCTCGCGCCGAGATCACGGCATCGGTATGCTCAGTTTGCATGTCTGGAATATACGGGTCTCTGTCGCGAATTCAAGCGATGTGTATGCCAACCCCTCGACCCGTCATTGCTGGCAAAACGGCAGAGGAGTGTTGGGTTATTTGATGGCAGTTTGTTGTTATCAATCGGTTTTGTGGAAACGAGTTGAGGAAGCTCAGCGAGGCGGTGTAGCCCACCTGCCTAAGGTGGGTTCTTCCGCATGGTTATTCTGGCGCCAACCCAAATGAGGTGGCCATGTCGATTGTGAAGGGGAACGCGTCAATGGAAAGACCCAGCCTTCGGCCGGGCTACACCTACCTCGTTCCCGTCGAATCCGGCACTGTGTAGCTGTACGATACCGGGATCAGCCGAGTGTCATGCAGCCCGAACTGAATGAAGAGCGTCCCCCCGCTTGGATCACTGTCGGCCTCTCCCTCTCGCCAGATAGGAGTTTCATAGGTGAGTTTGAAGAAATCCCATTTCCCCTTGCCGGACCGGGCAACCAGTCCCCTTGGCAGCCATTTGGGCGCGAGCAGAGTGAGTGTTTCATTGAGCACCCAGTCCTGGTACAGAAACACCGGTGCCTCGCTCTCCTTGGGCCAGACCCAGTAGAGTGGTTTGTGAGGCTTCTCGTAGACAGTCCCCTCAACTGCAATTACTGTATCCGTGCCCAAAGGGACCAAGTAGTTCTTGCCAATCGTCGGCTCTCCGGGGAGGGTGAGTTCTTGATATAGCAGCTTGTACTCGTCCGGTTCGCATTCAATCAGGATTGCCTTGCCCGCCGTATCTCTACATTGGGCGCACGTGAACGAGTAAGCCATCTCGACCACTTGATGTCCGCGAAGAGGGCCAATCGAATCTATTACCCAGCGAGTCGGGTTTGCGCTGGTTGACCGGCCAGCTTCCCGGCGATCCAAGAGGGCGACAATGGAATCGACGGGGCCTGCCACTTCACCGAACAAATTAAGTCCCCCAAAGCGATTGAGATACTTCCACCCACTGCCCGGCGTACTCGGGGACGAATGTTCTGGAGTGTAGGTTATCATCGGTCTGAGTTTCGGAGAGACTGTTGTGTCGACGATTTGTTGCCACGGGGGTATGTCGGAATACTCGCCGCACCAAAACTCCGCCCACCTGACCACGATTTCTTCTTCAGAGATGCCGTACTTTATCCTCACCCATCCGAGAAACGGAAATGGACAGCACGTGTCTTCCGCATCTCGGCGAGTCGGATGCTCATAATACAAGGAGTGGATGTCGATTGTGCCCCCCGAGCGAATGTGGTTCCCTTTCGGCATTACTCTAGAGAGGGCGTCTCCCCTTGCCCTTCCGATGTCCAAAGGACGCGGCGCATTCGCGCCTGAGTCCCAAACCCAGTATTGTTCTTCGTGGAATGCGCCAGATCCGGTCATCCGTGAGTCAGTACAGAGAACTTCCGTGCCGTCTACCTTCACAACGAAAGATTTCTCAAAGAAGATGTTCCCTGCTTCGGTACCGCACGCATAGACCAGACGATATCGATCCGGCACAGTTCCAATTGCAATCGCTTTGATTGCCTTGGTAGGCCAGACCTTTGATGAATCCTGCCAGTCGCGAAAGTCGACCGTATATACAAGGTCGACCACCGTTCTGCCGGCGAGCTTACCTACTGTGTCAACTTGCCAGACTCCCTCCCCCAACGATTCGTTTAGCGAATACCAATACCCCTCGTGCGATATTGGCGCGATTATACTATCCGTCAACTGCTGCATCGTTGCCGAACTCGGTGCTGGATGACCGTTCACCATCCACTCCGGCGACTCCAACAGATCGTGCGGCAGCTTCCCCGGCTCCCCGCACATGCAAAATGATCCCAGGCAAAGCACGGCGATAACCGCGCCCATTTCCGTTTTCAGCCGCTTCATGAGAATCTCCCCGTTCAGCTTTTCGCTATCTCCTTCCCTGTCCATTATACGCCCACAAGGCCGGGTCCGACACAAAAAAAAAACAGGCCCCTCGCGGGGCCTGCGTGATAACCAATGATCGCGTTCGAAGGTCTACAGCAGCGGCAGATACTTGCCCAGCTCGTAGCCGCCGACATGGATCCGGTACTGATCCCACTCGATCTTCTTGTTGTCGATCAGCTTGTTGAAGACGTGGTCCCCCAACACTTCCTTGACCAGCGCCGAGCCTTCGGCCAATTCGATCGCCTCCTGCAGCGATCCGGGCAGCGTCTGAATTTTCAGCTTCTCCTTCTGCTCCGGCGTCATCTCGAAGATATTCTCCTCGATCGGCTTCGGCAGTTCGTACCCCTTCTCGATCCCCTTCAGGCCGGCCGCCAGCATGAGAGCGAAGGTCAGGTACGGGTTGGCCGCGGGATCCGGCGAGCGGAGTTCGATCCGGGTTGCCCTTTCTTTGCCGAGGCGATACTGCGGCACGCGGACCAGGCTCGAGCGATTGCGCCGACCCCAGCCGATGTACACCGGCGCCTCGTACCCCGGCACCAGCCGCTTGTAGGAGTTCACCCACTGGTTCAGCACCAGCGTGATCTCCTGCACGTGGGTCAGGATACCGGCGGTAAACTGGCGGGCAGTCTTGGAGAGGTTGTACTCGGACTTCGGATCGAAGAACAGGTTCTTGTCCCCTTTGAAGAGCGACATGTGGCAGTGCATGCCGGAACCGTTGACACCGAAAATCGGCTTCGGCATAAACGTGGCGTACATGTCATTTTCCAGCGCCACTTCTTTCACCACGAACTTGTATACCTGGGCGAAATCCGCCATCACCAGCGCTTCCTGATACTTCAGGTCGATTTCGTGCTGGCTGGGGGCCACTTCGTGGTGCGAGCATTCCACCGGGATATCCATCAGCTCAAGCGCGTTGACCGTCTTCTTGCGCAACTGCGTGCCGACATCCACCGACTCGTAATCGAAATACCCGGCGTTGTCCAAGAGCACGGTCTCTTTGTCGTTTTCGAAATAGAAGTACTCCAGCTCGGGGCCCACAAAGAACGTCCAGCCCTTGTCCTGCAGCTTGGCCAACTGGCGCTTGAGGACCCAGCGCGGGTCGCCATCGTATGGCGTGCCATCCGGGTTCTGGATATCGCAGAACATCATAGCGATTTTCTCGCCGGCGATCTCCCACGGTATCACCCGGAACGTCAGCGGATCCGGAATGGCCATCAGGTCGGACTCGTCGATGCGGGCAAACCCTTCCACCGAGGAACCATCGAACCCCTGCCCCTCGGCCAGCACCTGCTCGAACTCGGACCGGGTTATGGACATCCCTTTGATCTTGCCGAGAATGTCCGTAAAACATAACCGGATATACCGGACGCCGGCTTCGTCGACTAACCTGAGAACATCTTCTTTGGATTTGGTCATCACGTCTATGCTCCTTCTTGACTACTATATCGAATGGGAAAGGCCGAAAATGAACTCCCGGCCTGCCCGGCGCAATTAAAATCTTGCCTTAATTGGTCCAAGAACAGCCCTTTTGCGGGCCCGTTCCCGAAGCCGCCGATACAATCAACCCGTCCCTTTAAGGAACGCGGCTAATACTATTCTAATGAAAGGGTTATCTTTTTGCTCGCTGGCGCGAGCTGTCGCGTCTGAACACCCGCCAACTGGAAAATCCGGCGAGCCGCAATGAACTTCTCGTCGTGGGCGTACTTGTCGGACAGGTACACCACTTCCCGAATCCCCACCTGCACGATCAGCTTGGCGCACTCATTACAAGGGTATAAACTGACATACATGCTGGCGCCATCGAGATCCGGTTTATTGGAGGCGTTAGTGATGGCGTTCATCTCGGCGTGACACACATAGGGGTACTTGGTCTCCAGAAACGCCCCCTCCCGCGCCCAGGGGAGGTCGTCATCGGAACACCCTACCGGAAACCCGTTGTACCCGATCCCGATAATCCGCCGGTTCTTATTGACAATACAGGCCCCGACCTGCGTCCCGGGATCTTTGGACCGGTGCGCCGAAAGCTGGGCGACCGCCATAAAGTAGTCATCCCAACTGATGTAGTCGGATCGCTTGCTCGTCATGGAGGTCAAAGATACAGGGTCGCTCATATCAGGTCAAGGTCCATACGGTCCGGCTAAAGACCCTCTAACCGCCCGATCCCGGGTTCGGTTCCCCGCCCGAAACTGCTCCCCTACTGCATCGTGATATAGACGATATCCTCGAAATACCAGATACCGCTCGAGGGGTCCGGGATCGTCCCTCTCTGGACTTCATCATACCAGTAATCGTAGGTGTAGGCGTAGCTCCCGGCCTGAAGCCGAATATGCACGTAGTCCTTCTCGTTGGTGAACCGGTAGGTGGTCACCGGGGCGACATACCGGCCGTGGCGCCCCTGGAGCTCGGTCGAATCGGTCACTTTGCCGTCGGCGTCGAGGCCGCAGGGGTGGCGCTCCATCGCGTATTTGATCGTCCCGCCGTAGACGGCGCCCCCTGAGGTCTGGAGAATGAAAAAGAGACGGAATTGCGCGTTGACGGTGTCCCGCACCGAGGAGGCGCAGTCAACCTTGTCGTCGAGCGCACCGCGCGGCGAATCACACTGACTGAGCGTCAGGGCCGCGATCACCAGCAGGGCGGACAGAACCGCTGCGACTGCCGGCTGCCGGAAATTGGATGTTCGCATAGGCACGCTGCTCCCGGGTCTGGCGTTTGCGGAAAGGACGAACAACCCTGTTCATTCGTTCAACCCAAGATACCCTGCGCCGAAACAGCGGTCAAGCCTGCGGCCTAGTGCTCCTTGCGGTGGGCCTGCTTGACGGTCAGCAGATTGCCGTGGATGCTGGCCGTATTGAGTTTGGCGATCGCCCGCTGGCCATCCAGCTCCACCGACATATCGACAAAGGCGAACCCGCGCGAACTGCCGTCCGCGCTGTTGCGCGCGATATTGACCCGGTCCACCGCACCGTAGAGGACGAACGCCTGACGGACGTCTTCCTCATCGGTGTGGCTGGCCAGGTTTCCCACGAAAATCTTCATGGGGACTCCTTTCAGTGCGGACGGCCGCCAAAGCGTGGCTTGCCGCCGCGTTTCCCGCCCCGTTTGCCCGAGTCGCGCCGACGAGAATCGAACCCGCCGCGCCCCCCGCGCGAAGACGGACCGAAATCACGTCGCGGACGGGCCGCCATCGGCCGCGCCTCGTTCACTACCATGGAACGCGACATGAAATCCTTGCCGTTCATTTCATCGATCGCCGCCTGTGCTTCCGACTGCTGCGGCATCTCCACGAATCCAAATCCACGCGGCTCCGAGCTGAATCGGTCCCGTACAATCGCCGCCGACATGACCGTCCCAAACGGCTCGAACGCCTTGCGCAGATCATCATCGGTCACATCAAAGGCCAGATTGCCTACAAATAACTTCATTACTTCACTCCAAACTGGTACTACAGAAACCGACACGCAGGACGAGAACCCGGAGTTGCCTCCGGGTCCTCACCCCTGCACTCAGAACTTACAACGGATTGCGCTTACCAGGAGCGGTTGTATCCGCCGCCGCTGCCGCCGCCGGAACGACGACCACCGCCGCCGCCACCGCCTTCGGTCTTCGGACGAGCTTCGTTGACCGTCAACGTACGGCCACCAAGATCGGTGCCGTTCATCCCCTTGAGCGCGGCCTGGCCGTGCTCTTTGTTCGCGAATTCCACGAAACCGAAACCCTTCGGCTCATTGGTCATCCGGTCGATGATGATGTTGACTCTGGTCACTTCGCCGAACTTCTCGAACGCCTGCCGAAGCTCTGCTTCGGACGTCTGGCGCGACAGGTTGCCGACATAAATATTCATCTACTCTCCTCGAGTCTTTTGCTCCGGGTCTCGCGGGACGACCGTGCCGTCTGCCGCGCCCACAGCAAGGGTTCATGCGCACAATTGCGCTGTCGTCGCCAGATTACGATTCGTCAAGAATTGATCGTGGGATACAAAGCCTGAAAAAGGAATAATTTGGGACATTAGTGTTTTCTTCGGCGTTCATACGCCGACTCAGTATACTCATTGTCGGTCCGAACACCAAATACTATAACGGCCCTTCACAAAAATAGTTCCCAAGTTCCTGACCGGCCGTTTCTTGCGCGTCTCCCGATTCGGGTCATTCTTTCCCCTTTTCTGGTGGCCGGAGCCCCCGTGCCGCACCTAACTAGGTGCGCTTGTGCCCGTGCCGCACGCTGGGTGGCCCACCCGCTGGGTGGCCCACCCGCTTGCGGGTGGGTTCTGTGCCTACTGTGCCGTCAGGCGTCTCTGCCTGACGGCTTTCCCGCTGGGTGGCCCACCCGCTTGCGGGTGGGTTCTGTGCCTACTGTGCCGTCAGGCGTCTCTGCCTGACGGCCCTGGCGATCGCGAACGGTGTCGGGCAGAGACGCCCGACACCACAGCAATCCCCGCACCCTCTTCCGCCCTTCGGACACCTTCTCCCTCAAAGGGAGAAGGAGATATGGAGTCATTCCGAGAAGGGGCGCGCTTCGCGCCCCGACGAGGAATCTGTCCCGCAAATATCATCACAAACCGAGCCCTTTGTCCCTGTCCGCCAACGGCAGATTGTCACGTCGTCCGCCTGCGGCGGACTCCTCACAATGACGACTGCATGCCCGGAACCCCCTTGTGCCGCAACGCCAACCGGGTTCGTTTTGTCATTCTTCGTGTTTTTGCGGGGCGCTCTCCCCCGGCCAAAACGGACGTGCACCACAACGTGGCCTCTACAAACCGCCGCGCGCCGTGTTTCTCGCGCGATTTGCCGGAGAAACTGTGGACTGGCGACCTACGGATCTGCCATAAATGGTGGGCCACCGGCCGAATGTGATTTGATATTGATTAGCGAACGCCTATTAGTATTTTGGGAGTAGTTAGTTAATGGAAGAGGATGTTATGAAAGCCCCTTTCCGATTCAAGGAACCCGCAATTGCGGAGTCCATCATTATTCAGGGAGATACGCGCGAGATGATACGCCTTATCCCTGACGATACGTTCGATTGTGTGATCACGTCGCCTCCTTACTGGGGCGTTAGGGACTACGGGATGGATGGACAGATAGGCGCTGAACCAGACCTAGACGATTATGTGTCAGGGCTAGTGGCGGTTTTTTCCGAAGTGAGGAGGGTACTCAAGAATCATGGCACGTTTTGGTTGAATATTGGCAACACCTACACTTCCGGGGGGCGGAAATGGAGACAAGAAGATTCGAAAAACAAGGGCCGCGCCATGAGCTATAGACCTCCAACGCCGAAGGGTCTGAAGAAAAAGGACCTCGTGGGAGTAGCATGGATGGTCGCGTTAGCATGCCAACTTGAGGGGTGGTATCTTCGCAACGACCTAATCTGGTACAAGCCCAATTGTCAGCCAGAGAGCGTTCGTGACAGGTTCACGGTCGCTCACGAATATCTGTTCATGTTCAGCAAGTCCGAACACTATTATTTCGATCAAGATGCAATTAAAGAACGCACTAGCAATGGCAACGGAGTGAAGAACAAACGGTCCGTGTGGTCCATAAATACGGAGCCATACCCTGAGGCTCATTTTGCAGTTTTCCCGACAGCACTAATCAGACCATGCATCCTTGCGGGCACACAGCCTAACGGGCTAGTGCTAGATCCGTTCTTCGGAACTGGGACCGTTGGTCACGTCGCCAACGAGCTTGACCGAAGATGTGTTGGTATCGAAATGAATCCCGATTTCATCCGCATGGCCAGGAAGCGACTCTCGGTAGCGCAACGCGCACTCATTCCGATGGGATGACAAATTCCCAACTGCCGTGCTGTATGCACAGCGTCATCTTGATATCCTTTAGCTGCAGCTTCCTCTCACTCCCTGCGTCGAAATACAACTTGAATGCGAGTGAGCCGTCCACATCGAGCACGTGGCAATATCCCGGCTTGGGATACTGCTTGCTATCCCGCATGATCTCAAGTTCGCCGTCCTTGGCCCCGAGCAACAAAGTCCTCGGAATTTCAACCAGTTCATACTTCCATGACGGCCCCCTCCTCAAATTCCGCAGGACAAGGATCCTATCGTACTTACTCAAGTGTTCTAAGAACTGTTCCCTCAGTAGCTGGAGATCACGGACACTGGCCCCCCACTTCCCCTTACCAAGCTCCATGAACTTGCTAATCCAGATCCGATCGCCCCGGATGCCCTTGTCGGCCTGCGTCTTGAGTGACCCCCGCCAGCCGTCTATAGTGATATCGTGACCACGGTTGCCCCTGGGTGCAAGGCTCGCCTCACGCCCACTCATCCGAAGGACACTCTGGAGGACATATTCGAACTTGTCTTTGGAGAAAGGCTCTACCGAGAAAGTGTGATGAACTCGGAGCGCATCTCCAAAGCTCTCAAACGCGGCCCTGTCGAGAACCTCTTCAACTAGATGTTCCTGCTTGTATTCAGCGTCAAAGGTGCGGACGACCTTCTCAATCCACGCCAACTGACCTGCCCTCAGTGACGGAATCCTCCTAAGAAGCTCCTCGACTCTTGCCCGCTTGTCTTGTGTCATTCAGTGCCTCTAGAGTGCGCTCCTTCCCCCCCCTACTCCTTCGTCTTCTTCTCCAGGAAATTCTGGACTGCGGCCAACAGATCGATCGGCACCGGGAAGATCAGCGTGCTGTTCTTCTCCGCGCTCACTTCCACCAGCGTCTGCAGGAATCGCAACTGCATCGCGCCCGGCGAGGTCGCGATCACCGTGGCCGCATCGGCCAGCTTCTGCGAGGCCTGGAATTCACCCTCGGCGTGAATGACTTTCGAACGGCGTTCCCGTTCCGCTTCGGCCTGCTTGGCCATCGCGCGCGTCATCTCGGGCGGCAGATCGACATTCTTCACTTCCACGGTCGACACCTTGATGCCCCACGGCTCGGTCTGGGCATCGATGATTTTCTGGAGCTCCAGATTGATCTTCTCGCGGTTGGACAACAGCTCATCCATCGGCACCTGCCCCAATACGGAACGAAGCGTGGTCTGGGCGATCTGCGAGGTGGCCTCGAAGAAATTCGCCACGGACACAATGGCCTTGTTGGGGTCCAGCACCTGGAAATAGAGGACGGCGTTCACTTTGAGCGTGACGTTGTCGCGCGTGATCACGTCCTGCGGCGGTATGTCGTAGGTGATAACGCGCAGGTCCACCCGCACCATCTTGTCGACAATCGGGATCAGGATGATCAGCCCCGGCCCTTTGGCGCCGATCAGGCGGCCCAGCCGGAAAATCACACCCCGCTCGTATTCGCGCAGAATCTTGAGCGTGTTCACCAGGATGATAATCCCGAAAAATACGATAATAGCCAGAATCGGGAAGGTCGGCGTCATATCAGTAACCTCCTGTTACGAGTTTAACTTTCGCACCATCAGCGTCATGTGATCGACGGCCACGATTTCCACTTTCGTGCCCACCTCGAGCGGTTCCGAGGATTCATATTTCCACAGCGCCCCCTCGGCATAGACGAACTGGTCGGGGCGCACTTCGCCGTGCTTTCCCTCCAGCGCGTGCTGTCCGGAGAACGGCTTGATCCGGCTCGCCTTGAGCACCAGATACCCGACTACAATGAGTGTGAGCCCGACCAGCACGGCCATGGTGATCAGCACCGACCACGACACGCGCAAGGTGGGGTCCACCGTGTCGACAAGCATGAGTCCTCCCAGGATGAGTGACACAATCCCCCCCACCGTGAGCAAACCATGACTCACCACTTTGATCTCCACAATGAATAGAACAATTGCCAGTACAATCAGCAGCACCCCGGCGTAATTGATCGGCAGGGTCTGGAACGAATAGAACGCGAGGATCAGGCAGATCGCCCCCACCACCCCCGGCAAAATGGCGCCGGGATTATACAGTTCGAGCACGATCCCCAGCCCGCCGAGCGAGAATAGAATAAACGCCACATCGGGCGAAGTGATAATCTCCAGCACTTTCTGAATGAACGAGTGCGCCATCACCTCCACCCGCGCACCGGCGAGGTGCATGGTCTTCTTGCCGAACGGCGTCTCGGTTTCGCGGCCATCGAGTTGGCGCAGGAGATCATCGAGATTCTCCGCCCGCACGGTGATAACGTTGGAGTCCAGTGCTTCCCTATCGGTAATCGAGACCGATTCGCGCACGGCCCGCTCCGCCCAGGCGGCGTTGCGGCCGCGCTTGTCGGCGGCGGCTTTGATCTGGGCGACCGCGTCATTGGTGATCTTCTCGTTCATGATCGAGTCGACCTTCTGCCCGTCGCCGGAGACCGGATGGGCCGCCCCGATATTGGTGGAGGGGGCCATGGCGGCGAAATGCGCGGCATAGGTCATATACACGCCGGCCGAACCGGCCCGCGCGCCCGAGGGGGCGATATACATGCAGACCGGCACCGGGCTGTTGAGAATACGCTTGCAGATCGACCAGGTCGGCTTGGTGAAACCACCCGGCGTATCGAGCATGATCACCAGCAGTTCGGCGCGGTTCTCTTCGGCCTCTTCGAGGGCATCGGTGATGCGGGTGTCGGTGACGGCGCCGATTGCACCCTCGATGTCCAACTGATACACGAGCGGTTGAATCCCGGGAAGCGGCGATACCACGGCATGAGCGGTATCGGTGCTGTCGGAGGCGAGCACCTGACGCAGCGTAAACGAAATGATCGGACTGATCAGAAACAGAATCGCGAGCGCCAGTACGGCTTTGTGTTTCATAGAGATACCCTCTGTTATGGGGATAATATGCCCCTGTGCGGCCATGAAGTCAACTGAAAACGGACTGGGCGGATTGGAGGTGGCGCACAGCTTGCTGTGCGATTGTGGGTTATGGAATCAACGGTCACAATTAAGGGGAAACGGTGGCGTCGGGCGTCTCTGCCCGACGCCTGCTGCGATCGATGCGGCGGCCAGCCAGAGACGGCTGAGCGCACGCGCAGCAAAATCGCAGTGAAATCGCTGCAGATAACCGAATCGTCGCCGTTTATAGGGACGGTTGTGTGCGCTAAATCCTCAGGCCGGAGGACTGCCACACGGTGCGGCCGTCGATGACGGTCGCAAGTGGCTGGATATCATAGAGCTTCGTGGCCGGGGCGGTCGTGATATCCCGATCGAGCACGACGTAGTCGGCCGGGTAGCCGGGCAACAGGTAGCCACGGCAATGTTCCTGCCCGGCGGCGATGGCTGGGCCGACCGTGAAACGAAACAGCGCTTCGGCGGCACTGATCTTCTGTTTTGGCTCGAAGGTGTCGCGTGATCCCTGGCGCGCCCGACGGACCGCTGCCGCGATGCCGTGAATCGGATTCAGCGGCTCGATCGGCACATCGGAACCGAAAGCCAGATCAACACCGCGGTCGATCAGCGTGCGGAAAACGAAGGCATCGGCGCCCCGTTTCCCCCAGTACTTGCGAATGAGCGGGATATCCGAGGGGCAGTGCGAGGGCTGCATTGAGGCCACGATATCGTGCTTGAGCAGCCGCGCGATATCAGAGCGGCGGATCAGTTGCAGATGCTCGATCCGGTGCCGGGCGCCGAATGACAATCTCGGTGCACCGGAAAGGGCATCGAGAACACTAGCCACGGCGCGGTCGCCGATCGCATGCACCGCGCACGGCAACCCGAGACGCGATGCTTCTTTGGCCAGGCGGGCGATCTCCTTGGTCGGGGTGGTCTCGATCCCGAAGTTGTTCTTCGAGCCGAGGTACTTGTGGAAGCAGAGCGCGGACTGGCTGCCGAGGGAACCATCGGCGAAAATCTTGATTCCGGCGATGCGCAAGAACTCGGTCCCGCTGCCGTAGTAGGTTTTGCTCCGCAGGAGCGCCGGCAGCATCTTCGCGCCCGGATAGTAGTTGATGCGCAGCCCCAGGCGGTTCGCTTCGGCCAGTTCGGAGAAAAACGGTAAGGCATCCGGACCATCAAACGAATGCACGCCGGTGACGCCGCGATGGTAGGCGATTTGCAGCGCTTCACGGTAACGCCGCTTGATTTCGCTGTGGGGCGGCGATGGTATCCGCGCGTACACCGGCATGTAGGCCGGCCCCTCGCGCAGAATGCCCGAGGGAGTGCCATCGGCAAACCGCTCGATCTTGCCGCCATCGGGATCGGGGGTTGCAGCGGCAATACCGCAGATCTCCAGCGCCCGGCTGTTGACCCAGGCGGTGTGCTGATCCTTGGAGAACAGGAACGCGGGGCGCCCGGCGGTGACGGCATCGAGCATGAGACGATCCGGTTCGATCCGTTTCGTGAAACGATCCGGCGCGTAGCCATCGCCGACAATCCAGGTCCCTTTGGGCAGAGGGGTGGCGAACTCGCGAATCCGCTTCAGGCAGGCATCGAGCGAGGTGAGGCCGTCGAGCTGCACGCGCCCCAGTGAGAGCGCGAAGTAGTAGAAGTGCGTGTGGGCATCGACCAGTCCGGGTGTGACCGTGCGGCCGCGCAGGTTGATTTTCCTAGCGCCGGAGAAATCAGGGTCCTTCTCCAGATGGTTGCCGATCGCGAGAATGCGGCTGCGATTGATCACCATCGAGTCGACCGTGAGGTCGGCCGCCTGGGTGAGGATGCGTGCGTTATGCAGCAGGGTCAGACGAGGCAAAGCGCTCTCCTTTCACGCGAACATCCCCTTCGCGCCGGGTCAGCTTGATGCGGTCGGTTTCTTCAAGTATCGGGATAACGAATTTGCGGGTGAGGCCGAAACGGTCCTTAAGGTCGGCGACGCCGAGCGAGTCGTGTGCGGACAGGTGCTCGCGGATGAACTCGATCAGTTCTTTCCAGGTGTCGCTGAGAAACACGAACTCCGATCCGCACTTATGCCCCTCGCCGCTGTCGAGAATATATTTGATCGCCTGCTGGTGATTCTTCCCGAGTGCGGCGAGCGACGGCAGCGTGGGGGGAGCATACGGCTCCTTGCGCAATTGCACCATGATCTGCTCGTACGCCTCTTTGATCATTCCCTTCAGACTCATGCCGCGTCCGGCGAGATCGAAACGATCCCCTAAGCGACTGAGCAGTCCGACCGAGAGCGCATAGTCCAGCAGGATGGACGTAACGTCCTGCCTTACCGGCGAGAGATAGAGTATCTGTTCGAGCGAGAGTCCTTTGAGGTGCGGCTGCTCAGAAAACATCTGCTCCATGGAAACCTTCAGGCGAGCCAGAACCGTCTTCATGGCCTCCACGCCGAACAGCCAGTCGCCGAACCGGTTCACCCTGGAGGCCGTGATGAGAAGCCGCACCTGCTCCGCTATCTGGGTCGCCGACCAGGTCGCCTCGCGCAGCAGTTCGTTCTCCCGTACCAAGCCGCGCTTGGCGAGTTCCGACAGGATGAGAGTATCGAGTCGCCCATCCACACGGGCGGCGAGATACTCGAGTGAGGGCAGGTCCTTGCGTCGCGGAAACTGGGGTAAGTGATCAAGCACGGTTCCGCCCCCCAGAGTGACCATAGGTGTCGGGAGGCGCAAGACAAAGCGATCGCCGACCAGGGCATACATCGGCTGGTCGGGGCGGAAGAACAGCACGCCGTTACTGCCGGCAGCAAGGGATTCTGAGACGAAGATGCGAACAGGCCCCTCGGCTTCGGTGGTTCCGAGCAAGAGCTGCACGCGGCGGCGATCGTCCAGCGGCAGGGGCGCTTCCGGCAGCAATTCGACCGCCAGCGCCAGCACCGGGTGTTCGGCGAAGTACGACAGGTCGATGCGATCGGAGATAACGCCGCCGCGAACCATCAGTTCCTTGTCGACGCCGGTGAGCGAGACAGCGGTCCGCTGCCCCGGGGTCACGATCTCCATGTCGGTGTTCTCGGACTGCAGTGACCGAATCTTCCCGACTGCCCGCGACGGCCAGACCGAGACCGATTGTCCGACCGCCAGATCAGCTCCCTGCAGCGTGCCGGTCACAACACCGCCAATGCCGGGCCGGACAAACGAGCGATCGATGAAGAGCCGGGCTTTGCCGATGTTCCTCCGCGGCGGAATCCTGTTCGGAAGCGAATCCAGATAGGCACTGAGTTCATCGAAGCCATCTCCACGCTGGGCGGAAACGGAAAAGATCGGCGACTCGGCCAGAAACGATCCGGCCAGCCGCGCCCTCAAATCCTGGGTAAGGAGCTCGAGCCACTCTTCATCGACGAGGTCAATCTTGTTTATCACGATAATGCCGCGTGAGACGCCGAGCAGTTTAACGATTTGGAAATGTTCCTGGCTTTGCGGCATCCAACCGTCGTCGGCCGCCACGACGAGTATCACGAGATCGACCGCCCCGGCGCCGGCGATCATGTTCTTGACCAGACGCTCATGGCCGGGAACATCGACAAAAGCCAGATGGGAGCCGTCCGGCGTCCGGCGGAAGGCGAACCCCAGGTCGATCGTCATGCCGCGCGCTTTCTCTTCGGGAAGGCGATCGGGGTCGGTGCCGGTCAGGCGCAGGACGATCGAGGATTTTCCGTGATCGATATGTCCGGCCGTTCCAATGACAATCATGATGGAGTCGTGTCAGCGGCAAGTATCTGCCTGATGGCCGCGGCGATCGTCGGCAGGTCGGCGGTCTCGACTGCGGCCAGGTCGAGAATGAACCGGTCGCTTTCGACGCGTCCGATGATGGGGGGCGTGTAATCGCGGAATCGCCGGAGGAGGTCTCCGGCGCGGAAGCCCGGCGCGAAAACCACACCGACCGATGGCACCTCGGACTCGGGCAGCGAGCCGCCACCGACATAGGCACGGGTCGCCTCGACACTCAACCCGGCCGGATGGCCGAGATCGGCCAGCAGTTTCTTGGCCTGCTTATACCGCTCCGATTCCGGGACGGCGATACCGGACCACAAGGTGATATCCGCAGCAGGGGTGCCGTTCAGATAGATCGTCAGGAGCCGCTCGAGTGTCGCGAAGACGACTTTATCGACCCGGACCGTTCGATACAGCGGGTTCTTTCGCAACCTGCGGATCAATTCGTTTTGACCGACAATCAGACCGGCCTGCACGCCACCGAGGAGCTTGTCGCCCGAGAAACAGGTAAGCGCGGCGCCGGAGCGGACCGACTGCTGGACGGTCGGCTCGGAGTAACCGAGGAGTTTGCCGGTGTCGAGAAAAACTCCGCTCCCCAGATCGTTCAGCACGGGGATATTCCGTCGCCGTCCCAGTTCAACGAGCGGTTTCAGGGGGACTTCTTCGGTGAAACCGGCCTGAACAAAGTTGCTCTTGTGGACTTTCAGGATGAGCGCCGTGGAGTCATCCACCGCATCCTCGTAATCGGCGAGGGTCGTAATATTGGTAGTCCCGACTTCCCTGAGGCGCGCGCCGGCCCGCTTCAGGATTTCGGGAATCCGGAACCCGCCCCCGATCTGGACAAGTTCGCCTCGGGATATGAGGACGGACTTGCGATTGGCCAGCGTATTGAGAATCAGGAAAAGCGCCGCCGCGCAGTTGTTGACCACGGTGGCCGCTTCGGCCTCGGCCAGCATCGCGAGATATGACTCACACGCGCCCCCCCGCGAGCCGCGCTGACCGGTCGACAAATCGAACTCGAGATTGCTGTACCCGGTCAGGATCTCTTTGGTCGCCTCGAACAGGGAATCGGCCAGCGGCGCCCGGCCGAGGTTCGTGTGTACGAGAATACCGGTCGCGTTGATGACGCGAGTAATCTCGCGTCGTTTGAGTCGGTGGAGCGCCGCCCCAATCGTGATGCAGAGATCGTCCCGGGAAATCGGCTTCTTGTCTTCCTGGAGTCGCCGCCGCAGATCATCGAGCTGTCCCCTGATTGCTTGCGCCGCCACCGGACGGGGCAGCAGGGCGATGGCGTCCGAGAGGGACGGATCCTGCAGGAGTTCCTCGACCGCCGGAATGTCGCGGGGCTGAGTGATCAGGTCTTCGGCCATAGCTTTGGATTGTATATGATGTGCGCCAGGACTCGTCCGACATTCGCCAGCGACTCGCCCGAACATTTGTCCGGCGTGTCCTTGTCGGTGTGCCAGAAGGGATAATCGAAGTCGATGATCACGGTCGACGGAACCCCGCCGGCGGTGAACGACAGGTGATCATCGATAATAGCCTGCTTAATGGAATCGGCGAACGTGGTGACGCCGAGGTCGCGGGCCGTACGCCAGATCATGTCATTGAGGCTGCGATGGTACATATCGGCGTACCCCTCGCGGTAGATGCGCTGGTCGCGATCGCCGACCATGTCGACGACGATGGCAAAGCGATACTGCCCGCGAATCCCCCGCGCCGCGAACTGCTTGGAACCGAGGCAATAGAGGTCATGATCACCGGCCTTGCCCCAATCCTCACCATCGACAAAGAGGAAGTCGACATTGACGGCGGGCGCCTGTTCCCGGCACAGTGCCGCCAGTTCCATCAGCACGGCGACACCGGAAGCACCGTCGTTGGCTCCCGCGATCGGCTGATCGGCCAGAGCAGGATCGGAGGGAAAGTCGGTACGGGGTCGGCTGTCGTAATGAGCCGCCAGCAGGATGGTCTCGGCGTTATCAGAAACGTGCAGCCGGGCACGGAGATTCACCATCGGAATGACCGTTTGTGAATACGGATCGAAGAAATCAAAGGGTTGGGAATCGACCGGCAGTCCGAGGTTCCGGAAATGGTCCTCCAGTAGGGCGCGGCAGGCGCGCGAGGCATCGCTGCCCGGCATGCGCGGGCCGAGTGCCACCTGCGTCTCGATGTGCCCGAAGGCCCTGTTCGGATCGAACGACGGCGGCGTGATAGTCCCGCCACCGCAGCCGATCGCCAGGGAGCAAAGAGCCGTGAGACTGGTCGGAATGAGGCGCATGGGTTCAAATATCGTCGCCTCACCCAGCGTGTCAATGGAAATATCTCAGAACCGGATTTCGGCGAAGATCTGCAGCTCGCGAGTGTGGCTCTTGCGACCGGCATAGCGGTCGTTGTGATCCGCCCAGGTACCGGTCAGGCCCCCCTTGAGCGACTGGCTGAAGTTGTAGCTGATCTGCGGACTGACCGAAAAGTCGGAGTAGTCGGTGTTGACCGTGAACGGCCCGCCGGCCGCCGAATTCTCGGATTTACTGTCGTTGCGTTGCACGCGCAGATCTATCTGGACGCTCGAGGTGACTTTCATTTTGCCGAAGAGCGGGATGCGAATGCCGCTGGGGGCACTGAACCGATAGCCGGTGCTCAGCGCGATGTTCTTGCGCGTGGTGCGCGATTCCGAAGCCAGACTCCCGTTGACCGAGTTGTACCGTTGCTCTTCGGTTTTGTTGAGCGAGTAGGAAGCCGTCAGCGACATTGAGCGAAACACCTTGAAATTGATGGCCAGCAGCGGGCTGTAATCCTTCGAGGTACTCTTGGCGGTATAGTAGCCGCCGGAGATACTGTACACTTCTTTGACGGTTCGGTCATAACCGGTCTGCGGCGAAAAGACCTGAATCAGCTTGTTCAGCACGTCTTTCAGGATCGGCGGATTGGTGAAGCGACTGATACGGATCGACATGTCGGGCCAGGCGGTGGTGGTGGATCGGTACCGCGTCCCCTGACTCACCAGGTCACGCGTAATTCCTCGGCGGAACTTAAGATCGGTGCCGATGCCGCCGAGCAGGGTGAAGTTGGTCCCCAGTTCGTAGGTCTCCCCCTCACTCGCGGTGTTGACTCGCGACTGGCTGATGGAGGCCACTTTGGGGAGACGATCGAAGCCGAAGCGGTAGGCCATGCCGGGACGTTCCGCCATGCCGGGCAGGGTGTTCGAAAACGACCGGCCGTACTTGTAGGAAATGGGCTGAATCCAGCCGGTCAGCAACCGCATTAGCGCCAATGGCGGGTCGTAAAACGGCTTCCTGGGCTTCTGTTCCTGCGCCGATCCGGGCGTGCTCCGCCCGCCCCGGTCTCCCCCGCCGGACTGCGGTTTGCCGGGGCTGAGCAGCACCATATGACGGAACGAGCCGCTGACGGAATAGTTATTGGAGAGACTCGAGTTGCGGGCGGTCGTGCCACGGTCATAGGTGTCGCTGTAGGTGGTGGTGTAGCCGAACGCCGTGGTCAGAAACCCGAGTACCTTGGGCGCATAGGTGCTGGAGAAATTTTGCGAGTAGTTGGTCTCCAGGCCCAGGCGGAGGGCGCCGAACTTGAGGTTGACATCGTTGGGATTGCTCAAATCCCGCCGGCTCTGGAAGCTGTAGTTCATCTGCAGGCTTTCGAACAGTTTGTAGGCCAGCGACATTCGGCCGTCGAGCGTGCGCGTCAGCGATGAAGTCCGTTTGTCGTTGATGTCATCGGCGACCGACAGCGTGCGATTGAAGGTGGCCGACCATTGCCACTGGTGCGGGTACAACCCGAGTTTGGTACCGGCGGCCCGCTTGAAGTACGGGATCGGTTTGGTCCAGAAGAAGATGGGCAGGGTCGGGGGCTGACTCCAGCCCATATTGTAGTCCGCGCGCACGTTGTAGCTTTCGCCGAAGCTGTACGGGCTGGTGGGCATACGGTTCTCGCTTCGGCTGTAGGAGAAACCGGCGTTCTGGCGGTTCAGCAGGAGATTGAAAACGGGGTTCTTCCCCTTGGCGCTGAAATTCTCCGAGATACTCAACGACCGGCTGCTGCTTTCGGTGCGTTCCAGATCGCGGACTTCTTCCATGAGCAGAATGTCCGAACCGGTTCGCAGCAGGGGGCGCTTGATGCTGTGCGAGTAGCTGTAGCCGATCGGAATGCGAGCTCCCCAGGAGCGGGGCAGGAACTTGTCGAAATTCAACGACAACGAGTAGCTGTAGTTCTGATCGGAACTGCCCGAGCCGAGGTTGTCGGTCGAGCCGCCTCGGGTGGCCGCCGAAATGCCGCGGAAGTACGGGTCCTGGGCATACCACTGGAAACTGTAGCTGATCAGGTCCCCCATATTCCCCTGGAAGTCCATTCGGGCGGCAGTGCCGACATCGCGGTGTACGTTCGTCACCCGCAATTCGTCGAGCCACACCTGTCCGGAGATCGGCTCATCCCCTTCGTTCACCAGGCCGGCGGCAAAGTACACGATTTGATTCAGACTCGGCCGACCGAAAACACGGTATGAACCGGCGGAGTCGTTGACCGGCGAGTTGAGTGTGGCCGCCTGCCGCTGGGCGGCATCTTTGATCGCCGTGGCGGAGTCGAAGGAGAGATTCACAGCGTTACTGGCCTGCCAGCCGGAACGGATGTACGTGTGGTACTCGTAGTAGTTCAGACTGTCGGTGCCGACTCGGAAGAAGAAGCGGAGCGAGTCGGGCTGGCTGGCGTCGTCACCATGCACATACATTTCCATTTTGCGGTAGCCGGTGTAGGTATCGGCCGATAGCAGGTTCTTGACGGCCAGGCAGGTGTCCTTGGGGTAGAGCAGGGTATAGACCATGGCCAGGCCGCGCTGCGGCTCTTCGGCGTTGGTGCTCGGGTCGGTGTAGGCGGAAACACCGGGCGGCGCATAGAACGTTTTGTCCTCCGTACTGACGGTAGCAACAAAGTACTTGCTGGCGCCGCGGGTGAGGGTGTCAGCGGGCGGAATCCCCAGCGCGATGGTATCGGCCCAGTTGGACTGGACGAAATACCAGGCCGCCACTTCGACCGTGTCGAACATGGTATCCGAGTGCGAGCGCGGCGGCGCTTCCATCCAGACACGCAGGTCCAGAACGTCGGTCCAGACCGGCGAGCCGATCACCGTATCCAAGGCGTACGGCTTGCGGACCGGGATCCGGTAGGTGCGCCAGTCGTTCAGCTCGGAGCCCCGGAGCAGGAAGGAGTCGCTGGCCAGATCGATCGAGTAGGAGAAGTAGTTGTCGATCAGGTTGCCGTTGGAACTGAGGTTTTCGCGGTCGGGAATCGACTGCGAGGCCAGGTCGATCGAGTTCCCTTCGGTGCCGTTCAGCCATTCGTAGTACAGCGGAGAGTTCTCGTTCGCCATCGAGTCCTGAAACGCCTGACTGGCGATCCGGGAGGGCGGAACCGGCGGGATCCCCTGTCCCTTGAAGTACCAGTTGTCGTTGCTGGGATCCGGGTTGTCCACTTCGTGGTAGCCGGGTTCGGCCGCGTTCGAAATGCGGTCGAGCCCCACATCCTCGACCGCCGTCACCACGCGGTTGCCATCCAAATCCTCAGTGGCCTTGGAGTCGCCATCGCCGTTGACGTCTTCATTGATGCGACCGACATCAAAATGCAGTTTTCCGCGATTCCCTTTGACGCGCACCTCGAGAAGTTGCACGCGTTTGGCGTCGACCCGATTGCCGAAGTAGGTCATGATACCGGCCCAGGACGGGGACGTCCCCATGGTGTCCGGTTTGAGAATCATCCGGAGCGTCTGAATGGTCCCGGTCTGCCCCTGGCCGGTCGGGTTGTCGCGCTGGTACACTTCGTCGACCCGCGGCTGGGGCGGATTGTGCCAGAGCAATTTGACATGCTTGCTGGAATCAGGCAGAAAGGCCGGCACATAGTCGGGCGTCAACTGCTTCGGCCGGGAGGCGGCGGTCCAGTTGGTGCGCGTCATGCCGAGCGTGCTCTGATCGCTGGCGGACTCGAAATCGTCGACATAGGCGGCGCCATTGATGTTGGGATTCGGGTAGGACCGCGCGATTTCGCCGGAGACGGTCAGGCTGGACGCGGCATCGGTCGAGACCAGCGGGACGGCATCGGCGATAGCGGTCATGAAGCCGGTGTTGATCCGGAAGCGGCCATCGAGATCGAACACCGTCATCTGGGCGGTCTCTTGACCGACCCGCGGCTTACGCTCCTGGGCTTTGTCCGATTTATAGAGGACAGTCGAGCCGAACCTGAGGTCGGGACTCCACTCGTACTCGGCGCGCATACCGAACAATGACTTCTTCTGGAGGGACAAAAACGGTGCGTACTCGAATTCAACGTTCAGGTTGCCGTTGGGATCATCGAGCACCTGCTGCTTGAGAATGGTGATCTGGCCGAAGGAGTAATCCACTTTGTAGTCGGTGTCCCGGTTGAGTAGCTGCCCGTTCCAGGTGACACGCTCAGACCCCTCGATGATATTGGTGCGGTTGAGCCGGATATTGGAGCTCTTGACCCGGGACGTCGTCTGAATATAGTATTGGCTCGCCTCGGTCCGCTCGGTAGACGAATTGAAGTTGTAGATGCCGGGGACTCGAACCGCCAGGGGAGTCGACTTGGTGCTGGTCAGGTAGGTGAACGTCGTGTCATCATCGAACGGCGTCCGGCTCGGGAAAATGATCAGGCCGTTGTCGCGGTCGTAGGTTTCGATACGATCGTCCATCTTATTGTCCGGCGTATTATTGCCGCTGGTATTGGTCTGGTCCAATCCGAGAATGGCAAGGTAATAGCCTTCACTCTTACCGTTGTTCTCCTGGTAATCCAGACTCGAACTGGATTCCTCCATACCCGGTTTCCCCTTGAAGATCTTGACGCCGAGATCCTCGACGTTTTCGACCTTGGGTGCATTGTACACGTTGCGCCACATCAGTCCCCAGGTCGGATGGGTCGGCTTGTACGAATCGGAACCGGGGCGAAGCATGCGCAAGCGCCACAACGGAGAACCTTCGGTGGTTGCCTGCCCCACCGTGATCTCCTGGCCGTCGGATGCGCGCCGGTACCGCATAAAAATGCCGATGACAAGATTGGGCGAGCGGGCCGACTTGAAGATGAGGTAATGGTCGTTGGTATTGCGATCCCACCGGATTTCGTAGTCGGTCCCGTTGTTCAGGAGGGACACTTTCTGGCTGTCCGCATACACTACGTTGGATTCGGGCTGACTGGGATCGATATAAAACCAGGCCGAACCATAGGCATCGGTCGCATTGGGACGAAGCTGCTCGAACACGAGTACCTCGATGACCGAGTCTTCGGCCTGCATCTCGCCGGGGTAGGCGAGATCAAATACCCGGTTTTCGGCGTAGGCGTAGTCACGGATCGTTGAGGCCGTCTGCTCACCGGACCCGGAGACCGAGGCGCGCTCCGATGATCCTTTCTCCTGGGACATGATTCCGGTTACCTTGAGCCGCCCCACTTGGGCGACGGTCTTGAAACCGAACAGCCCCTGCACGCGGCTGGAGTAACCGACGAAGCGGGTGTTGGGCAGGTCGAGCGTCGTGTTGCCAGCCTCGATCGCCTTCACAATGTCGTCGTCGTCCCCCTTGTAGCGGATGATTAGCCGGTTGGCCAGCGGGATATCGGTCTGGCTGTCCTCGGAGACTTTGACGCTGATTTTCGAACCGATCGTCCCCTCGATGTTGAACTGATACATCTGCTGCATGTTCAGCGACGGGAATTTGCTCTGGCTGGCCAAATCCGACGTGGCGCCATCCGTCCACTGCGAGCGCCCGGAGAAGGTGATGCGGCGATACCCGGAAACCTTCAGGTTGCCGCCTCCCTCACCAAACATGCGGTCGAGCCGTTTAGGCAGGGCGACACCGAGATTGATACCGGACCGTCCCCCCTGTTGCTTTCCGGTGAAGCGATTCTTTCGTATCGCCTCGGTCAACTGGCGGTCCTGGGAGCGCTTCAACTGAAATCTGAGGAACTGGTCGGCATCGACGGCCACCGGTATCAGCGTCTTCCCCTGCTTGTAATCGGTATTGAATACGAGGTAGTGCGAGTCGAAATCGCCACGGCGAACGGTCGGATTATAGTTAAGTTGCGGTGATAGCGTGGCGTGGGTCTGCGGATTGAGTGCCGCCGAGAACTGATACTGAACATCGCTGAAACGGGAAACGACCGTGTCCGGATAGTCCAACCCGGCCTGGAAACCGATCCCAGACGCCCGGACCCCGGATGACAGCGCCACCAGGACGAGAAAACTGACGAAGGTCGAGGCTAATAGAGCCCGAAAACGCACGGATGACTCACATGGTCAAATCAATTCAGTCATTAGATAAGGATCGATAGGTGTCTCCTGGAATTCAGAAACGGCCGATCTGCTGGACCTCTTCCTGCAGTTCGATGCCGAATCGTTCTCTAACCCGTTGTTTCATAATATCGGCCAATTGCCTGATCTCTTTCGAGGTCGCATGCCCCGCATTCACGATAATGTTGGCGTGCCGGTCAAACACCCTGGCATCCCCCACCCGGAGCCCTTTTGCCCCTGCCTCCTCCAGCAGCCGGCCGGCCGGGAGCTTCCCGAATTTCTCCTTCGGATCCGGTATATTCTTAAAAAAGCAGCCGGCCGTCAAGGCCGACGGGTGCTTGGACTCCCGCTGCGCCAGGATTTCCTGCACGCGAGCGCGGATCGCCGTACCATCGCCGCACTGCAATCTGAACCGGGCCGACACCACCACCTCATGCGTGCTTTTCAGATACGAATCCCGATACCCGAACCGGCAATAGTCGGCCGGGACGGTCTTGACTTTGCCGTCCGACGACACAATTGTCAGTGACGAAACAACCGAGCCGATCTCGCCGCCGAACGCCCCGGCATTACCGTAAATCGCTCCGCCGACGGTCCCCCAGATCCCGGCCAGATACTCGATGCCGGTCAGCTCCTGATCGGAGGCGAAATCCACAAGCGCGGAGAGCGGTTCCCCGGCGCCGCATTCAATGCCGTCGTTCTCCCAGCGAGTAATCCCGGTCACTTCGACCCGGATAATGAGGCCGTCGTACCCTTCATCGGATACCAGCAGGTTGCTGCCACCGCCCACGATAAAAAACGGAATCCCCAGCCGGGAGGCGGCTGAGATAGACCGCGTGATTTCATCGGCGGATCGGGCGGCCATAAAGTACCTGGCGCGCCCGCCGGA
>AMWB02101381.1_pt1 | contig 34740 bp, 21 predicted proteins | sample 200311 | NCBI WGS metagenome assembly AMWB02 (sample SAMN02737377, study PRJNA173069) | bioreactor metagenome | biome: anode biofilm in microbial fuel cells | place: USA: California | collected 2010-12-16
GCATAGCAGCCCAGCGTGTTGTTTACTGTGAGCCCGTCCCAGCCATCGATGATGCCTGTGCCCCGGGAGAGCTTGATGGCAAATTTTACATCCGAGGGTAGTTCTGTAACTTCGGAGTGGTGGAACTCGTGGGCGCGGAAGTTGTTTCCTGTTTTGCCGATGACCGTGTCGAGCGTGAGTGAACCGATGTTGTAGCTGACCACGCGTTTATGTCCCATGAGCGTATGTCCGGGGAGTGCACCCACCATCTCGTGGGTGGATTCGGGCATCTCTGCCATGTTATATGCACCTTTACCCTTCACGCCGGTAGTGAGCTTTTTGGTGAGATACATCAGTCCGCCGCATTCCCCGTAAATGGGCAGTCCTGCTTCAGATGCTGCTTTTATATCCTTGCGCATGGAAGTATTAGCCTCAAGCTCGGCAGCGAACAGTTCGGGAAAACCACCGCCGATGTAGATCCCATCCACGTCCGGCAGGTGTTCGTCATGCACCGGACTGAAATACCGCAGTTCTGCTCCTGCAAGCTCCAGCAATTCAAGGTTATCGTGATAATAGAAATTGAACGCCTCGTCCAGGGCAATGCCGATGACCGGCTTTTCTGTTACTTCCCTCCGGACAAAAATAGTACTCGAGGGTCCTGGCAGCGGAGCCACCTGCTGCGCAATGTTCAGCACCCGATCAATGTCCACAGCTTCAGAGATAACATCCCTTATGGTGCTTATCCTGGCATCGAAATCCTTGGATCTTCTGCGCTCTTCGATGGCAGGCACAAGCCCCAGGTGGCGCATGGAGATCATCATCTCATTGTTACGGTGGATGATGCCTATCACAGGTATGCCTGTGTAGTGTTCTATGGCTTCCTTTGCCTTCTTGGCATGGCGCTGGCCACCGATGTTATTCAATATTACTCCGGCAATGTTCACCTGCGGGTCAAACGCCTTGAAACCTGAAACAATAGCTGCAGCCGAACGGGTGATGCTGCGTGTGTTCAGTACAAGGATGACAGGGCAGTTAAGGACCTTCGCTATCTGTGCAGTGCTGCCGATGTCACTTAAGCTCTCCAGGCCCTCATACAGTCCCCGCACACCTTCGATAATGGCAATGTCAGCCTCGCCGTCTGTTTCACACCCATGCAGGAACACATCGCGTACCCTCTCCTCGTCCATCAGGTAGCCATCGATGTTCTTGGCCCTGCGCCCCGTGATCTCCGAGTAGTAACTGGGGTCGATGTAATCCAGCCCTACTTTGAACGGCTGCACTTTGTATCCTGCTTTTGACAGGGCAGCCAGAAGGCCGATGGTAACAGTGGTCTTACCGGAAGACGAACTCCCGGCAGAGATCAGCACTCTGGGGATGTGCTTCTCCTCACCGGCTACAGGAGGAAGCATGTTGACGGCAGCGTTCATGTGGATCAGCGTGTAAGCTCCCTTAACCTTTCATCATCCAGTGATGTTGGCAATGCTGAATCTGAATTTGACATGATGGCCCGGGCAAGGTCACGGTACACATGGGCAATGTCTGAATCAGGGGCTTTTTCAATGACAGAGAACCCATCTCTTTCGCAGTCCTGCACGATCTGTTCCTTAGGAATGAAAGCAACCAGTTTGCTGCCGATCTCCTCGGCGAACCTGCGCACTATCTCCTCTTCCCTTGTAACGCTGCGGGAGTTGCAGATCACACCACTCAGACGGGTATCTATCTGCCTGAGACCTTTGCAGATGTTATTAGCAGCGTACAGCGGCATGTACTCCCCGGATGTCAGCACGTATGCTTCGTTCACGAGTCCCTTTCTTATGGGCGCCACAAAACCACCGCATACTATGTCGCCGGGAACGTCATAGATGATAAGGTCCATATCATCCATTTCCTTGCACATGTCCCTTAACGTCTTGATGGCCACGATGATACCCCGTCCTGCACATCCAATGCCGGGTTCAGGGCCGCCGACTTCCACACATCTTACATTCCTGTATCCGTGGAAGACAATGTCCTCTTCATTTACTTTTACGCCCTGCCGAAGCAGGTCCAGGATAGTGGGTATTCTTTTGCCACCCAACAGCGTAATGGACGAATCGCTCTTGGGATCGCATCCGATGATCATTACCTTGTAACCTTCCTCTGCGCATGCGGCGGCAACATTTGATGCAGTGCTCGATTTGCCAATACCGCCCTTGCCATAGATAGCTATACGTTTCTGGTTACCCATCTTTTTCACCTCATGTGGAACCATCAGGCATCTCTCTTGCCATTTCCCGCAGTGTGGCACCAAGTTCCGACTCTACGATATGGTTCACTCCCAGCGTCTTTGGGTGCAGGTCTATCTCCACAACAACGTGCCTGTGACCCATTTCCTTCAGGGGCAGCACCTGGCGGGGACCATTTGTAACCGAAATGATCTCCATGTGGCTGATATGGTCCATGGGTATCGCATGAGGAACACCGGTGATCACAGCGAAATCATGATCTGCATATTTCTTAGCTATGAGTTCGTCCACAACATTGCCTGCAATGGGATATTCGTCCAGTCCTCCTGTGATATCGTGGATCTGAACACCTTTTTCCTTCAGGTCGTGCATGATATTGCGGGCATGGTCCCTCACCCGGGGCAGGCCGAGTGACTCATCCAGGTTTGCCATATTCACCACATTTCCAGATACTCCCAGCCGGGATGCAACTTCGTGAACAGCGACATTTATGTCCGCGAACATATAGCCTGTCTCCTTCTTGGCGTTCATTATTACAAGGCCTTTCTTGCCTTCCTTCAGCAACTCTATGATATGCTGTGCCACCTTGTACTTCAGGTCTCCTCTTGAAGGTGCCAGGTATTCCTTGCTGGCTGCACCGTGGCGCTTTTCCACTTCCGTTGCTTCTTCCAGGAGCACTTTCTGCCGCTCGAACTCTTCCCTGTCGATAACACCTATGTCCAGCGCAGATTCCAGAGTGATCAGCACTCCTTTTGTATTATTTGCATATCCTGCATGGACCTCAACCTCTATCACCGGTACGTCCAGATCTGCATCCATCACCGGCTCGTGCAGTTCTTCACCAATGATCATGCTGGCACACGTCCCAACAACGCCTATCAGTTTCGGATGGAACATCTCATTGACCTTTTCAAGCACAGAGGAAAGCTCCCTGCGCCCTCCAAATACAAAACCGTTCTCATCTAGGGCCGTGGTAACTACATGTATCCCGTCTTCTTCGAGAAGTCTCGCATGCTTAAAAGAGCATCCCGGAGGGCCATGCAATATGGCAACATCCACATTCAGATCCCTAAGGGTGTACAGGGCAGCAACTATCGAACTCGGTCTGGGGTGTATTATAGATATGTCATTCGCAGCCATGCTATTCTCCATGGTGTCATATGATCGTTATGATATTTACTTAAAGAAGTATGATTTTTTACACTTATTCAAATGATACTTTTGCACTATACTACAGCCTTCTGATATAAAAGGGCTGTTTTATGTAACAAGCTCCCTATTTTCACCGGAAGCACTTCACACACAGAGCAACAGTAACTTCATCAGCTCTCTTTTTTCTGGCAATTCCCATTGCCCACATTCTTCCCATGTCCAAGCTCTCTGCATAATGGATATTTCCGGTTGCCAGGGGCTTCATCCTCTCGCCTACCAGTATCAGTTCCTCCATATCTGCCAGCCTGCGGCTGATCAGATCAGCAACACCCTCCGGCGGAAGGCCTTCGCATACCTGTGCAGCCTCTTCACCAAGCACCATTATCACCTTTCGCTTTCTTTTTAAACTCAGGTCCAGTGCTTTTTCCACAGAAACTATGTCCATGCCAGAGTTAGAATTATCCAGGATCCTTATGTCCTCTTCTGTCATCTCCTGCATCCTGCCCTGCAAACCCCTGAACTGTTGAATGGTATTTTTTATATTTTCCAGTGGTACATCTATTTCAAGAGCTGTGACACAGGATGCAGCAAAAGCTGTGATGTATGACCTTGCATCATATCCATCTGCAGGGAACAATTCGATATATCCTTTCCCGCTTGTAATAGAGAAACTGTTTTTATGCATGTTCAGAAAATGGTCAGCATCTGAAGTTCTGCTTTCTTCATTTTCCATGATGCAGAAGGTAGTTATGTTTTCTGTTCCAAGGGATCTATCCAATTGTTCTAATGCTTTCCTGCAGTTCTCATTGAGTACGATAAGTGCTTTTGAAGAATAGTTTAGCAGAGACCTTACTTTTGCCTCACTTGCCATGGATGTTTTGCCTGCGATCATGTAATCCATGTCAAGGGTGGTGATGATGCCAACATTCCCATATCCTGTAACTCCCAGCGATATCTCAAAAATATACGCATCTATCTCCCTTCCGAGCGATCCTGCAATATCCATTGCATCTAGGATACTACCCGGAGCAATGCTAAGACCTTTATGGATCACCTCGCACATACCATCTTCCCATAGCTCTATTCCTCTGGAAGTGTGTAGCACAACAGTAAGCTTCCTTGAGATCATGTCAGCAAGCAGGGAAGCAGTACTGGTCTTTGCCTTGGTGCCCGTGACCTCGATCATGAGTGGATGATCACTTTCATATTTAATTTTCATGATCTCTCCAACAGCTCTGTGATGAGATATTACGGGAACATGTTTTTCTTCGGCCTGATGCAGCATAATATGGTCGGGATAAAGGTGAACAGGGCTTATTATAAGATCCGTCTCCTCAATAGAGCAGTTCTTTTCCGACACCCATATACCATCTATCTCCAAAGCATTGCATTGTTCAGAAGAAAGCGTTCCATAAACATCCACACCTGTCACATTAAAGCCCAGCTCTTTGAGCTTGCGGGCAATGATAACACCGCCATGTGTCATGTCAAGAACAGCTATATTCTTTATTGCCGGGTCGGTAAGGCGACAGTACATATCCCGGAAAAGCACTTTACTTCTAGATAAGTGCAACGATGGCCTGGTAAACTAAAAGAAAAAGATTGGCCGGTCAAAGCCGGTCTAAATATGATCTCAACTATCGTCGTCAGCTTCGTCGTTCTTGTAACTGTCACTTCCCATCATGGCGGCGGCAATGGAATCGATCCCATCCATCCACTCAGCTACAAATCCGTAAGGGATGTCTTCCATTATATCATCGGGTAACTTACGTCCGTTAATGATCAATGCACCGATCTGTGCGACCTTATCCAGTGAGATCTCTATATTGTCGGCTGCCTCTGCTTCTAGTGCCTGTTTCAGCAGGGTGGGTATTCTTGCCTTTTTGTTGTAGTCCTGTCCTATATAACATTCAAAAGCAGCAAAGGTTCCGATAAGTGATGTCTGCATTGAAGCGATCATCATATCTATATCATCGGATATATGTTCAATTTCTTCAAGGGCGATATCTTTTATCTGAGAGATCGAGTGGAAGGCAGATTCTGCGGAGATGAGCTCTTTATCGAGCTTAGCTACTACTTTCAGGCATGCAAGGATGATGTCGTCCTCCATGTTGATGAAAACCGCACTGTCCTTATCTTGTGGTTCATCAGATTCCTTGAACTCAAAACCACTCTCTTTCACCTGGTTTATCCAGTTGTTCCATCGTTCCCTGGTATAAAACTCATGGGAAAGGATCTCTGTTTCCGTATCAGACATCAAACACCTCTTTTAGGTTACGCTATGTTCTTAGCATTCCGTTAGTAGTATAAAAGACATTCGCATTAATGTCACTTCAATTTTCATAACTGCAATTCTACCTTCTTTAGCGGAGTGGCACATATGTCCCCATCTTCAATATTATCCAGAATATCAGTTATGGTGCATTTGTCTCCTGTGCGCAGTCCTTCCGGGAAGAACAGATCATACATGTCATCTGGGACGTCGCTGCATTTCGGAGGCTCATAGCTGATCTTAGCGCCTCGGATGGCTTTCCTGGAATCAAGGATCGCCACTACCGGAGATTTCACTACTTCTACTGCTATTACTCCACCGTCGTGAAGGAAACATTCATGTATCGAAGGGGTCTTTATCCTGACCACTTTATACCTGCGTCCTTTTTCAAGGTTTAAACATGTGTTCTTGAGCTTACATTTATTGCACTCGTTAGACTCCCCTTCGAATATGAACTCCATGCCTTCTTTAGCAAGCCTGGATCCAATAAGGGTTATTGTAGTATCTACCTCGACCATATCAACACACACCTGGATCTGAATCATTCTATTACTTTAGTAATCTTTGCCACTCTCTCGGCAGCTTCAGGGGTAAGGCCTGAACCGAGTATCGTATATCTTTCCGGACGAATTGTATGTGCTAGAAGCAGAGCCTCCAATATATATTTATCTTCAATGCCCAGCTCTGCAGCAGTAGTAGGAGCATGCAGTTTTTTCAGTCCGTTCCTGATGCGTTCCCAGTCGCCTCCGTGCAGGTACATCATCATGATAGTTCCCACACCACATTGTTCCCCATGCAGTGCAGGTTTCGGGGCCACCATATCAAGGGCATGGCTGAACATGTGTTCAGAACCTGATGCAGGCCGTGAAGATCCTGCAATGCTCATGGCAACGCCGCTTGATACAAGTGCCTTTACCACTATCCTCACTGAACTCTCAAGCTCCGGTTTTATGGAATCGACGGAGTCAAGCACTATTTTTGCCGTCATCCGGGAAAGAGCAGCAGCATATTCACTGAATGGCTCGTTCCTTAGTCTGTAGGCCAGTTCCCAGTCGCTCACTGCAGTGTAATTCGAGATGATGTCTGCGCAACCGGCTGCCAGAAGCCTGTATGGGGCATTTGCGATGATCTCTGTATCTGCAATGACTGCCATGGGAGCATTTGCTTCCACGGAGGTGACCCTCTTTCCATCATGTATGGAAGCCCTAGAAGAAACAATTCCGTCATGTGAAGCTGCCGTAGGGACACTGATGAATGGAAGGTCCAGTTCGGTGGCTGCCAGTTTAGCCACGTCAATGGATTTGCCGCTGCCAACACCCAGCAGGTAATTGGAATTATTATAAAGGGCAACTTCTTTAACGCGTTCAACTTCTTCCGTTGTGGCTGATTTGATCGTTATCACACTTGGATCGACACCTGCGTCTGCCAGCATGTCATATACGATATCTCCGGCTATGTTCCGGGTATACTTTCCTGTTACTATCAGGGGATTATTGGCCAGCTTGAGATCATCACAGACACTTTTTACTTCTCTGATGATTCCGTGCCCTATTACTATATCTCTGGGTAATTGCATCCATTTAGTTTTCTCTTCTCTGGGTGGGATCACTTGAATACCTGCAATAGTTTTGTACGGTCGTTTTGTAACTGAATTATGCACTGCATTTTAGTTGAAACGTTTTTGATGACAGAAGTTATTAAACATTAATTCTATTAGGATATTCCTGTAGTATCACATAAACATTTGAGGTTCAATGACTTCGTATATAGATAAGGTTTCAGGATTTATAAACACATATTATATAGACCCTATCCTGCACGATGAGGGTTATAACATAGTCAACACCCTTACATGGGCCATCATACTTGGATTATGTATATTTGCAGTTGTCAAACTGCTTAAAAAACTGGATATACAGGCAGATAACAGGTTCATAGCCTCAATAGTGCCTTTTGTACTTGCCGGATCTTCCATGCGGATCCTCGAAGATGCAGGAGCCATACAACAACCTTTCAGTTTCTTCCTGATAACCCCGATCATATATTTTGTTGTTTTTTTTATTACGTTGGGATGTCTGGTCATAGCTAAGGCGATCAGTGAAAAATGGACTGGAAAGAGCATGGAAACCATTTTCGCATCCATGGGCACTCTCTGGTTCTTGTTGAACATATCTGTGCTCCTTAGCATTCAAACGGTAGTTCTTCCTGTGGTACTGATCTATATCCTTGGCCTGGGTACATTGATCACATTATTTGTTTATTTTATAGCAAAGAAGATAGATTTTGGAATACTTACGGACCGATTGAACATATCCATACTCGGAGCCCACATGCTGGATGCTTCCTCCACGTTCATAGGAGTGGATATGCTGGGATACTATGAAAAGCACGTATTGCCTTCTTATCTCATCGATCTCACAGGAACAGCATTTGTGATGTATCCGTTGAAACTGGCCATTTTTATTCCTGTGCTGTATATAATAGATACTAATTTCAATGAAGATGATGAGTCCCGCAACCTGCGGACCTTTGTAAAAATGGTGATCCTTGTACTCGGCCTCTCACCGGCATGCAGGAACACTATACGTATGTTTTTCGGGATATGATGAAAATGTCCAATATCAGCAATAAAGAACAAGCATTACAATACATAAGGGGCATTCGCAAAGAAATAGGGTGCATGTTCCTATTGTTCTTGATATCTGCAGTTATAGGATATATAACTGCCATTATGTACCCTGACATGGTTGTAAGGTCCTTGGAGGAGCTTGAAGGACTTGTGGAGCTATTGAAAAACCTGTCCCTGATCGAGATAATGTTCCTTATCTTCCTGAACAATGCCCTGAAAAGCTTGCTCATACTGGTACTTGGCGTTGGCCTTGGGATAGTGCCCTTCCTTTTCATTGCGTACAACGGCTACTTCCTGGGTATTTTTAGTCATAAGATCATAATGGAGCAAGGTTCTCTTTATTTAGTGGCTGGTATTCTGCCCCACGGCATCATTGAAATACCGATGGTAGTTATATCTGCTGCTATTGGTCTGAGGCTTGGGTTTAAAGGACTTGCTTCTCTTAAGGGGAAATCGGTACACTTAAAAGAAGAAATTATCACCGGTGTCAAGTTCTTTTTCTACTGGATCATGCCGTTGCTTTTAGTAGCAGCTGCAGTGGAAACTTTTATAACTTCGGTTATTATCGGCCTGCTGAGCCAGATGTGAAGAACAAGTGAAAGGGAACTACGCAAAGCCTATATAGTTCATTGATATGTGTGAAGACAAGAGAGGGTATAAGATGATAGACAGAAAAGAGATCATAGATATCGTTCAGGATTACGATCCCGATAAGATCAAGATCGGAGCAGTTGCTTCTCACTCTGCATTAGATGTATTTGACGGTGCCGTGGAGGAGGATTTCCGCACATTCGCTATATGTCAGCAGGGAAGGGAGAAAACATATTCCCATTATTTCAAGGCCCAGAGGGATGCATACGGAAGGGTAAAACGTGGAATTGTGGACGAGACTTTGGTGTTGAAGAAGTTCAATGAAGTGCTGCTTCCTCAAAACCAGCAGATGCTGCGTGATCAGAACATCCTTTTCATTCCTAACAGGTCCTTTACTTCATACTGCGGGATAGATGAGGTAGAGAATGACTTTTCTGTGCCTCTAGTAGGCAGCAGGAATATGCTCAGAAGCGAGGAAAGGGGTATTGATCGCGACTATTATTGGCTACTGGAGAAGGCCGGTCTTCCTTTCCCTGAAAGGATCAATGATCCCCAGGATATCGAAGAGCTCTCCATAGTGAAACTTCCGCATGCTGTCAAGAAGCTGGAAAGAGGTTTCTTCACAGCTGCAACTTATGAAGAATACCTGAAGAAATCAGAAGCATTGCTTAAGCAAGGCGTTATCACGCGGGAAGCTTTGGACAATGCAAGGATCGAGAGATACGTTATCGGTCCGGTGTTCAACTTCGATATGTTCTATTCTCCCATCGAGGAAGAAATGAGCAAACTTGAGATACTTGGCATAGACTGGCGTTTTGAGACCAGCCTGGACGGTCATGTCCGTCTGCCTGCACCCCAGCAGATCACTCTGGCAGAGCACCAGCTGACCCCTGAATATACTGTGTGCGGACATAATTCTTCCACATTGCGCGAGTCCCTGCTGGAGGATGTGTTCATGCTGGCCGAGAAGTATATCAAGGCAGCCAGTAAACACTATGATCCCGGCATAATAGGGCCGTTCTGCCTGCAGACCTGTATAGATAAGGACCTTAATTTCTATATCTATGATGTCGCACCCAGAGTTGGCGGCGGGACCAATGTACACATGTCAGTGGGCCATCCTTATGGTAATACCATCTGGAGAAAGAACATGAGTACGGGAAGACGCATAGCTTTTGAAATAAGAAGAGCAATTGAGATGGGAGAGTTGGGTCGCATTGTGACTTGAGCTCTTTTATGTATAGATAAGTAGATTTAATATGTAGACATTACTAAAACGTTGAAATCATTTAAATATCAGTAACCAAATGATAACAACGGTCTGGAGCAAGATATCATCCGGTCATAAGACCGATTGCAAGCATTGCTACGTACTTTTATAATATTTGCCCATCGGAGGGAAATCAGTAATTGAGTCAACCTTGCATTAATATTGGCATGGTAGGTCATGTCGATCATGGAAAAACCACTTTAGTGAGCGCATTATCTGGCGTGTGGACAGATACACACAGTGAAGAGATGAAGCGCGGAATATCTATCAGGTTAGGGTATGCAGATACTACTATCAGAAAATGCCCTAACTGCCCTGAGCCACAATGTTACACTGTACAAGAGACCTGTCCGGGATGTGGGGAGCCTTCAGAAGAAGTGCGCACTATTTCTTTTGTAGATGCTCCCGGGCACGAGACCCTGATGGCTACAATGCTTTCCGGAGCGGCTATAATGGATGGTGCCATTCTTGTGATCGCTGCGAACGAGGAATGCCCCCAGCCACAGACTAAAGAACATCTGATGGCTTTGAACATTATCGGTATCAAGAATCTTGTCATAGTCCAGAATAAGATCGATCTGGTATCTAAAGAAGAGGTAATAGATCACTATAAACAGATCAAGAGATTTGTGAAAGGCACCGTGGCAGAGAACGCTCCGATAATTCCCGTATCTGCTCAGCAGAACATAAATATCGACGCTCTGCTCCAGGCAATGGAAGAGCATATCCCAACCCCCGAATATAAGATCGACAAACCGGCACAGATGCTTATCGCACGTTCTTTTGATATCAACAAGCCGGGAACTCCTATAGACAAGATCAAGGGTGGTGTGATCGGTGGAACTCTGACAGAAGGTGTCTTAGCCATAGGTGAAGATCTTGAGATTAGGCCAGGCTATAAGCTGGAAAGTGAAGGGACTACCAGATGGGTTCCTATAATCACTAAGATCTCAATGCTCTTTGCAGGTAAGGACCCCGTAGACAAAGCCACCCCGGGAGGACTGCTTGCTGTAGGTACTGCACTGGACCCTGCCATCACCAAGAGTGATTCCCTTGTGGGACAGGTAGCAGGGAAACCCGGAACTTTACCACCTACCCGTGATGTATTCACTCTTGAGCTAAATCTGCTTGAACGGGTAGTAGGTGTGATAGATGAAGCAGAGATAGGTTCTATCAGAACCAGCGAGCCACTTATGCTTAATGTGGGCACGGCCACTACTGTGGGTGTGGTCACCAGTGCAAGGAAGAACGTTGCTGAAGTGAAGCTCAAGAGACCGGTATGTGCCAGTGCCGGTTCAATGGTGGCTATCAGCAGAAGGATAGGTTCGAGATGGCGCCTGATAGGTGTGGGAGTCATAAGGTCTTGAAGGTGATAATCGACACGAATGCTCTGATGATACCTGTGCAATTCAATGTAGACATATTCAGTGAATTACACAGGCTGGGTTTTGATCATTTCATTGTTCCTCTGGCCGTGCTAAATGAGCTGGAGAAGCTTGTTACAACAGCAAGGGGTCAGGATCGCATAGCTGCAAAGGTAGGTAAGTCTCTGGCACAGAGGTGCGAACTTGTTCCCATGGAAGGGCATGCCGATGATATCATCGTGTCCCTTGCAGATGATACCGGGGCTGCAGTTTTGACAAATGATATCGGGCTTAAGAAGAGGTTGCTGGAAATGGGCATCAGGGTAATATCTCTCAGACAAAGGACCCGTCTGGAATTATTGTCATAAGCGAGAGTAAAAATTATAACATATAAATAGGTTTATAGCAGGATAACTGGGCTTTTGGAGATAATCGCATGTACAAGAAAATGAAGCTTTCAGATACCATCCGGGTAGCTCCTGATCTTTTGGGTGGGGATGTTCAGGTCAATGTTAAGAATGCACTGAGGGAGAAGCTTGAAGGCAGGCTTGATAAGCAGATAGGTGCCATCGTTGCTATCACGGAAATTGAAAAAGTAGGTGAAGGGCACATCCTTGTGGGCGATGGTGCAGTCTATTATGATGTGGATTTCGATGCCATCGTGTTCTCACCCATGATACAGGAAGTAGTTGAAGGAGAAGTTGTTGAGACCGTTGATTTCGGGGCTTTTGTCAGCATAGGCGCTATGGATGGTCTCTTACATGTAAGCCAGATCACAGATGACTTCATGTCATATGATGGAAAGAATGGCCGGCTTATGAGCAAAACCGGAACCCGTTCCCTTGGTGAAGGTGACAGGGTGAGGACCAGGATAGTCGCGCTCAGTATCAATGAAAGGGAACCAAGGGAAAGTAAGATCGGTCTTACTATGAGACAGAATGCCTTGGGTAAACTGGAGTGGCTCGAAGAGGAAAGGATGGCTAAATCCAATGCTCAGGAAGAGGTTTGAACATGGCAGAGCAGGTTTGTAGGGAGTGCCACAGGATAGTCACAGGCCAGACGTGCCTGGTATGCAGTTCCAGTAACCTTAGTAGTGATTGGAGTGGCATGGTGATAATTGTGGACCCAGAACTTTCCGAGATAGCCCAGAAAATGGAGATCAAAGTAGCTGATCGGTATGCACTGAAGGTGCGGTAATTGGTGAAAACGATACACCTGCCTGCAGAACTGCGTCCTTTGTTAAGGAAGACCTTTGGTGTCCTTTACACTGGTACCGGTGATGACACAATACAAAAGCTTTCCAAAGACCTGGGTAGTCCCACAAAACTTATATCGGTGGGTGATGTTACTACATTCCACTTGCTCAATTCCAATATCATTCCGGACATCCTTATCGTTGATGACCGGACAAAACGCGGGCCGGCGTCGGCACGCGTAGTAGTGGGCACAAAGCATACAGGGTTCAGTGAAATATTCGTGGATAATCCTCCCGGGGTCATAACCGAGGATCTGATAAATGTGGTCCATGACGCAATAAGATCAAAGGACCATGTGCGAATATTCGTGCGCGGCGAAGAGGACCTTGCAGCATTGCCCGCAATACTGCTTGCACCTGAAGGTTCGGTTGTGCTGTACGGGCAGCCGGATGAAGGGGTGGTGCTTGTCAATATCACACGATCTAAAAAGGAAGAGATCCTTGACCTGCTGGACAAGATGATACATGGGCAGGAAGACAGGAACAATTTGATAGATATTCGGAGGAAATTCAATGGATGTTAAAATCATTGAGGATAAGAATAATGTACTTCTCAACAGGCGTGAGCTTAACTTCGAGGTAACTTTCGAAGGGCCCACTCCCGCAAGAATGGACGTAAAGAACAAGATGGCAGCATTACTGAACGTGCCACTGGAACTTGTCGTTATCCAGAGGATGAAGAACGATTTCGGAAGGCAGAAGCTCAACGGTTATGCAAAGATCTATGAAGATGCTGCCCGTATGAAAAAGATAGAAGAGGAACATATCCTCGCGAGGAACAAGCTGCCTGAGTCACCAGAGGAAAAAGCAGAAGCAGTGGAAGAGTAAAAAGGTGTAACAATGGCAGTAAAAGATTACTATAAGGTCAGCGGCGATAAGATCGAAAGGACACACCAGGCCTGCCCAAGATGCGGAGAGGGTGTATTCCTTGCTGAACATAAGGACAGGCGTACCTGCGGTAAATGCGGTTACACCGAGTTCAAGAAATAAATCTCTTACCTTTTTTTCTTTATTTTAATTTGTTCAGCATACTTGCTAAACTAAGTGGTCAACTGAAAGTAAATTGAATACTTCTATTTTCATAGTTGGTCTAAATAGATTTTCAGTTATTCACGGGACTACAGAAAATATTGTTTTAGATGTTACGTTAGCTATTGAGACTTTTTATCGTACACTTTTAGGCTTATTTTGTACGTCTACCTAATTAATATATTTTATATTGTCTTTCTAACTGCCGAAAAATATAAGAAGGCTTAAGTAGTGCCAGTTATTATCTAAATCAAAAACGTATGTAACATCTAAATATGTATGTGAAATTGAAAACTGAATGAACATCAGTTTTAAATTTTCATATATCTGGGTATTAACAATTGTAAATTTGCTTTAGACCATATATAGGTAATTAAAGCAGCAACTTATCTAACAAAAAGAAAAAAGGGAAGGAGAAAATGAATTCTGTTTATGCTATAGTTGTTGGCATCCTGTTGGGAATAATGATATTTGCCCTGAAAACGGGCGTAGGATGTGGTTTTTCCAATATCCACAGAAGAGATGTGTTGATCATTGCTGCAAGTTACTTTGTCATTTCCGTAATTCTTGGCGGCCTTATAGGAATGGTGGATCAGTCCAATCTGGATGTGATAACCAGCATGGGCATGACCCTGCACGTTGTTGTGGCCTTGCTCCTCATAGGTGCAGGGATATACACTCAGAAGAAGTGGTCATGTGGACATGACGTTACCAGACGCACTTTCCTTTTTATATCAGTTCCATGTCCTGTGTGCCTAACTGCTCTCTTTGTATCCAGTATGATACTTGCATCCACACTTGGATGGAGCGGGCTTAGAATTGGAGCATTGGTAGGATCTGTCTTTTTCATCACAGTCATATCTTCCACGTGGATATTCCGGAAAATGCATCGTACACCGGAAGACCTTGGGGCAGTGATGATGTTCCTGGGTATATTCTATCTGCTTGGTTCCATGCTCGTACCTGCTTACATAAAGTCAAAACAGCTTAATATACCTCCGACAGGGGGAGAGCTGGATATCATTCCCTTACTTGTGCTTACCGGATTAGTTATATGTGGATATGTTATTGGAAGCCGGAGAAGTGTATAAACATGACTATTACTTCCTCTATATTTTCTATACTCTATACTTTCTCATCCTCTTTGCTGTATCCTGTAGTTATTATCCTGATACTTATGTCTCTGCTTTCTCTTATTATGATAGGCGAGTTCCTATCCGAATATGCAAAAAGGAGTAGGGACACCAATAATCTGGAAAGTGTATGTCTTGAGGTACAAAATAGTATCAAAGAATCCAACTATAATTTTGCTGCAGAGGCTCTGCGAAAAATAAAACAGAATTTTATAGTTACATCTTTTGCACATGCTGCAGCCGGTCATCTGGAAAAGAACAGAGTACCTGCAATTGAGTGGCTTTCCGAGGAATATGAAATAAAGATGGCAAAAAAACTTGAGCAGACACGTATCATATCAACTGTCGCACCTATGCTTGGGTTGATGGGTACCCTCATTCCTCTGGGACCTGCCCTTATTGGCTTATCTCAGGGTGATATTGTGCAGCTTGCCAATAACTTGATGATAGCCTTTGCAACTACAGTTGTAGGCCTTTTTGCAGGCAGTATCTCTTATGTGCTCACGCAGGTAAGGAAGAGATGGTACTGGCAGGACATGGCAGATATCGATTACATCCTCGATAGCCTGGAGGCAAAGGAATGAAACAGAAACGTTTCAGGAGAACAGGTCTACTCTATGATGCCGATGAGGTCAATCCTCTAACAGGTGTTGCAAATCTTTTCGATATAGCCATGGTATTCTCTGTGGCCTTGCTGATCGCACTGGTCATGTCTTATCAGTTACCTGAACTGCTTAGCAACACCGATGATATAACCATTGTGAAGAACCCCGGTCAGGAGGATATGAAGATCATCATAAAAGAAAAGGGTCAGCCTATCGAAGTGATGAACCTTACCGACCAGATAGGTGGAGGCACTGGCGATGTTCTGGGCACAGCATACAAACTGGCGGATGGCAGAGTTGTGTATGTGCCTGATGATGGGAACGAAAGTACTACCTAATCGATTACAAAAAGTGGAGTATAACAAAAAAACAGAATGCTGAATGTATAATGCACTTCGGTACCGCCGCCAAGCAATGTATCCGAAGTGCTCAGCACACGTTATCGGGGGATAACATGCAACGGAACTATATATTGACAATAGTATTAAGTGTATTGTTGTTAGCATCGCTCACAACAGTGGTATCGGCAGCCGGAGAGAAAATAAACATAACTTACATCGCGTACACGCCAAGTGATGCGTTACAGTCTGCAAGTCAGACAAATGTGTACAGCGCATATATAGATTTCACATATATTCCAGCATACAATGCTTCATATTCTGCAAGCGATGAACTGCTCTCTGCGGTTGGAAGCGGTTTTTTAGGAACTCAGGATGTCATATTCTGTGATATGGTAGGCAGTAAGGTCTATAATTCCAACAATGGAGCAGTAAATGCCACCCTTCAGGCAGCACACGACAACGGTGCTTCATTGCTGAGCATACGTACAAGCAGTGCACCTTCATATTTTGATTATGTTTCGGATGGTGATGGCAACGATACTATCTGCACTTACTACAACAGTATGGGCACAACCGGTGATGGGCTCACAAATGCAGAGAACCTGCTAATATATCTTGCAACAGAATACAGTAGCCTTTCTGAGATCATTGATAGCAATGAAAGCTCCACCGATGATAGTTCAACTGACAACAGTTCAACAGGTGGCAGCTCTGTTGGAAGTGGAGATGTGAAGTTCCTGTTCGTCCTGGGCACGGATGTTAATACTGCTGCCCTTAATAGTGTAGCGGCTGCATCGGATATATCCTCGGAACTAAGTACGACCGTTATTTCAAGGAGCGAAACAGTACCGCAGGACCTTGACTTCTCCGAGTATTCCATGATATTCATTGAATCCAGGGATGAAACTACTGTTAGTAACTGGGTCACCAGTATAAACGCTGCCAAAGCCAGTGGTGCAATGGTCATTGGTTACAATCTTTCTGAGAACATCACCCTGCCAAATGTAGATCTCTATTCTGGCAATTACACTGATATTGAAAGATACTGGCTGCAGGGTGGAGAGACCAACATGGGCAACATGCTGAAGTTCATGGGGCAGAAGTTCTCCGGTGCCTTTGCAGGACAAACGATTGCCGAACCAGATATCCTGCAAGAGAAGGTGAATATTACTTACATCATCAATTCGGACACCAGTGTATATTATATGGAGCAGGTTCTTGCTGAAAGAACAGTGATCACCGACCGTTTCAATGTCAATGTGATGACAGGTGGGGAGGCCATAAACAGCTCCATTGATCTCACTAACGAAGACGTTATCATGTTATACATGCTGGGAGCCAACGAACTTCCTCAGATAAAAGACAAGCTCCTTGCTGCAAAGAACAACGGTGCACAGATCGGAATGTTCGGTATGCTGGCAGATGTGTACGGCATAGCAACCATAGATATGGACAATCCACCGTACAATGCAATGACAGATTATCTCTTCAATGACGGATACAGCAATATGGAGAACTGGATCCGTTGCATAGGAGCTACCCTTGAGAACGTCTATATTGAGTACTCTGTTGCAGATGAACCAATTATTCCGGATGATGGGATCTATCACCCGGATGCCTTCCCAAGAACCTTTGCCAACAGCACCGAATATCTGGCATGGTATGCGGACCACGGTTACAATGCATCAGCTCCTACGATCGGAATAATTGGTAATAGACTGGGTAAGACCTCTATAGAATACAATTCAGAGGACGCGATCATCAGAGAGCTTGAATCAAGAGGATGCAATGTGATCTATACCACCTATGCCGTATGTGAGGATGATGTGGATCACTTCACCATGAACGGTGAAGTGATAGTTGATTCAATGATCTCGGTAAAAGGTTTCTATCTTAACTATAATGACCATGAAAAAGGAGTAGAATATCTGCAAAAGTATAATGTACCTGTAATTAAAGCTATACAGGATTACTACCAGACACCGGATGAATTTAATGAAAGTGTACTGGGACTAAGCAGTACATCTATTCCATATCAGGTAACACAGCCTGAAATAGACGGGCTTACTGATTATATCTGGTTAGCCGGAAGGGTGCTGGACGAAGCAACAGAGCAGTATTACTATGAACCTCTGGAGTGTCAGGTAGAATGGCTATGCGACAGGGCCATTGCATGGGCAGAGCTTGGAAGAGAAGCAAACGCAGATAAGATGATCACTATCCTTTACTACAACCACGAGGGTGGCAAGAATAACATTGGTGCCAGTTACCTGGATATCGGTTCAAGCTTTACCTTGCTGCTGGAAGACATGCAGACTGCGGGATACAATATAGGAAACGGCAGTGTTCCAAACGGTAGTGAGTTCATAGATCTGTTCATTGAAAGCAGGAATGTGGGTACATGGGCACCCGGTGAGCTTGAGAAAGTTGTCCAGTCCGGATACGTAACACTTCTGCCTGTAGATGAATATCTTGAATGGTACGAAACATTGCCACAGAGCGCGCGCACCGAAGTAGAGGACACATGGGGAAAAGCTCCCGGCGAGGTCATGACATATGAGGATGCGAGCGGAGAATACTTTGTAATACCGACCATCCAGCTTGGAAATGTCAATTTCATACCCCAGCCAACCAGGGCAGGACAATCTGATGAGTCCCTTATATACCATAATTCCTCAATACCACCTACACACCAGTATCTTGCGACATATTTCTGGATCAACGACATATACGATGCAGATGCTATGATCCACTTTGGTACCCATGGTACACAGGAATGGTTGCCAGGAAACGAAGTTGGTCTGTGGAGGTACGATTATCCATCTATCATGGTGGCTGAAACCCCGGTAGTCTACCCCTATATCATGGACAATGTAGGAGAAGGTACCCAGGCTAAGCGCAGAGGCAATGCTGTCATAATAGACCACCTTACCCCACCGATCATCGAAGCAGGCCTATATGGCGATCTCGCTACGATGCACGAGAAGATCCATAACTATGAGGATGCAAAAAGTGACAATGAAACTGGAATGATGGCACTCTATCGTAACAGTACGATACAACTTTACGGTAACTTGAGTCTTGGGGAAGATCTGGGGGTTTCAACTGAAGAATTGTCTGCCATGACCGATGATGAGTTTGAGACCTTCTTGGACAGTGTACTGCATGATTACCTGCATGAAATGCAATCTGAACTCATGCCTTACGGACTCCATGTATTTGGTGTGGCACCTGATGGGGAAAAGCTTGTATCCATGGTAAGATCTATGCTTGGAGATGATCTTACATCTCATCTATATAATGTGCTGGCCAAAGAGAATGGAACTGAGGAGGACTGGCAAATAGAAGCAGATACAGATGCCATGTTACTTCTGAATGCCACCATTCTTAACAGCACGAACGTCTCAACTGCCCAGGTTGAGGTACTTGGTCTTACAAACGCCAATATCACGGCTGATCTTGAGCTGGCGCTGCAGTATGCAGATAACCTGGCCCAGACCACACGTGAGATAGACCAGACATTAAGGGCACTTAATGCTGAATACATAGAGCCTGGTACAGGCAATGATCCTGTCCGTAACCCGGGTGCACTGCCCACTGGCAAGAACTTCTACAGCTTTGACCAGAGAACCATCCCTGACGAAGAGACCGAAGCTATGGGAGATGCCATCATAGACGCCTGGCTTGAAAATTATTATGTTGCGAATGGCACATATCCTAACAAAGTAGCTTTTGTCATGTGGTCTGTGGAAACAATGCGACATGAAGGTCTTATGGAAGCACAGATCTATGCTCTTCTGGGTGTGGAACTGGAAAGGACCAGCGGAAGGATAACAGGATTTAAAGTTATCCCGCAGGAAGAGATGACACATCCGAGAATAGATGTGCTGCTCACAACATCGGGACTTTACCGTGACACCTTCCCATACCAGATAGAACTGATGGATACAGCGGTCCGCATGGTTGCGCAGCTCAATGAAACAAACGAGACCAACTATGTAAGATGGAACTCACTTGCAATAGAAGATGCAATGCTGGCAGGCGGATATAATGAAAGCGTTGCACACAATGTCTCTATGTCCAGGGTATTCAGTGAGGCCACAGGTACTTATGGTACTGGTGTTACCGAAGCAGTGGAGGCAAGCAATACCTGGGAGAATTCTTCAGAAGTTGCTGACCTGTACATATCCAGGATGTCCAATGTATACGGCAAGGATGTATGGGGTGTCAATTATGAGGATGTGTTCGAACTGAACCTCGGAGGAGTGGATTCAGCCATACACAGTGATACTTCGAACCTTTACGGTCTCATAGACAATGACGACTATTATTCCTACTTCGGAGCACTCGGACTTGCTGTAAAGTCGATCACAGGTGAATCCCCTTCAATGTACATCTCTGACCTGACCAGCGTGGACAACCCGGAGATCATCACACTTGGCGAAGCTTTCAGTACAGAGCTGACCGCGAGGTACCTCAATCCCAACTGGATAACCGGTATGATGGAATATGATTATGCAGGTGCCAGGGAAATGATGAAGACCGTGGAATTTATGTGGGGATGGGAAGCCACTACTCCTGATCTGGTAACTGATTCGGATTGGAACAAGATGTATGAAACATATATACTGGATTCCCAGAACCTTGGACTGGATGAGTTCCTTAAGGATAATGCATATCAGTATCAGTCCATTACAGCAAGGATGCTTGAGACCGTAAGGAAGGATTCATGGGACGCCTCGGACGAAGTGGTCCAGAACCTGGTGAAAGAATATGTTGAATCCGTGGTGGAAAATGGTGTCACATGCTGTCATCATACCTGTGGTAATCCTTCACTCGATGAGTTCATACAGGGCGTAATGTCTGTGCCAGGTCTGGTGGACGAACAAACGGCATCAGACTACAAGAAGCTTATAGAGGAAGCTACCAGTGAGCCAGTGAAGGAAAGCACTTCCAGCCGCAGTAGTAGCCGTGGTTCCAGTGGTCCGAAACTGGAAATTACTAACCAGGCCACAACTTCTACATCAAACCAGACTATAGAATCTCAGATTGGTGCAGGCACAGACCTTAGCCAGCCTGCGCCCGAAGCTCCGAAGTCTACTCCTGAGAACTATGTAGAAGGGTATGAGATGACCAAGGAAACTGTAGCTCCACCTGAAAGCAGTACCCCTACTTTCTCTGGTTCTGATATAGTTGCTATCGTGCTGGTGGTAGGAGCAGCCGGAGCAGTGTTCCTGGGCTTCATGAGAAAGAGGAAAATGTGATATCCTATGGCACTTTTCTCTTCAGGGAAGTGCCTATTCCCTCTTTTAGGCCGATGGCCAGGGAATTGGTTTGGCTATTTCTCTGCCTCTTATATAGAGACAGGAATATCCGAAATTTTTTAGTGGGGATTATTTTCGAAATTCTCTGAAGCAAATTTTTGTTTATAGTGTTGCTCGTAAGGTTAGATAATATATCTTTAAAAGTGGAGCCAATGGTTGGTCTATATAGGCTAAATAGCGAAGTTGATCCCACTTTTTGAAAGGGTTGGTACTATGAAATGGAGAGGGTTACTCTTGATGATCTGTATACTGGCCATGCTGTTCAGTATACAGATAGCAGCGGCAGACGAAAACAAGGTCAATGTAATGTATATTTCATGGACACCGAGCGCTGCTCTTGAAGCTGCAAGCCAGTCCATGGTATACAGTTCAGACGTAGTATATACTTATGTGCCTTCATTTAACACGACCACTTGGACCGGTCCAAGTGACGAACTACTGGAAGCAGTAAGTTCAGACCTATTGATGGAACAGGATGTGATCTTTACTGATATGTTGTCAAGTGCTGTCTTTGATCCAATGGATATATCGTTCAGGGCTGCAAAGGACAACGGCACTTCATTTGTTGATATAAGGTCTCTGGGAACACCGGAGTACTTTGACTATATCTCCGACGGTTCTTCAACGGAGCCAATAGATACCTATTATAATAATATGGGTATAGGAACTGAAACAGAAATGCAGAATGCAGAAGACCTCCTGACATATCTATGCAAGAACTACGGCAATAAGCCTCAGATCACAGATAACTGGGGAGGTAAAATACGCATTGTCTATATCGGCTGGCAGCCAAGTGCTGTTTTGGAAGACGCTGCAAGTACGACCAGATTCAATGACAGTATAGAATTTATATACATTCCTTCCTTCAATACTACCACATGGGCCGGTCCCAGTGACGAGCTGCTGCAAGCAGCTTCAAGCGGTTTGCTGCTGCAACAGGATGTGATATTCACTGACATGCTTTCATCTGCTGTCTTTGATCCCCTGAATGCTACATTTAACGCTGCTCATGATGCCGGCATCTCTCTTGTGGACATCAGGTCTATGGGCACTCCCGGATATTTTGACTACGTTTCAGACGGTTCCTCCACGCAGTTGATAGATACGTATTATAACAATATGGGTACTGCTACTGAAGATGAAAAGCTCAACGCAGAGAACCTTGTGCTATATCTGGCAAAGGAGTATGGTGATCATCCTGAGATTACTGATAAATGGGATACAATAAAGATCATGTATCTTTGCTATGCAGCAAACCCGGCCCTGGAAAATGCCAGTCTGACAAATCCGTACAGCCAGAACATAGAATACACTTACATCCCATCCTTCAATGTTACCACCTGGGCCGATCCCAGTGACGAGTTGCTCCGGGCGGCTTCAAGCGGTTTACTTCAGGAGCAGGACGTGATCTTTTGTGATATGCTTTCCAGCAGCATCTATGGTCCTCTTAACCAGAGTTTCTGGGAGGCTCATACGGTGGGCACGGTGTTCGTTGATGTGCGTTCCATTGATACACCGGCATATTTTGACCATGTATATACAGGCGATGAAAATGTCACATTGCTTAACTATTACAACAACATGGGTACACAGACCGATGGCCAGTTAACTAGTGCGGAGAACTTCCTTATCTATCTTGCCAAGGAATATGGTGACAATCCCGAACTTACTGCGGACTGGCAATTACAGGGGTCAGATGCCTCCGTTCTGCCGCAGGTGGGGCTTTACCATAAAGGTCATTCAGGGAAATACTTTGAAACAACCCAAGAGTATCTGGAATGGTATTCTACAAATGACGGTACACACCATGTGTACGATCCATCAAAACCCACTATTGGTATGTGGTTCCATCGTGATGATATCGCCAACGGCCAGATGGGGGTTGTGGATGCATTGATCTCTGACCTTGAAGGCAAGGATTGCAACGTCATTGTGGGATTCGATACGTTCGATGACATTGTCAAGTACTACTGTGATGAGAACAATCAATCTCTGGTACAGTGTGTCATATCCCTGAAGAGCTTCAGGCTGAACTATTATGACAATGATAAAGGGGAGCGCGAACTGAGGCAGCTCAATGTACCTGTATTAAGAGGAATAGTTGTGGACGTTCCGCAGACACCTGATCCGGCAGATGCCAACAGGGGTATACCGAATGCGCAGGTAGTGAGGATGACCCTTGGTCCGAACCTTGACGGTATCTTTGAGTATGTTGTCATAGGAAAGAACGTATATGATTCCACTAACGGTACAAGTGAAGCTGTTCCTATGGACAGCCAGGTGGACTGGATAGGGAACAGGTCCATAAACTGGGCAAAGCTCAAGTTAATGAACAATTCCGAGAAGAAGGTTGCGGTGATCTATTACAACTATCCTTCAGGCAAGGACAATATAGGAGCCAGTTACCTTGATACAATTTCCAGCATGAGGCTCATGCTTCAGGAAATGCAGGATGCTGGTTTCAATGTTACTTCAGTGCCTGAGAACAACACAGAGCTGCTTGATGTGATCCAGGCCCAGGGTATAAATGCAGGGTGCTGGGCTCCGGGTGTGCTCAATGAAATGGTCGGGAACAGAACATCATGGGGACTGCAGCTTATACCCATGGAAACCTATCGCGAATGGTTTGAAGCAGAAATCCCACAGGATCTGCGAGATGAGGTAATAGAAGAATGGGGAGCACCCTGGCAGGAAGACTTACCTGAGGACAAGAATCTCATGATATGGGAGAACAATTCCGGCAAATATCTGGTGATACCTACCGTACAGTTTGGAAATGTGTGGCTCATGCCCCAGCCTGCCCGTGGTTTCATGCAGAGTGATGACACGTTATATCACAGTACATTGGTCCCGCCACCTCATCAGTATATAGCCTTCTATCTATGGCTTAATGAGCAGTGGGATGCAGATGCCGTCATCCATTTTGGAACCCATGGCACGCATGAATGGCTGCCAGGGCAAGCGTACGGTATGAACAGGACGGCCGAATGGTCCCCGTTGCTATTGCAGGACATGCCAAATATCTATCCATACATCGTTGCCAATGTAGGAGAGGGCCTTACAGCGGAATACAGAGGCAATGCCCTGATCATCGATCACATGACACCAACTCTGGAACGCTCTGGCACATACGGACAACTGTCCAATCTATCACGTTACGTGCAGCAGTACTACGGACAGGAGATGTCCACCCAGACGAAAAAAGGGTATCAGATGATCATTGTTGATGAAATGGTAAAGGCAAATCTCACCACGGACCTGGAGCTGAATGCTTCGGAACTGTACGGATACAATGAAACGCTCTTTGATGTGTTCGTAAAGAACGTGCTGCATGAATATCTGGAAGAAATCGCAAGTGAGAACATACCCTATGGCATGCACATCCTTGGGGAAGTGCCAGCTTCGAACGCTACATCTCCTCACAGGGATGAACTTTCATGCATGGTACGTTCCATGATGAAGGGCCATTTCGAAGACAACGTCACAGCTGCTTATTATCCTATAGCTGATTATCCATTGGGCATACCGTTGAATGATACAAAAGTGGACTGGATGGTATGGGAAGTTGTGACCAATGGTACTTCCATATACGACGCAGAGGATATGGTATACGGTTATACCAATGAATCTGTTTCTATAGACCTGGAAAGGGGTCTGGAATATAAACAGCGGCTCATTGACTCTGCTATAGAGATGGACAGGGTGATCGATGCTTTGAGTGCTGATTTCATACGTGCGGGGCCAGGTACCGATCCGGTGATGAACCCTAATGCTGTGCCGACAGGCAGGAACTTTTACGGAGTGAACCCCGAGCTTTACCCTTCTGAAGCCACGTGGAAGTTAGGAGTAATGCTTGCTCAGGAGTTGTTAGTGGACTACTATGAGGAGCATGGTGAATATCCGACAAAGGTATCTTTCTCCCGGTTCGGTGTGGAATTCATTCGCGACCATGGTACGCTGGAAGCTGAAGCCATGTACCTGTTGGGTGTCAAACCGGTATGGGACAGCAATGGTTATGTGGTTGGTGTGGAACTCATACCTGAAGAAGAATTGCTACCCAACTACGATGCTTCCTTGCCGGGAAGACCTCGCATCGATATAGTCTACGCAACTGCAGGTATGCGGGATGCTTTCCCAAGCAAGATCAAAATGCTTGATGATGCAGTGAAACTTGCAAACATAGCTCCTTCCGGGAATTACCCCAACTATGTGAACACCAGTACACAAGCCATATACCAGGATCTTTACGCAAGCCTTCAGGGGTCCTTTGAGACCGAGGAAGAAACTGCTGCCATGGCTGAAACCCTCTCTACCATGAGATGTTTTGCAGTACAGGATGGGACTTATGATATCCTGGTCGGCGATGCCATCGATGCGAGCGGTGTCTGGGAAAGCGAGGATGAGATCGCTACTCTGTATCTTGAGAAAATGGGCTTTGCCTATGGTACTGAACTGTGGGGATACCAATGTCAGGAACTGCTCACATCCAACCTGAAGAACGTGGAAGCATCGGTCCATTCGGATTCTTCCAATCTGTATGATACCCTGGACAATGATGATTTCTTCCAGTATTTCGGTGGCCTGAACCTTGCGACCAGGTATGTGAGGGAAGACCATCAGACGCCGGAGATGTATGTTTCGGATACAAGGGACCCCAATAACGCCCAGATGACCGGAATGAAGGAATACCTGAGCAAAAACCTGCGTTCCAGATACTTTAATCCCAAATGGATAGAGGGTATGCAGGGATCAGGATATGCCGGTGGCAGGATGATGGCCGAGTTCGTGGACAATCTGTGGGGATGGGAAGTCACTGACCCCGAACTTGTGGACGATTCCGTATGGGATAATGTCTATAAGACCTATGCCAATGAGGGTATGGAAGAATGGTTCAATGCGGAGAACGCTGGTGCGTACCAGTCCATTACTGGCAGGATGCTGGAAGCGGTCCGTAAAGGATACTGGGAACCTTCTGCTGAAGTTGTACAAAGTCTGACACAGGAATATATGGAATCCGTGGCAGAGAATGGAGCTACATGTTGTCATCACACCTGTGGCAATCCTCTGCTTGATGATTTTGTCCAAGGTGTTGTTTCTGTACCGGGTGTTGTCAGTGAGGAAGTTATCGATAAATATAATCAGCAACTCTACAAGGCAACTCTCCGTGATGATACTGAGGCAAATGATGCCACTTCTGCTGAAAAGAGTAAGGGTGGAAGTTCCACCGGTTCTGCACAGGTAAAACCTGGAGGTTCGAGCAACCAGACCACTCAAACAGATGGCGGTGTTGGAACAGATCTGGACAAAGTGCCTCAGGAGTCCATGAGATCAACTCAGGACCCGAACTATGTGGAAGGTTATGAGATGACAACAGAAACCGTGTCCCAGCCGGAAAGCAGCAGTCCTACCTTCTCGGGTTCGGATATAGTTGCTCTTATCCTCGTGGCAGGAGCAGTTGGTGCAGTCTTTATAGGATTCATGAGAAGGAGGAAGATATGATAGCAGGAATGACCGATAATTATCTGGAAAATCCCGTTAAAGATACAGATCAGTAGCAGATTTGTCAGTTTACAGAGCCTTGTACTACGTACAAGGTTTTTATTTTTAACTGGCTTAAAGGAAGGATATTACTGACGCCATCTTCCGTTATTCATGTATCCATATCCATTCTGTTAACTAAAAAGAGTAGCTTATAGGTTTTTAGCCCTGTTATATCCTGAACTTGGAAGTAGCTTTTTAATTTTTACTTTTTCAAATACAGTATATCATTCTATCAGCTGATGCATTATATTTCGAGTTACAGTTATCTATACTTTTAATGTAAATTAAATGCTTAAATGCGCTTAGTTGTTATCAAAAAAGCAAATAGATAAGTATATATCATACTTAGTATTTTCATAACTACTAACATACATTCATAACTTAATCTCACACGTTTACAAATACGATGCACGTATTATTGTGGTCCGGTGTTCCTTGAAAATCAATTTGGATTTACCGGATCACATAGTAAAGCAAAGACGGTGGTTATCTTGAGAACAACGATAGGAACTTTTGGAAAGCAAAAAATAGTTGCACTAATGTTAGCATTATTATGTGTCACTATCTTACTATTGCCAGCATCTATGGCTGCTCCATCTGCTGATGCAACAGAAGACTTAGAAACCAGTATGATCTTTGTCAGCAACACCACAAGTGATGCTGATGGTAATTTCATGTTCACGGATGTGCCGAATGGCAATTATGTGATCAAATCTGTTATTTACAGTTCTGCAATGGGAGGTATGTGGCTCACGAACATGACCGAAGTTACCATAGAGAACGGACAGGCAGTGGCCGATATTGATCTTTCCATGAGGAAGAACGATGCTATCGATCACGAAGAAATATTATCTGCACTTCGAACAACAACAGTATCAGGGAAAACGGTATCAAAAACAGGAGAAGCCAGGACAGATGTTGATGTTGTGCTTACCCTTGAAGATGGCAGTTTCTACGCCAATACAACCAGCGATCAATATGGGAACTTTGTTCTCACCGGCATACCCGATGGCAATTATGTGCTCAAGTCAGTGGTTTACAGTACCGCAATGAGTGGCATGTGGCTTACCAATGTGACAAACATCGCAGTCCAGAGTGAGCAAGCGGTAAACGATCTCAGCTTGTCAATGAGGAAGAACGATGATGTTGATCATGAGACCATACTTGCTCTGCTGAACAGTATAAGCTCTCTGGAAAGAACGACCATCTCAGGTAAAACTATATCCAAGACCGGTGAAGCCAGGGCAGATGTGGATATTGTCCTTTTCAAGGAAGTTAATACAATAGTCAGTGAACCCGATAACGCTACTGATACAAGTGACTCCATCCTTAAAACAGAGCTTACTTTTTTCAGCAACACTACGAGTGATGTTGATGGCAATTTCATGTTCACGGATGTGCCGAATGGCAATTACACCCTCAAATCCGTTATCTACAGTTCTGCAATGGGTGGCATGTGGCTTACTAACGTGACCGAAGTTAGCGTAGAAGGTGGTCAGTCAGTTTCTGATCTTAATCTTTCCATGCGGAAGAATGACGACATTGACCATGAAGAAATATTATCTGCACTTCGAACAACAACAGTATCAGGAAAGACCGTTTCAAAAACAGGTGAGAACAGGACGGATGTTGATGTTGTGCTCACCCTCGAAGATGGCAGTTTCTACGCCAATACAACCAGTGATCAATATGGGAACTTTGTTCTCACCGGAATACCCGATGGCAATTATGTACTCAAATCAGTGGTTTACAGTACTGCTATGAGTGGCATGTGGCTCACCAATGTAACAAGCTTCTCAGTCCAGGATGGCCAAGCGATGACCGATCTCATCCTGCCTATGAGGAAGAACGATGATGTTGACCATGAGGCCATACTTGCTCTGCTGGACAGTATCAGCTCTCTGGAAAGAACGACCATCTCCGGTAAAACAATATCCAAGACCGGTGAAGGCAGGGCTGATGTGGCTGTGCTGCTCTTTAAAAAGACTTATACCACTTCAACCACTCAATTATCAAATGCACCACATCTGAACGTGGCTATAATTACAGGCTATTCAAGCCATGATGCACAACTTGCCAATTTTGTTTCACGGGTAAACAGTAACCCTGGCATGAACATCACAGCTAGTTACTGTCTTGCGGACAAGCTCAGTGGTGATGAGGATCTTAGCCAGATGGATATAATTTATGTCAATATGTTCACCCAGACGGCCTATAAGCTGCAGGAGACAGTTGATGCTGCCATTGCAAATGGGTGTGTTGTCATTGGTTACAATACATATCTCAATGAAAACATTCCCTTCATTCCATCACGTTTCAGTGATGAGGACACTTTTAAGTCATACCTGCAGGACTACTGGCTGAATGGCGCATCCAATGATGAGAATTTTGATAATCTCATTTTCTATCTGGCTTCTGAATACTATGGAAGGACAGATCTGGATGTCCAGGAACCTATCGGGCCACCTGAAGGTGCTATCTATCATCCCTCAATGACAGGTACATCTATGGACCTATTCACAAACAGTAGCAGTGCATACTTCCAGTGGTATGCCAACAGGACCGAAGGGCACAGCTTTGATGCAAATGCACCCACCGTAGGTATTGCATTTTATAAATCGTACTACCCTCTCGATATGGAACCATTGGACAAGCTTATCAAAGGATTTGAGGCAAGAGGGGTCAATGTAGTAGCATGTTATGGTTCTTCAACTGCCCCAATGGATGATTTCCTTAACCACAGTACTGACACTAAGGTAGATGTGGTCATATCGTTCCTTTACCGTGGCAACTATTTTGACATCGACAGACTGAACGTGCCTGTAATCAATGGTGTGCTGAACGGTTACATGAGCCTCGAAGAATGGAAGGAAACAACCACCCCGATCCCGGTGCAATATATGCTTAGGCTTTATGGTCCTGAGACAATGGGACTCATTGATCCGATTATGATAGCTGCAGAGGAAAATGATACATTGGCTGGTACGGAAATTTATGCCTCTGAGCCCTCCCAGGTGGAGTGGCTGACAAACCGCACTTTGGCCCAGGCCGGGCTTGGAGAAAAAGATGACGCAGAAAAGAAGGTCGCAATCATCTATTACAACCACGGAGCTGGAAAAGACAACATAGGTGCATCCTATCTTGAGGTTGTACCCAGTATACGCAATCTGCTGGAGGCCATGGCAGATGCAGGTTATAATGTTGATATAAGCAAGATGCCCAATGAAACTGCATTGGTAGACCTGATAGTACATCAGGGTACTAATGTGGGTGGCTGGGCTCCCGGAGAACTTGAAAGACTTGTAGAGAACGGTAGCGTTGAGCTTATTCCTCAGGCTACTTATGAAGCATGGTTCGATGCCTTACCTGAAGACAGAAGAGAAGAGGTAATATCCATGTGGGGAGAAGCACCGGGAGATGTAATGGTCTACACAGCTGACAATGGTAAAAAGTACATTGTGATCCCGAAGATAGAGGTCAGTGATAATGTTATCCTTGCACCTCAACCCACAAGGGGATGGCTGGAGAATAATGATGTGCTCTATCATGATTCGGAGTTGCCCCCACATCACCAGTACATAGCTTTCTATCTGTGGCTTCAGCATGAATATGGAGCGGATGTCATGGTCAATATGGGACGTCATGGGACTGTTGAGTGGCTTCCCGGAAAGGATTTCTGTCTCCTTAGCGAGGAGTGGCCTGCAATTATGACAGGGGACATACCTGTGATATACCCATATGTAATGGATGGTATGGGGGAAGGTATGCAAGCCAAGCGCAGAGGCAATGCAGTAATCATCGACCACCTTATACCACCTGTGATATCTGCCGGACTTTATGGGAATTACAGTGTACTCAGCAGTGAAATAACCACTTATCAGACATCTACTACGGAGTCTGAATCACTTAAACAGTCTCATTTGCAGGAGATCATCGACCTGGTGGTTGATCTGGGAATTGATGAACAAGTAAATATGAACCTCTCACAGGACAACGAAACGATTGATGCGTTCCTGGAAGAAGTTGATGATGTTCTTTCTGATCTCAAAGGCCAGTCTATGCCTTACGGTCTGCACATACTCGGGGAAGCCCCTCAAGGGGACGAGCTTGTGGGAATGGTCAACTCCATGCTAGGTGATGATTTTTCCACGCAGGTATCAGTTTACAATAATTCAGAAAACGCATCAACTGACCTGCTTTCAAAAGTCCTGCTTGAGAACATGAGTTCCAGTGAAGCTCAGATGCAAGTGCTGGGAACAAATTCCGCAGACATGGATGTGCAGCTGAATACTGCTCTTAATTACACAGAGCTCCTCATAGAATCTGAAAACGAGATCAGGCAGATCCTCCGTGCAATGGATGGGGAATACATAGCAGCAAATATCGGAGGAGATCCGGTACTTCGTCCTGAAACACTTCCTTCAGGCAGGAACTTCTATGCATTCGATGAACAGCTCCTCCCAACAAAACAGGCATGGGAAGAAGGCAAGGTCCTTGTTGATCAGTGGCTTGCAGAATACTACGCAGAGAATGGTGAATATCCAACTAAGGTAGGATACATTCTATGGGCAGGAGAGTCAACACGTCACGAAGGTATAATGGAATCCCAGATCTTCTATCTCCTCGGAGTTGAACCTGTATGGGATGATGGTAATGAAGTAACGGGTATTCAACTGATCAATTCATCAGAACTTGGAAGACCGCGCATAGATGTGATAGTTCAGATCTCAGGACTCTACAGAGATACTTTCCCCATGAAAGTAGAACTCATTGACCAGGCTGTCAGGCTTGCCTACGAGCAGGATGAACAGGACAACTATGTACGTATGAATACGGATGCTTTGCAGGCGGTATTTGATCAGAATATTCAGGATGTAAACCTCTCTCGGGACATTGCGTTGTTCAGGATATTCGGTCCTGCTGACGGGGCCTATGGTACAGGGATGGCTAATGCAGCATCTGCAAGCGATACATGGAGCAACAGCACAGAACTTGCAGAATTATATATCGACAGGATGAGCTATGTTTACGGAGAAAATATCTGGGGACAGACCATAGCTGATTATATCGAGCAGCAAACTGGCCAGGCCATAGACGTAGACAGTTCTCTGGTATTCGAAAGCAACCTTGATGGCACACAAGCCATCTTCCATAGCAGGAGTTCAAGCACGTATGGTTCGATGGATACCGATGATTTCTATCAGTATATGGGTGGTCTCTACAATGCTATCAAATACATATCTGGTATCGCTCCTGATACATATGTAGTGGATCTCCAGGATCTTGACGACCTGCAAATAGAAACTCTCCAAAACTACATTGCAAATGAACTGTATGCGAGATACTTCAATCCTGCCTGGATAACCGGAATGCAGGAGCATGGTTTTGAAGGTGCTAAAGAGATGGAGAGTTTCATGGAGAATCTCTGGGGATGGGAAGCAATGGGCTCCGAGTTCATAAGCGATGATGTCTGGGACAAAGTCTATGGGACATACATGGCTGATGCTGAACTGAGTGAATGGATACAGAACAACAATGCATATGCATATCAGGCTATGAATGCCAGGATGATAGAAACTATCAGGAAAGGTAATTGGGAACCATCGGAAGAGGTTCTGAATAGCCTGGTGAAAGAATATGCTGAGTCTGTGGTAGCTGATGGGGTAACGTGTTGTCACCACACATGCGGTAACCCCCTGCTGGATGAATTCGTACAGGGTGTGATGTCTGTTCCAGGTGTTGTGGATGAGCAAACCGCTGCCACCTACAAGAATATCATGGATAAAGCAACAAGCGAGCCTGTGAAGCAAAGCACCTCCAGCCACAGCAGCAGCAGTGGTTCCAGCGGTCCTAAACTGGAGATTACCAACCAGGCTACGGATCCTACATCTAACCAGACCATGGAGTCACAGATAGGTGCAGGTGAAGATCTTAGTGTGCAAGCTCCGAGGTCAACCCCTGAGAACTATGTGGAAGGCTATGAGATGACCAAGGAAACTGTATCTCAACCAGAGAGCAGCAGCAATAAATTCTCTGGTTCGGACGTAGTAGCCTTCTTACTGGTGGCAGGAGCAGTTGGTGCAGTCTTTATAGGATTCATGAGAAAGAGGAGGATGTGAAGTAGGCATTTTGTTCCTTAATGCCTTTTTGATGAAGTAAAGAATGGATTTGAGATAGACCGAAAGGCAGAGCACTCATTGAATCGATACGATAATTCAGGAGTGTTCTGCTGTCATCGGTTAATTGATGATTGGTTTTTATCTTTCCTGTTTTCCTTCTTTTATTCAGTTCGAAGATATCATTTTTGCATAGAGCCGCTCGGTGTCTTCTTTCCTGCATAGCTCGGTCCCGGGGGTCATCACAGCAGCAGAACCGGCAGCTATCCCATATAGGGCAGCTTCTCTTAGTTCTTTTCCTCTCGAGAGGCTTAGGACAATGCCTGCCACCATGCTGTCCCCCGCTCCCACCTTGCTGCTAATGGGCACAGTTGGGGGCACTATGTGTTCCACAATATCTTCGGAAACCAGCAGAGCACCTGCCGCACCCAGGGATATGACCATCACTTCGCACTGCCCAGCCCTGACCATGCTCTGAGCTGCTTCTGTTATCTGTGACTCTTCTTTTATGTTGTTGCCTGCAAGCTCCCTGAACTCGCGTACATTGGGTTTGATCAGGTACACACCCTCCTGCAGTGCATGTGCAAGGGCATCGCCAGCAGCGTCAATGATGACCTTTGCGCCTATTTCCTTTCCGATACGTGCAACGCGTGCATAGAAATCAGAAGGTACACCTAAAGGAAGGCTTCCGCTGGCTACCAGATAATCAGGGGCCGGGTTGGCAGTGGAAAGTTCCAGAAGGCAGTGTTCCCATTCATCTCTCTCAAGCTTTGGGCCCTGCATCCCAAAACGGAACTGCCTTCCTGTAGTTTCCTCAAGGACAATAAGATTCTCTCTTGTGATTCCTTTTATTGATAAGAGCAGTTGATCGATCCCTTCCTGTTCCAGGAGTTCATTTAGCATCTTACCAGGCATGCCACCGGCCGGATATACAAGCAACGATTCTCCTCCAAGTTTCTTTATGGCCCGGGAGACATTTACTCCACCGCCACCTGGCTCATAGCTGGCAGGTCCGCAGTACAGCTTGCGTTCAGCGATCACATGTTCTGTTGTAGTGCTTTTGTCTATTGCAGGGTTCATGTTCAGGGTAATGATAGTTCTCATGGGGATCTCTTTTGTATATGATTAGTTCATATTTATGAAATGTGGTGGTATTCTTATCTTTTTGAGTTAGTGAATGTAAAAGAAGTAAAAGGATACATCTATAACAGTGTACGGCTTTTAAAATATTATATGAGTTTAAATATAATTCGAGATTACTTACTTAAACTCAAATGACATACCCCACAAATCATAATATTAACAAAGTAATCTTCGTTGTGAATGGGATGTATAATTTTGATACTAATAATAAGGGGTATTTTGGATGAATTGTAAAAAACAGATTCAGCAATTGGTTGGTTTTGCTATTATATTATTGGCAGGTATACTTCTATCTGGTTCGTTAACCACGGCAAGTGCAAACGAGGCCCTTGCCTCAGATCTTACAGAGAGTATAAACGTCAATGATACTATGATCCTTACAGAAGAACTGCAAAAAGTAAGCAGTGACCTTGTTGGGATGATCGTGGATTCAGAGTGCCCTAGCCCGGGAACAACATCTCACACTAATGCTGTCCAGCCTTCAACTGCAGTTAACACTGAATCTGAACAGCAGCTGGTATTTGTATATATCAGCCTTTTTCGGGGGAACCAAACCTCTGTAATTGATCCTTATGTCTGGAATGTTACCAGCATAGATGAAGCAAATTCAATTGTTACTGCCTGGGTAGATGTAAGCAGGCTGGAAGAGATAGCTTCCCTGAAAGAAGTGCGCAATATAAGGACAGTTGTACGCCCGCTGGTGAACAGTGGTTCTGTTACGACGGCAGGGGATGCTATCCACAGGACCGATCTTGTAAGGTCTGGCTATTA
>AMWB02016134.1_pt1 | contig 34723 bp, 24 predicted proteins | sample 200311 | NCBI WGS metagenome assembly AMWB02 (sample SAMN02737377, study PRJNA173069) | bioreactor metagenome | biome: anode biofilm in microbial fuel cells | place: USA: California | collected 2010-12-16
GATGCCGGCCCCGGCTGGCGCACCGGCTCCCGGTGCTGCCGCTATGGCACCGGCCGCCGCTCCGAAAGCCCCTAAAGTGGCTGTCACTATCCCGGTCTTTGCCCCCCTGCCGGAAGCGCAGCGGGTCACCCGCATGCCGCTCGTCGGCGCCCGCAAGGCGATCTCCGATCACATGCGCAAGTCGCTCGATACTGCGGCCCACGTCACGACCTTCGAAGACATCGACCTGACCGAATTGGTCAACTTCCGCAATGCCCAGAAGAAGGCATTTGTCGAGACCTACGGCGCCAATCTCACGTTCATGCCGTTCATCATGAAAGCGGCCTGTGTCGCCCTGCGTGAATATCCGACTATCAATGCCTCGATGACCGACAAAGAGGTGCTGCTGAAGAACTACATCAACATCGGCGTCGCCGTGGCGCGCGACGAGGGCCTGATCGTTCCGGTCATCAAGGATGCCGACAAGAAGACCATCGTCGAACTGGCCGTCGAGATCGCCACGCTCGGCGAGAAGGCGCGCACCAACCGCCTCAAACCGGACGATGTCTCCGATGGCACTTTCACGCTGACCAACGCCGGTATGTTCGGCGCGACCTCGTCGACGCCGATCATCAGCCAGCCGCAGGTGGCGATTCTCGGCATTCACCAGATCGTCAAGCGCCCCTGGGTGGTTAACGACCAGATCGTCGTTCGCCACATTTCGTCGTTCGGCATGTCCTTCGATCACCGCTTGATCGACGGTCATACGGCCGTGCAGTTCCTGCACCGGGTGCACGAGTTCCTGGCCAACCCGACCAGCCTGCTGCTTAACCTGCGCTGATGGTGGCGACCGCCTCGGAAAGAGTGCTCGGCTGGTCCCTGGAACTGGGGACGATCAGCTACGAACGGGTTCTGGACTGGCAGCACGGGCTGGTCAGCATGCGCGAGCATGGCCTGGCCCGGGACACGATCATCACCGTCGAACATCATCCGGTGATTACGGTCGGTCGCGACGGCCATGCCGAGAACTTCCGGGGGCTCGAGGAACCGCCCATCATGGTCGAACGCGGGGGAGATGTCACCTATCACGGCCCCGGGCAACTGGTGGTTTATTTCATTTTCAACCTGACCCGGCGCGGGAGGGACCTGCATCTGTTTATGCAGGGCATCCAGCAGGGGATCATCGATGCCCTGGCCGAAATCGGCATCACCGCCGCCCGGGGCGAAGAACACACCGGCGTGTGGGTAGGGGACAAGAAGATCGCCTCGATCGGCGTGGCGGTGAAACACTGGATTACGTATCACGGGGCCGCCATAAACCTCAACACGAAACTCTCGGATTTCAGGAAGATCAATCCGTGCGGTCTTGATGCCGGCGTCATGACGTCGGCGCACACGATTCTCGACCGCGAAGTCGACCTGAAGTCGTTCAGTCGTTTGATCATCGACAAGTACGGAGCGGTCTTCGCGACCGACTTTGCACCGGTCAGTCTGGAGTCGCTCGCCGAGGAACTGGAGAGCCAGTCCGGCGGCTTCGAGATTTGATCGCGGCGCATTCATCCGTTCGACAGGAGGATTGAGATGGAACTCAAGGGCAAAGTTGCATTCGTTTCGGGGGGAACCCGGGGCATCGGTCTGGCGATCGCCACCAAGCTCGCTCAGAAGGGCGCCGATATCGTCATCAATTACTTCCGCAGCCGCCAGGGCGCCAACGAGGCCGTCGCCCAAATCAAGGCGCTCGGTGTCGACTGCTATGCCCACCGCGCGAATATGGGGAACCACGATCAACTGCCGGGAATCTTCGATGGCATCAAGGAACGGTTCGGCAAGCTCGATATCCTCATTTCCAACGCCGCGCTCGGTTTGTATACGTCGATGATGGACATCGATGACAAGGCCTGGGACCTCTCCATGCACACCAACGCCCGGGCGTTCCTGCACTGTGTCCAGCTCGGCTCCCCGATCATGCCGGACCACAGCCGTATCGTCGCTCTCTCGTCACTTGGCTCGATCCGCTACATTCCCGGCTACGCCGCCATCGGCGTCTCCAAGGCCGCCATTGAGAATATGGTGAAGTACATGGCCATCGAGATGGCGCCGCGCCACATCTCCGTAAACTGCGTCTCCGGCGGCTTCATCGACACCAGCGCGCTGACCGTGTTCCCCAATTACGAACAGATGAAACGTGAAGTATCGGAGCGAACCCCGTTCAAGCGGATCGGTACCCCCGATGAGGTCGCCGATGTGGTGGTGTTCCTGGCGATGCCTCAGGCGAGCTGGATCACCGGCCAGACCGTGATCGTCGATGGCGGCTATTCGCTTATGTAATCGCCGCGTCGGTCGGCGGAACCGTCTCTTTGATCGGTCCCGGCACGCGCTGCCGCTTGCGCTGAATCACATAGATTGCCAGACCCGCGATAAACAGCCCGACCGCGATAATCTGGTTGTACGTGATCACCGTCTCCCCGAATCTCAGCACCATCTGGTCCTCATAGTAACGAATATCCTCGATGAAGTACCGGAACAGCGCCTCGACCATGAAGAGGATAGCCACCAGTTGACCCACGAACTGCCGGCGCTTCATGAGGAAGTGCAGCCCGACGAACAGCAGGATACCGTACAGTGAGCTGTAGAGCTGGGTCGGGTGGAGCGGCAGGGCCTGGAAGACCGAGTACGGAATCGAGCCGGGCGGAAAAACGATTCCCCAGGGCAAGGTGGTCGGCGTGCCGAAACAGCAGCCGTTCATGAAACAGCCGATCCGTGTTATCCCCAGCCCCAGCCCGAGCGTCGGGGCGAAGTAGTCGAATACGTCCAGCAGGGGGAGTTGCTGTCGGCGGCAGTACCAGGTCACGGCCACGATTGCGCACAGCACCCCGCCATAGAGATTCAGTCCCGCAATCCCGAACTCGTTGGCGTTGAACGAACCGAACACACCCAGCCAGTTGCCGCTGAATTCCCCCAGATGAAACAGAACGTAAAACAGGCGCGCCCCGACCACCCCTGAGAAGATCATGATCGAGGCGATCGTGAGGTAGGGATCGAATGGCTTGCCGTCGCGGCGCGTGACGCGGTAAATGTACCAGACCCCCGCCAGGAACGACAGGGCGAGCATGACGCCGTAACTCTTGACCGGCACCGGGCCGATATGAAACATCTCAGGATGCATTATGGTATACAACCTCTCTCGACGACTCCGGTTCCTTCACTGGTCCCGCAAACCGGTCGTAGTATCGGTCCACGAGCAACACGGCCCCGGCTCCGATGAGGGCCCCCACCACGACATCGGAGACATAGTGATACCGTCCCCACACCGTACCGGCCGCCAGCCCGACATTGACCGGTATCAGCCACCAGCCGATGCGCCGTTTAATCCTCAGCGAGTACAGCAGGATGACCAATGCCACACCGACGTGCGATGAGGGCATGCAGCCGCCGTGTACGGCACCCTTGGCAATTACCAGGTTGACCATCGGCCGGAAGATCAGCCCCTCAATCTCGTTGGTATACTGACCCGCGAAGTGCCAGCGCGGCCCTTCGATCGGATAGAGGGAAAACAGCAGGTAGGAGGCGAAAAACATGATGCAGACCGCCGCCAGCGACCGTCGGATAAGCTCGTCGCGACGCGTCACGAACAGCGACACCAGGAACACCGGGATCATCAGGTAATAACTGAAATAACAGGCCGAAAGCAATTCGGTCACCGGCACATTCGGCAGGTGTTGGTCGAAGAACAGCGAGGGGTCCATGCCGAAGATCGCAGTTTCGAACGCCACCAGCCCGCCGTCGTAGAATCGGTCGAAAAACAGGAAGATCAGTCCCTGGGTCTCTCGATAGAACAACGTAAACAGGAACATCGGGTACAGCAGTCGGAAGAACGCCGCGATCCGTCCGGTTTGGTCGGGAAGCAAATGCCCTACGAGCGCTGCCACGATGGCCGTTCCGGAATAGAACAACAGCTCATCGACATATTCGCTCAATGGCCTCCCCGCGATCACGATCAGGACCACCATCAGGAGCGAGTACCCGATGATGAGCCAGTCGAAGGGGTACAGTTTCCGGCTCAGGGGCACCCGGCTCACGCGTCGCTCCCCTCGTCCTCGTCGCTCACTTCGTGGTTGCCTGCGCGGCGCCCCCGTCCCTCCACCACCAGGACAATCTCTCCTCTAAGTGTACGCTTCTCCACCGCAGCCACCAGTTCCCCCAGCGTCCCCCGCAGAAACTCCTCGAATTTCTTCGAGATTTCGCGCGCCATGCAGGCCCGTCGCTCCCCCAGCCCATCGTGCAGGTCGGCCAGTGCCTTCTGAATACGATGGGGCGACTCATAGAAAATCAGCGTGTGCTCATAACCCGCCAGCGCCTCGATGCGCCGCTTCCGCGCCCCGGACTTGACCGGCAGAAACCCTTCAAAGAAAAACCGATCCGTCGGCAGCCCCGAGGCGGTCAGGGCCGGAATCAGAGCCGTCGGGCCGGGGAGAGGTACCACCAGCAGTCCGTGATCCAGCGCCGTTCTTACTACGCGGTAAGCCGGATCGGAGATCCCCGGTGAGCCGGCATCGGTGATCACCGCCACCGACTTCCCCTCCTTGAGCAGTGTCACCAACTGCTCCGCCCGTCCCGCCTCGTTGAAATTGTGATAGGAGATCAGGCGTTTTTCGATATTAAATCGCTTCAGGAGAGCGCCGCTCGTGCGGGTATCTTCACACGCCACCAGATCGGCCTGTTGGAGGACCTCCAGCGCCCGCGCTGTGATGTCCCCCAGGTTGCCGATCGGTGTCGGAACCAGATAGAGTGTGCCGTAGTGTGCGCCCATCGTGCCGCCACGATAGTCAACGTAACCGGCGGCATCAAGGGATTTGTCGCCCGGCTTGACACCCGCCGCCACGGCGGGTATCTTCCGGCATCGAATCATCAAGAGAGGTGACTTATGAGTGTAAACAAAGCAATCCTGATCGGACGATTGGGGAAGGACCCGGATTTGCGCTATACGCCCGGCGGACGTGCTGTCGCGACGTTCTCGCTGGCCACCGATGAGCGCTGGACCGGTCCGGATGGCCAGAAAAAGGAATCCGTGACCTGGCACAATATTGTCGCCTGGGGGAAAACCGCCGAGGTGATGAAAGAGTACCTTCGCAAGGGACGGGAAGTCTATATCGAGGGCCGCATCGACAACCGCAGCTACGACGACAAGGAAGGCAACAAGCGGTATGTCTCCGAGGTCGTCGTCCAGAGCTTTCAGTTCATCGGCAATCGCGGCGATGCCGGAGCCGGCGCCACCGGCGCCACGGCGTCGGCAGGTGGAGCCGAAGAAGTCCCGATCCCGCCCGACCAGGGTGGCGGCGACGACGATCTACCATTTTGATTCGGCCCGTCGCTGTCTTTGCACAGCGTCCCGTCAAGTCTGCATGGCGCAGGGGATTCCCCCTGCGCTTTTTTTGCGCGTGCCTGTCCCATCATCGCACTAAGAATCCCCCCGCCAGACGCCGAGGATGAGATACGAGGGCGCGTCGGTCTGACCGGCCGTCCGGAATGTAACTCGGAGGTGGCACATGGTGGAAGATCACTCGGCAGCCGCGCCGGCGGATCGTTCCCGCTTGGAGAAAACACGTCTCTACGGCCGGATCGGGATTCTGACCGGCTCTGCCGTCATTATCTGCGCGGCGGTCATTACCTACTTCAACGCCGCTGACTCCGGCAGTCTGCTCGCCAATGTCGGCTCCGCCGTGGATCTGGCCCTGGTGACCCTGTTGCCGTACATGATTTCAGCCGTGGTGGCCGCCAGCACGGCGATTGCCGTCCTGGCCATCCTGCCGGCACTCCGGTCAGTCGACCCCGCCGAACGGGTCCTGGACCGCATCAAGGAACTCGGGGCCGGCAATCTCGCCACCCGGCTCAACGTCGCGTCCGAAGGGCGTCTCAAGGACATCGTGGCCGAACTGAACCATGCGGTGGGCAATCTGGGGCACCACATCTCCACGCTCAAGATCGTCAATCGCCAGCAGTGGGGTACCCTCTGCTGCATTCGCGATGCCGCCCGGCAGAATGACTCCCAGGCCGTCCTGCGCTATGTCGAAGAAATGGAGAAGAACTGGCGGAAAATCGCCGAGATCGAACAGCAGCTCACGACGTGAGACTACTTGCCTTCTTTCTGCTCGAGCGCCCGCACGCGCTTGAGTAACTCCGGGAGGCGGCTCAGGGCCGCCTCTATTTTTTTGGCCTCCATCCCCTCTCGAGCCGGTGACCCCAGGACCACCGCGCCGGCCGGGATTGATTTGGCCACCCCCGACTGCGCTCCCACCTTCACCCCATCCCCCAGTTCGATATGCCCAACCAGCCCCGCTTGTCCGGCCAGGATGACGCCGTTCCCCAGCTTGGTCGAGCCGGAAATCCCCGCCTGCGCGACGATAATGCAGTGCTCGCCAATCTCGACATTGTGCGCGATCTGCACCAGGTTGTCGATCTTGGTGCCCCGACCGATCCGGGTCGGTCCCAGCGCCCCCCGATCCACCGTACAATTGGCCCCGATCTCGACATCACTGCCGATCTCGACCCAGCCCACCTGCTTGATCTTTTTGAGGCCGGTCTCCGAGGGCACGAACCCGAAACCGTCGGACCCGATCACGGTCCCGGCATGGATAATCACGTGATCGCCGATCGTGGTCCCCCGCATGATCTTCACCCCCGGATAGATCAGGCAGTTCCGGCCGATGCGGCTCTTTTCGCCGACGAAGACCGAGGACACCAGCCGCGTGCCGGTCCCGATCACCGTGTCGTCCCGGACGTCGCACAGCGGGCCAATGGCGGCGCCGGCGTCGACTGCGGCCATAGGGGAGACGACCGCGCTCCGATCAATGCCCGTCGTCACGAGACGCGGGTCCGGATACAGCAAGTCAAGGATGCGGGCGAAGGTCAGATAGGGATTGGCGTGTCGCAGTGAGGTATGCCCGTGAGCATCCTCCGATGGCTGCAGCACGATCGCCGCTGCCCTTGTCGTGGCGATATACTTGCGATAGGCCGGATTGGCCACAAAACAGATGTCGTGTTCCCCCGCCGATTCGATGGGGGCGGCGCCGCTGATGATTAGGGCGCCGTCTCCCTGAAGTTCTGCTCCGACCCTGGCCGCCAGTTCCGCCAACGTCAGGTGATTTCCGTCACTCGAGCTTGTCAAGCTGCTCCAGCACCTTTGCTGTCACGTTGTAGTTTTCTTTGATATAGCCCAGACCGCTCTGCATCGTGAAGATGACATCGAAGCCCCCCTCCACGGCCACGGCCTCGATCGCCTTGGTTACTTTCTCCAGGAGCGGGCCGATCAATTCCTGCTGCTTGCGCTCGGCCGTCCCGCCCGGACCGTAGATCTGCTTGGTGTAGGCGTCCAGCGCCTCCTGCTTGGCCCGAATCGCGGCTTCCTTCTCCTTCTTCTTGTCGTCGGAAAGGATCAGCTTCTGCTTGTCATACTGCTCCATCAGATCCTGCAGTTCGGTCTGCATGGTCTGCGCCTGCTCGTCCCACGTCTTGCGCTCCAGCTCCCACTGCTCCTGAGCCTTCGCCCAGGCCTTGTATCCGGACTTGATCTCGTCGTCTTTCACGAAACCGATCTTCATCGCCTGCGCGTGCACGGAACCGGCCAGCGTCACCGCAAAGAGCAGCGCCGCCGCGGTCAGCAGGATCCTGTTCATCCTCATCATACCACCGTATCTCCTTTTCTCGTAATTCATCATCTGAATGTCGTCCCGATCTGGAAGTGCGGCTTCCAGCTTTGCTTCTGATCCCGGTGCGTGTCCAGCGGATACCCGAAATCGAACCCGATCGTCCCCATCCCCGGGACCACCACGCGGAATCCGAACCCAACCCCCTTATAGAGACCCGTCACCGGCTGGATATCCTGCCAGCGCAGCCAGGAATTGCCGGCATCGAAAAACAACAGGGCGTACAATTGCTGCCGGGCGATCGCGATCTGGATCTCCGCATTCGCCACCACCATGTACTTGCCGCGCACCCGTGTCGTGTACGGATTGTAGGACACCAGCGTGGCCGTATCGGTCAGTGGGTCCGGATTGGGCGAGTCATACCAGTAGATACTGTCCGACTGCGCCACCACCGAGTCCGGGGTCAATATGCCTTCGTCATAGCCGCGGACTATGCCATCGTAGGCCGTTCCGCCCGGAGAAAACCGGTCGGAGACCAGAATCCGACTGTCGCCGTCCGGAGCCGTCAGCATCGCATACTCAAGCTTGGTCGCCAGCGCCACCGTATTGCCGATCAGGGGGATGAACTTGGCCAGCGAGAAATCATGCTTCTGATAGTGCCAGAACCCGCCCATCACGCCGCCGGTGTTCTCGAACGTATAGGTAATCTGCGAGCCGCGCGTCGCGAACTCCGGCAGATTGCGCGAGTCCCGCACGATCGTCAGGGAAATGCGCGACGCCGTGTTCCACTTCTCGCCGTACGTCAGCACCGAACCCGGGTACGGCCCGTATTTCCTGGTCAGGGCCGTGGAGATCGTATCGGCCGACGTCCCGGGGTTCCACGTCCCGCTGGAATCGCGATCGACATAGTAATACGACTTGTACCGATTCTCGGCGTCAAACGAATCGCTGAAATCATAGAACCGATTTCGTTCCAGCAGATACGAGGCGTACACGCGGAAGTAATTGTCCGGCCAGCGAAGGCGTCGTCCCACCCGGACCGACCCCCCCTGCCGCCCTTCCGTATACTCGTCATACCAGTTCCGATTGGAGGTGTACAACGTCGATCCCAGCGAGGTCGGCTTGCCGAAAAGCCACGGCTCGGTGAAGGAGAGCGAAAACGAGTTACGGTTGGAGCCGAACTCAACATTGAACGACAGATTCTGTCCGTTCCCGGCCAGATTGGGAATCCCCATCCCCAGGTTGCCGACCAGTTTGTCGGTGCTGTTATAGCCCGCGCCGGCGGAGATCTGCCCCGTCTGCTTCTCCGTGATTTTCATTTCCAGGTCGACATCGCCGTTCGGCAGGTCGATCGGCGTCGGCTCGACATTGGAAAAGTAGTTCAGCGCCATGACATCCCGCACCGATCGAATCAGCAGCGCCCGATTGAACACCTGTCCCGGCGTCACCGACATCGCCATCTCCCGGCGAATCACGTGGTCCTTGGTCTTGGTGTTGCCGACGATCTTCACCAGGTTGATGTGCGAGGGCAGACCCTCGGTGATCGTGTACGTGATGTCGATGATCGAATCGGAGCGGGTCGCCCGCTCGTCGTTTATCCTTACATGCAGGTGGCCGATATCCTGATACGCCGTATAGAGCTCATAGAGCGACTTCTCGTACACCTCGGCGTTGAAGATGTCGTCCTCGCGGAACTTGAGCATCCGCTGAAGGATGTTCTCTTTCAGGACGTCGTTGTCTTTGAAACTCGCCTTGCCGAAGTAATAGAGCGGCCCCTCGTACACCTCCAGATACACCTTCATCCGGTTGATCGTGGTGTCGATGCTGGTGGAGTCGGATACGACATAGGCGTCGATGAACCCCCGCTTGTGGTACTCGTCGGTGACTTTCTTGAGGTCCTCCTCGTACTTTTCCTGCACGAACGTCGAGCTCTTGAGGAATCCTCGTTTGCGGTTGCGCATCTTGCCGACCAGGTCGCCGGCCTTGACCCGCTGATTGCCGGTCATCACCACTTCGTCGACCTTCACCTTGGAGCGCTCGTTGATTTTGTAGGTCAGCACGGCCTCGGATGAATCGGAGCTGTAGTTCAACTCCGGCGCCACCTCCGCTCGAAAGTACCCCTTGTCGGCGTACGCGGCCACGATCTCCTGGCGCTTAAGGCTCACCAGGTGCGGGGAGATGTAGCCCCCCACGCCGAGTTTCAGCTTCTCGGTCAGGTCTTTCTTGCTGATCTCTTTGTTGCCGGAGAATTCGAGCCCGGAGAGCTTGGGCAGCTCCTTAACGACAATGAGGACCTTCACGCCGCCGGTCACCCGCTCGGCTTCGACTGCAACATCGGCAAACACGCCGAGGCCGAACAACCGACGGATCGTCTCCTGGATGGTGGCCGGTGTAAGCGGACTCCCTTTGTCGATGGAAGATACGCCGAGGATCAGCGAGGTCGTCGCAATGCGATTGCCGACCACTTCGACGTCGATGACGTTCAGTGATTCCTGTGCAAATGCGACCGTGGCCATGACCAGTATGGTCAACCAGCCGATGAGAGCAGTCCCTGCCCAACGTCTCACTTCTGATTCGCCTGTGTCTCAGCTCTTCGGGGCGACAATCTTCTGAATCTTGATCTCGGAGTAGTCCTGCCGGTGTCCCAGGGCCTTGCGGGATTTGGTGCGGCGCTTGTACTTGTAGCCGTGCACCTTCTCACCCTGGCCATGGCCGATCAACTCGGCTTCAACCTTGGCGCCGGAAACCAGCGGCGTGCCCACCATCGCCCGGTCACCATCTCGCACCAGCAGCACATCCGAAATCTCGAACTTCGCCCCGGCGTTGTGAATCTGGGTGGGCACACGGAGCAGTTCCCCCTCTTCAGCCCGGAACTGAAATCCAGCCACCCGAAATATTGCGTACATCAATTCTCCTCCTGACCACGTAGAAGTCTATAGAGCCGTTATACTTGAGCCACATAAAGTAGCTTCTCCGCGACCAAAGTCAAGGTCTTTTTTGTCTCCGGCTCGATCCATCTGGGCCTTACACTCTGTTGTCCCCCAGTTGGTTCCAATTGAACAACACCGATACACACCCGTCGGCCCGGCTTCCTGGCCGAGCGAACGAGATTGTGCCCTCGAATGTTTCAGTTATATTGGACCGACCAAACGTCAACATAGTGTGCCAATGACCAGTAAACCAGAACTGTCCGCCATCATCCCGACCGCGCCGTTCGAACTGCAGGCCGGCTTTGAGCCCAAGGGGGACCAGCCGCAGGCGATCACCGAGCTGACCGCCGGTCTGGTCGAGAACCGCAAACACCAGACCCTGCTCGGTGTCACCGGGTCGGGCAAGACCTTCACCATCGCCAACGTTATCGCGAAGTACGGACGCCCGACTCTGGTCATCTCGCATAACAAGACCCTGGCCGCCCAGCTCTATGGCGAGCTGAAGGCGTTTTTTCCGAAGAACGCCGTCGAGTTTTTCATCAGCTACTACGATTACTACCAGCCCGAGGCGTATCTGCCGACCACCGACACCTATATCGAAAAAGACACGCAGATGAACGAGGACATCGACCGCCTCCGCCTGCGCGCCACCGCCTCGCTCCTCGAGCGCGAAGATGTCATCGTCGTGGCCTCCGTCTCCTGTATCTACGGCCTCGGTTCCCCGGAGGAATACCGCGCCCAGCTGTTGTTTCTCGAAACCGGCGCGGATATCGACCGCGATGAGCTCATCCGCGGCCTGATCGACATCCACTACAACCGCAACGATATCGACTTCTCACGCGGCAACTTCCGCGTCCGCGGCGACACCATCGAGCTGATCCCCGCCTACCGCGAGACCGCCCTTCGCATCGAGCTGTTCGGCGATACCATCGAGCGCATCTCCGAGATCGACCCGCTCACCGGCGAGATCATCGCCGACCGCCAGAAGGTGGCTATCTACCCGGCCAAGCACTTCGTTACCTCCAAGCCGACCCTGAAGGGTGCGATCGCGCAGATCGAGCAGGAACTGACCGAGCGGCTCACGCTCTTCCGCTCCCTCGATAAGCTCCTCGAGGCCCAGCGGCTCGACATGCGCACCCGCTACGACCTGGAAATGCTCCGCGAGGTGGGCTATTGCACGGGCGTTGAGAACTACTCCCGGTACCTGACCGGCCGCCAGCCGGGGGAACGCCCCAAGACACTCATCGACTTCTTCCCCGACGATTTCCTGACGATCATCGATGAGTCCCACCAGTCGATTCCGCAAATCCGCGGCATGTACGCCGGCGACCGGAGCCGCAAGGAAGTCCTGGTGGAGCATGGTTTCCGGCTCCCGTCGGCCCTGGACAATCGGCCGCTCTTTTTCGATGAATTCGAAAATCTCATTCAGAAGCGAATCTATGTCTCCGCCACGCCGGCCGACTACGAGTTGGAACGGTGCGAAGGGGTCGTGGTCGAACAGGTGATTCGCCCCACCGGACTCCTCGACCCGCTGATCGAAATCCGCCCGCTCGCCACTCAGGTGGACAATCTCCTTGAACAGGCGCGCCAGCGCGCCGAACGAGGGGAGAGGGTGCTCGCCACCACGCTGACGAAGCGGATGGCCGAGGACCTCACCGATTACCTCTCCCGCATGGGCGTTCGGGTCCGGTATCTCCACAGCGAAATCGACTCCATCGACCGCACCGCCATCATCCGCGACCTGCGGCTGGCCGAGTTCGATGTCCTCATCGGCGTCAACCTTCTACGCGAGGGCCTCGATCTGCCGGAGGTCTCACTGGTGGCCGTCCTCGATGCCGACAAGGAGGGGTTCCTGCGCTCCGAGCGCTCCCTCGTGCAGGTGGCCGGCCGCGCCGCCCGCAACAAAAACGGCGCCGTCATCTTCTATGCCGACAAAGTCACCGACTCCATGCGGAAAGCGATCGAGGAAACCAATCGCCGCCGCGCCCGGCAGACCGCCTACAACGAAGCCAACGGCATCGACCCCGAAACCATCTACAAGACCCGCGATGAGATCATCCGCTCCACCGCTTTCGCCGACAGCAAGACGGTCGAGGAGCACCACTTCGAAAAGCCGGAGCAGTTCCACCTCATGTCCTCCGAGGACCAGTTGGCCTTCATGCTGCGCTCCATGAAAACCGCCGCCGAGAATCTCGACTTCGAAACCGCCATCCTTATCCGCGATGAAATCAACACTCTGCAAAGCGAGCTGAAACATGCCAAACCACGCAAACGCAAATAGCCTGCGCTCCCATCTCACGCCCGCCCTTCACCGTGGACTGCTTGTCGTTGCCGTTCTGCTCCTGGCGGTTCTCCTTTTCGCCGCGTGCAAGGAGAAAAATGTCCCGTACGCCGATGACTCCGCCGAAATCCTGCGCTGTCTCAACCAGAGCTATGAAGGCCAGATGCTGTTCTCGTCCGATTCCCTCATCCTGCCCGATCCCTACAAGATCTTTGGCGACACCGCCACCTACGTGGACTCCGTGCTGGATGACTCCGTGCTGATCTTCGTCAATCTCGTCGATGCCGTCACTATCCCCGGGCTGGGCACGTTCGACGGCGCCGTCGTCGCCAAGTCCGATCTGTTCACGGTCCGCCGCTCGCGCCTGGTCAACGGTACCGTCACCGACACGGTCGTGCAGGATCGCCAGATCACCCGCTACGGCGTCTTTGCCAAGCTCGGCAGCGATGCCGAGGCATACCTGGGATGGAAGCTGTTCGGCTTTAACGGCGTCGGCATCTATGACCCGACCCCCCTGTTCACCGTGATGGAACCGGATCAGTCTCTGCTGCGCGTCGACCCGCTCGACTACCCCAGCACCACCAGTTTCGGCGACAGCGTGCTTCGTTATGTCCGGCTCGATGCGCTCGACACCGTTGCCCTCAATGCCAAGCTGGTCCTCCAGGCCAAGAAGCGCGGGACCAGCAGCGCCGTGCTATATGAGCTGTACTCCGGCGAGGGGCCGAACGGCATCCATCAGTACGACATGATCCGCCTCGGCACCAACAACTTCGTCGACACGCTCCAGACGCCGGCCGCCAGTTCGCGCCGCTATAGTCTGATCCTCATCCAGAGCTTCCTCGATGCCCAGGATCACAAGTTCTCGCGTGCCTGGTGCGTGGCGTATCAGCGCAACGTCTTCTGAACCCAAACGAAAGGCGGCCCGACTTTCGATGGGCCGCCTTGGTCTTTCGGAAACAGACGCCGCTTCGGTCGGTCAGTCTTCCTCGTACCGCCGCTTGATCCGCGACACCACTTCCGGATCGGACAACGTCGTCGTATCCCCCAGCACCTTCCCGGTCGCCACGTCGCGCAACAGCCGCCGCATGATCTTCCCGGACCGCGTCTTCGGCAGATCGGCCGTGAAGATGATCTTCTCCGGTCGCGCCAGCGCCCCGATCTTCCGCACCACGTGATCTTTCAACTGCCCGTTCAGGCGGTCGTCCATCTTGACCGATGACCCCAGCGTGACAAACGCCACCAGCCCTTCACCCTTCAGTTCGTGCGGAACGCCCACCACCGCCGCTTCCGCTACCGAAGCGTGTTCGACGAGCGCCGATTCCACTTCCATCGTCGAGATTCGGTGTCCCGCCGTGTTGATCACGTCATCAACCCGCCCCAGTATCCAGAAATATCCGTCTTTGTCGATCTTGGCGCCATCGCCGGGGAAATAGATCCCGGGCCACTTGGACCAGTAGGTATCCACGAACCGTTTGCGATCCCCCCAGATGCCGCGCGTCATCCCGGGCCACGGCTTCGTGATTGCCAGATACCCGCCCCCTTCCTTCACCTGCTTTCCGTTCTCATCGAGAATCGCCGCGCTGATGCCGGGGAACGGCTGCGTTGCGGAACCCGGCTTGGTCGGCGTGATCCCCGGAATCGGCGTAATCAGGATGTGGCCGGTTTCCGTCTGCCACCAGGTATCGACGATCGGGCATTTGTTCCGTCCGATCACGTTGTGGTACCACATCCAGGCCTCCGGGTTGATCGGCTCACCCACCGATCCCAGCAGTCGCAGCGAACGGAGATCGTGCTTGTCCGGCCACTCGCGACCCCACTTCATGAACGCCCGGATCGCGGTCGGCGCCGTGTAGAAAATTGAGACACCGTAATCCTCCACGATCTGCCAGAACCGATCCTGATCCGGCCAGTCGGGGGCTCCCTCGTAGATCACCTGCGTCGCTCCGTTCGCCAGCGGGCCATACACCACGTAGGAGTGGCCGGTCACCCAGCCGATATCCGCCGTGCACCAGAAGACATCTTCGTTCTTCAAATCGAACACGTACTTGCTGGTGGCGTAGACGCCGGTCATATAGCCGCCGCAGGTGTGGACAATCCCTTTCGGCTTGCCGGTTGTCCCGGAGGTGTACAGGATGAAAAGCGGGTCCTCGGCGTCCATCACCTCGGGGGGGCAGAACGGATCGGCTTCCTGCATGTGGCGGTGGTACCAGTGGTCCCGTCCTTCTTTCACGCGAAGCAGGAAATCACCGCGCTTCACGATAATGCAGTGCTCGATCGTCGGGCAGTCCGCCATCGCCACATCGGCGTCATGCTTGAGCGGGATGATCTGTCCTCTCCGATAACTGCCGTCGGCGGTGATCAGCACTTTCGCTTCGGCGTCGTTGATCCGTTCGCGGAGCGCTTCCGGCGAAAAGCCGCCGAACACCACCGAGTGGACCGCGCCGATGCGGGCGCAGGCCAGAGTCGCGATCACCAGTTCCGGGATAAGGGGGAGGTAGATCGCGACGCGATCCCCTTTCTTCACGCCCAGCTTGCGGAGGACGTTGCCGAATTTGTTCACCTGGCGCCAGAGCTCGTAATAGGTCAGCACGCGCTTGTCGCCCGGTTCCCCTTCCCAGATCAGGGCCGCTTTGTTGCGACGGCACCCGGTTCCTTCGGTGATATGGCGGTCCAGACACGACTCGGTCACGTTCAGCTTGCCGCCGACGAACCATTTCGCATCGGGCGCTTTCCATTCCAGCGGCTTGCGCCACTTCTTGCGCCAGACCAGCTCCGAGGCCATCGACTCCCAGAACTTCACCGGATTCGCCTGGGCCTTTTTGAAAACCGAAGCGGATTTCAGGTGGGCCTGACGGGTGAAGGCGGGGGAGGGCTTGAAGATGCGGTTTTCTTCGAGCAGGACGTCGATAGTCTTCTTCGATACCCCCTTGGTCGCGGTCTTGACCGCACCTTTGGAACTGCTCGCGACGGCATGTTGGCGGGCGCTTTTGGCGGGCTTGGCGCTCGGCTTCCCGGAACGTGTGGCCATGACGATCTCCTTTTGTCTGGTTATACCGCTTCCTGGCCGGTAATGAAGCCAATTATGACCCATTTTGTCAAGCGCTGGCTGTGCGTCTGCTGTGTGCCTGTGCGTCCTTCTTTTGTCCCCCCCGCGAAAGCGGGGGCCACAGCGTCGTCCGAAGCTGGATTCCCGCTTTCGCGGGAATGACACCCGAGGCGTGAAAGTGCTTGGGAAAATGGAGGGGATGTGGCATTTTGGGGTTGGGTGAATTGTCAGAAAGATGGTGGGATTGGCGTGTGGGGTGCGGTAAGATAATATGGGCAGGTTAAGAGACGGAGCGGTTGGTTCGGTGCGGAGTTCCGCACTTGTTGGTTGGGGTATAGGGCTATCTGTGCTACTTATCGTGTGCTGTCTCACGCTGACAATAACCAGCGGAGCCTTCGCGGGGGATCTATACTTCCTGTCTGATATGCGGGGCTTGTGCGGAAGCGCAAGATTGCCGTGTCCAACCAAACTGCTGCAGTATGACTCGATCAATCAAAGAGCCGTCGAAATCGACAGGTTGGTTGATAGCACTCAAGGTCTCATTCGGATTGAGGTCTATTTGGAATTGGGTTTTGCGCTGATGCAGCGGGGAGGAGGCTGTCTGCAAACGCTGTACAGGATACCCTTCTCGGCTCCTGCCTTTCACAGATTATGGTCTGTAACAGATGACAGTGTCATTCGCGAGTACAGAGTTCTCATTGCAGGTGATAAGGCCTACGTCGAAGTTGGTGTTGGTAAACTCGGCCATCTTGATGCAATAACGAGTCTGCTCGTAAGTGATGAGGGCGAACTGACGCAGCCATCTGCAATAGCCTCTCAACTTCTCGTTGCAGGAGATGGCGGGCTTCGCTCCTTTTACGCGGTAGATGATAGTGGACGCTGGGTTTTGGTTCGGGGCCAAGCTTCTCCCTGTCTGGATCGGCCCGATTCTCTAATACCAATGCGGTCGGACTACGGTTGGGCCGAAATCTGGCGAAGGCCTGGTCTTGTCATGTTTGCGTCAGCAGCGGATCGTCCCGGTCTTTTGTCACGGCAACTGCTGATTTGTAGACCAGAAGGTGGGAAATGGCAGGTGGTTAGCATCAGGGGAGCCCACACACTCGTCCAGCCTCTGGGCAACTGGATTGCGGGAGTTGTGTGCGATGCCGATCCTCGTACGGATTTCGATGGTCATGTAGGTTATGATCCAGTTTGTACAGACTCTTGTGTCATTATGAGGGCTGACTCACTGCGTCCGTTTTATGCTCGTCTTGGTCCCGATTGCGAGATTCTGGGGCTGACTGACAGCACAACCCTCTGCTATCGCACAGGACAGGAGCTGTGGACCGCTCAGATAGGCGAGGGAGATCTCAGAAATCGCATCCTACTCATGACCGATCCACGCGTACGTTTCGTTCACTGGGCATTCCGCGGCAACGAGAGCCGGTAACACATATAATCAGGTGTGTGCCGCTGGCACCTCTGCCTGATGGCTCCCCTATTCTCTTTTCGCGTCATTGTGAGGGGTCCGTCGTCGTGTCGAGCGAAGTCGAAACACGGCCGCCGCACGCGCGGGTCCTCGACTCCGCTCGGACCGACGATTCGATATTGTGGCGTGTCTGCAACAATCGTCAAGACCCCGAAGCGGGGTCTTGACCTACAGGCAGGTGGGATGCTATGGTTGGCGGATGCTTCCCGAATACTGTGCGACAATCGGCGCCATCATCGGCTCAATCGGCGGCCTCTATTATCTGTACGATACCATCGTCGGCAAGGCCCAGCCCAACCGCGTCACGTGGCTGCTCTGGGGAATCTTCCCGTTGATCATCTTCGTGGCGCAGAGGGCGCAGGGTGTCGCGGGTTTATCGTGGACGTCATTTGTGGCCGGCTTCACGCCGTTGCTGGTCGTCGCCGCATCGTTCTTCAATAAGAAGGCCTATTGGAAAAGTGAACCGCGCGACTATTACCTGATGGCCGCGGCTGTCATCGGCATCATCCTCTGGGGCATCACCGACAATCCGAATCTGGCCCTGCTGTTTTCGCTGGTGGCCGATATGCTGGCGGGCATACCGACCCTTATCAAGTCGTATCGCCATCCTCATTCGGAAAGTCGGATTGCGTATGCGATCAGCACCCTGGGTTTCGGGATCAGCTTTCTGTCGGTTCAGACCTTTGATTTTGAAAACACCGCGTTTGTAGCGTACGTGTTTGTTCTTAATGCGGCTCTAGCACTGCTGGCCTCACGGAGGCGTGGAGATAAGCAGAAAACCAGCCAGGGGCTGCCGTGATGCCGTCGGTGGAACACAACAGAGCGTTGGAGGCCACAAGACATGAGAATCTATACCGACAGTCTGAGCCGGACCGTCGACACGGTCAACGAAGCGTTCTTCTTCGAGCGGCCGGTTTCCGCAGGGGAACGAGAGGCAGTAGCGCTGTGGATCGCCAAACGGCGCGGGTTACCCGGCGCGTATGCCGAGATGTTCGCCCCGACAGCCACCGAACAGAAGCAAGGGATTCGTCTTTTCACCGGCGAGCGGGTGGGGCCGAGCGCGGGATTGCGCCACATCTCGGGTGAAGAGGCGAGTCGCGCGCTCATCCTCCTCAAACCGCGCTCGAAAGAAGTCAAGGCGGCCCTGGCGTGCGCCACCGAGGGGATGCTGGCGGCGCTGCAACGGGCCGAAGCGAACAGGCGGGAGTTTTTCTGCTGCGGGACATGTGATCCCTCGCTGTGGCGTCATATCAGCGCCGGTGGGCTGCGCGGCGCGGAAGCGTGGCTGACGCGGGGGATGACGGTACTGAAAGCTCATCGCGACGGGACCGGGAAATGGCGGCGGTTTCCGTTCTTCTTCACCCTGCTGGCGCTGACCGAAATTGACCTGCCTGCCGCCAGGCGCGAGCGACAGTATGCCGCTCCCGTGTGCGAGCGGTATCTCGCCCGGATGAAGGCATCGAACCAGTTCATGGTGCGGAAGCGGATGGTGGCGGAGCGGATCCTCGCGAAGTGCTGAGCCGAGCGGACTCGGTGCATGACCGCGTGAAGACCGGATGTCGACACCTCCCGCCTGCGGCGGGACCCCTTCGGGGCAGGGGTTTCGACCTATCACTGCCGTGATGACGTCATTGGAACACAGTTGAGAGGCGGCTAAAGGTCGCGAAGGGAAACGCAGTAAGCTGTGGACCCAGCCTTCGGCTGGGATACAGCGGTGGAGGCTACGATTGTCGAAACCGCGGGGGTTTCGGCCAACCCGGCTGAGGTTGCTTTAACGCGGCGCAGGGGTTGCGGGGAGATTAGCGGACAGGGTCGATCGGAGCGGGGGAGAACGGGCGGGAGATAGCATTCAAAACGACTGTCGAAATCTCTGATTTCGATTCAAAACCTGCTATTTGGGCAACAGTGCGCACACGGTTGCACAGGTTGGGCAGAACGACTGCCGAAAGCGGGTGAGACACCCAGAAGAGCACGTTAAGCGGCAACAAGATAACGGCTTAGGATTTGGCCTGATTCTTGCACCGAGTAAGGTCCGATGAAGGATAACTCCTTGACGAATTAGGCGAATGAGATATATTCATATGGTTTCGATAGATTTTATAGCAGCTACTCGTTACTGCAGTTTGGTCTTACCCGACCGTAAGGTAGCCAACAACCCAATTTCTGTGCGTGATAGGGGGCAGGTCCCCGGGAGAAATATCGACGCGTGATTTGCGTCGAGCGCGTGGTGTTGGGTGTGGTGCGCCCGGTCGTTTGTGGAGGAATGATGAAGCGGTTACTCTCCTTCCTTATCTGCCCGGTACTCTGTATTCTTGTTTTTTCGCCGCAGGTGTTTGCGGCCCCCACGCCGGGACAGTCGATCAGTACAACGAACACGGTTGAAGCGGCGTCCCTGAATGAGCCATCGTGGGCGCCCAGTTTCATTCTCCCGAATGACACGACGCTGCGCGTCTGTGTGGGGGACTCGACCTGTTTTCAGGTCGGTGGCACCGATCCGGATACGCGCGACACGCTGACGTTGTCGCTGCTCTCCGGACCGATCAGTTATACGCCGACGAAGTTCCCGTACCAGTTCACGACGACGGTCTGTTTCCGCCCGGATACTGCCGGTCTCTACCGCTTCATCTGGCAGTTGACGGACAAGCAGAGCCATGTTGTGCGCGACACGGTGACGTTTACGATTCAGGTCAACCATCCTCCGGTGACCGCCGACCAGATCTTTTCGGCCGAACTCTGCTACGAGTCGGGCGAGCGCATGCTGCAGGTAATAGCGACCGATCAGGACAACGATCCGCTGACCTATACCAAAGTCTCCGGTCCCGGCGCCATCGACGCCGCCACCGGGCTGATTACCTATACTCCGGCGAAGTCCGGTGTTTCGTATTTTACGGTGACGGTGGCTGATCTGTGCGGTATCGACACCGCGTTCATCCGCGACTCGGTGTATATCAACCAGCCGCCGTACTTGACCTGGCATGACTCCTCGCTCTATCTGTGTGAGCCGCAGGAAATCTGCCTCAACATCCCGGCGGTGGATCCCGAGGGCGGGCCGGTGGCCCTGACGCTGATCGAAGGGCCCGGTGAGTTGACGGCAGTCGACACCCATACCGGCCGGATCTGTTTCACACCGACCAGCACCGATTCGGCGGTGTATGAGTTTGTGCTTTGTCTGACCGATGAATGCCCGACCGGTGCGCCCAGACAGGGAACGATTCCGATCTGTTTCCGCGACACGGTCCGGGTGACGGTGGTCCCGAACCACGCGCCGGTGGTGAATGCCGACGCCGGTTACCAGACGATTTTGTGCGGACCGGAGACGATCTGTTTCCGCGCCACGGCGGGGGACATTGACGGCGATGTTCTGGACATTACGACCTCGTTCGGCAGCTATGATCCGAGCCGCAACCAGGTCTGCTTCACGGCCGACACGGCCGGTACATATACGATTATCACCACCGCCACCGACCCGTGCGGTGGTACCGCGGCCGATACGACGGTGATCACGGTTTCGTTCCGTACGCCGCCGACCGTCAGTTTCGAGCAGACGGCGGACACGCTGATGTGCACGACCGGTCAGGTCTGCTATCCCGCGACCGTCACCGGTGACGGCACGCTGCGGATTTCCTCCACGCTCGGCACCTACGATGTCGAGACACACGACGTCTGTTTCACGATCGGCGAGCCGGGCACCTATCAGGTAGTTCTCTCGGCCACCGATCTTTGCGAGCGGACGGCCGCGGATACGCTGACGGTCGTGGTGACGGCCGGTGAGCCGCCGGTGGTTGTCTCGGCCGACGATTTTGGCAAGACGATTTGCGGCGGCGAGACGATCTGCTTCCCGGTGAGCGTGACGGATGCCGACAATAACGTGCTGTCGGTCCTCGCCAACATGGGCGCCTACAGTGCTGAGAGCGGCCAGGTTTGTTTCAGTGCCGAGCAGGCCGGCGAGTACCAGATTATCACCACTGCCACCGATTCGTGCGGGGCGGTTGCTGCCGATACCACGACAATTGTAGTGACGATGAGTCCGGCGCCGACGGTCCAGTTCGAACTGGATGCCGATACGGTCGGCTGCTTTGCGGGCCAGCTCTGTTACCCGGTGACGGTGAGCGACGACGATCTCGTCTCGGTGGTGCCGTCGTACGGTCAATACAATGCTGAGACCGGCGAGGTTTGTTTCACGCCGGAAGGGTCCGGCCAGTATACGATTATTCTCACGGCTACGGATTCCTGCGGGCAGGTGGCCGCCGACACGCTGAGCGTGCTGGTGGGGCTCTCTCGTCCGCCGGTGGTGACCATGCCGGACACGACGTTCTATTTGTGCTCGCCGCGGAATCTCTGTTTCACGGCGCTGGTCAGTGATCCGGACAACAACCTGGCGTCGGTGACCGTGGACCGGGGGAACTGGTCGAACGGCCAGATTTGCTTCGTGCCATACGACAGCGGCACGTTCCGGTTTATCCTGAGGGCCACCGACTCGTGCGGCAACCGGACGATCGACACGGCGTTCATCAGAATCCGTACGGATCAGTTTACGCTGAGCGGCCCCGGGGACACCACGATCTTCCTGTGCGCGCCGGATTCGCTCTGCTTCCCGATTTACGGGATACCGCAGGATGCGACGGTGCGAGTGATCGGCACGGCGGTGAGTTGGGATGCCAGCAAGCAGGCGGTCTGCTTCTACTCGGATTGCTGCATTACAAATACGATTACGGTTGAGGTCACTACGGCTTGCGGCGTGGTGAAGCGATACACCTTCACGGCCAGGATTCAGACCAACAGCAAGCCGACCGTGGCGCTGGCCGGTGACAGTGTTGTCACCCTGTGCCAGCCGGGCCAGGTTTGCCTGCCGGTGACGGTTACGGATATCGACAACAACCTGACAAATGTGACGGCGGTCGGCGGTACCTATGATGCCGAGCGCGGTGTAGTGTGTGTAAATGCCACGGCGACCGGTGTCTACCCGGTTACCGTGACGGCGCTGGATGACTGTGGTGGGCGCGGCACCGCCACGGCGACCGTACGCGTTACCGTCAACCGTCCGCCGACGGTGTCCTTCGTAACGCACGACAGCTCGCTGACTTCGTGCGTGCTGGATCAGATTTGTCTGCGGGTGGTGTCCAGTGACCCGGATTCCAACCGTCTGACTATAACGCCGTCGCTCGGTGCCTACGACGCGACCGGCGGCCAGATTTGCTTCACGCCGACCGGCTACGGCACCTACCAGATTATCGTTACGGCGACCGACCCGTGCGGATCGACTGATGTCGACACGGCGAACGTGACGGTGGGGGCCGGCGGCACGGTGGATATCGCCTGCAACAATCCTGCGATTGTGGCGCTGTGCGAGCCGGGTCAGGTCTGCGTGCCGGTGGCGGTGGCCGGAAGCCCGCTGAGCGTGGAGAGTTCGCTCGGGACATACGCCGACGGACGGGTCTGTTTCCAGGCCGATACGGCCGGGTTGTACGCGGTCCGGGTTATTGCCACCGCGACGTGTAATACCGACACTTGTTCGTTCGTGGTGCCGGTAAATCTGACCGGTCCGGTCAACGTGACCTGCGGCCTGTCCGACACCAGCATCTTCCTGTGCGAGACGCCGGACACGATCAGGATTCCGGTGAGCATCGAGGGCGCGGTTGGTTCCGTCCGGGTGACCCCGGTGGGGACCTGGGCCGGTGGCGTGGTATCGGTGCCGGTGGATGAAGCCGGTGACTTGACGATTACGGTAGTCGCGGCCAATCGCTGTTACGTAGACAGTTGTTCGTTTACGATCCATACGGCGGTGAACAACCCGCCGTTAGTCTCGCTGGGCAGCGATACGACGGTGGGCTACTGCGGCGAAATCCCGTCGCTCCGCCTGCACTATAGTGCGACCGATCCCGACGGCAACCTGACCGATGTTACGGTTTCGGCCGGAACGATCGAAGGGTTCGATATCGTGTTCCAGCCGACAGAACCGGGTGAGTACCCGATCATTATCACAGCGGTAGATGCCTGCGGTGTGAGCCGGCAGGATACGGTCGTGGTTACGTATAACGCGCTGGCGGCAGTCGAACTGACCTGTCCGCTGGCAATCATCCCGGTGGCACTGGATGTTCCGGATACGGTCCGGGTGCACGTGCCGGTGACGCCGTCGGGCGCCAACGTGACGGTATCGCCAAGCGGCTACTATGATGCGGCGACCGGCGATGCGGTGCTGTATATCGAGACCGAGGGTTCGCATCCGTTCACGGTGATCGCGACGGGCGAGTGCAACAGCGATACGTGCGCGTTCACGATCGAAGCGCACCAGTACACGCCGCCGACGGTAACCTGCCGCGGCAGTGTCGATACGCTGCTCTGCCTGACGGAGCCGACGACGGTCTGTCTGCCGGTGAGTATCAGTCCGGCCAATGCCCAGGTGGACGTGAGCCCGATCGGCACGTACGCCGACGGCCAGGTCTGCCTGCCGATTTCCGAGGCGGGCGAGTACATGATACGGATTATCGCGACCGACAGTATCTTTGCGGATACCTGCTACACGAACTTGACGGTGACCGGCGGGCACGCGCCGACGGTGGATTTGGGCAGTGACTTCTCCGGTCTTTACTGCAACGAACAGCAGATCTGTATCCCAGCATCTATTGGTGACCTCGACAATGACATAGCCAATATTGCGGTTGAAGGCGGCACGTATGACCCTGCGACGAAGCAGATATGTTTCGCCGCCTATGGTTCGATCTCGGATCACGTAATCCGTGTCACCGTCACCGACAGTTGCGGACTTTTCGCCGTCGATGACGTCAGGATTCTGATGGACATGAATCAACGTCCCCACATTGAACCGATACCCGACACGACCGTCTTCCAGTGCTCTATCGCCCCGATCTGCCTTCCGATTTTGGTGGGCGATTTTGACGGCAATCTGGAGTCCATCGTTTCGAACATCGGAGTGTACAGTGCTCCTGAAGGCGGACTCTGCTTCACTCCGGAAGGTCCCGGGACCTATATCGCTATTCTCACCGCTGCCGATAGTTGCGGCGCAACCAGAGTTGACACAACAATCGTTACAGTCGTCGAGAACCGTCCGCCGACCATTGCGAACTTCCGCGACACGACGATTTATCTCTGCTCGCCGGTGAATGTCTGTTTGCCGGTGTCGGTGGCTGATCCGGACAATAATATTCTCTCGACGCTGACCAATCGCGGCAGCTACACGAACGGCAGTGTCTGCTTCGTGCCGTACGACAGCGGCCAGTATCCGATCATCCTGACGGTTACCGACCAGTGCGGCCGGACGGCGGTCGACACGGCGATCGTGACGGTGAAGACGGACCAGCAGATTGTCATCGGCGGCCCGCGCGACACCACGATCTTCCTGTGCCAGCCGGAGTCGCTCTGCTTCCCGATCACCGGGGTGCCGGCGAACGCCGCCGTGCGCGTGATCGGCACGGCCGTCGAGTGGGATGCGGCGAAGCAGGCGGTCTGCTTCTACTCGGAATGCTGCATTCAGAATAACATTACGGTCGAAGTGACCACCGCTTGCGGGGTGATCAAGCGGCTGCAGTTCATCGCCCGGATTCAGACCAACAGCAAGCCGATGGTGCAGTTGCCGAACGACACGACCCTCACGCAGTGCGCACCAGGTCAGCTCTGCTTCCCGGCCAGCATTATCGATATCGACAACAACGTGCAGCGGGTCAATGTGACCGGCGGCACGTACGACGCCGAGACCGATCAGATCTGTCTGACGACGACCGGCGCGGGAACGTATATTCTGACGCTCTCCGCCACCGATGAGTGCGGCGCGACCGGCACCGACCAGATGTTTGTGCATGTGCTGCAGAACTCGGCGCCGCATGTCAGCTATGAGCCGATCGACAGCATGTTCATGACCTGCGGTTACCAGACGGCCTGCGTGCCGGTGACGATCACCGATGCCGACAACAACCTGTTGAACGTGACGGTGGTCGGCGGTACGTACGATGCCGAAAACGGTACGGTCTGTTTCACGATGACCGACACCGGCATCGTCTGCGTGCCGGTGATCGCGACCGATATCTGCGGCCTGAAGGACTCGATCGATGTCTGCATCAGTGTCCGGGGCGGCACGGTGACGGATATCATTTGTCCGTCCGGTGAAGAATACACGGTGACGCAGTGCGGTCCCGATTCGGTCTTCGTGCCGCTGACGATTACGGGCCAGGGAACGGTCACGACCAGCATTGGCGAATATGCTAACGGGACGGTTCGTTTCCACGCCGACACGGCCGGGCTCTACCTGATACGCGTCGTGGCCACGGCGGAATGCAACTCCGATACCTGCATCGTGCCGGCCCGCGTGTTCTTCGCGCCCGCGGTCGAAATCGCCTGCCCGGGGAACCAGAACCTGTTCCTGTGCAGCCCCGATACGCTCTGCTACGACTTCACGACCAGCCCGGCGGAGATCGCTGTGAAGGTGGTGACGGGCGGCTATCTGAATGGCCGACAGGTGTGTGTGCCGATCCTGACGGCCGGCGTGCATACCGTGACGCTGGCGACGATCGCCGGGTGTCATGAAGACACCTGTTCCTTCACGGTTACGGCCGTGCTGAACCGCAATCCGCAGGTGAATGCGGGGCGCGACTCCAGTCTGACTGCCTGTGAGCTTCCGCAGATTTGTCTGCCGGTGGTGACGCTCGATCCGGACACCAATATCAGATCGATCACGTCATCGCTCGGCACTGTTTCCGGCGGCCAGCTCTGTTTCACTCCGGCTGCCTACGGCGTCACCAGTGTCATCGTGACGGTCGAGGATTCGTGCGGGGCGCAGGCGAAGGATACGGTGCGCGTGACCGTTTCGCAGGGTGCGGCGGCGACGATCAGCTGTCCCGAAGGGGATCAGCATGCGGCGATCTGCAAGCCGGACTCGGTGTATATCTCCGCGCAGGTGACGCCGTCGACGGCCACGGTGCGCGTCCTGCCGGCGGGCCGGTACAATCCGACCACGGGGCGGGTGAGCGTCTATGTGACGCAGGCCGGGACGTATCCGATCACGGTGATTGCCGAGTCGCTGTGCGGCTATGACACCTGCCAGTTCAATCTGATCGTGACCCAGGGGAGCGCCGCCAACGTGGTTTGCCCCGGCAGCATCGACACGATCATGTGTCTGGTGCAGCCCGACACGCTGTGTTTCCCGGTGACCATCACGGGGACCGATGTTCAGGTCGCGATCAGCCCGATCGGCTATTATGCCGACGGTTCGATCTGCGTACCGATCACGACGGCCGGAACGACCAATATTCGAATTATCGCCAATAGTCCGTGCGGTGCGGATACCTGTCAAACGACGGTCCGGGTAACGGCCAACGAGGCGCCGGTACTCACGATTCCGGATAACCTGACGTTTCATCGCTGTCCCGACGACCTGGATTCGATCTGCATTGGCGACATCAGTGCCACCGATGCCGATGACGATGTGGTGATTACGCAGGTTGCGGGTCCGGGGAGTTTCCGTCCGATCGGCGGAGCGAGCGGTTCGATCTGCTTCCTGCCCTCGCGATTCGGGGACTTCGAGTTGGTGGTGCGGGCGGCCGACGGCTGTCATAACGTTCTGGATACGATTCATGTCAGCGTGATCGAAAAGCCGGACTGCGATGTCTGTGTCCGGGTGGAGGTCGATGGTGGCGAGTGCACGCCGGTGGGTATTTATAAGAGTGTCGACCTGCTGGTGAACACCAATAAGCCGATCGGCGGATTCGACCTGCTGATGAGCTACGACGCCTCGGCGATCAGCTTCCAGTCGGCCGCCATAAGCAGCGGCGACATCAAGGGCTGGGAGTACTTCCGCTATACGCTCAACGCCGGCAACTGCGGCTCGGCCTGTCCTTCCGGTGTGGTTCGGCTGGTCGGTCTGGCCGAGACGAACAATGGCGCCAACCATCCGCCCGATTCGACGCTGATGCCGGACGGTCTGCTGGCGCGGATGAACTTCCTGATCTCCTCCGACCAGAATCTGGGCGGCCAGTACGTGCCGATCAACTTCGTCTGGTATGATTGCGGCGACAATAGCTTCTCCGACACCAGCGGCACGGATCTCTTCATCGATCGCCGCATCTATAACAGCGAGCACTTGCTCCTGTGGGATGAAACCGACGATGTTCTCTATCCTGAGTCGGCCCGCCAGTTTGGGCTGGGGGCGCCGGACGAGTGTATCGTGGCCGGCTCCAAGGGAGTGCCGACGCGCTGTATCGAGTACATCAATGGCGGTATCTGCATCATTCATCCGGATTCGATCGATGATCGCGGTGATATCAACCTCAACGGCCTGGCGTACGAAATCGCCGATGCCGTGGTCTTCACCAACTACTTCATCAAGGGGCTGAGCGCCTTCACGATCAACGTGGCCGGGCAGATCGCCGCTTCTGATGTGACGGCCGACGGTCTGACGCTGACCGTGGCCGACCTGGCCTACCTGATCCGCGTGATCGTCGGGGACGCCGAGCCGGTGCCCAAGATCACACCGTATCCGGATCGCCTGAGTGTTTCGGCGGAGAATACCGGCGGCCTGCTGACGATTTCCACGGATGCCGTATCCACGATCGGCGCCGCGTACCTGGTGTGCGATGTACCGGAGGGGGTGGTGGTGCTTGAGCCGCGCCTTACGGCGGACGCCGGCGGCATGGACCTGAAGTACTCGATCCAGGACGGCCAGTTGCGCCTGTTGATCTACAACATCGGCTCCAATTCAATCTCAGCCGGTCACCATACGCTGCTCGAAGTCCCGTTCGCGGGCGAAAAGGCGCCGGTGATCAGTTACGCCGAAATGGCGGACTACGATGGTCGCCCGTACAAGACCAGCGATCTGAAGGGACTTGTCCCGACTGATTTCGCGCTGGACCAGAACTACCCGAACCCGTTCAACCCGTCGACGCAGATCAGTTTCGCGCTGCCGCAGGCCGCCGACTGGTCGCTGCAGATCTACAACGTCTCCGGCGCCCTGGTGCACGAGTTCCAGGGATCGAACGATGCCGGTACGGTGGATGTGATCTGGAACGGGGACGATCAGACTGGTCAGGCGGTGGCTTCCGGTGTCTACCTGTATCGCCTGGCTGCCGGGCAGTTCAGCCAGACCAGGAAGATGGTCCTGCTCAAATAGTACAACCCCGCTTCTTATTCCTACGAAAGCGCTCTGCGATCCTCCCCGCAGGGCGCTTTCATTTATGATAGGGAGAACCGCTCAGGATGGAGAAAGCCCGATAGAGCTGCTCCAGGAGCACGACCCGCACCAACTGGTGCGAGAAGGTCAGGGGAGAGAGGGAGAGGAGGTGATCGGCGCGGGTCAGCAGGCGCTGGTCCAGGCCGTGGGCACCGCCGATCAGGAAGGTGATCTGGCCGTCGCAGATAGTCTGCCAGCGCTCCAGTTGTTTGGCGAAGGAAGGGGAGTCGAACCGCGTACCGGTGTCGACCAGGGCGACGATCAGGCCGCGCGAGAGCTGCGGCTCGATAAGGCTCGCCTCTCGCGCCATGATTTCGCCGGGAGGCAGAGTGGCCGTTCCTTTGGGGGACGGCAAGAGAACCACTTGCATGCTTGCGTACTTCCGCAGAAGGGTGAGGAAGTGCTCGCATCCCTCGGTGACCCAGGTCTCCTTGTCTTTTCCGACGGCGACGATTCTGATCTTAATCAAGGTTGATCAACCGAATTATCAGTTTGCGCGAGCGGGGTCCATCGAATTCGCAGAAGAAGATCCCCTGCCAGGTACCCAGCACCAGCCGTCCGTTTTCCACCAGGACCTGGACAGACGAACCCATGAGGGAGGCCTTCAGGTGGGCATCGGCATTCCCCTCGGCGTGGTGGTAGCCGTCGGACTGCGGGATTTCCTTGTGCAGTTTGTACAGGATGTCGCGGCAGACATCCGGGTCGGCGTGCTCGTTGATGGTAAGGCCGGCGGTGGTATGGGGTACGAAGCAGATCACGAGACCGCTCTGGCAGCCGCTCTGGGTGACGGTCTGCTGCACGCGCGCGGTGATGTCCTGCATCTCCTCGCGGGCAGACGTGCGAAGGGACAATTCGGTCATGAGGCAAACAGGGCTTCAGCGAACTGGCGGGAATCGAACCGCTGCAGGTCATCGATCCCTTCGCCGACGCCGATGAAGTCCACCGGCACGCCGAGTTCTTCGGCGATGGCGATGACGATGCCGCCCTTGGCGGTACCGTCGAGTTTGGTGATAATGAGGCCATCGCAACCCACGGCATCGGTGAAGATTCGAACCTGCGAGAGGGCGTTCTGGCCGGTGTTGCCGTCGATGATCAGCTTGCTGTAGACAGCGGCATCGGGGACCGCTTTGCGCACCACGCGATCGATCTTCTTCAGCTCTTCCATCAGATTGCTTTTCGTATGGAGGCGGCCGGCGGTGTCGATCAGGAGGATGTCGATGCCGCGCGCCCGGGCGGCGCTGGCGGCGTCGAAGGCGACGGCCGCGGGGTCGGCCCCTTTCTGGGTCATGATGATGTCGACGTTGCTCCGCTCGGCCCAGATGGCGACCTGTTCGATGGCGGCGGCACGGAAGGTATCGCAGGCGCCAATCATGACTTTCTGGCCGGAGGCGGCGAAGTGGGTGGCCAGTTTTCCGATGGTGGTAGTCTTGCCGACCCCATTGACGCCGACGATCAGCCAGACGACCGGTTTCGTGTCGTTGGGTTTGAACAACTGGCCGTCTTCCCGGGCGAGGATGGCGGTGATCTCCTCTTTGAGGAGCCCCATGATCTCGTCGCCCTCGGTGAGATGGCGCTCGGCCGCCTTCGTCTTGATGCTTTCGATTAAGCGAAGAGTGGCTTTGACGCCGACATCCGCCTCGATAAGGATCTGCTCGATTTCATCGAGCAAGGCATCATCGATGCGCCGCCGATTGATGACCTGGCTGATCTTGCCGAGGATGTTTTCCTTGGTCTTGGCCAGCGACTGCTTGAGTTTTTCGAACGGATTGAACATCGCGGCGAGCGGCTAGCTGTTCGGATCCTCGGACACGGTGATGTCCGACTGCATGCGCTGGCGGATAGCTTCCGGCAACACGGTATTCTCCGGTTCGGCGGACGGGGCTTCCGGCTCGGCCGCTTGATCGACGACCTGTTCGATCACCACGCTGTCGGTGCCATCGCCGTTCTCGGGCGTGAAACGGACCGCGACGAGTTTGGAGACGCCGGGCTGTTCCATGGTGATGCCGTAGAGGTTGTCGGCGGCTTCCATGGTGATCTTGTTGTGGGTGATGGTGATGAACTGCGTCTGGCTCGAGAACTTGCGGATGATCTTCAGGAAACGATGGCAGTTGGCATCATCCAGCGGGGCGTCGATTTCGTCGAGGATGCAGAAGGGGGACGGCTTCACCAGGTAGAGCGAGAACAGCAGTGAAATGGCCGTCAGGGCGCGCTCGCCGCCCGACATCATGGTGATGGACAGGAGCTTCTTGCCACGCGGGCGAGCGATAATGTCGATGTTCGACTCGAGCGGGTCGGCAGGGTCCTCGAGCATGATGTCGGCCTCGCCGCCGCTGAACAGCTCAACGAACAGCGTTTTGAAGTTCTCGCGCGCCTTTTCGAAGGTGGTCATGAACATCTCGCGAGCGGTCTGATTGATGCGCAGGATCGTGGTGGCCAGGTCGTTTTTGGCGGTCGTCAGGTCGTTGAGCTGTTCGGAGAGGAATTTCTCGCGCTCGCTGGCGGTGCGATATTCTTCGAGGGCCAACAGGTTGACGGCGCCGAACTTCTTCAGTTGCTCCTTGAGCCCCTGAACATGTTCGCGGGCGGCATCATCGGAGATCATCTCGTTCGGGCGACTGACGTTCAGTTCATGAATGTCGATGTCGGCTTCCTCGCGCACGTGGTCGGAAATGGTACGGATTTCGGCCTCGATGCTGTTGAGGCGCATTTCGAGTTGATGAATCTTGTCGCCAAGGGCATCGCGTTCGGCCCGGAGCTCTTTGGCGCGGGCTTCCTTGCCGGTCATCCGCTCGTTTGTTTCGGTCTGGGCATACCGCAGTCTGGTCTGGCCGGCGAGAAGTTCATCGCGCTTGTCGAAGGCTGCCTTCAACTGCAATTCGAGGTCGGCCACCAGGGTCACGGACGCCGCCGCTTCCTCCCGGGCGCGGGTGATCTCATCCTGCTTGGCGGTCAGGGTGGCATCGAGGTCGCGGCGGATTTCCTGCAAGTGCCCGAGGCGGCTGCTGGTTTGTTCGGTCTTGCTTCGGGCTTCGACCATCCCGACCTGGAGGCGGGCGAGGCGTTCGAGTGCGCCGGTGGCCTGGCGTTCCGCCTCTTCGAGGCGTCCGGCGTATGAGGCCATGGTAGTCACCAGCGATTCGCGTTCGCCGGTCAACTGGCTGAAGTCGAGACCGAGGTTGTATTGGCGATTGCGAATGCCATCGAGCCGATTGCGAAGGTAGGTGCGGTCTTTGTCCCAGCGTTCGAATTCCGAGGCCAGTGTCCGGCGTTGAAAGTCCAGTTCCGACAGGCCTTTCTGGGCCGATTCGATTTCCTCCTTGAGCGACTCGAGCGTGGAAAGCGAGGAGGCGAATTCGGCGCGAGAAGAAGCGAGCATGGTGGTGGCCGCATTCTTTCGCTCGCGGGCGTCCAGCTGCCGAGCCGTGAGGTCGGCGATCATGTGTTCCTGTTCCTGTACTTTCTCTTTGCGGCGGAACAGCGGGAAGCGATCATCGGAGCCGCCCGTGATGATGTTCTTGGAGTAGAAGATACCGTCGGACGACACTGCGCTGAACCCATAGGGGAGCCGTTCCAGCAGAGACGAGGGTTCCAGGCCGGCCTTGAAGACGGCCGTGCGGGAGAGAACTGCTTCCTTGAGGGGGCGCAGCGACTCGTCGGTGCTGACGAAGGTGTCGAGCCAGCCGACAAAGCCATCGATATCGATTTCGGGACGACGGACGCCCGGGGTCAGCGTGCCGGAATCGGGCACGACAATGCCGATCCGGCCCTTGTTTTCGCTCTTGAGGTAGGCGACGACACTCTCGGCGGTGTGGCGGTCGTGGCAGATGAGGAATCCGGCCATGTTGCCGAGCGCCGCTTCGAGGGCGATTTCCAATCCCTCGACCGGTACAAACTGATCGGCGACGGTGCCGGCGATGCCGGGCCAGCGCTCGCGGACTTCCATGGCGGCCACCAGGCCGCTCTCGTGTCCCTCGTAGTGGAGCATCATGTCGGCCAGCAGGTTGCGCCGCGCCTCACACGCTTCGATAGAGGCGCCCAGGTTCGAAATCTCCAGCGTGATCTCTTCACCCTCTTCGACCGACCGCTCGATCTGTTCGGTGAGCGCGGTCTGGCGCTGTTCGAGTTCGTTTCGACGGGACTGCAACTCATTGACGCGAGCGTTAAACTGGTCGTACTGCTGCAGCAGTTCCTGCTGGCGGGGAGAAGCATCGGTGAACTGCCGTTCCAGTTCGCCCAGTTGGCGGGCCAGTTCGCTCTCCTGTTCCCGCAGACTGCTCTCTTCGGTTCGTCCGGATGATAACTTGCCTTCCAGTTCGATCAGGCGACGGTTTTCGGCTTCGCGGGCGGTCCGGGCCGCCATGAGCTGACGGTCGGCTTCGGCCTGCGCCGTTTCCGCCTCACGGAGCTCGGTGGCCACGCTCTCGCCGGCCAGTTGCTGCTCGGCCAGTTCCTTGCGTGTAGCCAGCTCCTGTTCCTCCAGGAACGACATGCGATTGCCCAGCGATGCAATATCAGCGGTGTTCCGCTCGATGAGCGATTCGGAATTCTGGCGTTTCTCGCGAGAGACGGAGATCTGGCGCTCCAGGGCGTGTGCCCGCTCGGACTCGGAGTATATCTGGTTCCCGAGGCTGGTCAATTCGTGCTCGATATCGAGCAGTTCCTTGCGGTCCGCTTCCAGTGCGGCCGAAACCTGATCCAGTTCGGTGTTGTGGCCGTTGCGCCGATCGATCAAGCCGTCGCAGGCAGCCCGCAGTTCGCGCTTTTCCAGTTCGATGGCCTGCAGCCGCTGGGAGTTGAGATAGAGGTCCCACTGCCGGATTTCATCGGCGATCTTCTGGTATCGTTCCGCCTTCTTGTGCTGGCGAAACAGCGAGTTGGCCTGCGTCTTGACTTCGGCGTAAATGTCTTTCAGACGAAGGAAATCGTTTTCGGTGGCTTCGAGTTTTCGCAGCGCCGCTTTTTTGCGCTGCTTGTACTTGGTGATGCCGGCCGCTTCCTCGAACAGGAGCCGTCGTTCCTCGGCGCGGTCGGAAATGACGGCGTCGATCATATCCTGCTGGATGACCGAGTAGGAATGCGGTCCCATGCCGGTGTCGAGGAACAGATCGGTGATATCCTTGAGGCGGCACGGCACTTTGTTCAGCAGGTATTCGGACTCGCCGCTGCGGAAGAGCCGCCGGCTGATCTGGACTTCGTGGTATTCGGTCGGGAGGACGCCCCGGTCGTTGATGATGGTGAGCGTCACTTCGGCCATGCCGAGCGGCTTCATCTCGCGCGTGCCGTTGAAGATGACTTCTTCCATTTTGCCGCCGCGCAGGAGGGTGGGACGCTGTTCGCCGAGCACCCAGCGGAGCGAGTCGAGCACGTTGGTCTTGCCGCAACCGTTCGGACCGACGATAGCCGTGACGCCGTTGGCGAACGTGATGGTGGTCTTATTGGCAAACGACTTGAAGCCGAGAATGTCCAGCCGCTGTAAATACACGAATCCTCCTGACCTATTGCGCGGCGCCGGCTCCCTGTGACTGGATCCGCCGGCTCATGATTTCGCCGAGCATCTCCAGCAACGAGCGGTAGATGTTGCGTTCGTCGCGCAGGAACTTGGTCTTGATCTCCAGATTGTAGAACGGCGCCCCGAGATGGTTGCCGCGGCCGATCCGAATCGCTTTGGGGAAGCTCAGGAGGATGGCCGAGGTGAAGGGGGAGCTGTCGAGGGTGAGATCAAGCACCGTGTCGAAATGGTACCCCTCCAGCATCTTGATCAGGCCCTTTTTGGGGACGCCGGCCCAGCCGAGCTGGTCGATGGAGGGAGTAATCAACTGAAACCCTTTTCGGGGATAAATATCCGTTACCTGCAATCCGGGCATGGCGAGCAGGGTGACATCGGCCTTGGTAAACAGATACGTGACGGTCGGCAGAAACTGTTTCACGAGGGTCAACTCGCGCAGGCCACTGGGGAGACAAATCAGGACATGTTTGGCTTTGAGCAGATCGGACGGAACGCTGAATTCAAACGGCTCGACCCGCCGGCGCATCTGGGCCATCTGGTAGCGAGCGACAATTCCTTTGAGTCCCATGTCGACCTACCTTCTTCCGGTGGTGTCGCGACCGCCGACCGCGGCCGTGTCGGGTTTGCGCAGGCGCACCAGCGGCGAACCCGAGGCAGCCGGCTCGGCAGGGGAGCGGGTGCTGTCCGATTTGTA
>AMWB02156496.1_pt2 | contig 34634 bp, 35 predicted proteins | sample 200311 | NCBI WGS metagenome assembly AMWB02 (sample SAMN02737377, study PRJNA173069) | bioreactor metagenome | biome: anode biofilm in microbial fuel cells | place: USA: California | collected 2010-12-16
ACCGCCGAGCGGCTGCGGCCGCAACTCGCCCGGGCCGGCGGCAATGGCATGGAACGGACGCTACGGGACAAGGGCGAGCGAATCGCCGAAAACCTCGGCGCATTCTTTCTGTTAGGCAGCGGCCTTCATCAGGTCGCCGAGCTTGGCCTGCAGTTCGCCGGCCTGGTACATCTCGGTCATGATGTCGCAGCCGCCGATGAACTCGCCGCGGATGTAGAGCACCGGGATCGTCGGCCAGTCGGCGTAGGCGCGCAATTCGGGCACCGTGTCCGGCTCCGCCAACACGTTCACGTCGGCAAAATCGACGCCGCAGACCTTGAGAATCTGCGCGGCCCGGCCGGAAAAGCCGCAGGTCGGGAAGTGCTTGGTGCCTTTCATGAACAGCACGACGGGACTGTTGGACACGATCTCGTGGATCTTCTCTCGATTCATGGGAGGGGGCCTCGAAGGATTAGTTGACGGTTTTAGTAGGGCAAGTCTACCGGCCGGGCGCATGCCGGTCAAGCCGGCCGGCGATGTCCGGCAACTCGGCCGTCACCAGGGCGCCGACCAGGATCACCGACCACGAAAGGTAGAGCCACAGCAGGAAGATCGGTATCGCCGCGAAGGCACCGTAGATCAGGGTGTAGGTGGGCAGCTTGACGACGTAGAGGGCGAACAGGCGCTGCATTGCGACGAAGGCCAGCGCGGCGCAGGTCCCGGAAATCCCGGCATGCCAGCGCGACACGCTGCGGTTCGGCAAGGTCCAGTAGAGCAGGCTGAACAGCAGCGCAAGGAAGGCCAGCGGCAGGGCTTCGGAGAAGGCGATACGCACCCAGCGCGGCTCGTCGACCAGCCCGAAGGAAGCCGTGGCGAGGAAGGTGATGCTCGCCAGGGCGCCGCCGAAGACCAGCGGGCCGGCCAGCAGCGCGAGCAGATGCAGGCCGAGGCGCCGCAGCCAGGGCCGGTGCTTCTGCACGCGCCAGATCGCGTTGAAGGTGCGCTCGATGGTGAGCATCTGCAGCAAGGCGGTCGCAGCAAGGATCGCCAGGCCGATCCAGGTCACCCGCTCGGCCCGGTGGGCGAACTGGCCGAGATATTTGGCGATCACCGCGCCGGCCTTGTCGGGCAGCAGGGTGGCCAGCAGGAATTTCTCGAGGGCGGCGGAGAGCTTGATGCCGAACGGGAGGAGTTCGAGCAGGGCTGCGCCGACCGCCAGCATGGGCACCAGGCCGAGCAGCGTGGCGAAGGACAGCGCCGCCGCCGTCTGGGCGCAGCGCTCGTCGCGGAAGCGGCGCACGACATTGACGATCAGGCGAAATGGGGCGAGCAGCATCGGCAGGAACCTATAATCCGGCGAATTCTAACGAAAGGGCCTCGGCCCGCGCGCACCCAGCCATGGAACGCCGCCCCGCCAGCGCCGAGTTTGCGGCCACCCTGCCGCCGCTGGCGCGACGTGCCAACCTTGCCGCCGCAGCCAGCCTGATCGCACTGATCGTGCTCTGTCTCGCCTGGGAACTCTGGCTGGCGCCATTGCGACCGGGCGGTTCCTGGCTGGTGCTCAAGGCGCTTCCGTTGCTGGCGGCGCTGTTCGGCATCCTGCGCGGCCGGCGCTACACGCATCAGTGGGCGAGCCTGATGGTCCAGCTCTACCTGCTCGAGGGGCTGACGCGCGCCACCTCCGACCACGGCATGATGCAATTGCTGGCCGTCGTCGAGGTCGCGCTCGCGTTGCTCCTCTTCGCCGCGACGCTGATCTACGCGCGCCTGACCGCACCCTCCCGACTCAAAGCTGCGGATTGACTCTCTCGGTCCCGGCGTGCAGCTTGTTGAGCGCGTTCAGGTAGGCCTTGGCCGAGGCGACGATGATGTCGGTATCCGCGCCCTGGCCGTTGACGATGCGGCCATCCTTCGCCAGCCGCACGGTCACCTCGCCCTGCGCATCGGTGCCGGTGGTGATCGCATTCACGGAGTAAAGAAGCAGATCGGAACCGCTGCCGGCGACGCTCTCGATCGCCAGAAAGGCCGCATCCACAGGGCCGCTGCCGGTCGATTGCGCCTTCCGCTCCTGGCCGCCCACCGCGAGGGTCAGTTCGGCCTTCGGCGCCTCGCCGGTCTCGGAGTGGAACTTCGACGAGATGAGCTTGTAGTGCTCGACTTCGGGGGTGATCATCTCGTCGGACACCAACGCCTGCAGATCCTCATCGAAGATCTCGCGCTTCTTGTCGGCGAGTTCCTTGAACTTGGCGAAGGCGGCGTTCAACGCCTCCTCGCTGGCGAGCTCAATGCCGAGCTCGGCGAGCTTGGTCTTGAAAGCATTGCGGCCGGACAGCTTGCCGAGCGAGAGCTTGTTGGCATGCCAGCCCACGTCCTCGGCGCGCATGATCTCGTAGGTCTCGCGGTGCTTGAGCACGCCGTCCTGGTGGATGCCAGACTCGTGGGCGAAGGCGTTGGCGCCGACGATCGCCTTGTTCGGCTGCACGACGTAGCCGGTGATCTGCGAAACGAGGCGCGAGGCCGGCACGATCTGCGTCGCGTCGATGCGCGTCTCGACCGGGAACAGATCCTTGCGGGTGCGCACCGCCATGACGATTTCCTCGACCGCCGCGTTGCCGGCACGCTCGCCGAGGCCGTTGATGGTGCATTCGACCTGGCGTGCGCCGTTGAGCACGGCCGCGAGGGAATTCGCCACGGCAAGGCCGAGGTCGTTGTGGCAGTGGGTCGACCAGATCGCCTGGTCGGCGTTCGGCACGCGTGCGCGCAGATTCTTGAACAACTCGCCCCAGCCCTGCGGGATGTTGTAGCCGACGGTATCCGGAATGTTGACCGTCTTCGCGCCGGCCTTGATGACGGCCTCGAGCACGCGGCAGAGGAAGTCGGTTTCAGAGCGACCGGCGTCCTCGGGAGAGAACTCGACGTCCTCGGTGTATTGGCGTGCCCATTGGACGGCCTTCACCGCCTGTTCGATCACCTGCTCCGGCTCCATGCGCAGCTTCATCTTCATGTGGATCGGCGAGGTGGCGATGAAGGTATGGATGCGGCCGCGCGCGGCCGGCCTGATCGCCTCGCCGGCGCGGGCGATGTCCTTCTCGTTGGCGCGCGCCAGGCCGCAGACGGTCGAGTCCTTGATGATTTCGGCGATGGACTTCACCGCCTCGAAGTCACCGGGGGAGGCGGCCGGAAAGCCGGCCTCGATGATGTCCACGCGCATCTTCTCGAGCTGGCGGGCGATGCGCATCTTCTCCTCGCGCGTCATCGCCGCGCCGGGGCTCTGTTCACCGTCGCGCAAGGTGGTGTCGAAAATCAACAATTGCTCTTTGCTCATGTTCGGTCTCCGCAAGGAAGTTCTGACGGGGGCTGCGCCCCGTCACCAACTGGCGACGGGATGCGGCATTCGAATTGTGTGTGGGGGTGTGATTAGCGCGCGCGGCGCAGCAGCGGACGCAGCTTGGTGCGCAGCATGTTGCTCGCCAGCGGGGAGCCGGCAAGGCAAAGGACGGCAGCGGAAAGGAAATACATCGTCGCGGTCATGGGGCGACTATAACAAACTATCCGCCGCGCGCAAGTTTTTTGCGCCGATCGAACCAATTGACCGCGGCTATGACGTAGCCGGACAACGCGTAGGCGAGGAACAGCGCGAACAGCACCCCCGGCGGATAGCTCGACACCAGCGCGAAGGCGAGGGCCACGGCGACGACGATGATGAACGGCACGCTCTTCCTGAGATTGATGTCCTTGCCGGAGTAGAAGCGCAGGTTCGTCACCATCGTGATGCCGGCGAAGATGGTCAGGATGCAGGCGTACCAGCGCGCCTCGAAGCCGGTCCACTCGTTGTCGATCAACACCCACACCAGTCCCGCCACCAGTGCGGCGGCGGCCGGGCTCGGCAGGCCCTGGAAGTAGCGCTTGTCGACGACCTCGATGTTGGTGTTGAAGCGCGCGAGCCGCAGTGCCGCGCCGACGCAATAGATGAAGGCGGCGATCCAGCCCAGCTTGCCCATGTCCTTGAGCGCCCAGACGTAGACCACCAATGCCGGCGCCGCGCCGAAGGAAACCATGTCGGACAGCGAATCGTATTCGGCGCCGAAGGCGCTCTGCGTGCGCGTCAGCCGCGCCACGCGGCCGTCGAGGCCGTCGAACACCATGGCGATGAAGATCGCCACCGCGGCGATCTCGAAGCGGCCGTTCATCGCCTGGACGATGGCGAAGAAGCCGGAAAACAGCGCCGCCGTCGTCAGCAGGTTCGGCAGGATGTAGATGCCGCGCCGGCGCAGCTCCGGATTGAACAGGGTCTTGCGGGGACGATACTCTGGCATGGCGGGCCTGGAAGCACGACAACGCAGCCATTGTAGCCTGTTGTCGCGGCGATGCCGATTACGGCAACTCGGCGAGTATCGTCGAGGTGGCGGACACTTTCTGGCCGACGCCGACCTTCACGCGCACATCCTTGGGCAGGTAGAGGTCGACGCGCGAGCCGAAGCGGATGAAGCCGTAGCGCTGTCCGCGCACGAGCCGATCACCGGCATCGACATAGCAGAGGATGCGGCGCGCGATCAGCCCCGCCACCTGCACGCAGGTGACGTTCTGGCCGTCCGCCGTGCGCAGATGCAGCGCGCAGCGCTCGTTCTCGGTCGAGGCCTTGTCCAGGTCGGCGTTGATGAACTTGCCCGGGTGATACCAGCGCTGCACGACCTCGCCATCCACCGGGCTGCGGTTCGAGTGCACGTTGAAGACGTTCATGAACACGCTGATCTTGAGGGTTTCGCGGTTCAGCCAGGGATCGTGGGCCGGTTCGATCACGACGATGCGGCCATCCGCCGGCGACAGAACGCTTTTCGCGTCGCCCGGCACTTCGCGCGCGGGATCGCGGAAGAACTGCAGGACGAACAGCGCGATCAGCCAGAGCGGCAGCGCCCATGCCCAGCCGGCGAAAAGATGCACCAGCAGGGCGGCCGCAAGGGTGCCGCCCAGGAAAGGCCAGCCTTCCCGGGCGATGATGGGGTGCGGATAGTTCTGCACCGATCAGTTCTTGGACTTGTCGACGAGCGCCTTGGCCTTGATCCAGGGCATCATCGAACGCAGTTCCTCGCCGACCTGCTCGATCGGATGGGCGGCGGTCAGGCGGCGACGCGCCGTCATGGCCGGATAGTTGGTGCGGCCCTCGAGGATGAACATCTTGGCATAGTCGCCGCTCTGGATGCGCTTCAGCGCATTTCTCATCGCGGCGCGCGAACTGTCGTTGATGACCTCGGGGCCGGTGACGTATTCGCCAAACTCGGCGTTGTTCGAGATCGAGTAGTTCATGTTGGCGATGCCGCCCTCGAAGATCAGGTCGACGATCAGCTTCACCTCGTGCAGGCACTCGAAGTAGGCCATCTCGGGCGCGTAGCCGGCCTCGGTCAAGGTTTCGTAGCCGGCCTTGACCAGTTCGACCAGGCCGCCGCACAGCACGGCCTGCTCGCCGAACAGGTCGGTCTCGGTCTCCTCGCGGAAGGTCGTCTCGATCACGCCGCCCTTGGTGCCGCCGTTGGCCGCCGCGTAGGAGAGCGCGATGTCGCGCGCTTTCTTCGACTTGTCCTGGTAAACGGCGATCAGCGAGGGCACGCCGCCCCCGCGCAGATATTCGGAGCGCACGGTGTGGCCGGGGCCTTTCGGCGCAACCATGATGACATCGACGTCGTCGCGCGGCACCACCTGGTTGTAGTGGATGTTGAAGCCGTGTGCGAAGGCCAGCGCCGCGCCTTTTTTCAGGTTGGGTTCGACGTCGGCGTAATAGACGGACGGGATCGTTTCATCGGGCAGCAGCATCATGACGACGTCGGCGTCCTTGACCGCCTTGGCGACCTCCTCGACCTTGAGACCGGCCTTCTTGGCCTTGTCCCACGAGGCGCCGCCCTTGCGCAGGCCGACGGTGACCTTGACGCCCGAATCCTTGAGGTTCTGGGCATGGGCATGGCCCTGCGAGCCATAGCCGACGATGGTGACTTTCTTGCCCTTGATGAGGGAGAGGTCGGCGTCCTTGTCGTAATAGACTTTCATGGTTTTCCTTTGAATGGCAGGTTCAGACTTTGAGAATGCGGTCGCCGCGGCCGATGCCGCATACGCCGGTACGCACGGTCTCGAGGATCAGCGAGCGGTCGATGGCGTTGAGGAAGGAGTCGAGCTTGGCGGTGTTGCCGGTCAACTCGATGACGTAGGAAGACTCGGTCACGTCGATGATGTGGCCGCGGAAGATGTCGGAAACGCGCTTCATCTCCTCGCGGTCCTTGCCGGTGGCGCGCACCTTGACGAGCATCAGTTCGCGCTCGATGTGCGCCGCCTCGGACAGATCGACCACCTTGACCACGTCGATCAGCTTGTTGAGCTGCTTGGTGATCTGCTCGATGATGTCGTCCGAGCCGATGCTGACGATGGTCATGCGCGACAGCGAGGGATCCTCGGTCGGCGCCACCGTCAGCGACTCGATGTTGTAGCCGCGCGCGGAGAACAGGCCGGAGACGCGCGACAGCGCGCCGGCCTCGTTTTCGATCAGGATGGAAATGATGTGGCGCATGGTCAGAGCTCCTCCGCCAGAATCATTTCGGACAGGCCCTTGCCCGCCGCGACCATCGGGAAGACGTTGGCTTCGGGATCGATGATGAAGTCCATGAACACCAGTTCGTTCTTGTGCTTGCCGAAGGCCTCCTTGAGCGCCGGCTCGACGTCGGCCGGCCTGTCGATGCGCATGCCGACATGGCCGTAGGCTTCGGCCAGCTTGACGAAGTCCGGCAAGGCGTCAACATAAGATTCGGCATAGCGGTTGCCATGGAACATCTGCTGCCACTGGCGCACCATGCCGAGGTAGCCGTTGTTGAGATTGACGATCTTGATCGGCAGACGGAACTGCTTGCAGGTCGACAGCTCCTGGATGTTCATTTGGATCGAGCCCTCGCCGGTGATGCAGGCCACGGTGGCCTTCGGGTTGGCGAAGCGCACGCCCATCGCCGCCGGCAGGCCGAAGCCCATGGTGCCGAGGCCGCCGGAGTTGATCCAGCGGCGCGGCTTGTCGAATTTGTAGAACTGCGCGGCGAACATCTGGTGCTGGCCGACATCGGAGGTGACGAAGGCGTCGCCGCCGGTGACCTCGTAGAGCTTCTCGACCACGAACTGGGGCTTGATGATGTCCTTGCCCATCTTGTACTTGAGGCAGTTCTTGCCGCGCCATTCCTCGATCTGCTTCCACCAAGCGTTCAGCGACTTCTGCTCCGGCTTGCCTTCGCTGGCCTCGATCTGCTTGATGATCTCGTCGAGGACGTCGGGCACGTTGCCGACGATCGGCACATCCACCTTGACGCGCTTGGAAATCGACGAAGGGTCGATATCGACATGGATGATCTTGCGCTGCTCCTGTCCGAAATGCGCCGGATTGCCGATCACGCGGTCGTCGAAGCGCGCACCGACGGCCAGCAGCACGTCGCAGTGCTGCATCGCCATGTTGGCCTCGTAGGTGCCGTGCATGCCGAGCATGCCCAGATGCTGGCGGTCGGTGGCCGGATAGGCGCCCAGCCCCATGAGCGTCTGGGTGATCGGGTAGCCGAGCATCCGCGTCAGCTTGATCAGCTTGTCGGCGGCGTCGGAGAGGATCACCCCGCCGCCGGTGTAGATCATCGGCCGCTTCGCCTCGAGCAGCAGCTGCACCGCCTTCTTGATCTGCCCGGTGTGACCCTTGACCACCGGATTGTAGGAACGCATCGTGATCGTCTTCGGGTAGTGGAATTCCGTCTTGTGGGTCGTGATGTCCTTGGGGATATCGACCAGCACGGGACCCGGCCGGCCGGTCTTGGCCAGATAGAAGGCCTTCTTGATCGTGACGGCGAGGTCCTTGACGTCCTTGACGAGAAAATTGTGCTTGACGCAGGGGCGCGTGATGCCGACGGTGTCGGCCTCCTGGAAGGCGTCCTGGCCGATGTAGGCGGTCGGCACCTGGCCGGTCAGCACGACCATCGGAATCGAATCCATGTAGGCGGTGGCGATGCCCGTGACGGCATTGGTGACGCCCGGACCGGAGGTGACCATGCAGACGCCGACTTTGTTGGACGAACGCGAATAGGCATCCGCCGCGTGCACCGCCGCCTGCTCGTGACGGGTCAGAACATGCTTGACCTGATCCTGCTTGAACAGCTCATCATAGATGAACAGCACCGAGCCGCCAGGGTAGCCAAACACATGTTCGACCTTTTCTTCCTGGAGACACCTGATTACAATCTCCGCGCCCGTCAGTTGCATTCTCTTGGATCCATCGTTGCCGGGCCAGATGCCCGAAACTTGCAACAATACTTGACACCCCCGCTTGCGGTCAAGGCTTCCCGCCCCATCATCGCCCAGGTCCCGCCATCTTGGCCACTCGCCCCGAGCTTGCCGATTTTCTCGCCGACGTCGAGCGCCGCGCCTTCAAGCAGGCGCTGTTCGCCGTTCGCGACGAAGACGCCGCCCTGGACATCGTGCAGGACAGCATGATGCGGCTGGCAGAAAAATATGGGGATCGGCCGAGCGGCGAACTGCCGTTGCTGTTCCAGCGCATCCTGCAGAACGCCATCCGCGACCATTACCGCCGCGCGCGCACCAGAATGGGGCATTTCGTCCGACTCTCGTCGTTCGAGGGGGACGAGGACGAGCCGACCGACCCGCTGGAACTCATCGAAATAGATGAAGACAGCAATCCGTTCGCGACCCCGACCGAGGCGCTGCTGCAAGCCCAAACCCTTGCCGCCATCGAGACCGCCCTACAAGCCCTGCCGCCGCGTCAACGCGAAGCCTTCCTCCTGCGTTATTGGGAAGGATTGGATATTGCCGAAACCGCCGCGGTCATGGGTTGCTCGGAAGGCAGCGTCAAGACGCATTGCTCGCGCGCCACGCAAGCGCTGGCGGTCGCGCTCAAGACAAAAGGTATCCTGCCATAGGAGAATCCGGTCATGAACCCTGAAGAACGCTTTGCCCGCCAAGTCTGTCGCGTACTCGACCACAGTACCGGGGCACTCGACCCGCTGATCGCCGAACGCCTGCGGGCGGCGCGCGAACGCGCGCTGGCACAGCGCGCCGTCGCAGCGGAAAGCGTCGCGATAGTCGGCGCTGGTGGGGCGGCGCTGCGCTTCGGCGGCGAGGATGAGCGGCATCCGCTGCGCACCCTGTTCGCCATTCTGGCGCTGTTGCTGGGCGTGGCGCTTTCGTATTACTGGAATGCGTACGAGCAGGCGAGCGAAAACGAGGTGATCGACAGCGCACTGCTCGCCGACGAGTTGCCTCCCAACGCCTATCTGGACAAAGGTTTTCAGGCATGGCTGGAAAAAGACTCGCCAGTTGGGCAATAGCCTTCTGGATCAGTAGCGGCGCACTGACCGGTACCGCCCTCGCCGCACTGCCTCAGTTCGAACAACCCGGCTGGACGGCGCTGACGCCCGAGCAGCAGAGGATTCTCGCTCCCCTGAAGCAGGAATGGAATGAAATGGACGCGTTCCGGCGCAAGAAGTGGATCGGCATCGCCCAGCGCTACCCGTCCATGTCGCCCGACGAACAGGCCAGCATGCAACGCAACATGCGTGAATGGGCGCGCCTCGCCCCCGAAGAACGCAAGATCGCGCGCGAAAAGTACAAGTCGCTGCAAAAGGTTCCTCCGGAAAAGCGCCAGACCGTGAGGCAGAAATGGGAGGAGTATTCGACGCTGACCGAGGAAGAGAAAGAGCGCTATCGCAAGAAGGCGCCGGCCGTCCCCAAAGTGAAGACTCCGAGCAGGCCGCCTGCCGCTGCGGCCTCCGCCGGCAAGCAAGCGGCGAAACACGCTGCGCCGCCCCGCTCGCCGCTCTCGCCCAGGAAAACCCCGCAGAGTCCCCTGGTGCCGCCGGCCAAGCAGTCGCCATCCCCCCTCCCGACACAGGATCAATGAGCAGCTCCCCCCCCTGCGAACTGGCCGGCATTCCACGACGCCTGGTCAGCATGCTCTATGAGTCGCTGTTGCTGCTCGGCGTCCTCGGCGTGCTGATCGTGCCGCTCGTGCTGTTCAGCGCGATCACCGGGACGGAGATCCCCCGCCCTTTCCTGCGCGTCTATCTATTCCTTGGCCTCGCGCTGTATTTCCTCTGGCACTGGCAAGGCGGGCGCCAGACCCTGGCCATGAAGACCTGGAAGCTGCGGATCGCCCTGCCCGATGGCACCTTGCCCGGACCGACCAGGCTGGCTCTGCGCTACGTCCTCGCGTGGCCGAGCCTGGCGTTGGGCGGCATCGGGATTCTCTGGGCCCTCATCGATCGCGACCGCCAGTTCCTGCATGACCGCTTGGCAGGTACGCGCCTCATCTGCGTTCCACCCACCACAGCATCGATCCCGCCGCCAGCAGGAAAATGACGCTCGGCGTGACCGCCGCGATCACCGGCCGCCAGCTGTTGATGACGCCGAGATGCGAAAACATGCCGTTCAGCATGTGGAACAGGATGCCCAGCATCACGCCGACGAAGACCTTGACGCTCACGGCCGCCATCCGGCTGTGCGCGTAGGCGAACGGCAACGCCAACGCCATCATCACCAGCGTCGCCAGCGGATAGATGATCTTCTTCCAGAGCGCGATTTCGTAGCGCTGGGTTTTCTGCTGGTTCTCGCTCAGATGGCGAATGTATTGGTAGAGATTCAGCAGCGACATGCGCTCCGGCACCACCAGCAGCACCGCCATGATGTCCGGATTGAGGGCGGAGCGCCAGGTGATCTGCTCCTGCCGCGTGACTTGCGCCCGCTCCTGATCGAAACGGGTCTGCACGACATTGGTCAACTGCCAGCGATCGGGCGGCACATAGCTGCCGCGTTCGGCCTCGCTGATCGAGAGCAGGCGGTGCCTCTCGTCGAAGGCATAGACGCGCACGCCGCGCAGCGTGGCGTCGGGAAGCACTTCACGCACGTTGATGAACGATGCGCCATCCTTCACCCACAGCCCGGAGCGGAACTCCTGGCCGATCACCTTGCTCTTGGCCGTCAGCCGCAATTGCTGGGCGGCACGCTCGGTCTGCGGGGCCACGAATTCGCCGAGCAGGAAAGTCAGCAGAACGAAGAACGCGCCGATTTTGGCGAGCGTGAAGAGAAAATCCGCGGTCGCCAGGCCGGAGGCCCGGAAGACGGTGATTTCGGAATGACGCGCCAGCTGTGTCAGCGCATACAACGAACCGATCAACACGGCGATCGGCAGTATCTCGTAGGCGCGTCCCGGCAGCGTGAGTGCGACATAGCCGACCGCGTGGTGCAGTTCGTAGCGGCCCCGGCCGACATCCTCGAGTTCGTGAATCAGGTCGAAAAACGCGAACAGGGCCAGAAACGCGACCAACACGAGCAATGTGGCGCTGTAGATTTCGCGGGCCAGATGGCGTTCATAGACTCTCAACGCCATGTCACCCCCTCAGCCGCCGCAGCGAGAAGATCGCCATGCGCTTCCAGATCAGCAGCAGCAGCACGACAAGCATCAGCGCATGCACCGCCCAGACACCGATCTCGAACGGCATGCGCCCTTGCGCCACCCACGCCTGGCTGACCGACAGCAGATTGCTGTAGATCATGAAAGTCAGCAACGCGAAAATCAGATTGTTGGTGCGCCCGGCGCGCGGATTGACGAAGGAGAGGGGAATGGCCAGCAGGGCAAGCAGCAAGGCCGACAACGGCACCCCGATGCGCCAGAGCAGTTCCGCCTTGTTGAGCGGGGTCGGTTCGCGCAGCAGTTCCCGGAGGGTGAGGTGTTTCGCGGTTTTCTCGACGCCAAGGCTCTCGAGCGTTTCGATCCGCATCGCATAGCTGGCGAACTCCATGACGCGGTACTCCGCGGATCCGGCGACGCTTTCGTAACGCCTTCCCTGGCTCAAGACGATGAACTTGTCGCCGTTCGCCGCCACCTCGGTGTGCCCTTCCGATGCGGCGATCACCCCCAGTCGGCCATGCTGCATGGAATTGATGAAGATGTTCTTGACGCGGTCGCCGGTCCCATCCGCACCTGGAACCGATTCGACGAAAAACACCCGATCGCCGCGCGCCGATTCGTTGAATGCGCCAGGTGTGACGCGTGCGACATCGTCGCGCTGGTCCATGCGTTTCTGAAATTCGGCACGCTTCTCCAGCGCCCATGGCGCGAGGAACAACGCCAGCGCGGCGATCGCCAGCACGACGGGCAACGCAAAGCGCAGCACCGGTTTGGCCCAGGCGGTCAGGGCAACGCCGGCGGAAAACCAGATCGCCATCTCCGAATCGCGATAGACACGCGACAGGGACAGCAGGATCGCGACGAACAGGGTCAGCGAGAGCAGGACCGGCAGATAATTCAGCGCGGCGAAGCCCAGCAGTGCCGCCACCGCCTCGGATGCCGTCGCACCGGTCGCCGCCTGTCCGAGCAGGCGGATCAGCTGCGTCGTGGCCAGGATCGCGAAGAGTGCGACGAACACCGCAGCCGCAGTCTGGGCAAACTCACGCTGGGCGGCGCGCTGGAAGATCATCGTCGGAGTTCTGGTGGGGAATTCAAGAACTGCCCCGAAATGCGGACATAATGCAAAAATTGCTTAAACTTGGCATGTTTCCGATTTCAAGGAGTATGCGGTGGAATTTAGCATAAAGAGCGGCAGCCCGGACAAGCAGCGAACCGCCTGCGTCGTCGTCGGCGTCTATGAATCGCGCAAACTGACCCTTCCCGCCGAGCTTCTCGACAAGGCCGCCGCCGGCCACATTTCCGAATTGCTGCGTCGGGGCGACATGGAAGGCAAGGCGGGCAACACCCTGCTGCTGCACAAGGTGCCGGGAATCGAGGCCGACCGCGTCCTGTTGGTGGGTCTCGGCAAGGAACGCGAATTCCGCGAGAAGGAATACCGTGCGGCCATCGCCACGACGGTCAGGACATTGAACGAAACCGGCGGCTTCGACGGCACCCTCTACCTGACCGAGCTGCCCGTCAAAAAACGCGATGTCGCCTGGCGCGTGCGGCAAGCCGTCATGACGTCCGAGGAGACGCTCTATCGTTTCGACCGGCTGAAGTCCAAGAAGGACGAGGTGCGCCGACCGCTGCGCAAGCTGACCTTCTGCGTCGAGCGACGCGGCGAACTGGCCCCGGCCGAGCAGGCCCTTGTGGAAGGGCAGGCGATTGCTGCCGGCATGAACCTGATGAAGAACCTCGCCAACCTCCCCGGCAACATCTGCACGCCGACCTACCTGGCCGAGCAGGCCCGCGCATTGGCGAAAGAACATGGCCTCGCCGCCGAGATACTCGGCCGGGACGAGATGGAAAAGCTGGGCATGCATTCGCTGCTGGCCGTCGCCAAGGGATCGCACCAGCCACCGCAATTCATCGTTCTCCGGTATGAGGGCGGCAAGGCCGGCGACAAGCCGATCGTGCTGGTGGGCAAGGGGGTCACTTTCGACACCGGCGGCATCTCGATCAAGCCCGCTCCCGAGATGGATGAAATGAAGTTCGACATGTCGGGCGCGGCGAGCGTGCTGGCGGCCATCAAGGCCGCCGCGCTGATGAAGCTGCCGCTCAACATCGTCGCCGTCGTACCGACGGTCGAGAACATGCCTGGCGGCGCTGCCACACGGCCCGGCGACATCGTCACATCGATGTCGGGACAGACGATCGAGATTCTCAACACCGATGCCGAGGGCCGCCTGATCCTCTGCGACGCGCTCACCTACGTCGAGCGCTTCGAACCTGACTGCGTGGTCGATGTGGCCACCCTCACCGGCGCCTGCGTGATCGCCCTCGGCCACGTCGTCAGCGGCCTGCTCGCCAACAACGACGGCTTGGCGCGGGAACTGCTGGATGCCGGCCAGGACAGCTGGGATCGGGCCTGGCAGATGCCATTGCTCGATGAATACCAGGAGCAGTTGCAGAGCAACTTCGCTGACCTGGGCAACATCGGCGGCCGGCCCGCAGGCACGATCACCGCCGCCTGCTTCCTCTCGCGCTTCGCCAAGAAGTTCGAGTGGGCGCATCTCGACATCGCCGGCACGGCCTACAAGTCGGGCAAGGAGAAGGGCTCCACCGGCCGACCGGTGCCGCTGCTGTGCCATTTCCTGCTTGCGCGCGCCAAGGCCAGGCCCAAGTGACGCACATCTCCTTCCTGCACGGCGCGCCGGACCGCATCCAGGCCGCCGCCCAGTGGTTGCGGCAGGCCTGGAGCGAACGGCGGCGAGTATTGGTTTATGTGCCGGATGCCGAACTGGCGGCACGGCTCGATCGCATGCTCTGGACGCAGCCCGCGCTGTCCTTCGTGCCCCATTGTCGCGCCGAAGCCGCGCTGGCCGGCGAGACCCCGATCCTGCTGGCCGAACGACTGGACGAGCCCGCGCACGAAGACTGCCTGATCAATCTCAGCAATGAACTGCCGCCAAGCTTCTCGCGCTTCGAGCACATGGTCGAAATCGTCAGCACCGACGATGCCGACCGGCAGCCGGCGCGCGAACGCTTCAAGTTCTATCGGGATCGCGGCTACGTTATCGAGAGCCGCGACATATCCGGGGGGGGGTGATGTCCGCGCAAGACGTTCTCGGCCAGGCCGATGCCCTCATGCGACGCCATCGCAGCTTCGTCGCCCGCCCTGCGGGAGAGGCGCCGGCCGAACAACCGGAACAAGCGCCGCCGGAAGATGCCGGAATCCCGGTACTGACCGACATCGTGGCTGAGGAAACCTACTCCTCGCGCTCGGTCAGCGCGATCCTGGATGCCTTGCGCGACGAGATCGACAGCGCCACGACGGCCTGGCTGGCCGACGCCCTGCCAGCCGCGGTTGCCAATGCCAGCCAGCAGATTCTCGCCGAACTGGAATTGCAGGCACACCACGCATTGCTGCCGCGCTTGCAGGCGATCATCACACGGCATCGCGACAAGGCCGGACAGGATCAGTCGCTATAATCGGCGTTTTCCCGCTTCAGCACTGATTTTCATGGAACTCGCCAAAAGCTTCGAGCCCGCCGAGATCGAGCAGCGCTGGTATCCCGTTTGGGAATCGAACGGTTATTTCGCCGCCGGCCTCGACACGCAGAAGACAGACAATTTCTGCATTCTGCTGCCGCCGCCGAACGTCACCGGCACGCTGCACATGGGCCACGGCTTCAACCAGGCGATCATGGACGCGCTGACGCGCTACCACCGCATGCGCGGCGCCAATACCCTCTGGCAGCCGGGCACCGACCATGCCGGCATCGCGACGCAGATCGTCGTCGAGCGCCAGCTCGACGCCCAGGGCATCTCGCGCCACGACCTCGGCCGCGAAAAATTCCTCGAGAAGGTCTGGGAGTGGAAGGAATACTCGGGCGGCACCATCACGCGCCAGATGCGCCGCCTCGGCACTTCTCCCGACTGGACGCGCGAACGCTTCACGATGGATGCGGGCCTGTCGAAGATCGTCACCGAGACCTTCGTGCGCCTCCACAAGGAAGGCCTGATCTACCGCGGCAAGCGCCTCGTCAACTGGGATCCGAAGCTGCTCACCGCCGTCTCCGACCTCGAGGTCGTCAGCGAGGAGGAGGACGGCTTCATGTGGGAGATCAGCTATCCGTTCGCCTGCGGGAATGGAGCATTGACCGTCGCGACGACCCGTCCTGAAACGATGCTTGGCGACGTCGCCGTGGCGGTCAATCCGGATGACGAGCGCTACCAGCACCTGATCGGCAAGCAGGTACGGTTGCCGCTCTGTGACCGCACGATTCCCGTCATCGCCGACGCCTACGTCGACAAGGAATTCGGCACCGGCTGCGTCAAGATCACGCCGGCGCACGACTTCAACGACTGGCAGGTCGGCCATCGCCACGGCTTGACGCCGCTTTCGATCTTCACGCTCGACGCCCGCATCAACGAGCACGGCCCGGAGAAATACCGCGGCATGGACCGTTACGACGCCCGCCAGGCAATCGTCGCCGACCTCGAGGCCGCCGGGCTGCTCGTCTCGGTGAAGCCCCACAAGCTGATGGTGCCGCGCGGCGACCGCACCGGCGCCGTCATTGAGCCGATGCTGACCGACCAGTGGTTCGTCGCGATGTCGAAACCCGGCGCCGACGGCAAGAGCATCGCCGGCAAGGCGCTCGAATGCGTCGCCTCGGGCGAGATCAAGTTCGTGCCCGAGAACTGGGTGAACACCTACAACCAGTGGCTCAACAACATCCAGGACTGGTGCATTTCCCGTCAATTGTGGTGGGGCCACCAGATTCCCGCCTGGTACAGCGACGACGGCCGCTGCTATGTCGCCCACGACGAGGCGGAGGCCTACGAACAGGCGAAACGCGACGCCTACAGCGGCGGCCTCGAGCGCGACCCCGACGTGCTCGACACCTGGTACTCCTCCGCACTGTGGCCGTTCTCGACGCTCGACTGGACGCCCGAATGGCCGGCCAAGTCGAACCCGGCGCTCGACCTCTACCTGCCCTCGACGGTGCTGGTCACCGGCTTCGACATCATCTTCTTCTGGGTGGCGCGCATGGTGATGATGACCAAGCACATCACCGGCAAGATCCCGTTCAAGCATGTCTATGTGCATGGCCTGATCCGCGACGCCGAAGGCCAGAAGATGTCGAAGTCGAAAGGCAACGTGCTCGACCCGATCGACCTGATCGATGGCATCGATCTCGAAGCGCTGGTGGCGAAGCGCACCAGCGGCCTGATGAACCCGAAGCAGGCGGCGCAGATCGAGAAGCGCACGCGCAAGGAGTATCCGAACGGCATCCCCGGCTTCGGCACCGACGCGCTGCGCTTTACCTTCCTCTCGCTCGCCTCGCCGGGCCGCGACATCAAGTTCGACATGCAGCGCTGCGAGGGCTATCGCAACTTCTGCAACAAGCTGTGGAACGCCACCCGCTTCGTGCTGATGAACTGCGCCGGCCAGGATTGTGGCATCGACGCGCCGGGGAAAGGCTCCTGCAACACCGGCCATCTCTACTTCTCGCCCGCCGACCGCTGGATCGTCAGCCTGCTGCAACGCGTCGAGCAGGAAGTCGCCAGGCACTTCGCCGACTACCGTTTCGACCTGCTCGCCAAGGCGATCTACGAGTTCGTCTGGGACGAGTACTGCGACTGGTACGTCGAACTCGCCAAGGTGCAGATCCAGACCGGCAGCACGGCCCAGCAGCGCGCCACGCGCCGTACGCTGGTGCGCGTGCTGGAAACCACGCTGCGCCTTGCCCACCCGCTGATCCCCTTCATCACCGAAGAACTGTGGCAGCAGGTCGCCCCAGTCGCGGGCCGGCTGAAAGTCAGTTCCGGGGATACGGTGATGCTGCAGCGCTACCCGACCGCTAATCCCGAGCGTCTCGACGCTGCGGCCGAAACCTGGGTCGCTACGCTCAAGTCGCTGGTCACAGCCTGCCGCAGCCTGCGCGGCGAGATGAACCTCTCCCCGGCGCAGAAGGTACCGCTGGTCGGTGCCGGGGACATCGCGGCCCTCAATGCCTACGCACCCTACCTTGCGACACTGGCAAAGCTCTCGGAAGTCTCTGCCCTCGATGCGCTACCGGACAGCGATGCGCCGGTGCAGATCGTGGGCGACTTTCGCCTGATGCTGAAGATCGAGATCGACGTCGCCGCCGAGAAGGAGCGCCTCGGCAAGGAACTGGCACGCGTCGAAGGGGAAATCCAGAAGGCGGAAAAAAAGCTCTCGACCGAGAGCTTCGTAGCCCGCGCCCCCGCGGCCGTGGTGGCCCAGGAACGCGAGCGGCTGGCCGGGTTCAACGCGCTGCGTGAGAAACTGGCCGCGCAACTTGCCCGGTTGGGTTAATTGCCTGCCTGGGCAGAATAGGTACCACCGGCCACCTTCGCCATCATCGACTGGTTGCTGTCAGGATGGCTCATGATGCCCATGAACTGGAACATGCCCAGGTCGGGCCAGCCCAGCGCGGTGCGGAAGCGCGCATAGAGCGCATAGGCTTTGTTGTCGACGACAAATATCTCCCACGGCAGGGCGGCAACGTGGTCCGGGCCGATCTTCTTCGCCCACCAGCCTTCGCCATCCTCGGGGTCGTTGGTCGCCACGCCGAACACGGCCAGCTTCTTGTCGGTTAGCACGACCTCATAGACCTTGGCCGTCTTGGCAACGCCCTTGGCCAGATTGTCACGGATCGTCTTCACTGCCTCATCGAAGTTCGCATAGGCCTTCAGTTCGCTCTTGTCGTCGAAACGCTCCATGCCGGCCATGTAGCGATAGGTCGGCAGATCCTCCGGCTTCACTTCGCCGCCGAACGGCTTGCCGGCACCGATCGCTTGCTGCAGCTTGCCTGAGGTCGCCTTGACGGCGGCCTCCGCCTTGCCGTAATTCCCCCGCAGGTAGGCGCGCTGCCAGTACTCGAGATTCTGGTAGGACACCGTGCCGTCGGCCTTCACGCCGACGCGGATCGGCAGGCCGACCACGGCGGCACCGCCCACTTGCGTCAAGGCCGCCGAGAAATCCGGCTCCGTCACGATGATCGAGCCATGCTGAGGCAGCCCCGGCGGCATGTGACGGCCGATCACCGTGAAACCAGCAGCCGTCAGCTTCTGCTCGGCTGCAGTCATCGCCGCCTTCAGGTCGCCGCCCTGGACCTTGTCTCCGGTCACATAGGGCTGCAATGCATGCGCCAGCAGCGAAAAAGCGGCCAGCGCCACGCCTGCGATAAGCTTTTTCATAGTCTCCTCCGTTGGTTTGAATTTATGTTGATTCAAAAAAAACGGGGCTGGTCACCCAGCCCCATTGTATTGCTTGCTAATTCTCAAGCCGACCTTAGAACTTGGCACCGTAGGCGATGCCCAGCGAGTCTTGGTACATCTTCAGGTTGGCGTTGCCGCCACCAAATCCAGGAGGAATCGAGCCTGCCCCTTTGACCTTCTTCTCGAAGGCATGCATGTACATGAAGCTGACTTCGCCTTTGTTCGGCAGGCGCCAGGTCGCGCCCAGCGTCAGATGATCTTCGACAACACCAGGAGCAAGGATGTTGAAGAAGGTCTGCGAGGAAGGAATTGGTTGCGAACCGTGGTTATAACCAGCACGGACAGTCCACGCCTGGTTGATATCGTAGGCAAAACCGATCTTGTAGACCGTCATGTCGTCCCATCCGAAACCAGAGCCACCATTGTTACCCAGCAACTGTCCTGCTGCCGGCGGAAAGTGCAGCGGATTGGCAATTGACTTGATCTCGCTGTAGTTGATTCGCTGGATATCGGCGGCGATCACGAGCTGAGGGGTCGCCTGCCATGCCATGCCGAAACCGAAGTTCTCAGGGATGTCGAAGCCGCCCTTCTCCGCGAACAGGCCCTTGTACTCATCAAGTTCCTGCATTGAGGTCTTGGATTGATAGGCCGCGCCGAGCTTCAGGGTCGGGGTGACCTGCCCGGTCCAGCCAATACCAACACCCCAGCCCCAAGAGCTGTCATGGTCGTTGTTCGACAATTTGGCCGGATTGCTCGAAATTGCGCCAAAGGTCGGATTAAGACCGAACGCCTCGAAGGTTTGGTAAGCGATCTTCAGGCTGACGCCGACCGAGTGGTTCTCGTTGAGTTTGTAGGACCAGGTCGGGGCAATGAACAACTGGGACAGATCAACCCCCGCCTTGCCCGTCGCACCAAATGCCGCGAAGGGATTCCGGCCGTAATCGGTTGCCATGCCGCCGTTGCCATAGACGGAAACGCCAAGCGACATGTTGTTCGCGATCATCCGGTTGTAGCCGAATTCCGGAATGAAATAGTTTTCCGAGTCGTTGCCGTCATATTTTCCGTTGGCGCCGGCACCGTTGCCAACAATCGTGGATTCCCGCTGCGGGCGGAAGTATTCGACGCCGACGTCCCAACGATCGCCGAGCAGCACCATGTTGGCCGGGTTGGTGGCGGCCGCCAGTGCGTCCTGACCATAGGCGATGCCGACGCCGCCCATGCCCTTGGCCTTGATGCCGTAGCCGTGCGCAAAATAGCCGTTGGTAGCGAAAGCCGATGTTGAGAGTCCGGCCACGGCGATCAGTGCTGCGATCTTCTTCAGTTTCATAGTCCCCCCCTGTTGGGTGTTTCAGTTGGTTGTACAAGCCTTCCAGCAGTAGTGCAATGCAACTCTAGTTCCGCCGCTTACGGAGATCAATCGCTTCCCTCAAAGCCCCCGCCGGCGCGCCGCACCTTCGTTGCGGTGATACGACAATCAGATGAACAGCGTGACATCCGCCTTCTGCGCGACGGGCAGGAAGGAGGCGGCGCCGACGTAGTCCATGCCTTCGACGAAGTCGTCGTGGCTGAAGCCGAACAGCTCGACCGTCATCTGGCAGACGACGAACTTGACGCCGGCCTCCTGCGACAGTTCGCGCAGTTCCGCGATGCCGGCGACGCCGTTGTTCTTGATGGTCTGCTGCATCAGGCTGGTGGCGACGCTCTCGAAGCCGGGAATGCCGGCCTGGACGATGTTCGGGATGTTCCAGTTGATGCTCTTGAACCAGTCGGGGCCGAACGGCATCTTCATCGGCATGCCGGGGTTGCCGAGCGGGCTGACTTTGAGATCGGAGACGTCCTTCTTGACCAGTTGCAGGCCGTAGAAGGTGAAGAAGACGGTGACGTCCCAGCCGAGCGCCGCGGCGGTGGAGGCCAGGATGAAGGGCGGATAGGCCCAGTCTAGGGTGCCCTTGGTGGCGATGATCGCCATCGAGGGCGTTTTCGCCTCCTCGCGTTCCTGCAGCAGCGCCCCGAGCTTCCGCGGCAGCAACTCGTCCAGTTTCTGGCTGATCAGTGCTTCGATGTCGGGTGTGGTACTCATTGGTTCTCCGTTGTTATGGGCCGGCGCCGAATAAGCGAATAAGCACATGCCGATGATGCAACTACATCGCAGTGCAACACGAAGCAAATTTGTTTATTATGGCATAGAAAAAAGGCGCCCATCGAGCGATGGGCGCCTTTGCGTCGGAATGCACCGCCGCGGCAGCGCCGAGTTTTACGCGCTTACTTGCGCTTGATGTAGAACTCGAATTCCTTGTTGTTCTCGGCGCTCGAAAGCAGTTCGTTGCCGGTCTGCTTGGCGAAGGCCGCGAAGTCCTTCACGGAGCCCGGGTCGGTGGCGAGGATGCGCAGCGTCTGGCCGCTCTGCATTTCGCCCAGCGCTTTCTTGGCACGCAGAATCGGCAGCGGGCAGTTGAGGCCACGGGCATCGAGTTCGCGATCGAAATTCATTGTTTTCCTCCGGTGAGTGTGGGTGGTTGACGCTTCGGGTTGATGATCATAAGCCGCATTGCAGCTTGCGGCAATCGATGAAACTTATTCCAGGTTCGCACTTTTCTGTTTGAGCAGGATCAACTCCTTCAGGCAACGGACTGGTAATAGAGATTTTGCGGATGATTGGCCTGGGCGAAGAAGAACCAGCGCTCCGCCATCAGGCCGAGATACTGGATGACGAAAGCAAGGGTCAGCGCGCTGCCGGCGGACCGCGACAGGCCGACGGCGAGCAGCCCCGCCGGCACGGCGAAGGCAGCCAGCAGGAACAGCCACTTCACCCCGCGCAGCCATGCGGCGCTTCTGCCGTGGAAGAACTCGCGGGTGTTGAAGCTGCCGCCCATCAGGCCCATCGTCTTCTGCACGATCTTCGGATGCTTGATGCCGATGGCCGTCTGCAGCGTCGACTTGGGTTTGAGGCGCGCGTTGCGGAACAACGACGCCGTGCGGCCGACCAGCCCCAGCAGGGTGATGATCAGCGCCCAGCCCGCCAGCACCGGCATCACTTCCGGCGCGAAATGGCCGGCCAGCGCCGCCGCCAAAGTGAAACCGGAAGCGCCGCCGAGCAGGATGTAGTTGATCACCGTCAGCGGCGTATGCCATTCGCGCAGGAACTTGAGGCAGGCGTAGATCATGCCGGTGCAGATGTAGAGCGCGAAGGCGAGCACGGTGCCGGCCACGCCGAGCATCGCGGTGATATTCACCGGCGTGCCGCTGGGGAGCGTCGCCAGCACGGGGTTGACCCCGCTCCAGTGAGCGACGCCGTACAGGAAGGCGGCCCCGGTGAATGCCGGCAGCACGATCACCTCGCGCGACAGCCACGAGGTGCGCCATTGCGCGGCCGCGCGCCAGGCGCGCTCGGGACGGCCGAGATGGAAGAACGAGGCGACCAGGCCGAGTGCCATCAGCAGCACCGCCATGGCGCTGCCGATGGCGTAGAAACCGCTGGCTTGCGGCGGCAGGAGACCGAACGCGGCATAGGACTCGACCGTGAACAGGGCGAGGAACAGGCCCTGGCCGGCGCCGATCAGCGTGGTGAGGAAGATGACGGAGAACGCGGGATGCATATCGATAGCCTTTACCAGGACGTGACGTCGTCGAGCGAGGGCTCGGCCTTGCCGGGCTTCGGCAGCTGTTGGTCGATCTTGAGCGGGTTGTCGGCACGCTCGAGTTCGTCCTCCCTGATCCTGAGCTTCGTCTTGCGGCGCGGCAGGTAGTGGTTGGCCGGGCTGGTGCCCCATTCGGGCATGAGCTGGTAGCCGCCTGCCTCGCGGATCGCCTGCGACACTTCGGAGTCGGGATCGTGGATATCGCCGAACAGGCGCGCGCTGGTCGGACAGGCACGCACGCAGGCGGGGCGGCGTTCCTCGGCGGTCATCGTCGCGTCGTAGATGCGGTCGACGCACAGCGTGCACTTCTTCATCACCTTCTGCTGCTCGTCGATCTCGCGCGCGCCATAGGGGCAAGCCCACGAACAATACTTGCAGCCGATGCACTTGTCGTAGTCGACGAGGACGATGCCGTCCTCCTTGCGCTTGTAGGACGCCCCCGTCGGGCAGACCGGCACGCAGGGCGGCTCCTCGCAATGCAGGCAGGACTTCGGAAAATGCACCGTCTCGGTATTCGGGAACTCGCCGACCTCGAAGGTCTGCACGCGGTTGAAGAAGGTACCGGTCGGATCCTTGCCGTAGGGGTTCTGGTCGACCATCGGGCCGGCAGCGCCGAAAGTGTTCCACTCCTTGCAGTTGGTTACGCAGGCATGGCAGCCGACGCAGACGTTCAAATCGATCACGAGAGCGAGTTGGGTCATTTCTTCGCTCCGGCAAAGTAATTCCAGATCGACTTGCGTTCAGTCTGCCCGGGATAAGGCTTGAGCGGGGCGAACTGCGGCTCCGTTGTTTGGCTGACTGAGGCCGCCTCGCCAGCGCCGACTTTGTAGATGCGCACGCGCACGTCGTACCACGCGGCCTGGCCGGTGATCGGGTCGGAGTTCGACACGCGCCGTTCGCTGCCGCGTTCGCAGGCCGGCAGTTCTTCGGAGATCAGGTGATTGAGCAGGAAGCCCCGCTGCGATTCGTTGGCGTCGGGCGCCAGGCCCCAGGCGCCCGCCGCCTTGCCGATGGCGTTCCAGGTCCACACCGTCCCCGGCTCGACCGCCTCGGAGTGTTTCGCCATGCACTTGACCTTGCCCCACTGCGACTCGACCCAGATCCAGTCGCCGTCCTCGATGCCGTGCACGCGCGCGGTATGCGCATTCACATAGAGGAGATTGTGGGCGTGGATCTGGCGCAGCCAGGCGTTCTGCGAGTCCCACGAGTGGTACATCGCCATCGGCCGCTGCGTGATCGCCGCGAGCGGATACTTGTGCTTGTCGCTGACCTGCGCCTCGAGCGTGTCGTAGTAGAAGGGCAGCGGATCGAAGAAGGTCTCGACGCGCTTGGCCAGATGCGCCGGCGGCTTCTTCGAGAAGCCCTTGCCCTGCGCCGCCTGGCGGAAGCGCATCAGCACTTCCGAATAGATGTTGATGAGTATCGGCTCGGCGTAGCGCGTGATGCGGTTGCGCTGGCTCCACTCCAGATAGCCCTGGTTCCAGTTGCGCATGTACTGGTAGCTCTTCGGCAGCTCGTAATGGAAGACGCAGTTGTTCTTCGCGTACATCTCCCACTGGTTCGGGTTCGGTTCGCCGCGCAGCGACTTTTCGCCGCCCTTGCCGCGCCAGCCGGCGAGGAAGCCAATGCCCGAACCCGGCTCGGTCTCGTAATTGACGATGAAGTCGGGATAGTCGCGGTACTTGCGCTGGCCGTCCTTGGTGGTGAAAGCCGGCAGCTTGAGACGCGATCCCAGCTCGATCAACACTTCCTGGAAGGGCTTGCATTCGCCGGTCGGCGGCAGCACGGGGATGCGCACGGAGTCTACCGGGCCGTCGTATTCGGAGATCGGCCGGTCGAGGATCGACATCACGTCGTGGCGCTCGAGGTAGGTGGTATCGGGCAGGATCAGGTCGGCGAAGGCCGTCATCTCCGACTGGAAGGCGTCGGCGACGACGATGAACGGAATCTTGTAATCCCCGTTCTCATCCTTGTCGTTGAGCATCTTCCTGACCTCGACGGCGTTCATCGTCGAGTTCCACGCCATGTTGGCCATGAAGATCAGCAGCGTGTCGATCTTGTAGGGATCGCCGCGCCAGGCGTTGGTGATGACGTTGTGCATCAGGCCATGCACCGACAGCGGGTACTCCCAGGAGAAGCCCTTGTCGATGCGCACCGGCTTGCCTTCGCCATCGACGAACAGGTCGTCCGGGTCGGCCGGCCAGCCGAGCGCCATGCCGTCGAGCGGCTTGTTCGGCTGCACCGCGTTCGGGTGGTTCGGCGTGCGGGCGCAGGGCGGGATCGGCCGCGGGAACGGCACCTTGTGGCGGAAGCCGCCGGGGCGGTCGATGGTGCCCAATAAAGACATCAGGATGCCGAGCGCACGAATGGTCTGGAAGCCGTTGGAGTGCGCCGCGAGGCCGCGCATGGCGTGGAAGGCCACGGGGTTGCCGGTGACAGTGTCGTGCTCCTTGCCCCAGCTGTCGGTCCAGGCGATCGGCAACTCGATGCGCTGGTCGCGCGCCGTCACGCCCATCTCGTAGGCGAGGCGGCGGATGGTGCCGGCCGGGATGCCGGTGACGCCTTCTGCCCATTCCGGCGTGTAATCCTGCACGCGCTCCATGAGCAACTGGAACGAGGGCTTGACCTTCGTGCCGTTGATCTCGAATTCGCCGCGCAGGAAGGGATCGGCGCCCTCGGCGTGCGTCACGACCGGCCGGTTGGTGGTGCGGTCCCACCACAGCTTGTCCTGCGGGTCGTAGCAGGCCTCTTCCTCGGGCACCTCGGTGCGCAGGAACATGCCGAATTCGTCGCTGGTCTCGTCGCAGTTCACCAGTTCGCCGGCGTTCGAATACTGGACGAGGAAGTCGCGGTCGTAGAGGCCCTTCTGAATGATCTCGTGGATCACCGCCAGCAGGAAGGCGCCGTCGGTGCCCGGGCGGATCGGCACCCATTCGTCGGCGATCGCCGAGTAGCCGGTGCGCACCGGGTTGATCGAGACGAAGCGCCCGCCGTCGCGCTTGAACTTGGAGAGCGCGATCTTGAGCGGATTGGAGTGATGGTCCTCGGCGGTGCCGATCATCACGAACAACTTGGCGCGATCGAGATCGGGGCCGCCGAACTCCCAGAACGAGCCGCCGATCGTGTAGATCATGCCGGCCGCCATGTTGACGGAGCAGAAGCCGCCGTGCGCCGCATAGTTGGGCGTGCCGAACTGGCGCGCGAACAGGCCGGTCAGCGCCTGCATCTGGTCGCGGCCGGTGAACAGCGCGAACTTCTTCGGATCGGTCGCGCGGATCTTGCCGAGCCGCTCCGCCAGCACCGAGAATGCCTCTTCCCAGGAAATCGGCTCGAACTCGCCCGCACCGCGCTCCGCCCCGGCCTTGCGGCGCAGCGGTTTGGTCAGACGCGCCGGCGAATACTGCTTCATGATGCCGGAACTGCCCTTGGCGCAGATCACGCCCTTGTTGAGCGGATGATCCGGGTTGCCGTCGATGTAGCGCACCTCGCCATCGCGCAGATGGACGCGGATGCCGCAGCGGCAGGCGCACATGTAGCAAGTCGTGTTTTTGACTTCCTGCACGGATTGTTGTGTCATTTCTCTGCTGGCCCTCGACGACGCGATTCGCCCTGACGATCGCGCGGTTGTTTATTAGCGTTTTGCGATATTCTTGCAGCCCCCTGCGCTTGCCACAAGGGGATTATTTTTATTTCCCGATAAGCATCAGGAACCGCCATGCCCCGTCCGATACCCCAATACACCGCCCGCGAGAAGAACCTCGTCAGCCAGACGCTGGTCGAGCGCTTCGGTCAACCCATCCCCGTGCAGGCCATCCAGGCCGAGATCCAGCTCGACCTGCTGAAGGAGTACCTGACGCAATGCCCGGCACTGGCCTGGCAGGAGGGCGTCTGCCACTTCGTCGTCTTCAAGACCGGCGACAGCCGCTTCCGCTGCCAGTTCTACTACACCGATGCCGAGCAGTTCGGCACGGCGCAACTCGAATACGACAATCTCGGCGACTGCGTGATCGATCTGCTGCAGGTACAGGGCAAGCATGAAGAGGAGCGCACGCGGATGCTGCGCGGCCTCAACGCCGTCGACTTCTCGAAGGCGAACGACGGCGACGACTATCACGCCCCGCTGATCGTCTAGCCATGAAGATCTGCATCGTTTCCGACAGCCACGACCGCGGCCCGCTGCTCGCGACGGCCATCGAGATCGCCAAGGCCGAAGGCGCCGAAGCGGTGATCCACTGCGGCGACCTGATCGGCACCAACACGCTCAAGGCCTCGCTCAAGCTCGGCCTGCCGATCCACGCGGTGCATGGCAACAACCTCGGCGACCCGGTCGCCATCGCGCGGCTGGCCTGCCATTCGGAAGGCCTGCTGCACTATCACGGCAACGACGCCACCATCGAGCTCGGCGGCCGCCGCATCTTCATCACGCACTACCCGCACATCGGCCGGGCCTTCGCCTGCACCGGCGAGCACGAACTCGTCTGCTGCGGCCACAGCCACGTGCCGGAAATCTGCCAGGAGCCGAACGTCAAAGGCGGCAAGACCTGGCTGGTCAACCCGGGAACCGTCGCCGGCCTCGGCGCCCCCGAGGCGACCTGGTGCATGGGTGATCTGGCGACGATGCATTTCGAGATCCGCATCCTGCCCCGCTGAATACTCGGCGCCGGCGCGGCGGCGACATTCGGCTCTTCTATTCCGCCATAGGAACATTCTGGATTCCATTTGATCTAGCGCAGAAACACGGCCTCGGAATGGCGGTTAGAATCGCGCACCCTTTTCAGTAGCACCATTCCACGGAGGCTCGATGACGGCTTCAATCGCAACCAACCAGACCATCCTGGTCGTCGGCGGCGGTATCGCCGGCATGACGGCGGCTCTCGAAGCGGCCGAATGCGGCAAGCAGGTGATCCTCGCGGAAAAAACCCCCACCCTGGGCGGCCGCACTTCCCTGCTGTATCGCTATTTCCCCAAGATGTGCCACCCCACCTGCGGGCTGGAGATCAACCTCAAGCGCCTCCGCGGCAATCCCAATGTGCGCGTAATGACGCTGACCGAGGTGGCCGCCGTCTCCGGCACGCGCGGCGACTACACCGTCACGCTGAAGATCAAGCCGCGCTACGTGAATGAGAGCTGTACCGCCTGCGGCGACTGCGGCAAGGCGGTGAGCGCCGAAATCGCCAACCCGGCCAACTACGGTCTCGACAAGATCAAGGCCGCCTACCTGCCGCATGGCATGGCCTACCCGCAGCGCTACGTGATCGACCCGTCGATCGCCGGCACGCCCGACGGCGAGGCCGCGAAGGCCGCCTGCAAATTCGGCGCGGTGGATCTGGGCATGCAGGAAGAAACCGTCGAACTCAAGGTCGGCAGCGTGGTCTGGGCCACCGGCTGGCGTCCCTACGACGCGGCCAAGATCCAGCCCTACGGCTACGACCGCATCCCGAACGTCATCACCAGCCTCGAATTCGAGCGCCTCGCCGACGTGCGCGGCCCCACGGGCGGCAAGCTGCTGCGCCCCTCCGACGGCAAGGAGGCGAAGAACATCGCCTTCATCCAGTGCGCCGGTTCGCGCGACGAGAACCATCTGCGCCACTGCTCGCGCATCTGCTGCATGGCCTCGCTCAAGCAGACCCAGTACGTGCGCGAAGCCTGCGGCGACGAGGGCAAGTCGACGGTGTATTACATCGACATCCGCGCCATCGACCGCTTCGAGGACTTCTACGCGAACGTCTACAAGGACCCGACCGTCAGCTTCGTCAAGTCGAAGGTGGCGCGCATCGCCGTCAATGAAGCCAACGGCAACCCGATCCTGCACGGCGTGAACACCGAGGGCTACCAGCGCTACGCCACCGAGCACGACCTCGTCGTGCTGGCCGTCGGCATGGAGCCCGAGGTCACCGGCGTCAAACTGCCGGACGACCTCGTGCTCGACTCGTCGAACTTCATCGAAGGCTCGAAGAGCGGCGGCATGTTCGGCGCCGGCAGCGCCGCCAGCCCGCTCGACGTCAACCGCGCGGTGCAAAGCGCCACCGCCGCTTCTCTGAAAGCCATTCAGGTGATCCACAAAACCGCTTCGACGGAGGCATCGGCCTCATGAATACCACTTCCGCCCCCGCTACCCCCAAACACGCCGCCTACATCTGCTCCGGTTGCGGCATCGGCGACACACTGGACGTCGCCGGCCTCGAGAAGGTCGCCAAGACCGAGGGCAAGATGGCCGTCATCAAGACCCATCCCTTCCTCTGCAACGCCGAAGGCGTGCAGATGATCAGGGACGACATCGCCAACGACGGCGTCACCCACGTCTGCATCGCCGCCTGCTCGCGGCGCGCCAAGGCGGAAGCCTTCCAGTTCGACGGCATCGCCCTGTCGCGCGCCAACCTGCGCGAGGGCGTGATCTGGGTCGTCGCCGAAGGCTCCGACCACGACGAAGTGCGCCAGGAAATGGCCGAGGACTACGTCCGCATGGGCTGCGCCGAGGTCAAGAAGATGATCGCGCCCGCCGGCAACGTCAAGGAAACTTCCAGCAAGAGGATCCTCGTCGTCGGCGGCGGCATGTCCGGCATGACCGCGGCGCTCGCGGCCGCCGACGCCGGCTACGAGGTCGTGCTGGTCGAGAAGACCGGCGCCCTCGGCGGCTTCGCCAGCAATCTCTACAAGCGCATTCCCTTCAACGGCCCCTACGCCGAGCCGCAGGAAGTCGGCGTTGGCGAGGCGGCGGCGAAGGTGCAGGGCAACCCGAAGATCAAGGTCTATCTGAACTCGACGGTCGCCGAAACGGCTGGCGCCCCCGGCCGCTTCGCGGTGAAGATTGCCGCCGAATCCGGCAGCGTGACTGAAGAACTCTGCGGCGCAGTCGTCCAGGCCACCGGCTTCACCACCTACCCGCTCGACAAGCTGCCCGAACTGGGCGGCGGCCAGGCCAACGTGGTCGACCAAGCCGGCCTCGAGGCGCTGGCCAAGGCGGCCAACGGCGGCGCCATCAAGCGTGCCGACGGCAAGGAAGTGAAGAGCGTCGTCTTCGTGCAGTGCGCCGGCCAGCGCGGCACGGGCGGCAACGGCTCAGGCTCCCATCTCGAGTACTGCTCCGGCCACTGCTGCGCGACCAGCATCAAGCAGGCGATGTACTTCAAGGGCCAGAACCCGGACATCGACACGGTCGTCATGTACTCCGACCTGCGCGTGCCGGGCATGGGCGAGGACTTCTACCGCAGCGCCCAGCAGAAAGGCGTGATCTTCACCAAGGCCAAGGTCACCGGCGTCAAGGGCGGCGACAGCTGCCAGGTCGAATTCAAGGATCTGATCCTCGACGAGGAGGTCAGTACGGATGCCGATCTCGTGGTGCTCGCCACCGGCCAGGTGCCGAACGCCGGCGTGAACCTCGACGAGTGGACCGCCACCGTGACCGCCGCCGAGAGCGGCGACGAGGCCGCCAAGGGCAAGAAGACCGAACTGCAGAAGATCTCCGTGCTGAACCTGAACTACCGTCAGGGTCCGGACATGCCGCAGTTCAAGTACGGCTTCGCCGACTCGCACTTCATCTGCTTCCCGTACGAGACGCGCCGCACCGGCATCTACGCCGCCGGCCCGACGCGCCGGCCGATGGACATGTTCCAGGCCACGGAGGATGCGATCGGCGCCGCCATGAAGGCGATCCAGGCCGTCGAGAACGTCGAGAAGGGCCGCGCCGCACATCCGCGCGCCTGGGACCTCTCCTTCCCGAAGGCCCGCCTCGAGGGCTGCACCCAGTGCAAGCGCTGCACGGTGGAATGCCCGTTCGGCGCGATCGACGAGGACGAGAAGCGCTTCCCGCTGTTCAACGAAGAACGCTGCCGCCGCTGCGGCACCTGCATGGGCGCCTGCCCGGTGCGCGTCATCTCCTTCGAGAACTACTCCTGCGACACCGTCGGCATGCAGATCAAGGCGGTCAACGTGCCGGACGAGTTCGAGGAAAAACCGCGCATCCTGATCCTCGCCTGCGAAAACGACGCCTACCCGGCGCTCGACATGGCCGGCGTGCAGCGCATGACCTACTCGGCCTTCGTGCGGGCGATTCCCGTGCGCTGCCTCGGCTCGGTCAACACCATCTGGATCACCGACGCGCTGAACTCCGGCTACGACGGCGTGATGATGATGGGCTGCAAGAAGGGCGACGACTACCAGTGCCACTTCGTCAAGGGCTCCGAGATGGCCTACTACCGGATGAGCAAGATCGACGACACGCTCAAGCAGCTCGGCCTCGAGCCGGAGCGCGTGCAGACGCACGAGATCGCGATCACCGACAACGCCCGCGTGGTCAAGCTGATCAACGAGTACGTCGAGCAGCTCAACGAGATAGGCCCGTCCCCGATGAAGGGCTTCGGCTAACAAGGAGCGATGACGATGACTACCGCAAACCAATCTGCCGGCGCGAAGTACAAGAACAGCTTCCTCAAGGAAGTCGAGGCCAACGTCGAGGACGGCCAGTGGGTCAAGATGTGCATGCAGTGCGGCGTGTGCGCCGGCTCGTGCCCGCTCGGCCCAGCCTGGGAACACTCGCCGCAGAAGATCTTCATGATGATCCGCGCCGGCAAGCGCGAGGAAGTGCTGAAATCCGACTCGATGTGGATGTGCACCTCCTGCTACAACTGCATCGTGCGCTGCCCGCGCAAGCTGCCGATCACGCACATCATGCACGGCCTCGCCAACTACGCGCACCGCCTCGGCCTCGCGCCGCAGGGGCAGCCGACGCGCGAGATCGCCAAGCTGTTCTGGGACAACCTCGTCAAGACCGGCCGCGTCAATGAGCTCAAGTTTTCGCTGGCGATGTACTTCAAGGACGGCTTCGGCCAAGGGGTCAAGAACGCGATGGCCATGCAGAGCGTCGGCCTCGGCCTGGTCAAGGCCAAACGCCTCAACCCGATGGAAATCCTCGGCGGCCACTCGTGCAAGGACAAGAGCGGCATCCAGAAGATGATCGCCAAGGCGCGCGAAATCGAAGACCGCCGCAAGGGCCTGGCCTAAGGAGAGTAACGAATGTCGAAGAAGCAATACGCGTTTTACCCCGGCTGCTCGTCGCAGGCCAAGGCCTCGGCGGACAACTTCCTGCGCTCGATCGACGTCGTCTGCCAGAAGCTCGATGTCCAGTTGAACGAGATTCCCGACTGGAACTGCTGCGGCGCCTCGATCGGCTATGGCGAGGGGGGCGAACTGCCGCGCCTGGCGCTCTCCGCGCGCAACCTGGCACTGGCGGAAACCAATTTCGCCGGCCAGGACATGGTGTCGGTCTGCCCCGCGTGCTGGCTCGCCTCGCGCGAGACGGCCGAGCGCCTGCACGAGAACAACAGCCTGCTGGCCGAGTGCAACGAAGCGCTCAAGGAAGCCGGCCTGACCTTCAAGGGCGAGGCCAAGGCCCGCCACTTCGTCGAGGTGCTGATCGAAGACATCGGCTGGGACCAGATGAAGTCGCAGGTGGTCAAGCCGCTCGACGGCCTCAAATTCGCCGGCTACGTCGGTTGCCAGACCAACCGCCCGTTCGGCATCGCCGGCGAATCCTTCGAGAACCCGCTCTATCTCGACAAGATGGTCGAAACGGTCGGCGCCGAAGCGGTCAAGTACGACGAGAAGGTCACCTGCTGCGGCGGCGCGCTCGCCTTCTCGGAGCCGGACAAGGCGCAGAAGCAGATTCGCGACATTGTCGAATCGGCCTACGACCACGGCGCCGACATGATCGTCACGCCCTGTCAGCTGTGCCAAGCCAACGTCGAGATCTACCAGTCCGAGATCAACAAGAAGCAGGGGACGAAGTTCAACATGCCGGTCGTCTACTACTCGCAGCTGATGACCATCGCCTACGGTGGTACCGCGCAGCAGGCCGGTCTCGATGGGCAGCTGATCAAGGCGGAAAAACTGGAAAAGATCGCGGGCAAGTAATGCAACAAGAACTAATCAAAGGGGATTCACGGCCGGCGCCATGCCGGCCGTTTTTTTGCCGGCCGGAACGAAGCGACGCGGTTTTTTGTTATACTGCGCGCCCTTCGGGCCGATAGCTCAGCTGGGAGAGCGCCGCGTTCGCAATGCGGAGGTCGTGAGTTCGATCCTCATTCGGTCCACCACTATTTAAAAAACCAACCGTTCTCGGTTGGTTTTTTTCGCCCGTTCCCCGCAGTGTTGGCGCGGGTTCGGGCATTACCGCAACGGACGCCGTAGGCCCGGACTACCCGTTTGCGGGCACCTTTTCGTTCTCTGTCCCCGCCCATTCTCTGTTTCTGCGAAGGACGCCGCCGAGCCTGCTCCCCCATTGACGTGGGTTTTCGGCGGCTTGTTCGTCAGGAAAGCCGCTTTCACGCAGGCGATCCGCCCGGAACAGACTATGGGGACGTTTCGGCATCGTGGAAGATAGCCGGTTCAAGGGTCTGGTAGAATTCACCACCACTCCATGAAAGGCCTGCCATACCGGCAGGCCTTTTTTTCTTTACTCGCCAACTGCCGTGATGGATCAATCGCATCAATCCCGGCAATGGAATTTTTTGGCTTCCCGCTCCGTCTAATGGCTTGCGTCGCCCAGATAAAATCTAGACAATGCAACCGATAAGCCCATCCCCCACTTTTTTACCAGGAGGAAATGACTCGATGGACATGATTCGCAGAACCGTGCTCAAGGGCATCGGCGCCAGTGGCGTACTCAGCGCCGCTCTCGCCGCCGGCGTCCTGAAGCCCACCCAGGTGTTCGCCGCGGAAGAATGGAACAAGGCCGCATTCGAAGCCAAGGATCTGGGCGCGGCCCTCAAGGCCATCGGCGCTGCTGCCCCGGCCGAAAGCAAGGACATCGTGCTGGGCGCTCCGGAAATCGCGGAGAACGGTGCCGTGGTGCCGATCACCGTCACCAGCAACATCCCGAACACGGCTTACATCGCGCTGTTTGCGTTGAAGAACCCGCTGCCCCTGACCTGTTCCTTCGATTTCGCCGAAGGCGCGCAGGGCGATATCCAGGTGCGCATCCGCCTCGCCGAAACCACCGCCGTCCGCGCCGTGGTCAAGACTGCCGACGGCAAGTTCTTCAGCACGCAGAAGGAAGTCAAGGTCACCGTCGGCGGCTGCGGCGGCTGAACCAGCCCGTCCGCTTCCATACCCACTCATCCTGATTACGAATAGGAAACGAACATGGCAGATCCGATGAAAATTCGCGCCTCACTGAAGGGCGACGTCGCCGACATCCGCGTGCTGGTGAGCCATCCGATGGAAAACGGCCAGCGCAAGGACAATGCCGGCAATACCGTGCCCGCCCACTACATCCAGACGATGACGGTCGAGATCGGCGGCAAGCCGGTGATCCAGGGCCAGGTCGGCACCGCGGTGTCGCGCAACCCGGTCTTCGGCTTCAAGGTCAAGGGCGCCAAGGCCGGCGACAAGGTCGTCATCAAGTGGCGCGACAACAAGGGCGAGACGCGCAGCGACGAAGCGGCGGTTGCCTGATGAGGTAGAAGGCGGCTTCATGCCGTCGCGACGAAGGGAGGGCTGCGGTCCTCCCTTTTTCATTGGCCGGAACGGGATGGAATAAAACCGCCGCTCCCCGCGTCCTAACGGAAACCTTCATTGAAGAGGCATGCCGATCGTGGGTCTCCTGCATTTCATCAGCCGCACGCGCCAGTTCGAGGAAAAGCTGGCGGAAGCCCGTCCGCGCCTGTGGCGGCTCGCCCATTCCTGGTGCCACAACCGCATGCTGGCGGACGACCTCGTCCAGGAAGCGCTGGCCAAGGCGCTCGACCGGCACGGCCAGTTGCGCGACCCGGAAGCCCTCAATGGCTGGCTCTGCAGCATCCTCGCCAATTGCTGGCACGATCATCTGCGTCGCCGCAGGGACACCACCGACATCGACGAACTCGGCGAAGCCGATCTGCCGGCTGATGGTTGCCCCGAGGACGACTGCCTGCAGAACGAAATCGTGCGGCGCGTGCGCCAGGCCATCGCCGGGCTGCCGACAGGGCAGCGCGAGGTCGTGACGCTGGTGGACCTTGAGGAATTCTCCTACGCCGAGGTCGCCGCCATCCTGGAAATCCCCATCGGCACGGTCATGAGCCGCCTGTCCCGTGCCCGCGCAGCGCTACGCGACGCACTGCGCGAGCAAGCTGCCCCGCAGCCTGCCGTGGTCCGTCAATTGCGAGGCTGACATGAAACGTGAAATTTCCGACGAAATCCTCTGCGCGCACATCGACAACGAACTCGATCCGGCCGACCGCGCGCAGTTGCTCGAGCAAATCGCCGCCGATCCCCAGCTGCGCGGCCGCGCCTGCGAGCTATGGCAACTGAAGCAGATGGTGCGCGGGGCCTATCCCCTGCCAGCGGCGGCAAAGGCGGCCGCCCCCCGCGGCCTCGCCGCGCCG
>AMWB02100749.1_pt2 | contig 34608 bp, 25 predicted proteins | sample 200311 | NCBI WGS metagenome assembly AMWB02 (sample SAMN02737377, study PRJNA173069) | bioreactor metagenome | biome: anode biofilm in microbial fuel cells | place: USA: California | collected 2010-12-16
AATCCGTTATTGCATTTTGTCGCATGAAACTCATCACCCCAGGGCCACTCCCTGCCATCGGTACCCTGTGCCGCGAGCTGCCACTCCGACTCAGTAGGTAGCCGCTTGCCAGCCCAGCGGGCATATGCCCTGGCATCTTCGAGGCTTACCCATACCACGGGGTAGCGTTCCTGTCCGCTGACCGGCAGTCCCTGTTCCCAGTGCCTGAGATAGTTGGAAGTATCTGACGGGATATATCCGGAAGCTCTTATAAACTGAAGGAATTCTTCGTTTGTCACAGGGTATTTATCTATCAGGAAGCTGTCAGGTGACGCTGTGACAGATTCACCTGATGATGGATATGGCACGAACTCATCAGCAGATGTGAGAACGTATTGAATTACGGCAGAGGGTACCAGGACCATCCCTGCAGGTATGTCACCTGCCGGTACGGTACGTTGGGTCTCTGATACCAGCCAGGGTCGTCCGGGCTGGGGCCTGACCACCTTTTCATCGAGCAGTATGCCGTCAGTGTCAGTCAGCTCGATCACTATTTTCTCCCCGGCTATCCCCAGAAGTGCGTCGGAACTCAGCAGTGTATCAGCCGGAGCTGTTATCTTCAGAGGGGGATTTTCATAGCCTGGTTCTCCGCTGCTAATGAGGAGGATTCCGCTCACTTCAGAAGCAACCCGTATCCTGTTACCACTGAGCACAGCTGTAATCAATCGCGGCATCAGCGCTATGCAGTCTAATGAGCTCTCGCGCCTGGTGCCGTTAAACAACTGGCTCCATCCGGGGGTTTCCACGGGAGCCATGAGGTCACCGTTCACAACGGACGGGTTCAGCTCCTCATGTCTCCAGAGAGAGACCAGGTGTTTTCCGGCAGTATCACCGGGGCTGAAGAGCGGGCCGGTGTAACCACGGTGGTCCATATTCAGAACAGTATAAATCATCTTCTCTCCCGCGTTCCAGCTGTTAACATAGACCTTATCGGCTCCGCTTTTTACCAGAGGCGTCCAGTTTGCACCTGCGAATGCATCGCTGTTTCTTCGCAGGGTATAGGTTGTTTTTGCCAGGTATTTCAGATCATCCCGGAACTCTTCTCCCCTGCCCCCGGGTCTGAACATATTAAGTTCGGTGCCGTAGCCATTGAAGAAGGCAACGGAGATCTCACGATGGAGGATATCTTCCCCGACGTCAGCCACCCGGAAGATGGCGAAATCAGGTCTGATCAGCTTGTTCAGGTTCAGTTCCGGACTGAGGAACAGTGCGTTATGGACCCTTGCTGCCACTATTCCAGGCATATCCTTTACTACGGGCATCCCCTCAGAATACAAAACTACTCCGCTGCGAACTGTATCAGCTGCCCGCTGCAGTTCTGCCGAGGAGCCTCCCTCTGTGTCGAGCACGACGCCGTCGGCTTCAGTTTCGGCAATTATCTGTGCCATTCCGCGCAGGTGATCTTCAGGACGTGTGCTTTGATCCCACGGGTTATAGGCAATAAAGAACCGGCATCCGTCAGACCGGGCCTCGCGGCTCATCTCTCTGAGGCCGGCGGTTCCTCCGGGCAGATCGCGGTAGAGATCCCATTGGTTGCGGTCGTCGAGGCCCAGGCGCGGCCAGGTGGGCCAGAGGCCGTAAACGTCAACATGGCCGAAGAGCCGGTTGTACTGGTCAAGGTACTCTGTGAATCCCTGGTCTCCGGTGAAGCGATTTTGATATTCCCGGTCCCACGCCATCTGGAGAATCATCAGGTAGCTTGTGCGTATCCACCTCAGATCTTCGCGCTGGTAGAGAGTCTCGTCAAACCTTACCAGGTCATAGAGCCATCTCTCTGCGAACATGAGCTTCATTCCCTGCTGCCAATCGCCCCTGAAGATGTCAGCATATATATGATAGGTTACTGAGGCGCCAGGCGGCAGTATTGTTTCGTAACGCCTCGCCGTGCCGTTGTCAGTCTTTATTCGCCTTGCGATAGCGGCAACCGACAGGTCACCCTGTGCTCTGAAGGTACTGAATCCCATCTCCCAGGCGTTGTCCGGCAGGATGACACGTACAGGGCTCTTCCCAGGCAGATTGAGGTATGCGCGTGCAAGATTGCCGGGGCCGGCGCCTGTGATGAATGCATCATTGTTCTTTTCGCCGAATGGCACTACGTCACTGACCGTGATTGTATCATTCCAGTTATTTCGGAGGGTCAGTTCAGCCATGAATCCCGGGTGTGAGCCGCCGCGGGGTGTATAGGAGGCTTCGACGCCTCCGGCAAAGATCATCATGAAGCGACTTCCCACGAGACCGGCCGGCACATCGTCAGACTCCAGGCTGACACCGTCAAGCCTGAAACTGAAAAGAGGCCTGGGTGCCGTGAGGTTTGTCCGTGTGCTGTCATCAAGGATAAGGGCGACAGCGGCAGCGCCATTATCCCTGACGACGCCAATATTCTCAAGCGACTGGCCGGAAGCTGCCAGGTAAAGGATGAAAAAAACAGGTAAAAACCGAAACCTAAAGCTGCACATCGGAGTTTAAACTGATATAATTATCTCCCCGAACAATCGGGAATGCAATTTATTACATTGTATCTTAAAATAAAAGTGAAGATACAGGTAATGAGTTAATTTAGAGATAATATTTAAGCTTGTTCACCCGTTAGGTATTTATAACAGCGTTTAGGAATCGGTTCAGATCCATCTGATGAAAAAGGTTAACTGCAAGGGCATCACACTAATAATACTGTTCCTGTCAGCAATAATGCTGATGCCCGGCTGTGCGTCCTCCAGTAAGAACACTTACAAGACTGCCCGCAAGAACTCGTATATTGACACCTCGCAACTGGGCCGGAACAAATATTTCTTCTCAAAAAAGTACCAGAAAAAGCTTTACCGTTACAAGAAGAGATAAACTTTACGGGCCGGTGCTGAGGTCTATGACGAGGCCGATGCAGCTGATGATGCAGCTCCCGATGCAACTCCTGATACAGCTCTTGATGCCTCTCACGATGTAGCCGCGGCGGCAGTTGCGGTAACATTTCCGCAGATCAGTTTCTCTCAGAATTATTCCTCGCAGACGACTTCCTGTCCATCCCAGGCCAGTGTCACATTTTGCGGCAAATCCCTGTTTACATCCTCGTGTCTTCCCATCTGGTGACCAATGTGGGTTATATAGGCCTTACGGGGTGATACTTCCCGAATCAGGTCGAGCGCCTCGGCAAGACTGAAATGGGATATATGCTTCTCCTTTCTCAGAGCGTTAATTACAAGGTATTTAACCCCGAACAGTTTTTCCTTTGTTTCCTCGGAGACGTAGTTGGCGTCAGTGATGTAGGCCATATTCCCAATCCTGAATCCAAAGATCGGTAGCCTGTAGTGGAAGATTCGGAGGGGTGTTACGGTGTCACCATTGATGTCAAAGTCGAAGTTTTCAATGTTGTGAAGTTCCATTTTAGGCACTCCGGGATAATGGTTCTCGGAGAACACGTATGCATACTCCTTTCTCACCGCTGCCTGCACCCTCTCCTCGGCGTAGATATCTATTGCAGCCTGGCTTTTGTAGTTGAATGCTCTCAGATCGTCCATCCCGGCGATGTGGTCCTTATGCTCATGGGTCAGGAGGATTGCGTCGAGTTTTTTCACCCTGGCATTCAGCATCTGCTGCCTGAAATCAGGACCGGCGTCAATCACGAAGGTATTCAGTGCCGTCTCCACGAGAAGAGAGGCTCTCAACCTCTTATCCTTCTGGTCAGGTGAGGTACAGACAGCACATTCACATGCTATTACAGGCACTCCCTGTGATGTTCCGGTACCGAGAAAAGTGATCTTCACCGTAATGAGTTTCGAACTGCAAACATAATCCGAAAATGAGACAAGAACAATAACCGGGGTCACTTTAGCTTACCAGAGGCGAATTGGATATCTTTGCGGCACATAAAGTTCAACCGATGAGCGGAACTGTATACATGATCCCGGTTACGCTGGGTGATTCCGTGCCCGATCTGTCGATCCCCGGCAGGACGCTGGAGATTACTCTTTCGATAAGGCTTTTTGCTGTTGAGGATATAAGGACAGCGCGTCGCTGGCTGAGAGGACTTGACAGGAGTTTTCCGGTTGATGAAACTCATTTTATTCCGGTAGGGAAGCACTCTGATCCGGCTGAACTGGCTGATTTATTTATAAGGGTAACAGCTGGTGAGGACGCCGGAGTAATGAGTGAGGCTGGTATGCCGGGGCTTGCAGATCCGGGTAACATCGTAGCTGCAGAAGCTCACCGGCGGGGAATAAAAGTTGTTCCGCTTCCGGGGCCCTCTTCAGTGATGCTGGCACTGGTGGCTTCAGGCCTTAACGGCCAGTCGTTTGCGTTCAATGGCTACCTCCCGGTTGATTCCCAGGGTCGCCGTAAAGCCATAAGGGACCTTGAAAAGCTGTCAGCTGGCGGGCAGACGCAGATATTCATGGAGACACCGTACAGGAACCCGAAGATGATTGAAGATATTCTTTCGGTGTGTCAGCCATCCACGAGGCTGTGCATTGCGGCAGACATAACCCTTGCCAGTGAGGAGATAAGGACGATGGCAGTGTCAGACTGGCGCAGCCAGGTGCCGGATATCGATAAGCGGCCGGCAGTGTTTCTGATTCAGGCAGCAAAACAGTGAGGATGTGCGAGGTGCGAGGTGCGAATTGCGATTTGCGATTTGCGATTTGGTCACAGACAGTCAGAAATTGTATTGCAGAACACTATCACCGCTTAGGTTTAGATTGAATTTATTGGTTAAATTGTGTCCGTAAAAAAGTGACCGAGATGACCAGAAAAACACTCCTTTCAGCCTTACTGATAATCATTTCCGCTGCCGTGGCGGGTCAGAAAACGGACATGTCTCTTTTCAGCGGCATCAAGCCCAGAAACATAGGGCCCGGAGGCATGAGCGGCAGGGTGACAGCATTTGCCGTTGACCCGCGCAACGAGAATATCTTTTTCATCGGCACAGCCTCAGGCGGGCTGTGGAAGAGTGTCAATGCCGGTACCACATTTACCCCCATATTTGACAATGAAGCAGTTGCTTCAATAGGTGCACTTGCAATCGACCCGCTGAGGCCGGACATTATCTGGGCCGGCACCGGTGAGGGCAACCCGCGAAACAGCGTAACGGGAGGTTACGGCATCTATAAAAGCATGGACGGCGGGCAGACCTGGAAATGTATGGGGCTTGAGCTGACGAGATATATCCACCGTATCATAGTTGACCCCGTCAATCCGGACATTGTCTATGTAGGCGTCATCGGCAATCCGTGGGCTCCGCATACCGAGAGAGGCTTTTACCGCACAAGGGACGGAGGCCTCACATGGCAGAGGATGCTGTTCACCAATGAGACATCAGGCGTGGCAGACATGGTAATGGATCCCTCGAATCCGGGGAAGATATTTGTGGCTATGTGGGATCACCGGCGCTGGCCATGGTTCTTCAACTCCTCATCTGCCGGATCCGGACTGTGGGTGACCCGTGACGGCGGCAGCACCTTTGAACGGGTTCAGGGAGGACTGCCCGAGAAGGTGGGCCGTATAGGACTGGCAATCGCGAGATCAAATCCGGATTATGTATATGCATATGTCGAATCGGAACCGTCTGCCATATGGCGTTCCACTAACGGCGGAGTGACATGGGAGAAGCGCGGAGAACGGAACATAGGCAACAGACCTTTTTACTACGCAGAGATATATGTTGACCCACAGAACGAAAACAGGGTCTACACCCTCTTCTCCGGCGTCAATGTGAGCGAAGACGGTGCCCTCACCTTTAATGAACGCACCGCTGAATCGGTCCATCTCGATCACCATGCATGGTATATTGACCCTGTCAACCCTGACAGGATGCTGGACGGCAACGACGGAGGCATGGGCATCACCTACGACCGAGGCGCCAGTTGGCGTCATATTGAGAACCTTCCGGTAGGTCAGTTCTATCATATAAATGTTGACAACGAGATCCCATACTACATCTACGGCGGGTTGCAGGACAACGGATCCTGGCGGGGACCGGCCTATTCCTGGCACAACGGCCCGCTGATAAATGAGATGTTTGAGTTCCTCATGGGCGGTGACGGTTTTGATGCCATGCCGGTGCCGGGTGACAGCCGCTATTGCTATGCCCAGTCACAGGGCGGATCACTCCGCAGGTTCGACGTTCTTACCGGCTGGAACAAGAGCATCAGGCCAGTGGCAGAAGCCGGTGAGAAGCTCCGTTTCAACTGGAATGCAGCACTGGCACAGGATCCGTTTGACAACAGCACAATCTACTTCGGCAGCCAGTATGTGCATATGAGCAGTGACAGAGGTGACTCATGGACCAGGATCTCCCCTGACCTCACAACCAATGACCCTGAGAAGCAGAAACAGGACCAGAGCGGCGGGATCACAAAAGAGGCCACCGGTGCTGAGAACCACTGTACTGTCATCACAATCTCCCCCAGCCCGGTAAGGAAGGGAGTGATCTGGGCAGGCACTGATGACGGCATGATACAGGTCACCGAAGACGGTGGCGCAAGCTGGAAGAACACTTCCCGGAACATAAAGGGAATGCCACGCAACGGATGGGTTCCACAGGTGACTGCCTCACCATATGAACCCGGAGAGGCCTTTGCGGTGGTCAACGACTACCGTCAGGGCGATAATGCGGCATATCTCTTCAGAACCAGGGATTACGGCCGTAACTGGCAGCGAATCATAGACGACACTGATGTATGGGGTTATGTCCTGTGCTTTGTCCAGGATCCTGTTGAGCCGAACCTGATGTTTGCCGGCACAGAATATGGTCTTTATGTCACCTTTGACGGCGGAGACAACTGGAACAGGTGGACCAGCGGTTACCCGACGGTATCAACCTATGACATGACTGTGCAGCCACGGGAGAGTGATCTCGTCATTGCCACCTTCGGGCGTGCCCTGTGGGTTCTTGATGACATCAGGCCGTTAAGGGCCCTGGCCTCATCAGGCAGTACAATGCTTAACACGGAGATTACGGCGTTCGAGGCCCCGGAAGCATATCTTGCCTCAACCAGGAACCTGCCCGGATACTACTTTTATGGTGATGCCATGTACCGTGGACAGAACAGGGAACCAGGGGCAATGGTCACCTTCTATACCTCAGCAGATTCCGGCAAGGTATCAGTAGAGATAAAGGACGAAACAGGCAACGTGGTAAAGACTCATGAGATAAATGCCGTGAAAGGATTCAACCGGTTCTCATGGCGTCTCGACCGCAATCCGCTGCCGCAACTGACCTACCCCTCAGGACAGGAACAGCAGCAGGATCCACGTGCAAGGTTTTTCAGGGGATTCGGTGGTACGGTTTTACCCGGGACATACACTGTCAGTCTCTCCCTCGGAAATGCAAACTCAACCTCCCTAATAAAGGTTTGTCCGGACCCGAGGATGGCTGCTCCGGACATTGAGGCACTGCGCAAAAACTACGAAAGAGCAGTAACATTCAGCGCCGGGATCGAATTGCTCAACGCGAGACTCAGGGACCTCACCACAGTGCGCGAAAGTCTTGCGAAGACAGAGAAGCTTATTGCAAAACACCCGGACTTCGCAGCAGCGGTCTCAGAGGAGTATAATGCTGTCAAAGAGGAGCTTGCAAAGCTCGACGAAGCTTTCGGCAGAAGTCAGGAAGGGTTGACGGGTCGCATAGGCGGATACAGGTCGCTTCTGATGGCTTCAGGCACCCTGACTAAGCAGGAGGAGAAGGGTATTGCCGATGCCGAAGCTGCTCTTACGGAAGCTGCAAAGATGACCGGGACATTCCTTGATGGCAGCTGGGCCAGGTACAGGACGAAGCTGAAAGAGGTAACCCTGACGGGTGACGAAGTGATACTGAAATAGTAACAGCGCCGACAGACGGCGCCTTAAAATTTGCCTTGTGGTACTGATATGAAAAATGCGCCGGCGGCCGGCGCATTCTCATTTATTTTTTGGTTTTCCTGGTTAATTCCACCACCTCCATCTCAAAGAACAGGGGGGTGTATCCCGGAATCAATGTATAATAATAGCCGTACTGGTCATATGTTCCGAAACCCGTGGAGCCGTAAGCGACACTGGAAGGTAACAATACCTTTGCCTTTGTTCCCAGTTTCATTTTCACCAGCGCCAGTGACCATCCTTCTATCAAGTACGGAGTTCCCACCCTGAAACGGTAAGGTGTTGTGGCTTCCAGGTTGCTGTCAAACTGTTTTCCGCTGAGGAAGGTGCCGGTGTACCAGACACCCACCGAGTCACCCTCCTGAATTAAATCACCTGTACCCGGATAGACCTCAATGAGATAGATCCCGTTGGCATCAGGATTGGCGGTAATATTGTTCTTGGAAACATAGTCCTCAATAAGACTTTTTTCTTCTTCCTCGTATTTTTTGGCCGGATTGCAGGCAACAACAACAAATGCCAGAAGAGCAAGCGCAGCATAGCGGATTTTCATGTTCATGGTACTTAAATTTCCTCTTTCCCTAACAAATATCATTCCAAACTAGAATATATCTTTAATTCTTATCCTGTAAAGGAGTATTGCCCTTCCGGGAATCTTACCGCCGTCTCCGGTGAGCCCAAAGGCAAGGTAAGGCGGCACGATAAAGAGGTAATCGCTTCCCTCCTGCATCAGATGGAGCCCTTCGGTGACTCCGCTGCCGGCATCGGTATAACCGACCCTGATGGTCTGGGTACCGCTGTAGCACGGTTCACCGCTGAGCAGAGTACATTCGAAGTCGTAGCTGACATTGTCGCCGGTTTTGACAACAGGGCCGGTGCCATTCTCGAGTATGCTGTACCACAGTCCGGTATTGGTCTCGGTGAACTGTCGGTTGGTTTTCTTCAGGTATCCGGTGATCTGTTCGCGGTCCTGAGTCAGCATCGAGCGGTTGATCTGAATGAGCTCGTCCTCCGTTCGCGGTGCTGCAGTGCTCCTGGTATCAGGCTTGTTCTGGCAGCCTGCCGCCATGGACATTATCAGTATGAGCAGGATTGTTCTCATCTCATCATCTCCTCTGCTGCCATTTCCAGTTCCTGCCTGAAGGCGGGAAGAGTATTCTCGAAGTGTTTGACCACCTCATGTATGGAACCCTTCATCTCCCCTCCTGCTGCATTGCGGTGTCCGCCGCCGTTGAAACATTTGCGTGAAAGTTCATTGGCATTGAAGCTGCCCTTCGAGCGGAGAGACATCTTCACGAAGCCCGTCCGCTCAATAAAGAGAACGGACAGTACAATGCCCTTCATTGTAAGCAGCACGTTTGCGAATCCTTCAGTGTCACCCTTTACGTGATGAAACCTGTCGAGGTCTTCTTTCGTCAGCCATATATATGCTGTATGCAGCTCCGGATGAACAACCATGCGGCTGTGGAGTGCAAAGCCCTTAAGCCTGATCCTGTCCGGTGAGAAATTACTGAAGATATGGTCATGGATGAGCTCTTTGTCAACTCCCATATCAAGCAGGTGGCCCACGGTGCGCATTGTGTCTCCGGTATAGAAGCCGTGCTCGAAGTTGCCTGTATCCGTTATAATGCCGACATAGACGGCTGTTATGAAGTCAGGGTCGCTGAATTCCGAGCCCTCCATACCGTTTACCAGAAAATAAACAAGCTCTGATGTTGAACTACGGCTCACGTCTGAGATTACCAGGTCAGCAAAGTTCCCTGGATCAGGATGATGGTCTATCATCACCTTTTTTGCCGGGGAGATGACAACCAGTTGCTCAGCCTTCCCCATCCTGGAGGTGGAATTGAAATCAACCATTATTATCAGGTCCGCATCATCTATAAGCTTAGTCCCTTCAACGATATTATGATGGAAGTCTACCACCTGGTCAACATCCTCCATCCAGAGGAGGAACTGCTGGAGCGCGTTGGGAGAGATCATCCGGGCATTCTTGCCCTGGGAGATAATCCACCTTCTCATTGCCAGCATCGCGCCGATTGCATCGCCGTCGGGATTGATATGGCAAATGATCAGAATATGATCTGACTCATCAATCAGCTTCTTTAATTCTTTTGTATATTTACCGAACTCTGGCACTGTTTAAGGCTTTTTAAGGCGACAAAGATAAGAAAATAATAAGTTTTTGAAAAAGAGTTGAATTAACCCCATTCTCATGCAGTTATGAGTGAAGATATCACTTTTTCCATCATCAAGCCCGATGCAGTCGGCAGGGGCGATACAGGAAGTATCCTTGCGAGGATCAGCGAAGCCGGATTCCGGATAGCAGCACTGAAGATGCTGCATATGACCCGCGGACAGGCGGAAGGTTTTTATGAAGTTCACCGGGGCAGGCCTTTCTACGAAGGACTTGTTGAATTTATGTCATCCGGTCCGGTAATTGTAACTGTTCTCAGCCACCCAAACGCCGTAGAAGAGTTCCGCAGCCTTATAGGCACCACTGACCCGGCCAAGGCTGCTCCCGGAACCGTAAGGGCTGAGTTTGGCACGGATGTAAGAATGAATGCCGTTCATGGCTCTGACTCACCGGAGAATGCACGCAGGGAAGCCTCTTTCTTCTTTTCAGCCATCGAAATATTCTGAAGAGAACAAAAACCTTTATTGCTTGTTTTCCTAAAAAATTGAAATGACCAAAACGTTTTCTCCAGACTTTTCGGACAAAAAAACACTCGAAAAGTACTCCTCTGCCTATACCCTCTCCGACATGGAGATCTTTATTTTCCCGGATCTGTTCTACCCCCTCGTCCTTGCCAACATAATGTCACCGGTCATCTGGAAATGGCGTGATGATCCGTGGTTCCGGGAGATGCACCGCAAGAACTTCATCAGTAAAGCCAACAGGATCAAGCAGTTCATCATTGACAATTACATCTTCAATCTTGACCTGGAGACGTGGGGCCTGACTGACAAGGAGAAAGAGACCGCAAGATTCAGTGATTTCTTTGATACAGAATTGCTTAAACAGTCCAATGCACTTTTCGGTTACGAGGGCGACAAATATTATTTCGACATTGACATACGCCGTCATTTCGGCCTTGACAAGTACAACACCACTGCCATCCCCTACTGGAAGACTGAGACAGTGGAGGCGATGACAGCCTTCAGGCATAAGGAGCTTTACACCACCGGTGCGGGTGAGTGTGTCAGCCTGGCTGCCCTCTACGCAGCTGCCATGTTCATCGTCGGGGAGGTGCCCCTTGAAAAGATATTCATGATGGCCACCCCGCTTCACTCGCAAAACTATATTGATGAGAAGGACGGGCTACTGACCAACAACAGGAGGATCATGACGAAGAACATGTGGTTCAACGGCACCTCCCTCTCCGGCAAGGCAAGAAGAGCCCTCGAGAATGAAAAGGTTACGATAGTTTCACACATCACCGGCCACATACATACAGTCTATGATACTGCAACAATAGACAGGGAAGCATATATTGCCTTCACCGGGAAACTGAGCAGTTTCGTCAGGAGTTCCCTTACCCCCACCGTCTTCATCAACTTCCTGAGGTTTAAGCCGGAATACAAATGCCTGTTCCAGTACCATTATCTCCGTACCGGTACGAGCCACTACATCACCCTGGAGAAGCTGTTTGAGTACGAGCACTCCTCCAAATCCAGCATGAATGAAGAGACGCGTGACAAGCTTCTGGCTGAAGTTGATCCGGATGAGTTTCTGTATGAATCCGTTCCCGGCAAGATCATGCTCAATGATGTTGAGGCGTTTCTCAGAAAGCGCGGAAATGCTGACCTTGAAGCTCTTGAGGCAGAGTTCACGGAAATCTTCACCACCGAGCACCAGGACTGTTTGAAGCGTATGTTTGCCGATATCAGGAGCTTTATTATCACCGAGCCAAGGCTTCCCTCCGCAGAGAGAAAGTTTGTCCATGCCATTTACCCGCAGCTGACGGTGAATGATACCCGCGAGGAGATCATCCGCAAAATCAGGGAGATCGCTGACGTGTCGGAGATGGCTCACCTCACTCTCTATGCCTACAGGGATATGGAACGGACCGACTGGCGGCCGTTTATAAAGGCAGCAATAGAGAGAAACCCGGTATGTCATGAACCGCTGCGGGGCCTGAGCGCGAAAGAGATCCATGAGACCATCGTCCGGCTGGAGAACGAATCAATCTATGATTCAGGCAGGATGGCGCAGCCGGATGAAGTTTGGAATTTCGGGCGCGGTGACGGCGCCGAAAAGGCATTCCTGATGGCTGATGCCCTGCTCTTCAATGACCCTGCAGCAGAGGTATCCATTACCCTTCATGGTGATCAGGCCATCGTGGGCCAAGGAGGCGACCAGTTCAGGTTTGTGACCTCAATGGGACATCAAAAAAAGATTCTTATCAGGGGCAATGACTACAAAGTTCTATGAGATAGGACGTTGACGGGCAATTATTCCTGCTGCCCGGATAGCTTGCCGGTTCGCTTGCCGGCGGGTTGGCTGATTCGCCCATTCGTTTGTTGGCCGGCAAACCGGTCTGCAGTCTGATCAGTGGAGCATTATCTCCCTGATAACCTCCTCTCCCGCCCTGCTGTTTATCTGAGCCTTGAGTGATTCGCGCAGCATCATCAGTTCGTTTCTCACCACGGATGAAGTGAGGTAAATGTGCAGTACACCGTCCTTAAGGTATGTTTTCTTTGTTCGTGCGGTTATGACCTTCCCGGCGATGGATTCCCATATCCCTATCACCGTTGCTTCCTTCAGCCCGGGACCCAGGCGGTATTCCCTTATGAGGTCACTGAGCGCCTCACCTAGTGTTATGGTTTTGTTTCGCCTCATGGCTTACTTTGAACCGTTGCTTATCTCCTCCTCGATACCATGGTTCCCGATCCTGTAGAGTCTGAAGTCGACGCCGGTACTGTCAAGGATGCGGTGGATCCGGTCCTGCTGGGTGTCTGTGATGAATACCTGCCCGAATTCACCTGATCCCGCGAGGCGTATTATCTCCTGCACCCTGGTCTGGTCGAACTTGTCGAAGATATCGTCAAGCAACAGTGCCGGCGCGAAACCGTTCATCCTGCTTATCAGGCTGAACTTCGCCAGTTTCAGTGCCACTATGAATGACTTCTGCTGTCCCTGGCTGGCGGTGGTCCTGGCCGAATGATCGTCGATTTCGAAAACGAGGTCGTCACGGTGTATCCCGGCAGTTGTATATTGCAAAGCGAAATCCCTCCTCCGGGATTCGGCAAGCTGCCTCAGGTATTCTCCTGTACCGAGGTGCGAGCGGTAACGGATGGATACCTTTTCGGCTCCGCCGGAGATCTTTTCGTAATAGGAACGGAAGAGAGGCAGGAGATTCTCTGTGAGTTTGCGTCGCGACTGGTAAATTATCTCTGCCTCAGCCGCCATCTGTTCGTCATAGATCTCCAGTAAACCTGAGGCATCATTGCCGCTGCCGCGAAGAATCCTGTTACGTTGCATCAGGGCTTTGTTATAGCGCATATGAGCCTCGAGATAGGGAGCATCATACTGGCTGATGATCATATTCAGGAAACGGCGGCGCTCCTCGCTGCTGCCGGTGATTAGCGTGCTGTCGGCCGGTGACAGCATCACCACCGGGTATTTGCCTACGTGGTCTGACATTCGCTGGTACTCCTTGCCGTTGATCCTGAATATCTTCTGCTTCTGTTTCTGGAAGGCGCAGTGCAGATCATCACTGATGCCGTCGGTAACGAAGGTTCCCTTTATCATAAAGTAGTCCTCGCCGTGACGGATACTGAGCGTGTCAGAGTTGTTGAAGAAGCTTTTGGTGAGGGAGAGGTAGTGTACGGCATCGAGGATATTGGTTTTTCCAACGCCATTGTTCCCCACAAAGCAGTTGAATCCCGGAGAAAATTCGAGGGTCACTCCTTCATAGTTCTTGAAGTTGGTCAGTTCCAGCCTTGCGAGGTGCATCATCATTTAAAGCCGTTGGCGGAGGCCAAAGTTACGAAAAGAAACGGCTGTGACAAAAGTCGCAGTGGAGGTGTTGACATACCTCCGGAGAGCTTTCTTTTTTTTAAACCTTTTATTTTTTAATAAAGTCAGAAATACTACTTTTGCGGAGTTAATTTTTTGACCTGTAACTGAGAAGATTTATATGAGCAAGAAAAAGGAGACCGCAAAAGGGATCGAAAATGTTGAGCAGACACTGACAAAAACCGAACAGTTTCTGGAACATAATTATAAGCCTCTCTTATATGTACTCGTCGGAGCCGTGGTGCTCGTAGGGATATTCTGGCTTCTGAAACTGTACACGAACAAGCAGAATGACGAGGCGCGGAGTCAGATGTTCATGGCTGAGCAATACTTCGGACAGGATTCTCTCAATCTTGCCCTTAACGGCGACGGCAACAATCTTGGTTTCATCGATATAGCAAAGGAATACAGGAGCACCAAATCAGGCAAGCTTGCCAACTTCTATGCAGGTGCATGCCTTGTTCACCTCGGCCAGTATGAAGAGGCTATCAGTTACCTGAGCAAGTACAAACTTAAGGATGAGGTCCTTGCACCGCAGGCAAAGGGCCTCATAGGGGATGCTAAGGTTGAGATGGGTGATCTCGCCGCAGGCATAAAAAACTATCTTGAAGCAGCCGATATGGCTGACAATGATTTCCACAGCCCCATCTACCTCATGAAAGCCGGCATGCTCCAGGAAAGCCAGGGTAATTATGCAGAAGCCCTGAAGCTTTACGAGCAGATCAAGGAAAAGTACCCTGAAAGCAATGAGGGCAGGAGCATCGACAAGTATATTGCAATAGTCAAACTGCACATCTAGAAAGTGGCAACCCGCGATCTTTCGGACTATGATCCTTCACGTGTCCCTGATGCATCGGGACTGAGATTCGGCATTGTTGTGGCCGACTGGAACAGAGAGGTCACACATGCCCTGCTAAACGGCGCTGTCACTACCCTCCTTCGTCACGGGGTGGCTGATGAGGATATTATTGTCAGGCATGTGCCGGGAACTTTCGAGATCACCCTGGGTGCTCAATGGATGGCAGAGTATGAAGATCTGGACGGTGTCATCTGCCTGGGATGCGTGATACAGGGCGAAACTCCGCATTTCACATATATTTGCGAAGGAGTAACGCAGGGAATCACCCAGCTGAACCTCGACTACAACATACCATTCATCTTCGGTGTCCTTACCACCCTGAACCTGCAACAGGCCCTTGACCGGGCTGGCGGCAAGCACGGAAACAAAGGCGATGAAGCAGCTGTAACTGCCATTAAGATGGCGGCTCTTCAGCGGCTGATGGAAAAATAAGTCTTTTAAGCTCTGATGATTTTCCCCTGTACAGACATGCAGTTGCGGCGGGAAAATTCATTCTCTCCTACCCTGATGCGCACCCTCAGCGTAAGCATGATGGCTGCACCGCAATGACACTCTGCACCGACAGGACCATGATACATTATCTCCTGCAGAGAGTCCTGTAAGGGCATGAGGAGCATCGCTGCCTGAATGTTGTCATTGTAAAGTCCTCATTGTCAGAAAAAATCCTTTGCAGAGTCAGATCAAGCTCCTGTGTGAAAGCTCTCATAAAAGCATCCCATTCACTGCGAAGGGCGTCGGTACCTTCCAGGCCCGGGGCAGATGCATAGGGTGTGAATCCGTCTGACTTCAACTGCTGTATCCAGTATATGGCAGGCAGCACGATCCGCCCGGGATGGTTTCTCTCCACCATGGTACAGTAAAGCAGAGCCTGAAGCACCGCATCATTGCGCTTATCCTTCTCCTCGTCAAAAAGCCCTTCAGCCGTGACAGCCTCCCGCTTCGGGGAACCTGTCTTGTAATCGACCACCCTTATCACACCTCCGGTAATGTCAACCCTGTCGGCCCTGCCGCCAAGGCGAACCGTCACCTCCCCTTTCCCTGTGTTGACGGTGCGGACAGAGGTGAAGTCATCCTCGAGGTAAAGCAGGGTCAGGTCGGGATTATTACCGTCATATTCCAGCAATTCGATTGCATACCGTTCAAGAACGTCGACTATTATGACACCCTTTCCCGAAAACAGCGTCTCCCTGTCCCAATGCATCTCATCCATGGCAGCACTGATCACAGTCTCCCTGATCGTGTCGCGTTCGGTTGCCAGCCTGGCGACAGAGGCGCCGGCGTCATGCGAATTTCGCAGCGGGTCGCAGAGGCGGCGCAGTGTCTCATGCATTATATTTCCAAACCTGCGCTGGTCGATCTCCTTCTCCAGTATCTCCTCCTCGGGCATTCCGCAGACGTACCTGAAATAGAATCTCATCCTGCAGTTTATCCAGGTGTTCACCGCACTCGGCGACAGGGACTTGCCAGTCCCGCCATCTCCGGAGTAGAGGTTCAGCAGGGTTCTGTTATGCTCCGGTTGCCGTGGCAGCGATTCGGACATGATCCTGCTCCTGCCCACCCTGATATGGACTGTTCGCTGTCGCGGGGCGAAGAGAGGGCTGTAGCTCATCCTGACCAGGTAGCGGCTCATCTCCCCGCTGCTGAGACCCTGTGCCGTGGAGTTGTACATGAACCATCCCCTGGCAGGCTTGCGCAGAAGCCTGAAGAAGTAGTATGAGTAGATCGATTCGTGCTCATTTACAGTGGGCAATCCGAATGCCCTCCGGATGTTATAGGGGATATACGAATTGTCCCAGGATGCGCCCGGGAAGATGCCTTCGTTGAGGGAAAGGACAATAATATTCTTGAACTCCAGCGCCCGTGTTTCGAGGACACCCATTATCTGTATCCCCCTGAGAGGCTCTCCCGAGAATGGTACAATCATTTTTCTGAAGATCCTGTCGAGCAGTCTTATACATGTTTCAGGTTTCAGTTCAAGGTTATGGCTGCTGATCAGGTTCGCAAGGCGGACGGTGCTGTTCATGGCAATACGGAGGTATTCACGGTCGACGCTAAGCGTGATACCCTCTTTCTCCGCAGCAAAGGTAGCCTCCTCGAGAAGTTCCATTACCTCAGCCAGGTGTCCGGGTATTTCTGAACCTGTTGACGGCACCGAGAAAAGCTGTTTCAGACTGAAGCGTTCAGAGAGCATTGACGCACTGACCCTGATCATGTTGCCCCTGATGATCTCCCTCACCACGGCGTCACCCTGGTCGCCGGCAAGAAGCCTGAAGTACTGGTGCCTGAGAAGTGCCATCACATCATCACTGCGGAAACTGAAGGTTCCGTTGCTCTCCCTGGCAGAGCGAATCAGGGCCAGTAACTGCTTCAGGAAAGAGTACAGCGATGTTAGCCGGAAAGGGTGGCCCATTGTCACATTCACATCCTCAACCGAGGCAGGAAGGGAACCCAGCACCGGCATGAGAAGCTTCTCATCAGCGAGGATGACCGCTGTGGATGTAAGGTCCTCCTCGTCAGTTATATTCTCATTTTCAAGCAGTTGTGCAACCATTAGCGCCTGTGCGGTATCTGAAGGGGTGTCAATTATCTGCCAGTCACCACGGGGCGGCTCATGCTTCCCGGTGTCAGTCAGTCCGATTGCATTTCCGAACATACGTCTGTTCTCACGGATAAAATGGGAGGCCTTATGATCCGGGTCATCCATAAAGAAATGGTTGTCATCCCAGTAGAAGTCAGCCACACCCTGCTGCCTGAGAAACCTGAAAAGTGTCTTTTCACAGCTGTTCAGGGCATTCAGCCCGACAATGTGCCACCGTCTCCCTTCAGGCAGCATGAGCCGCCCGGTAGCGGCTTTCTCCGCCACCTCGCGGCACAGCATGCCGTCACCGGCCATTCCGCGCGCAAGCATTGACTCCCTGAAGGCATTGTAGAGTGGCCCCAGCTTCTGCCATACGGTGCGGAATTTCGTGCGCGCATCACTGTCTGCTGATGCAGGGTTAAACGATTTCCAGAAACCCCGGATAATTTCGACCTGTTCATCGGTAAGCCCACCGAAGGCGGCATCGATCTCCTTCAGGTCCGAGATGTTGCTGTATAGCTTACCGGCATCGGCCATATAGAGATCGATATCATTAAAGTCATTGATGATGACCTCACCCCACGACCAGAAATCGTCAAAGCTCATCTCCTCCCCGAACATTCTCCTGTAGACATTATAGAGCTCAAATATCTGCGTGTCTGCGTCAGCCGGGACAAGATCCGTGAATGACCTGAATAACTCACTGACAGTCAACATAGAGGGCGACCAGATAGGTTTGTCTCCCAGTCTTGCCAGTGAGTGGGTGAGCCACAGACCGGCTCTCCGGCTGGGCAGTACCACCGTCTGCTTTTCCATCTCGTCACCGTGCCGTTCACGGAGTCTGTGTGCCACTCTCTCCAGGAAGTCCATCTTCAGCGTTTTGTACAGAGTCTCCCCTGCCATGTGTCTCTTTCCCCCAGTCTCTGCTCAAAGAGCCTGAATATTTCATTGCTCCGCATATGCCAGTCGCGCGGGTCATCCAGCAGTCGTGGCGGCGCCTCGCCACTGATGCGGTCAATCATGATTCCCGGCGCCAGTCTCTCTGTAAATGATATCACCAGGTCAATGTACTCATCAAGCGGGAAGAGGTCAAATGCTTCCGGATTCATTTTGTATTCTTCAGCCATGACAGTACCCTTTATCAGTTGCAGCTGCCTTATCTTTATGGATGTCAGGGGCAGGGAAGAGATGGTTTCAGCGCTCTCTTCCAGCATCTTACGATTTTCACCGGGAAGGCCGAATATCAGGTGGGCACCCACATTCAGTCCCCGTGCTGCAGTCTCACGGACAGCCTTTTCTGCTGTGGCATAGTCGTGCCCCCGGTTTATCCTCTTCAGGATGCCGTCATGTACAGATTCAATACCGTATTCGATCATGATAAAGTAGTCACGTGCCATTACCGCCAGCCGGTCGAGCAGTTCACTGGTTACGCAGTCTGGCCGGGTGCCTATGACTATTCCTGTTACCGCGGGGTGGTTGAGGGCCTGGTCATAGAGGTCCATGAGTTTCTCCGTACCCGCATAGGTGTTGGTATAGGCCTGGAAATATGCAATATACGTATCAGCCCGTCGATATCTGTACCGGTGGAATGCAATACCCTGTTCAATCTGTTCAGTGACGCTTTTTTCCGGAGTGCAGTATGCCGGGATGAATGCTTCATTGTTGCAGTAGGTGCATCCCCCGGTGCCGATGGTGCCGTCGCGGTTGGGGCAGGTGAAGCCGGCGTTGATGCTCACCTTCTGTACCCTCCCGCCGAACAGTCTCGCAAACCAGTCAGCGTAGGCGTTGAATCTCCGGGTTGTTCCCCACTCATATGTTACGGGATCGGTCATGTCTCCACGATTATATTTTTTTCAACATACCAGAGCCATGATCTGACGCCGGTATAACCCATATGGGCCAGTATCTCGCGGTATGCGGCAGCCTGCTGACGGTGGCGTGGTGACGGCTCCCCGAATTTATAGTCGATCACCGTTACTTGTCCGTCGCGGATCATGACCCTGTCAGGGCGGCGGGCGGCGCCCGAGGGCAGGATGACGGAGGCCTCCGTCATGACTGTGGCGGTGCCGTCGAACCAGGGGCGGATGCTGTCAGAGGAGAGCAGTTCGTGCAGGTGGGTGACCGTGGCATTGCGTCTGTCGGCGGGGAGGAGGCCTCCGGCACAGGCACGGTCGACGGCCGGTTCAATATCGGCAGTGGTTACGATGCGGCTTAGCAGGTCATGCATCATGATGCCGTATGCCCTGCCGCCGGGTTCGCCGAGTTTCAGTTCATCCTGCGGGAGGGCGCCGCCCGTTCTGAGCCTGAGAGCAGCTCTCGGCTCGCTGACGGTATAGCGGTCCATCTCCATCTGCTGTTCACGCTCCTCACGCACCACCGGGGGGAGCTCTCCGCACTCAACCACCGTAAGGGAGTCTGCCTCCCTCCTGATGAAGCTCTCCGGCAGTTTCGCAAGTGCCTGGTTGAGGAGGGCACTCGAATTGGCTCCGCTGCCTGTGGTACCCTGCACCTCCGGAGACATGATAAAAAGGGCATCCACGGCCCTGGTAAAAGCCACATAGAGCAGGTTGACACCGTCAAGCCAGTCAGAAGCCTTCTCCATCTTTGCCTGTGCAGCAAAGAGTGATTCATCCAGATTACTGCTCATCTCCGGCAGGACGACAGGCATGGGGGCAAAAGGGGGAGGCACATCTGTAACCCAAAGCAGTTGCCTGTTGAAACCGGATTTTGTAAAATTCCACGCTGCGAAGGGGACTATCACCACCCGGCTCTGCAATCCCTTGGCCTTGTGAATGGTCATGACGCGCATCGCCTCCTGCCTGTCGGACTGATTAAGCGTGCTGGTGCATCCATCCTCGTCCCACCACCGGACAAAGGCTGAGATATCGGAGCTGTGTCTTCCGGACCATGTCAGAACAGTATCCTGGAATGAACTTATATAGGCTATGTTCTCACTGTTTTCGCCGAGGCCGAAGAATCGGATTATGTTCTCGGTAGCGCTGAAGAGTGAGCTGTTGCGGTATGATTCGAGCATCTGCTCCCAGCCTTCCGGGAGTGCCGCCGTTGCCGGCGATGAGGTGTCCGCAGGCAAAGGTTCGCCTGCACTTGCAGAGTTGGCCTCGTAATCAGGGCCGACTGTACCGCAAGAGATATCCTCAGAAATTGCATCAGCAGGCGGGGCAGTGGTGCCCGGGGAGGATGCAACAGATGCAACAGCGGGTCTGGAAGAAGGCATTGGAACAGCAAGCGGATCCGGGGTATCGCCGCTGTATAGCAGGCGCTCGTCGCCACCGGTGGCAAGAATATAGGATCGCACCATCTGGCTGCGGTTTATTCTGCTGGCAGGGTCAGTGAGGTACCTCAGGCAGGAAATTATGAGGGTGACGGCAGGATTACGTTCGAGCAGCAGTGATTCGCCTGAGGTAATCTCGTAGTTATAACGCTCCCGATGTTCAGGCGTACAGGTTGCACTGTACTCCAGTATACGGCTGATAATCTGCTTGCCCTCCTCGTTCGTACGGCACAGAAAAAGTATCTCGTCAGCCCCGTAGCCGTGATCCTGAATCTGCTCAATCACCGCGGGCAGATCATTCAGCACCCTCTCCTTCCATCCCTCATCCTCACTCTTGGGGTAAAGGGTGACGCGCACCAGTCCCCCCTTTTTACCATCGGTACCCTCCTGCCTTGAGTCCGAATAGATATCACCAAGCTTCAGCTTCTCAAAATCCAGCTTCTCATCGCAAAGCGAAGGGATGGACTCCCGGCTGAAGATGCTGTTGTTAAAGGCGATTATATTCCAGCGGCTGCGGTAGTTTGTGCTCAGATGTACCGGCCGAACCGACTCCTCGCCAAAGACCGCCGCCGCTTCGCTGTGGATTATCCGCCAGTCGCTGTTGCGCCAGCGATAGATCGACTGCTTGACATCGCCCACCACGAGATTGTCCTTACCTCGCGAAAGAGTTTCAGCAATCAGGGGCCTGAAGTTGTTCCACTGTATGCGGGAGGTGTCCTGGAATTCGTCAATTATGAAATGGTCATATGCCGCTCCGATCTTTTCGTAGATGAACGGCGTGTCATCATCTGCTATCAGCCTGCTTATCAGCTCACCCGCATCAGAGAGGAGGAAGATATTCTGCTCGTTGGCCTGTTCCCTTACCCTTTCGCTGATGGCGCCCAGGATTCCAATAACATGTATAGTTCTCATCTGCGCTTTTGCTGAGACGTAGAGGCTGTACTCCTTATCAAACCATTCCGTGATGGCAGTCACCCGGTCGCCCAGTCCCCTGTTCATCGCTTCGGAGAACGCTCTTACAATGCCCTGTCCGGCCGAGGCAGCGTGGTATTTTCCCTCCGTGGCAGCCTTCATCCATGTGGCACCCGGTTTCCGGACATCGCCCTGCGAATATTTCCTCAGTGTCTCACCAACGCCGCCCTTTGTTTTCAAGAGAAAATCTTCCGGAGTAAGTCCGCATTCCAGGTAAATATTAACCGCCTCACCGGCCATCCTTTTCAGTTCATTTTCAAATCTTTGTCTGATTGCATGAACTGTTGAGGCGTAATTGGCCATGATTGTGTAATCACTGATTTTCTTCCGGTCTTCAGTGCTGAGCTGTCTGAAATTTTCCCTGAATATCTGGTCTGCCACGTTGAGTATCTCGCGCCTGATGTCCCATCCCTTGCTTTCATCAAGGCGTGAAGCCACGTATGAAGAGATCCAGCCCCGCAGTTTGCTGTCAGTTGCCACCTGTGCCAGGAGCCTGTCCACGGCATCAGACAGTAGTGTCTGGTGCTCAATCTCTATTTCGTACCCTGCAGGAATGTCTATCTCACGGGCGAAGGCCCTGATAACCCTCTGGAAGAATGAGTCAATGGTTCCCACGGTGAACCGGGAGTAGTCCTGGAGGATATTGCCAAGCGCCACGGGAGCATTCTTTTTTAGGGTCAAAAGGGCGGACTGACTGTCAGGCCAAACTTCGGGAAAGAAACGGCAGAGGTAATCCGTGAACTCTCTTCTTTCATTATCGCCCTTTTCTCCATCCTGGCCAAGAAGGTGCAATCGTTTCAGAATGCGACTCTTCATCTCGGCTGCGGCTGCATTTGTAAAGGTGACGGCAAGTATGCGCCGGTAAGCCCCGGGGTCATGAAGAATCCTTGAAAGGTAGAAGGCAGTCAGGGCATGGGTCTTACCTGACCCCGCCGAGGCACTGTATTTCAATAACTTACCCGCCATATTCATCTTTTGAAAATTAGTAAAAAAAGTTCCATGTCAGTGAGGGGACACAAAGTAGTTTTCAACATGTTGAGTTAAAGACTTACATTTGCGGTGTGAAAAAGAAGGTTGTTGTCGGATTGTCAGGCGGGGTCGACTCCAGTGTGGCTGCATGGCTTCTTAAGGAGCAGGGCTATGAAGTGGAAGGTCTCTTCATGATCAACTGGCATGACAGCCGGGGTTTGCTGAAGGGCGACTGTCCGTATGATGAGGACATAACTTTCGCGGAGATGGTGGCCAGGAAACTTGGCATAAGGCTCCGGACGGTTGATCTGAGCGGAGAGTATCGCACCAGAGTGGTTGATTACATGTTCAGTGAATATGCTGCGGGACGCACTCCAAACCCGGATGTGCTGTGCAACCGGGAAATCAAATTCGATTCGTTCGTGCGTGAGGCACAGAAACACGGTGCTGAGTATGTGGCAACAGGACATTACTGCCGCAATGAGCAGGCTGTAACGACCGGCGGCATGGTCAACAGGCTGCTTGCCGGTGTTGACCGCAACAAGGATCAGAGTTATTTTCTCTGCCAGGTGAGCCAGGAGCAGCTAGATAATATTTTGTTTCCGGTAGGGGCGCTCACAAAGCCTGAAGTACGGAAGATAGCAACTGATCTTGGGCTTGCAACTGCAGTAAGAAAGGACTCACAGGGCATTTGCTTTGTGGGCAAGGTTGACCTTCCTGTATTTCTGCAGCAGAAGCTCGAGGCCCGCAAGGGACGGGTGATCTATGTACCTGCGGACAGGGATTTTAAAAGTTGGCCGGAAGGCATGCCGGAGGAGAGCGTGACGGATGAGGCACTGACGCTGATGGTGAAGCCTCACAGCCTGAGCCCCGGTGACGGGAAAACAGCAGGTGTTCACACCGGTGCTCACTTCTATACTGTGGGTCAGCGCAAGGGTTTAAACCTGGGTGGATATAAGGAGCCTTTGTTTGTAATAGGAACCGATACCGTTTCAAACCTCGTATATGTTGGTGAAGGACAGATGCATCCCGGCCTCTATAGGAAGGGGTTGTTCATCAGGTCAGGGGATGTGCACTGGATCAGGAATGACCTGGCCCTGAAAGCCGGAGAAAGCCGTGATCTGATGGTACGGATACGATACCGGCAGCCGCTGCAGCATGCACGTATCTTTGCACGCAATAGCGGTTATTACATTATCTTTGAGAAGAATCAGAGGGGCATCACCCCGGGGCAGTTTGCAGCATGGTATGACGGTGATGAATTGCTGGGCTCGGGAGCAATAGCTGATTGAACCTGTCAACATAAAACATACTGGAACAATAATTGTAATAATACCGCAGTTATTCTTAGTTGTTAAACAAAAGTCAAGTACCATGAAAAAACTGATCCTTTCCTTAGCCTTTGTTGCTTTCGCGTTTACAATGAGCGCACAGAGCAATGTAATCAAAACAAATCCATTAGGCATGGCTTTCGGCAACTTCAATGCCACTTATGAAAGAGTATTAGGCACCAGCTCTTCCCTTCTTGTCAGGGGACAGTACATGTCAAGCTCCTTGGAGTAGATGTCAGTCTTGCCGGTGCAGGCCTGGGCTACAGATACTATTTCACACATGCAAAGAAACCTGTTCCCGGCGGTTTTTACATTAATCCGCAGGTAGCGTTATCATTTGGAAAAGTAAATGATGACACTGAAGGCAACTACAGTGCAAGCACAGTTGGTTTCGGCGCCGAGCTGGGTTACCAGTGGGTCTGGGAAAGTGGTTTTGTCCTTGACCTGGGTATCGGGCCAATGTATACAATTGCCAACGGAGGGGACAGTGAGAGCGATATTGACGGGATTATGCCAAGCGCCACACTGGCAATCGGCTATGCTTTCTAGGGCTTAACAAAATAGAGAATACAGGGCAGGCGGAGAGATCCGCCTGTTTTTTTGTCCTGCTCAGGAGAGTCTGTCGCGGTAGTCAGAATAACCGAACTCCCTGACCAGCCGGAACTTCTGATCAGCAGTCCAGATTCCGATATGCGGGTGAGGAACTCCGTTGAAGGTTGTGGTCTTGACCATGGTATAGTGGATCATGTCCCAGAAGACAACCGTGTCACCAACCTCAAGCTCGCGGTGGAACGACCAGTCGCCCATGAAGTCGCCCGAGAGGCATGAGTTGCCTCCCATCCGGTAGGTGGGTTTACCGGCCACCGGTTCAAAAGCACCCATGATTACAGGTTTATAGGGCATCTCGAGACAGTCAGGCATGTGTGCCGTGAAAGAGACATCAAGGATTGCGGTTTTTATGCCGTCACGGACAATTATATCCTCCACTGTGGCAACCAGTTCACCGGTCTCCCATGCGAAGGCGCTGCCGGGCTCTAAAATGAGGTGAATATTGTATTTCTCCCTGAATCTCTGCAGGAGTCTGATAAGATGTGCTGTATCGTAACCGCGTCGGGTCATAAGGTGGCCGCCTCCCATGTTGAGCCATTTGAGTCCGGGCAGCAGGTGTCCGAACTTCTCTTCCACCACTGCAAGCACTTTTTCCAGGGTATACGAATCAGATTCAAAGAGAACGTGAAAATGGAGTCCCTCCACCCCTTCCGGCAATCCGTCGGCCAGCTCGGCAGCGGTGACGCCCAGGCGTGAACCCGGGGAACAGGGGTTATAAATGCCGTGTGCCACCTCGGAGTACTCGGGGTTAATGCGCAGACCCGGCGAAATGTGTTTTCCCTCACGCTGAAGCACAGGGGCAAATTTCCTGTACTGTGCCAGTGAGTTGAATGTTACGTGGGAGCTGTAGCGCATAATAGTGCCGAACTCCTCCCTGCGGAAGGCTGGTGCATATGTATGTGCCGGCACACCCATCTCCTCATAGCAGAGCCTGGCCTCGTGAATGGAGCTGGCAGCCGCGCCTGAGATATATTCGCGTACCACAGGGAAGACCGACCACATTGCGAAACCCTTGAATGCAAGTATAATCTCGGCGCCCGAGGCCTGTGCCACATCCCTTATCAGGCTGAGATTACGCCTCAGCCTCTCCTCGTCAATTACATAGCACGGAGAGGGAATCTTGTGGTAATCAATCATATCAGAGTTCGATATCTACGTCAAACTTCTCATGCCACGGCAGGCCGAGACGGGCCAGTTCAGTGAGGAACGGATCGGGATCAAACTGTTCAACGTTCCATACACCGGGTTTCTTCCAGAGGCCCTTCATATACATCATTGCACCTGTGGCGGCAGGCACTCCGGTTGTATAACTCACCGCCTGCGTTCCGGTCTCGCGGTAGGCCTCCTCATGGCTGCAGTTATTCCAGATATAGTATGTACGCTCCTTGCCCTCTTTGTCCAGGCCCTTTATGCGACATCCTATCGAGGTCCATCCCTTGTAGTTTTCGCCCAGATCACCCGGGTTGGGAAGCACCTCTTTCAGAAACTTGATTGGTATTATCTCAACCCCGTTGTACATCACCGGGTCAATACGGGCCATCCCGATATTCTGTATGACACGCAGGTGAGTAAGATATTCCTGACCGAAAGTCATCCAGAAGCGTGCCCGCCTGATTGAGGGGAAGTTCTTCACAAGTGACTCGAGTTCCTCATGATAGATGAGGTATGACTCCTTCGGTCCTATGCCCGGGTATGTCAGTGGCTTATGAATCTCATGTGGTTCGGTGTAAATCCATTTACCATTCTCCCAGTACTTGCCCTTCTGCGTTACCTCACGGATATTGATCTCGGGGTTGAAGTTGGTGGCAAAAGGCTTGCCATGATCGCCTGCATTGCAGTCAACGATATCGAGGTACTGTATCTCACTGAAATGATGCTTCGCGGCATGCGCCGTGAAGACACCCGTTACCCCGGGATCGAAGCCGCAGCCGAGGATAGCTGTCAGTCCTGCTTCGCGGTAGCGGTCGTGAAAGGCCCACTGCCAGGAATATTCATATTTTGCCTCTTCGGGCGGTTCATAATTGGCCGTGTCAAGATAGGCAACACCGGTTGCAAGGCATGCTTCCATGATGTTCAGGTCCTGGTAGGGTAATGCCAGGTTGACCACCAGGTCAGGCTTGAAGGAACGGATCAGTTCAGTCATCTCCTTCACATTGTCTGCATCCACCCTGGCTGTCTGAATCCTGTTGCCGCCAATCCTTTCAGCGATTGCATCACATTTGGATTTAGTCCGGCTGGCAAGCATTATCCGGTCAAACACATCCGGCATCCCGGCCATTTTGGTCACAGCAACGGTGCCGACGCCACCGGCCCCTACAACAAGTACCTTTCCCATCACGTTATATTTAGGTTCATTGCAAAGGTAATTTTTTTGGACATTTTTTCCGGCCCGCAGACGCCGTTGGTATAAAAGTTATATTTTTGCACTCGTAACAATAGAGTTGTCTTTTATGGACGATTATCACGCGAGCCGTTTTATTAATTTAGTTCTGCCGGGGTAGACTGAAAAGGTACCTCTGTGGAACACAAAATAGGAGGTACTAGAATGATTACTTACTGGCAGATGATTCCTAACGGTCTCCTTCCGTTGAACTCATTTGAAAAAGGTTGCATAGTTAACGTCACTGATCCCACTCCTTCAGAGCTTGGCATTCTTAAGAGCACGCTGAAGGTTCCCGAGGACTTTCTTGCTGATATTCTTGACGTTGACGAGCGATCTCGCATGGAGGTTGAGGATGACACGCTGCTGATGATCTACCGTATTCCCTACCAGAATCAGTCGAATGGGTTTCCCTTTACAACAATTCCCCTCGGACTCGTGCTTGACAAGAACAGCCTTGTAATAATATGCCACAGGAACAACGAGGTGCTGGACGATTTTTTCAGTCGCAGCGGCAAGGGTATTACCATTGAGACGAAGATCGATCTGATTCTCCATCTCTTTCTCAGGACGACCATGTTCTATCACCGTTACCTGAAGCAGATCAACAACCAGACAGCGATGATTGAGCAGGACCTGGAGAAGTCGACCCGCAACCAGGAGTTACACAGGCTTCTGAAGATGGAGAAATGCCTTGTGTACTTCACAACATCGTTGCGCTCGAATGAGATGATGATGCTGAAGCTGAAGAATTCGAAGTGGATACGTGATTACGAATTCTCATCCGATCTGCTGGAGGAAGCCACCATCGAGAACCGCCAGGCAATTGAGATGGCAAAGATTTACAGTGACATCCAGAGCGGGATGATGGATGCGTTTGCTTCGGTTATTTCAAACAACCTGAACATAGTGATGAAGTCGCTGACGATAATCACTATAATTTTAATGATACCTACTCTGATTGCCAGTTTCTATGGTATGAACGTACCCAACAGGCTTGAGAACAACATGAACGCATTCTGGTTTATATTGGGCGGTTCCGTTGTGCTGGCCACTGCGGGTGTGCTGCTTCTCAGGAGAAAGAAATGGATGTAGAACAGGCTCACACAATGACTGCGAGGTCCATAGAGTCTCGAGTCAGATAAACTTGATTACCAGATCAGCCGATTTATTTATCCTCACGCAGGTGTGCCCTGATCTTTTCAAGGTTCCCGGGGGTGCCGCAGTCAAACCAGTAGCCGTAATCATGCAGGCAGGTCATGATTGTGTGATTTTTGGCCAGCATCAGGTAGAGTGATGTAAGGGAGTAGATCCCTTCTGTCATCAGGTCAAAGATGGCGGGTGAAAGTACCTGAATGCCGGAGAAGCCCACCTCTTCAAGTTTCCTGCTGTTTTCCACCGTAATGATCTCCTCTTTTGTGGCGTTGTTGCGCCAGCCGCGAAGACGGCCTGCAGCATCCACCAGCAGCATCCTGTTGCCGGGTCTGTGCCTTACGGCGAGGGTAGCAAGGGCCCCTGAACCGATGTGCTGACTGTACATTCCGGGCAGATCCATATCTGTGAATTCATCCACATTATGAGCAAGGAAAGGCTCACTGCCGAAGAATGCCCTGGCTCTGTACAATCCGCCGGCCGTATCAAGCAGCTCGTCGCGTTCATCAGATACCGTAATTTTGTGTCCCCGGCTCCTGAGCCTGTCAATCTCCTCAAGCATCTGCTCCGGGTGATGGTGGATATTTACCAGCAGGTCGTCAAAACCGGCCGCAACTAGCTTCTCCGCAGTCAGTCCGAGCATTGTTCTGCCATTGATGTCAGCCAGTGCCTTGGGTTTGGTAAGGGTCATATCGCCAAGCCTGGTGCCCAGGCCGGCGGCAAAGATCATCGCCTTCATGCTGTCAGTGATGTATGTTTAACTGTGACCTCTACGCCAGGCATTGATGAGAGCATGGAGGCAACCCTTTCTCCGCACCAGACAGAGCGGTGATGCCCGCCCACGCAGCCAAAGGCAGCATGAATGGTGAGAATTCCCTTTCGTCTCATCATGGGGAGTGAGTTACGGATAATATTGATGCAGTCGCCCGCAAAGGCCACTGCTTCATCATCATTGTTGAAGAACTCGATTACTTCGGGATCGAGCCCGGTGAGTTCGCTGAGTTCAGCTACAGTAACCGGATTACGAAGTCCACGGCAGTCGAATACAAACCCACTGCCGTTGTCATAGCTGATTGTCCTTCCCCTGACATAGGAGAAGCTCTCGATATGCACTGTCACAAGGTCCTGGTAATGTTCCAGGATCCGGTATTTGCGCTGCAGAGGAACGGCCATCGAGGCTTTCTTCAACTCCGGCAGGTCAATCCGGAGGGCTTCACTCTCAAGCAGCTCGTTCATCAGTTCCACTGCCGGAACGATGCTCTCGTTAAAGGTGGGCTTGTTCTCATGGAGCCCTCTGAATCCGAATGCGCCAAGGGCCTGCATAAGCCTGATGAGGGTGAAGGCCCCCTGGTACATCTCAATTGACTCCCTGCTCCTGCCGGTGGCAGCTGCAAAGTGCTCAAGGTGGCGGTCAATTGTCACCTCCCTGATCTTTTGAGGGATAAATGCCTTGGCGTCATAGACCAGTGAGGCAATGTCATACTGCGGTGCGCCAAGCCTGCCCCCCTGGTAATCTATATACCACGGTTTTCCGTCCCTGATCATTATGTTTGCCGTCTGGAAATCGCGGAAGAGGAAAAATTCCTGCCCGGCATCAAGCAGGTACCTGGTCAGTATTTCAAAATCGCGTTCCAGTCTGGTCTCATTGAACGGGGCACCTATCAACTTCAGGAACATGTACTTATAGTAGTTCATGTCCCATACGATGCTCTGACGGTCAAAGCTGCGGTGCGGGTAGCAGAGAGAGAGGTCAAGTCCCCTTATACCTTCGGTCTGAATCCTTACCAGGTCACCGGCAATAGTCAGAAAGAGCTTTTCCGTCTCTTCATTGAAACGCTCCTCATCAGAACGGCGGGCCAGCCAGGTAAAGAGGTTGGTGTCACCCAGATCCTCGAGAAAGTAGATTCTCTCTTCGGGATAGTAGACATAAATTTCCGGCACAGGTAAGCTCCTCGATCTGAAATGGTTTGAGAAGCCCACGAAGGCTTCGTTCTCCTCACGGCTGGGATTGTATGCACCAATGACCTGATCCTCACGGCATATGAGTCTGAAATAGACCCTGTCCGAGCCAGACTGAGGGAGCCGGGTAATGATATCCGGCGGTGAGCCTTTCCAGCGCTCGAAAGCTTTCTCTACCTGTGTTCTTATATCCATCTCAAAGTCTGATTATTATCTTTTTACGGTAAAGTATATATCCAAGGGACCATATGACAATGACGAGCATTATCGGGAAGAGCAGGCTGGCCAGCTTCTGCTCCTGGAAAAGCGGGCTGCAGACATGGGTGAATATCCAGTTATACAGAGAGACCTCCCCTACCTTGATAACCAGCAGGGTCTTGGTTAGCATTCCCGCGAGCACGTATGTAAACAGTGCATTGGTTCCGAAGGTATTGAAGAAGCCTGTCCATCCCCTCAGATTCCAGATATCCACTATTATGAACAGCAGCGCAAGTATCACCATTCCGATACCACCTGCATAGAGAACATATGAGCTGGTCCATATAGGTTTGTTGATCGGAAAATATTCTCCCCAGAGCAGTCCTGCGCCAATCAGCAACACTCCGACAAATGAGAGCCAACCCACAGTCTTCCATGAGTTGCCCTTGGCCGTAATCAGTCCTCCCGTCATGAAACCAAGCAGCACCGTTGCCGTTGCCGGCAGGGTACTCAGGAGGCCTTCGGGGTCAAACGGAATACCGAATCCCCTGTAGAGGTGGTTCTCGCCGATAACTGCCAGGTCAACGGTCCGTGCATAGTTGCCCTCCAGCGAATATGGGTCGCTGCCACCCATAAAGTACATAAGGGCCCAGTAACCAAAAAGTAACACGGCAGTGGCAACCCAGATGTAATTCTTTTTGATGATCAGAACCAGTATTGCGCCCAGGCCCCATGCCAGTGCAATCCTCTGCAGCACTCCCATTATACGGAGCGTATCGTAGTCACGCACAAAGCGGGGAAAAATGTTCAGAAAGAGACCGACAGCAAATATAAGGACCACCCGTCTGATCACCCGGAACAGTGCAGGACCTGAAAACTCGAAGTTAAACTTTCTGAGGGAGTACCACATTGCCACCCCCGAGATAAAGAGAAAAGAGGGAAAGACAAGGTCAGTAGGGGTGCATCCATGCCACGATGCATGCCTCAACGGAGCATATACATGGCTCCATGTGCCAGGGGTGTTTACGATGATCATAAAAACCACCGTCATACCCCTGAATACATCGAGAGACATAAGCCGAGGCGACTTGCCGGCGCTCTTTCCGGAACTCTTTGATGGTGTCATACAGGTTGTTTTGGTCCGGTAAAAATAGCAAAATGGTGCCAATCAACAGGGAAAAGAATGACAAAGAAAAGTGCTATTTTTGATTCAATTCAAAATCAGTTTATCCAATGAGAAAGAGCTTTCTGACCCTGCTTGCTGCTATTGCAACATTACTGCTGACTTTTTCCGGAGTACGACCCGCTGAAAACAATCTTCCCTGGAAGAATTTTGCCGGGGATCCGAAGATTGACAGCATTCTCAGTACATTGACTATCAAGGAGATGATTGCACAGCTGATATGGATTCCCGCATGGGCTGATGAAAAGGGCGGCAACTACCGGCAGGTGGAGGATATGGTGACGAAGCACGGTGTGGGAGGCATCATTTTCTTTGAAGGATCGCGTGACCTGCAGGCTGACTTCACAAAACGGATAAACCAGGCTTCACGGATTCCGCTGATAATTGCGCAGGATGCCGAATGGGGCACCGGCATGAGGCTTCGCGAAGTGGAGGACTTCCCGTACCAGATGACCATGGGAGCAGTGCAGAATGACTCACTGATATACAGGATGGGCGCTGCCGTTGCCTGGCAGTGCCGTGATATAGGAGTAAACCTGAACCTGGCACCGGTTGCCGACGTGAATAACAATCCTCTGAATCCGGTCATCAACTATCGCTCATTCGGCGAGGATCCGGAACAGGTTGCCGGAAAGGCAGTGATGTATATGAAAGGCTTGCAGGATAACGGTATCATCGCCTGCGCGAAGCATTTTCCGGGACATGGCGACACCGACACCGATTCACACACCGGCCTTCCCGTCATCAGGGGTGACCGCAACCGCTTCGATCAGGTGGAACTTATTCCGTTCAGGAGACTTATCGATGAGGGCATCGGGGCAGTGATGACGGCACACATAAGTGTTCCCGGACTCGATGAGTCAGCAATCCCGGCAACATTTTCCGGCAAAGTTATCAGGGGACTCCTTCGCGAAGAGTCCCATTTCAGGGGACTGGTCCTCACCGATGCGATGAACATGGCCGGCGCCACCATGACTTTTCCTTCCGGTATTGCCGATGCAGAGGCCCTGAAAGCGGGCAATGACATCATAGAATATTCCACCGACCCGGTCCGTGCCATCGATGAGATAGCCGGAAGGGTTGAAAAGGGAGAGATTGCTGTCAGCGAGATTAAGGAAAGATGCCGTAAACTGCTGGAGGCCAAGATGTGGCTTGAGAGTCAGAAGCCTATAACGGGCGACTCTCCCGCTGGCTATAATGACTCTGCGGCACCTGTTTTTACCGAAAAACCAGCATCTTCTGTTTCGGAAAATCCGGCACTTTCTGTTTCGGGGAAAACGGCACAGATACCTGCCGGCATCCCGGGACCGGAGCATCCGGCACTGATCCGCGATCTTTATGCCGGCGCCATGACCTTGCTGGAAAACAACAATAACCTGTTGCCGCTTGGAAGGCTGGATCAGACAAGAATTGCCACAGTATCAGTCAACAGACTGGCAATGACCGAGTTTCAGAAGATGACCGACAGGTACACTAATGCAGATCATTTTTTCATAGACCCCTCAAACGAGCAGGGGGCGAAGTTCGTACTGTCAAAACTCAGAAACTATGATGTTGTGATTGCCGGATTCTGCGCCCTGGAACAAAAACCTGCAGGGCTGTATGGTGTTACTCCTGCTCTGAACCGGGTATTTGCCGCTATAGCTGCTCTTGACCGGTCCGCAGTTATATGGTTCGGCAATCCTTATGGGATCGCGCGGCTTGACATGACCGTGAAGCCCTCTGCACTTCTTGTTGCTTACCAGGATAACAGTTACACGCACCAGGTAGCGGTGCAGGTTCTCTTTGGCGCTATCGGCGCCTCCGGAAGACTGCCTGTGACAGTCAATGAAATATACCCTCTCGGCTCAGGAATCAAGACAGCCGGCAACCTCAGGCTGCAGTTCGGGTTTCCTGAAAACGCAGGCCTCTCGACGGTGAGGCTGATCAGCAGGATCGACTCGATAGTAAAGGAAGGGCTTGACTCTCTCGCCTTCCCAGGCTGCCATGTACTAATAGCCCGGAGAGGCATTGTGGTATTAAACAAGTGCTACGGATTTCATCTCTATGACAGCACCGAGGCAGTAAGTGAACATGATTTGTGGGACCTGGCCTCTGTTACCAAGGTCTCCGCAGCCACCCCCTCACTCATGCTGCTCAGTGACCGCGGGGTGTTTGATCCGGACAAGACCCTCGGGTACTACCTTCCCTGGTATCGTTTCTCGGACAAGGGTGACATGGTGCTGCGTGAAATGCTTGCACACCAGGCGGGACTGAGATCATGGATACCGTTCTGGAGGAACACTCTGGAGAATGACAGCACATTCAAAAAAGGGGTCTTCAGCGATTATACCAACCGCAGGTTTGCCCTTCCGGTTACCGACTCGCTATACATGAACCGTCATTACCTTAAGGATATGTTCAGGGAGATACGAGACAGTCCTGTAGGAAGCAAGAAATATGTCTATTCAGATCTCACTTTCATACTTGCAGCAGAGATCATTGAGAGTCTCACTGACAGCACCATTGACAAATTCGCGCCGGCCAATATTTACCGGCCCATCGGTGCCTTCAACATCACCTATAATCCGCTTGAGAAATATCCGCCTGAGCGCATTGTCCCCACCGAGTTTGATTCCCTTTTCAGGAAACAATTGCTCAGGGGCACGGTACATGACGAGGGGACGGCCATGCTGGGTGGAGTATCAGGTCATGCAGGCCTTTTCTCAACAGGCAATGATCTCCTCAAACTGGTTGAGATGTACCGCAGGGGAGGCGAATACGGAGGTGTCAGGGTTCTGAGCAGCGATGTGCTGAAGGAGTTCACAAGGGTGCAGTATCCCGGGAATGAGAACCGCAGGGCGCTGGGGTTTGACAAACCCCTGCTGGGTAATGACACCATTCCGCCCGATGAGGCCTATCCGTGTCACTCCGCATCCCCGTCAAGTTTCGGGCACTCAGGGTTCACCGGCACCTTTATCTGGTGTGACCCTGAGGAGGAGATATCATATGTTTTCCTCAGCAACCGGGTATACCCTACCAGGAATAATAACCAGCTGTCAAACCTCTCCATCAGGGGAAGGATATTACAGGCGGTGTATGATGCAAGGACAGATTGATTTGCGATTTGCGATGTGCGATTTCGGAATTGCGAATTTTAAAAATCGGAAATCGCTACCCGGAAATCGCAAATAAAAAAAGCTGCTCTTCGCAGCTTTTTTTGTCATGTGCCCAGGACAAG
>AMWB02152401.1_pt1 | contig 34593 bp, 34 predicted proteins | sample 200311 | NCBI WGS metagenome assembly AMWB02 (sample SAMN02737377, study PRJNA173069) | bioreactor metagenome | biome: anode biofilm in microbial fuel cells | place: USA: California | collected 2010-12-16
TAGATTTAAGTTTAGTAAAACTAACATAGTCTTGCCTTAGGGCGTTTGGGGTTCAAATTTACTTTGCAGGTTTCGTTTGAACCCCATTCCACATAATCGGTTGTGGCGTAACTCAATTAAACTTGTTTATATAAATTTTTTATGGTTATGTCATCAAACTGAGAACTTGTTTGCTACCTTAATACATAAAGAAGATAAATTGCATTAGTATTGAATACTTTTGCAAGACGTGTAGCAATATGTAATAGAATGATTGCTTTTATGGCTATGAAGTAGGATGTTGAACAGAGAAATACTCTTGAATTTGAATCGCAGAGGTACCGCATTAAAAGAGAAAAGAGTTTTTAAGTAAAAGCTCTCTAAACTATTTCATTGCCATTTCCAGCAGGTCCAGAATATCGATCACTTCGACTTTTGGCCCCCCACGCTGCAGGTTTGTCCTGCATAGGGGACAGGACGTGACTAGATAATCCACACCTTCGGGTATCTCTTCCAGGCGTTTCTTTGAAAGGGCCATAGACAGCTCAGGATAACCTTTCAGTACTCCACCACCCGCACCGCAGCAACGGGATTGCTCGTGATGGGACCTCATTTCCTTGAGTTCACAGATAGATGTGATGATCTGCCGGGGTGCATCAAAGATGCCATTGCATCTGCCCAGATGACAGGGATCATGGTAGCTCACTTTAATGTCAAGAGGTTTGAGATCCAGCTCTTGAAGGCGTTCCGCCAGGAACTCTGAAACATGTATCACTTTCAGATCACTGTGATAATCGTTCTTAAGAGTGGTATAACATCCTGCGCAGCCTGTGATGATGGTATGCGCACCGATCCTTCTGATCTGTTCCAGATTCTTAGAGACAAGAGCATCGGGGTCCAAACCAGTACGGAACAGGGGTGAACCACAGCAAACCTCCTCAGGGATGAGGGTAACATCGAACTTCTTAAGCAGATCAAATGTTCTGCGTGTAAGCTCAGGATACCTGTAAGCACCGAGACAACCCACAAAAAACACATAAGGAGCATGCTCTTTGATGTCTGCGGCATCTTCAAGCCAGGCATGACGATACTGTGTTTCTCCAAGAGGATTGCCCGCTAATGCAGCAGCATCACGCAGTGCTACCTGAGCATCCGTCATCCTGCCCTTAAGCACAAGCTGATGGCGGGTATCCTGGACCACCTGAACGGGAGAGGCACCTGAAGGGCACATCTGTTCACACAGGCCACATGTCGTGCACGTATTGAGGCTGTTTAGCACATCCTGATCTGCCTCAAGACCTTGAGAAACACCATGGGCAACAAGCATACGACCTCTGGAGCTTGCTGATTCCCAGCCTATCTGCTCAAAAACAGGACATACTGACCTGCAAGTGCCGCAACGCACACATTTGAGGATGGATCTCAGATCAAGATTGGACATGTCACACACCCATTTTTCCGGGATTCAGTATCCCTTTAGGATCAAGAGCCTTCTTTATCATAATCATGACATCCAATGCATTCCCCAGTTCCAGACGCATGTATTCAGATCTCGCACTGCCTACGCCATGCTCTGCAGTGACCGTGCCACCTATCTCAATTGCTGTACGGTGGATCTTATCAGCTGCAGCGTTCAGCTTTTTCCAGGCATCATCGCTGAGCATGTCTATACACATGCCTGTATGCAGGTTGCCGTCTCCAATGTGACCATACGTCATAATAGGCAGATTGAACTCCCTGGAGATCTCATCCACCTTGCGTAGCATTCTTGGGATCTCTTTTATGGGAACGCCAACATCTTCACCCACGTAGACCCTGGTACGCATAGGATCAAGACGCGAGATCGCTGCACCCACCAGCCTTCGGGCAGCCCATATCTCATCCCTTTCCTTTTTATCTGAAGCGGTCCTGATACCTGAAGCCAAGCCTTCACATGTCTTTACTATGAGATCAACACCTTCCTTTACTTCAGCTTCAGTACCATCCACTTCAAAAAGCAGAATGGCACCGGCAAGCGGAAGGCCTAGTTTAGGATCATAGGTGTTGATAGCCCGGATAATATTCGCATCCAGTATCTCACATGCAGAGGGAACGATACCCGATGACAGCACTCTCACAACGGCTTTACCTGCAAGTTCGGAGCTATCGAATGAAGCAAATATGACAGAGCGTTCTTTGGGAATTGCACGTACCTTGATTATTGCCTGGGTGATGATCCCAAGAGTCCCCTCCGAACCGACCATGAGGTCAGTGAGAGAATAACCTGCAACAGTTTTCATTGTCTTTGAACCTGTTCTTATTATTTTTCCATCTGCCATAACTACCTCAAGGCCGAGCACATAACTGCGGGTTGTACCATATTTCACGGAGCGCATACCGCTTCCGTTATTAGCGATCAGCCCTCCCAGAGTGCACATTGCAGAACTTCCGGGGTCCGGGGGGAAGAAAAAACCGTATGGTTCCAGGGCCTTATTGAGCTTTTCCTGAACTATACCCGGTTCCACTACCACCTGAAGATTATCAAAATCCATTTCCACTATACGGTCCATACCGGACATATCAAGGACAATGCCCCCTTCCAGAGGAACGCAGCCACCCGCCAGACCTGTGCCTGCTCCCCTGGCGGTCACTGGAATATCATGCTCGTAAGCGATCCTCACAATATCCGAAATCTGAACAGTGGTCTGCGGTTTAATGACAACTTCCGGAATACCTCTTATCTGAGAAGCATCAGAGGAATAACAATATAGTTCGCAGGTAGCAACGGATAGATTGTCCTTACCCACGATCATTCTCATTTTTTCTATTAGGTCAACATTGAGCATAGCTTTGATTTTAGAGAAGTGGTCATTATTTAAAGATGTCGGTGAAATAGCAGAAATTTATACCAAACATTTACATCTAACTATGCAGTATCCTACAAACAATGACACGATATTTCGAGGTATACCAGAGGGACGGTGCAGCAAGAAAGGGCAGGCTGCTCCTTTCCAGAACTATTGAGACCCCATGCGTCCTGAAAACCGAAACTCTGAAAGATAACACAGGACAGATCGTGGATGCTGGCTCCCTGTGGGAAGTAGGCAATGTGGAAAAAGCTGAACATAGGTTACAACAGCTTAGAAGTGAGATCGGAGACGATAGGCTGATCATACTACCTCATATGTGTCTTGCGCCTGACGCTCCTGACTGCATACCGGAACCCTTGGAAATGCTTTCATCGAATAGTGGGGCCACCGGAAGAGTATACCGTAAAGGCAGAGCTCTAAAGGCTGCTGACCTGTATATACTTGAAGGCGCAGGTGTCTTTGAGAACAATGCCAGAGCATTGCTGGAAAGAGTTCTTGACCTCAAAGATAGTACACCTGATGATACAGCAGTATACCTTCCCGATATCTGTCTTCCTGAGAACCTGGCAATGCTCGTTTACATGGGGGCTGATGTGCTGGATACCACTAAAGCCACAGTTGCAGCATATAAGGACATTTATCTCACTCACGCAGGAAGTTTCGATCTGAGATCACTTTCCGAGTTACCTTGCAGATGCTCTGCATGTGTATCTACCACCACATTGGAACTTAAAAAAATGGATAAAAATTCCAGGGCACAGCTGCTCGAACAGCATAATATCAATGCAATGGAAGCTGAACTTGCCCTGGTAAGAGAAAAGATATCTGCAGGCAATCTGCGGGAATATGTTGATGGCCAATGCCGTACAAGACCCTGGCTCACTGCACTGTTGAGACTGCTTGACAGAGAATATCGATATCTTGAGAGGGGAACTCCGATCACACGGAATGTGGAGATGCTTGCTAATACGGGAGATTCTCTCACAAGACCGGAAGTTGTGAGGTTTGCACGCAGGATACAGGAAAGGTATACACCTCCTGAGCTGGATGTACTTCTGCTCTTACCATGCTCCGCAAAGAAACCCTATTCCATTTCACAATCCCACCAGAAGTTCGGTCTGGCTCTGGGCAAGTACCGCAAATTTGTACATGAGGTAATAATTACATCGCCTCTTGGGATAGTTCCCAGGGAACTTGAGCTGACCTATCCGGCAGCTCATTATGATGTTGCTGTAACAGGTCACTGGGATGCTGAAGAAATGAAGTGGGTTTCAGGATGTCTTGAAGATTATCTTTCAAAGCACAGGTACACTGCAATAGTGGCACATGTAGATGGGGCTTACAGGCAGATCTGTGAGATGGCAGCCGATAAGCTTGGACTGGAGATACACTTCACGAACACCGGCAGTGTCACTTCTCATGAATCCCTCAGGAACCTTAGCAAGATCATGGAGGGACTGTGTACAGGCAGGAAAATAAGCGAAACAAAAAGGAAAGCAGCAATGCTGAAGGCTATTGCTGATTATCAGTTTGGGAAGGGAGCAGGGGAAATATTAGTTCCCGATAATTCCGAAATTAAGGGGCCTTTCCCCAGGTATCAATCTTTTTATGAAAAAACTCAGCTTGCAACCCTCATACCCCAGTATGGAACACTGGCAGTTACTATCGAAGGAGCGGAAATGATGATCCCACGCAATTCCTACATCGTACGGATAGACGACTTCATACCGAGAGGTTCTATCCTCGCCCCGGGGGTCCTGGAAGCTGACCCTGCTATCCGTGAGGGAGATGAAGTGTTTGTGGTAGGGGAAAAAGCAATTGGTGTTGGACGGGCGCGTATGAACGGCAAGGAGATGAGCATGTCTACAAAAGGTCAGGCTGTTGACCTGCGCCATGTGAAAACTAAATGACATGATCTTGGTATTATGAGCATAAGGATCAGGAAATTCAAAACTGATGACTTTGAAGATGTGCTTTGCATAGAATCAGAGTCTTTTGCGGAACATAACCCCTTTGCATACATGCACTTCTACGAAATGCATGGGGATATGTTCCTGGTGGCTGAATACCTGGACTTTATAGTTGGCTTCATAGTGGGATACAGGCTGAACGAAAATGAGGGAAGGGTGTTTTCCCTTGCCGTGAGAGAAGAGTTCCAGGGAAGAGGTATAGGAGCGATGCTTCTGGACTCGTTGTTCAAAGAATTCTATTCGAACCTTTTGAAATATGCTACTTTGGAAGTAAGGGCCAATAACATAAAGGCCAGGAACCTTTATCTTAAGATGGGGTTCATTCCCTGCTGGATCGAAAAAGAGTACTACTCGGATGGGGAAGATGGAATAATAATGAAGATGAAACTAGCCTCATATAAGTTCCATGACTTGGATCTCTTTGCAGAAAAAATAGAAGGAATGTCCCTGAGGGACGCGGAAGACTTTGATGAGTGAACTTTTTCTGAATGGACTGAATTTCAGAAGTTTTCTTGCATGATGCTATGATGCATACGTGTGGCAAGTTCCTTCATTCTCTCGGATGTCCTGCCAAAGCCTGAAAACTCATCCTTGGACATTACAGATGCAAGGCTATTGCCCAGTATAAAGATGGCGAGTTTATGCTCAGCCTTGCTCCGGTGCACATGTACCGGACTTATTGCCAGAGATTCATATTCAGAGAACTCGTTTGTAAAACCCTTTTCTTCCAGACAACTTTTCATTTGTGCCATTAATGTGTGCAGTTGAATCAATTCGTCTTTGTGCATACCAACCAACATATCCTTTTTTTGTTTGTACATTGCGCTATTGTGCACTGATTAAATTAATGTACGAACATAAATCGATTGATTTCAATAAAAGGCTATTGTCGGAAATATATGTCCTTGAATCAAATATAAAAAGATAACTATGTAAAGAATTTATATTATTTTGAGGAAATATAAAATAAAAAAAAAGAAGGTACTAAATAATTAAAAATTAACCATCAAGACCTAAAGGTCTTTAACGGTCAATATTTTCACAGAAGCTGGTCTTTTAGTGATACTTCCTATCTTGGCGCCAACAAGATTTTCAATACCCTTGTTCTCAGCAATGTCAAGGATCCTCTGGGTTATAACACCATCAAAGACAACACTTTTGACATCACCATTGTAGTTCTTAAGGTTATTGACAAGATCACGCACTGCAGTCTCACCAATCACATTATTGCCGGCATCAAGAAAACGAGCACCAAAAGTACCCATGAGCTCATCTGCATGCGACTTGAACTTTTTTGAAGCTGGCGAGAGTTTAACGACCGGCTCCACAACTTCCTGTACTTCCTCCGAAGGCACCTCGACCTCTGCAGGTTCCTGAGAGAATTCACGCTGCTTGATCGGGCGTTTCTTCAACTTAGCTGGGGCAGCAACCCTCGGGATCTCAACAGGTCTTCTTTCTTTTGGTTTCGGTACCCTCTGAACTGCCGGAGCCTTCATGGAATCCGAATCCTTCAAAGAATACTTATCCATTACCTGTTCTACTGGTATCTTCTGCCTTAGCGCCCTGACTATTTCCTTTTGTACAAGATCCTCTACACTCTTGCCATCGGGGGCACGGGCAATGTAATCAATGTTAGCTACCTGTAGAAGTTCCTTTATGATAAGTTCTCCTCCACGGTCACCATCTGTAAAGGCAGTTACTGTTTCCTTTTTCTTTGTTAGTTCTGCTACCTCCGGAGGCACATTGGTACCACCTACACAAATAGTGTTCTTGATACCATACCTAAGAAGGTTCAGCACATCTGCACGACCCTCTACAACTACTATAGCATCTGAATCAAATACTGCAGGACCGCATGGGATCTTATTTTTTCCAAAATACTGCATTTCTTCCACACGTACGGACTGCCGGACCTCTTCGGCTATTTCCTGAGATTCCGGCACATTGGTATCGAACATGCCAGTGAGAATGAACTTTGCACGTTCTATGATCTGCTTCCTCTTTGTGGCCCGCACATCTTCTATATTTGTTATTTCGATCTTGGCGCTGCATGGTCCGACCCTGTCTATGGTTTCCAGAGATGCGGCCAGAATGGATGTTTCCACCTTGTCCAGACTGGAAGGAACCAGAATAGTACCCTTGGATTTGCCACCCTTAGCACTGACAAGGACCTCTATCCTCCCGATACGTCCTGTTTTCTGAAGATCTCGCAGATCCAGGTCCGATCCGAGCAGGCCCTCTGTCTGTCCGAAAATAGCACCTACGATATCGGGGCGTTCTATAATACCATCTGCGCTGATCTTTGAATGAATGATATACTTGGTAGTATCTGCATTTTGCATATATGAATCTCCACATTATTTATGCTGATTTATGCTATTATCTATGGCACATAGCTTGTTCGTCTTGCAAAAACAGTCTAACAAGTGACTTACAAAGCCCAGGCGCAAAGGACCTGATACCGTTTTTAGGTCACTTCAACAGTAGCATTCTGCTGAACCCAATCTCAACTCTGTTCGTTTTTTCCGACGTGCCACACGTAATTCAGCATTACATATGCCCATGTTTTGAACACACGTCTACAGCACTACGAGGGTAACTAACGTTCAATTGGTATATCCAATATCACATGTACATTAAATACCCTTACCGCCATTCCCTTTGGCAATTCATATCAAATGGGATGTTTGATGCTAATAATCAAACGTGAATTCCAACTTATTTCCTGATTATTGTAAATTAGATGATGATAAACTATTTTTGCGTGATCAGAATACCCATGTCCCATGGGTATCCTCAATGATTCTAGATCAATTTCAAGTTGATGTAGCCATATAAGTAATGATTACAATAGGTAATATCCGCATGATATATAATAAACTTGTGGGTTTACAAAGATGCTCAACTCCCTTTGAAAAGAGAAACAGGCTAACGAATGAACTAAATATAGAGAGAGCAGAGTTCTAATACATGGTAAAAAGAGGAGAAACACCTGGAAAAAAACTCTTGATCATTGGCGGGGGTGCGGTCGGTATGGCTGTGTCCACCGGAGCCACAAGACACACCAGTTATGATGTAACGGTGATATCCATTGATAAACACGCATCTTACAGTCAATGCGGCATACCTTACGTTTTTTCAGGTGATGTACCTAACTTTGAACAATTAATAGTTAAAGGACCCGAGTTCTTCAAAGAAATGGGCATCAAAGTAAGGCTCGATACCCGGGTAGACTCTATTGACCTTGACAACAGGTCAATAAGGATCGGAAAGGAACAACTGGCCTTTGACAAGCTTGTGATAGCTACAGGAAGCACACCATCTATACCTGAACATATAGAAAATAGCACATCTCTGAAGAATGTGTTCACCCTGCGTACACTATCTGACGGCATCCAGATAGGCAAAGTTCTGGATAATGCAAAAGATCTTGTTATAATAGGTGCTGGTTTCATCGGTGCCGAGGTTGCCATAGCTACTGCACGGCGAGGAATAAGAACCTCATTATTGAACAGGAGCAATACGATCCTTTCATCCAGCCTTGACCCTGATATGGCAGAAACGGTAATATCATACCTGGAGAAGGAAGGAGTGCAGGTATTGACAGGATATACCCCTACATCCATCAATGGTGAAGATAGTGTCACATCAGTGACAGTAAATGAAATAGAGATACCTGCAGATGTAGTATTGGTCTCCGTTGGCGTCACCCCTGAAACTTCTGTAGCATCAGAGAGCGGAATAGATATTGGACCCACAGGGGGAATAGTCACAAATGACAGGCTTCAAGTCATGAGAAATGGAAATGCCATTGAGGATGTGTTCTCCGGAGGAGAATGCACTCAGATATACAATTTTTTGACCGGTAAACCCATGCTTAGCCATCTGACAAGCACAGCGCGCAGAATGGCAGGAGTAATAACCGACAATCTGGAAGGTAATGACACACGTTTTGGCCCTGTGGTGAATCCTTGGGTAGCAGTGATCGGAGACCTTCAGATAGGTTCAGTGGGAATTACGACCGCAGAAGCTGAAAAGCAAGGAATGAAAGTTGTCAGTGGTATAGCTACAGGTTCCACACGTGCAGAGTATTTCCCTGGAGCCGGCAAGATATTCATAAAGGTCCTGTTCCATGACAGATGCCTGATCGGTGCTCAGATAATTTCAACAACCGGTACTAAGGAGCGCATTGACGGTCTTTCTCTGGCAATAAAGAGAAAACAAACCATAGATGAACTGCTTGAGATGGAAACTTGCTACTCTCCTGCTGTTTCCACACTCCAGGACCCTTTGCTTTTTGCTGTCAAAGGTGCATACAGGAAAATGCCAAAAAAAGGTGCACGATGATAGAGATCGATGGTTCTTACGGAGAAGGTGGAGGACAGATACTGAGGACAGCTATTGCTTTGGCAAGCATTACATCAACAGATGTAAGGATATTTAATATCAGATCGCATCGACCCCAACCCGGGCTTAAGGCCCAGCATATGAAAGCCATAGCAACTGCTGCAAAGCTCTGTGATGCTGATGTCTTAGGACTGTATATAGGTTCTCAGGAGATCACCTATTCTCCAATGGAAATAAAGGGGGCTACATATACAGTAGATATTGGAACTGCCGGGAGTATCTCGCTGCTGCTTCAATGCATTATGCCAATGACAGCATATTCCGGCGGGAAGATAGCACTTGAGATCACCGGTGGAACTGATGTGGCATGGTCCCCAACGATCGATTATCTCAATAATGTGACTTGTAAAGCGCTTGGACAAATGGGATATCATTGTAACATAGAAGTTCTGAAAAGAGGATACTATCCTGAAGGGGGGGGAAAAGTATGTGCATTCTTTGAACCTACAAGGCTTCATGGGTTCGAATTTGAAAGAAAAGAAGAGAACATTAAGGGAATATCACACTCATCAAAACTTCCTGAACATATAGCACAGCGTCAGGCCCTGGCAGCTAAAAGAGTGTTGGAGAACAGAGGAATAGGATCCGATATAACGGTATGCTCTAAAAATGAACTTTCAACAGGAAGCGGGATAACATTGTGGAGCCTGTATAGTGGTGCCAGCCATCTTGGAAAGAAAGGTCTTCCTGCTGAAAAGGTTGGAGAGATGGCTGCGGAGCAGATGACACGACACCTCGATTCCAGGGCCTCGGTAGACCCTTATCTGGCAGACCAGCTTATCACCTATATGGGTCTTGCAGGAGGTGGGTCTTTCACCACTTACAAGGTCTCAGAACACACACTGACGAATATGCATATAACTGAACTGTTTTTGGACGTAGAGTTCGATATTAAAGAAAAGGGGGAGCTTACTGAGGTCTCGGTAAAATAAGAGGAAAGGAACTTGCCAGATCAGTTCCCATTCTCAACTATGCTCAGGTACTCAGCCGGAATAGATCTTGCAAGGGCGATGCCCTCATTGGCAGTAATTACCATTATTCCGTCGTTTTGAGCAGAATCAGCATCTATCTCAAGTATTACAGGATTATCAGTGTGCACAAGTGCAGCCTCCACAGCTCTTTCATAAGAGGTGCTAAGATGCACATAGGTTTGCCTGATAGGCGTGATGCCACTTTCCAGCAACATATCAACCTCTTCCTGGCTGACACCATAATAAAGCGATGGAAGCTCATTTTCGGGATAATCTGACTCAAGCTCCACGTCTACAGAATGACCGTACTTTGCCCTTATGTGTTTGCCATCTATCTCATACCTATGCTTTTTGTCAGAACTGACAAGGGCAATGAGCCTTTCCTTGGTGCCCCACCTATAGCGCTCGCTCAGAACATCCAGAAGATGGCCCAGGCTAACCCAGCCATGGTGGTCCATTTTAAGACCCACATCTTCAGGGAAATGCCTCAGTGCTCCGGAAACAAATTTTCCCAAGCGCTCTTCGCGGTCATCATCAAGGACGTACCGGCCTTCCACACCGCATGCCGGGCATGTCTCACCTCTGAAATATCCATGCTCATTGCATTTACGGATCATGTTGTATCGGTCTTGAGATGTAATTAATCGTTAATATATGTTATCGAAACAAAAGGGAGCTATGATAATAGTTTCGTCAGATTTAATACATACTCATACTATCAGGTTACACAAAACCGAGAGATTAACTTAGGGGCAAATGCTCCAAATAATACACATCCAGGGAATAATCATGAATGAGATAGACGCAATCTACTCGAAAGTCAGTAGACTGATTACAAAGGAAGAATTTATTGAAATGGTCCATGAAAAATTAGTACATTTGGGGGGCCTCTGTGATGAAAAGACAGCTGCTACTCTTGTAGCAAGCAACTTAGGAGTTAACGTAGCTGAAAGTTCTTCTAAAAAGATAAGAGATATAAAAAGTGGAAGTGGAAATGTTAATTTCATTGCAAAGGTCATTTCTGTTTCACCAATAAGAGAATTCACACGAAGTGATGGTACTGTGGGAAGAGTGGGAAACATTCTGGTAGCCGATGAGACAGGAAGCATAAAGATAGCACTGTGGGATGAAAAGGCAGATATGATCAATGGGGGTCATATTGAGGTGGGTCAAAACCTGAAAATAAGTGGTAATGTGAAAGATGGGTATTCAGGAGTTGAAGTGAACATAGGTAACAACGGCGTGCTAACAGAAATCAACGAAGAGATAGAGGTAAAAGATCTTTCAACTAAGATATCAGACATCAAAGATGGCATGGGAAGCATTAATGTCGTTGGAAGATTGCTTGATATTTCGGATGTCCGCACCTTTAACAAGAAAGACGGCTCAAAGGGCCGTGTGGGAAATATAACCATCGGCGATGATACTGGCAAAATAAGGATAACACTGTGGGACGACAAGACAGACAAAATGACAGAACTTCTTCCCGGAGATGCAATAGAGATCATCAACGGTTATGCACGGGCGAACAATTTCAACCAGCAGGTAGAGATACAGATCGGAAACCATGGGCTAATAAAGAAGACCGAAACTTCTGTCAAGTACCAGGAAAATTTCACTGCCATTGCAGATATCGTACCTGGAGAATCTTATTCCATACAGGGTTCTGTGTCAGGATTGGGAGAAATAAGGGAGTTCAACAGGGACGATGGTACGGTAAACATGGTCTCAAATATATATGTTTCCGATGACACGGGCAGAATAAGGGTGGCCTTGTGGGCTGACCACGCATTGCTGGTAGATGAACTTGATATCGATACACCTGTACAGATCATAGATGCTTATGCAAAATCAGGTTTTAATGAAGACGTTGAACTCAGTGCAGGAAACCGGACACGGATAATCATCAACCCCTGATGAACTTTAGAAATGCAATAAACATTCCTGCCACTATTCTTTTAGTATATATTCTACGAACATCTATATATACAATTAATAATAACATTCATTTGTGGGCAATCACTTTCCTTAAAAATAACAGGAGCGTGTTATGCAATGGTTTTGGGTGCGCAATGGGACCTTGAAACTGACACATCTATTAATGAGATCCGTAAGGAGATGTCAGTCCGGGAAGTAATGACCAGCAATGTAGTCGTTGCAAATATCAATTCTAGTGTTCTTGAAATTGCCCGGGAGATGATCCGCCAGAAAGTAGGCAGTGTGATCATCACTGAAGATGATGATCCTGTGGGAATAATAACAGAGGCAGACATCATCAGCAAAGTGGTGGTCAATAATATTGTGCCAAGTACAGTTGTGGCAGGTAAGATCATGTCTTCTCCCATCATAGCAACAAAACCATCAACAAACGTCATAGAAGCTGCAGAACAGATGACCAGATGCAACATCCGCAGGCTTGCAGTGATAGATGGTGATAGAATGGTGGGTATCATCACAGACAGGGATATACTTACAATATCACCTGGTCTCAACACTATTCTTGAAAGCCTGATCGAACTGCATCGGGACGAGAGTAATTTTGTGGAAGAATCAGGGATAGAAAGAGGAATATGCCAGAGATGCGGTGCATATACAGACCTTACCCTGATGAACGGACTTATGCTCTGTGAAGACTGCAAAGAAGAAGAAGGCTATTACGATTAGCCGTGTATCATTGACCTGTCCATTCTAAATGGAGGATATCTATGACAGTAGAGAGGATAATGTCAAAGAATCCCTTATATGTGAAAGAGACCGACCTTATGACCCATGCACGTCAAGTTATGCGTGACCATTTTTTGAGAGGTGTACCTGTAGTTGACGATTCCATGAAAGTGAGTGGAATACTTACAGACGGAGATGTACTTAAAATAAGAGCCACCAAGTCCAATGTGACAGTGGAAGGATATGTAAAGGAAACACCAATGATCACACCTGAAATGGAAATATTGAAAGCTGCACGCTTAATGCTTGATGCGGCTCAACATAGAGTTCCTGTGGTATCAGGTGTTGACAGACAGTTAGTAGGGATCATAAGCGATGCAGATATACTGGCAACCATCAAGCCAACAAAAAAGTCTCCTCTGTACATTGAAGAGATCATGATGACAGATGTGACGACCTGCTATCCGGACGACAGTATAACCAAGGTGTGGCATCAAATGCTTGAGCACGATTATACTGGAATACCTGTGGTATCACATACCAATGAAACTATTGGAATGGTGACAAGAAGAGATATCATAAAAGCAGGTTATGCAAGAGTGGGAGAAGTTGATGGACGGAGTGCAAAAGCCGGTGATGCACCGAAAGTGGAAAAGGTTATGTCCACTCCTATGTACACTTTACCCCCGGAGGCTTCAGTGAAAGAGGCCATTGATAAGATCCTGCAATATGACATTGGCAGGATAGCCGTAGCCAGCAATAAGAAGCTTTTGGGCATCGTAAGCAGGTCTGCATTAGTATCTGCCTGCCTTATAGGCACTGGTTTCTGAACTGGTGAAGCTATAATAGAAAAATGAGGGCCTTTACTTTTTGGTCCCTGAAAGCAGTTGAACAGAAGAATATTTTATGTGCCGGTGGTTTAATTGACAAAAAAAAGAACAGATATGGTCACAGCAGACAGATCGAAGTTCCAGAACAATATGGAATACCAGGGCAATCATAAAAAGGACCCAGGTATGATCAGCAGTACAAGTACTATGGATGTAGCACCTGTTGAGTTCAAGGCGAAAGCTGCAGAAAAGAAAGGTGACATGAGTGTTGTGGCCAAGAAAGACGTGATAACTCTTCCTCCCACGACAACGATCATGGGTGCTATAAAAACGATGACCAATAAAGGTTTTAGAAGAGTGCCGATCGCAGACGCAGGTACAAAACGCCTTGAAGGGATCATCACCTCAATGGATATTGTAAACTTCCTTGGAGGCGGTTCAAAGAACCTGCTTGTAGAAAAATACTATAAAGGAAACCTCCTGGCAGCTATCAATGCTGACGTGAGCGAGATTATGCAACGTGATGTAGCCTTTCTTACATCCAAAGCAAGTATTTCCGATGCAGTGGAGATGATGATCCAGAGAAATACAGGAGGATTGCCTGTAGTTGACGAAGATAACAGAGTATGTGCTATATTCACGGAAAGGGATTTCCTGAATCTTATGGCAGATACCATTGATTATGATTCTATCAGGAACTACATGAGCACAAAAGTGAAAACTGTACCGTTCGATACTACTATAGAGGATGCAGCAAAGATAATGGTCAGTAGGGGCTTCAGACGATTGCCTATTGCAAAAGATGGCATATTGATAGGTATCGTTACAGCATCCAACATTATGAATTTCCTGGGGAGCGGAAAAGCCTTTGAAAAGATCGTAACAGGTAATTTCCATGAGGCTTTCAGCGAACCAATAACCTCACTTATTAACAAAGATGTCGTATGGGCCTCACCTGAGATGGACCTGGGAGATGCTGCAAGATTGATGATAGAGAAGAGAGTAGGTTCTCTGCCAGTAATTGATAATGATGTCCTCTGCGGTATAATTACTGAAAGAGACTTCCTGAGAGCCGTCTATTGAACAGACGAAGAACAGCTAGTGATTAAAAAATGACTATTGGAGGAAGTAAATGAACGTTTCAGATATAATGAGCTCTCCGGTTTTCATAATGGGACCCGATGAGCCGGTATCACGTGCAAGGAATCTGATGCTGAAACATAAGATCAGCACAGTTGTTGTAGGTGATGGTGAAAAAATGATGGGCATTATCTCACAGGCTGACCTGAGCAAAAAACTTGCCCAGGCAGAACCTGTCTGGAAAAGGCGCCCTATAGATAAGATCCCTGTAAGCATGGTGATGACAGAAAATCCGATAACTATCTATCCGGAAGCTTCGATCTCCCAAGCCGGGAATCTCATGTTGGAGAACAACATCAACTACCTTGCGGTGATTAAAAAGGGACTTGTTGGCATAGTAACAGGTACCGATATCGTGAGATATGTTTCCAAGCTTGATGAAAAAAAGTTCGACAAGAAAGTATATGAGATCATATCTGACGAGCCTGTTCGAATACACAGGCACCATACCATTAACCATGCAATCGAGGAGATGGAGAAAAATAACATTGATGAGGTTATGGTTGTCGATGATGCTGAAAAGGTAGTGGGGCTGATATCCTTTAACAACGTTGCCCTTAACATAGTAGCAGGTGCTGACGGAGAACTTCCTACAAAAAATATCAAGATGGCCAGACGTGCTACATCCGGCGGGCAGAAGGCATATAGATATATAAAAGAAGTGCCTCTGGTTGCTGAAGATATCATGTCAGATATCAGTACTATTGTGAAATGGGACGATTCAGCAGTTGAAGCTGCAAAGCTCATTGTAGAGGATAACTCAAGGGTCCTGCCAGTAGAAAAGGATAACGAGATCGTTGGTGTTATCCGAAGGAAGGACCTGATAAGGATAGCTCAGTGAAGGAACAAAAACTAATACAACCTGAAGGTGAAAGACATGGAAGTAAAGGACATAATGACAGAACCACCAACTATCAGTAAATCAGATACTCTTTCCCACGCACTTGATATTATGGAAAAGAAAGAAATGCGTCGGGCCCTCGTGAAACATGAGGAGAAGGTAGTTGGTATCCTTACTATGAGAAACCTCACCAGAGAACTCGGTACCCGGAAGAAGGGAAGCATGCCTGCATCCTCACTTCATGTAGCAACAGCTGTTTCTGATAACTTTGTGAAGGTTTTTCCGGATGTAAAGGTAAAGGACGCTGTCACCCTTATTGACAAGAACCAGGGAGTTATCATCGTCTGCAAGGATGAAAATGTTATGGGTTGGGTAACACCTGCAGAACTCCTCAAGACTAACAACTTCAATGGTTTTGCTGGCGAGTTCATGCAGAGAGAACCTGTGATCGCAAGTCCTGGTGACCGTGTGAGCCATATCAGGCATCTGATGCTGGATAAGAATGTAGGAAGGATCCCCATTATAGAGAATGGCAAACTGGCAGGAATTGTCACCGAAAAAGATGTTGTTAAGGCCATGAGGGCTTTCAGGGACATAGTTTCGGGCAATCAGCAGGAAGCCAGGATAAAGAACCTGATCGTTGCAGACATCATGAAGAGAAGCGTAAAGACAGTTAATACGAACACTCCCCTTTCAGATGTGGCAAAGATGATGCTTGCAGATAATATCGGAGGTCTTCCTGTGCTAAATCTTGAAGGTGAGTTCGTAGGCTTTATCACCAGAAGGAATCTGGTACATGCAATGGCACAGTGAACATGGAGAACTATCCGCAAACAGAACTGGATATTGAGAATGCTGCATCTTTTCTGGGCATTTCTGCTCAAAGGATGCAGGAGCTTATGGAAAGAAGAGTGTTGGTACCGAACTGGAACGAGTACCAACACCTATTCCGTTTTGAGCATAAGGCTTTGCATATTGATATTGGAAGTGTCCTTGTGCAAAAGAACGATGATTTCAGTCTTATTCTTGGATTTCCAAAGATCAAAAGGGCAATGTTACTCGGACCTGCCATCAAGTTCAACTTCTGTGATATAAAGAGGGTGGCAGTAGAAGAAAAAATGAATGGCTACAATGTACGAGTGATCTTGCTGGATGGGAAGCTTGCAGCTCTTACACGCAGCGGCCATGTGTGTCCTTATTCTTCGGAGAAAGCTAATGATCTGTTAGACCATAGTTTTTTCACTGAGAACCCGCAACTTGTGGTATATGGAGAAATGGTAGGTCCTGATAACCCTTACGTACCCAAGGAAATATACGGTATTGAATCTCTGGAACTCTTTGTTTTTGATATCAGACATAAGGACACGGGTTTACCCTTGCCATTGTATGAGCGCAGGGAACTTGCTGAAAAATATGGCTTCAGGCAGGTTAGACTTTTTGGAGAATTCGACATCCAGGAAGCTCCTTCCATGATCACAGATATCATCCGGGAAATTGGGAGAAAAGGACATGAAGGGGTAGTGATCAAGGACCCAAAGATGGTATTGCAACCAATGAAATACACTGCTTCTCAGAGCAATTGCTCTGATCTGCAACATGCCATGAAAGTGTATAATGAAAGTGGAAGAGATTTCATATTCTCCAGAATAGTCAGAGAGGGTTTCCAATCGGTGGAATGGGACGAGAGTGAAAAGGATTTCAGAAAACGTTGTCTTCAACTGGGTGAAAGTATCCTGAGACCTATGAAAGAATCCATAATAAAAGTAAGGGATGGAGGGAGAGTTGCAGAAGAGTTCACTATCAGGGTGAAAGACAGAGCAACCATATCAAAGTTCGAGGAATATATGAGAAGGCTTGGAATGGACATAGTGTTCAGTGAACCTAAGACCGTGGGTAATGAATATCTTGTACACATGACAAAGGTAAACAAGAGCACCAGTGATAAGACATTGGCCATGTGGGAAGGCCAGTTGTGGTCATGAAAAAAGATATATCTGTATGATAGTATTCGTAACCTCATAAAGACCAGGTGCCAATATGACAAAGATCACTATAACAGGAAGCCAGCAAAGCGGAAAGACAACACTTGCCGCAAAACTGGGAAAGAAAGGGAATGTATCGGATTTCACAATGTATGATTTTGCCAAGGGCGACAAGATAATGACTATCATAGACCCCACCGGATATCCAGATTCCGTTAAGCCATTGATATCCTCGCTTACCCTTTCCGATATCGCCATCCTATGCGTGCCTCCCACAGGTCTGGATGCTTATGCAGGGGAATGTATCGTCTGCCTGGAGTGCATGGGTTACAAACATGGACTTGTACTGCTTACAAAATCTGATACCACTTACCCGCAGGCAACAGATGAATTGAAGGCAAAGCTGCAGAAGATCACAAAAGGTACGGTACTTGAGCATTGGGAGTATATGGCAGTTTCCACTAAAACCTTTGAGGGTATGGAAGAGCTCAAGGAAAAGATCTTCAGTATGGGTGAAACGATCGATGAAGAGGACCGGAAAAAAGCCACTCTTCCAACAAGGATCATAGTAGACCAATCCTTTAATGTCACTGGGATCGGATGTGTTGTGCTTGGTGTTGTGATGCAGGGCACTGTCAATGCAAAAGACAAAATGACAGCTTATCCCACCAGGAAACCTCTGGAGATCAGGTCGATACAGATGCACGATGTGGATGTTAAAACTGCACCCAACGGAGCAAGAGTGGGCCTTGCTCTTAAGGGAATACAATCAAAGGATATAGACAGAGGCCATGTTCTTTCCCTTGAGGAAATGGTCAGTGAGAATCTAAAAATAAAATGCAAACTCTCACCTTTTTCTAAGGGTTTCAATACTGGGAGTGTGTTGCACGTATTCGTTGGACTGCAATCATCTCCTATGCGTGTCAACAGCATAGAGAAAAATGGGACCATGGTGGAAAAAGCTTCTGCTGGAAATGAATATGTCCTTCAGTTGATAGGTACGAAAGAAATATCTTATTCGCAACAGGACAGGTTCATACTCACAGATCTGGACGAAAAACAAAGGTTCTTAGGCTTTGGTTCCCTTTGAACATGATCATTTTTTAGGGGAAAGGTGTTTGATCCCGTCCAGCATGGACGGCCTTTCTACTGCTTTTGTAAGAGAGGTATTCTCAGGCAGGTCTGTAAGCTGGGGTCTTTCTAAAGGAGCCGGGGAACCTCCCTGAGAAGTATCTCTTTTTCTGAAGGAATTGTCGATCCCTGAACTATTATGAGATTGCGGGAGCAGTACCGATGAAGAGGCAGGTAATGATTTATCCTTATCTGCCACTCTCTTAGAAAGACCTGCCTTCATATCACGTTCTCTGGTTCTGGCACCCTCTGCTCGTCCGGTTTCATAGTTTTCCCTGACAGACTGCCCCAGATCACCTTGGGACGCAAACTCGTAAAGTGAGTTGAACCTCTCCTTTACCCATCCGATCTCTGAATGCTTATGATAACCCACCTCAAAACCCAGTTCATAAGAACTCTTTATGAGTGTCTGTTTCTGAGGTTCTGTGAGCTCTCTTTTACTTTCCTTTTTCTTAAAGATCTTGACCATTGGATCAATCCATTATTCCAGATATCCTTCGATCTTCAGACCCTTATCAGTGAACTGTACTGTGCGCATGTTACAATCATGCTTTGTTCCTCTCATTTTGATAATTTGTACTGCTCTGGTCATATTCTTATCATAGAGGAAATTGTGCATGAAGATGACCCCATGTGCTGCGAACTGCTCAGTTGAGTAGGCTGTCGGATCGGTCAGTTCTCCTATCAGTATTGTGGTACATCCAAGCTTCTTGAGATTACGTATGAACCTTGTCATTTCCTTTTCCTGTAAAGAAAGGTCCTTTGTTGTAAAACGGATAGCAGATACGGAATCCAATACAAGCCTTTTTACATCATATTCTGCCACATAAGCAGCAATTTCCTTAAATACCATTGCAGGAGAAGGAGCCTCACTTTCAAGGGAAGTTCTGCTGACCTCATATTGAGGCGATACAGACTCGTTGAGTTCGTCCATATATCCGTATTCCATTCTCGGACCCAGGTCTGCGAACAGGAGTTTCCTCATTTTTATAAGTGGGATGACGTTCATTGAATAATTGGACATGTCATCAATGATGTTCTGAGGACTTTCCAGTAAGGTCACATACAGACCTACATCACCAAGTGCAGCACCATGAGCAAGGAATTGTACACAGAATGTAGTTTTACCGCTGCCCGGGGGGCCACTCACAAGATAAACCCTTTCAGAGAGCAGACCTCCCTGGACAAGTTCATCAAAACCTTCAATTCCAGTTTGTATTCTCATCCTTAATCCTCATCTATGATGGAATACACTAATATAATTATAAACTAATATATAAGACACACGTTCACAATCTAATTGAAACCTGATGGAACATGAATAATAAAGAAGAAAATGACTTTCACATCGTCTGGCATGAAATTCGATGGTCGTCCAAAATATTCATACTAGCTATGTTCATCGCCTGGATGACAAGCATGCTGTTCTATTTCCTGAGCCTGGCGACAGCATCACCTGAACCTGTAAATGATGCCATAACCTCTACCGCTGCAATGGCCATGAAGAAAGTCAACTCTGCTGCAGAACACCTGGATCTGATGTGGTCGATCTTTCTGTTCAATTCACTGGCAGTTATAACAGCCTCTGTGGGAAACGGATTGTTACCATTCATCCAGAATATCTCTATTGCTGAACTGAAGGTGAGGGCACATCACCAAAAATACACGACTTTCTCAGTGAAAGTGGAACAATTATTTCAGCTTGCCAGCACCCTCATAAAAGATAGTACCCAACGGTTGGACCCCGGAATTGCCAGGTTAAGAGATCAGGACAATTCTGAAACAGAGGATTCGATATGGAAACGCGCAAAATACAGCAAAGAACACTTCAGATTACTCGCTTATGTTATCCCATATCTCATTCCTGTCATAACACTAACATTGAATGGAATGCTCCTTGGGATCATGTTCTCCTTCTTCATTTTTAATGGAACACTATCTTCCTACAACCTGATAGGACCGCCAGGTATTGGACAGGGGATTCTTTTTTCTGTGTCTTATTTCCTGGCCTTCATCCTGCCACATGGAATAATAGAGCTGCCGGTCATAATCATGGCTGGAGCCCTTGGATATAGGTTTGCCAGAGTTTATTCTGACAAAATAGTCGAAGATAAACTGTTGTCAGGAAATGAGGCTGAAAGCCTTGAAAAAGATATATCATATCTGAATAGCATTGCCACAGAGTACATTAGATCTTCTTACCTGCGGACCATGGTAAGCGGGATGTTGATCTTGCTCCTGGTAGCCGCTTACATAGAAACGAACATCACACCAAACGTGGCCCGGCAAGTGGCAGATCTTATAAGCCGGCTGCTATTCTGAATGAGATATCATATACCAGACATCTTTATACCCGCTGCTATATTTTGCAGTAACTGCGAAGCTATCTGCTGAGAGGGCCATGATCCCAGACCACAATCAGGGCCTACATACTTTATCCTTTCACCAAAGATCGAATAGGCTTTTTCGAGCCTTTTGGAGATAACATCCGGAGTTTCAAGCTCAGTAACGATCTCCTGAAGACGTGATGTATCCTTCCAGACATTGGTACCATACTTGTCATTGAGGACCGAAACGAGATTAGAAATATCGGTCCTTGCAATGCCTACCCTCAGGAAAGAATCTGATTCATCGAGCACCTTTTTATCAATAAGATCAAGATATGAAGGATGACCTGCTGATTCAACGCCTATAACATTTATCTGGGAAGTATCACAGGCGAGTTTATAGTGTAGGGGGGAATGCAAGTGTATCTGCACATCGATCCCTTTACGGTGAGCAGACCGGGTGGCGATCTTAAGAGCTTGTATGAGTTCATCATCATCGAACATGATCTGGGGATTGATGCCAATACTTGGCTCGTCTATGGAAACCACGCTTATGTTCAGATATCCTGAATTCTCAATGGAAGTTTTCAGAAAACGGTCTACACTCTCTGCTAATAGATAGAGGATATCGGTATATTCCGTTCCTCCAAACTCTTTCAGGTACATTTCAAGGGGACCTGTTACACATACCCTGGTATTTTGCTTCTCTCCATGAGATTGCATGTGCATTTGAGCCGCTGGCTGGACAGCTTCCAGCTCTACTATCCTGGCAGCTTTTTCTTTGACCTTGAAAGGCTCTTCTGTATTTTCCGGATCCCTGATAACAGAAAGGAACTGTTCGTTCATGTCCTGATATTGGGGATAGGTAGGAGCCTCAACCCCTGCATCTACCTTTTGCTGGAATGCAGCATTGATGATCTGGAACAGTTTTTCGCGCTCCGAGTGTTTTGAAAATGCCTTTTGTACCCATTCCTTTGTTACTCCCTGAGGAAGCGGGTAACTACCTATGTCATCAAAGATCACATTATTCATGCCTTAGAATTGAAACAGCAACGAAATATAAGTTTTGGGACAAAAAAGTAGAAGAAATGAGATCTTTAAGATCTGCGGTGAATTCAGTCCTGTCTTAATTTTCCCTTCTTAGCAACGTGTTCAACATAATAGTCCACACATTTCTGTGAGTAATCAATGGAAACCTTGGACATATGAGCAACGATCTCACTTAAAGGCCTTTCAACTTGTATAGTGCGCCTGGGTATACCGTATTTTTCATTGTGCCTTGCTACGGTCTCAAGCATAATGTTCTGCAATTGTAATACATCCAGCTTTTCCGAGGGAGAGAGTTTTTCGAAATCTTCCATTATCTTCCGTATGCGGTCCTTATCCTTTTCATCTACCTCTAATTCGGAAATGGGGTGCTTGATGTGCTCCTCCACTCTATCACCATTAACAGTGTATACTTCATTGGTTAAAATACTTGCCGATAAATTTCATAAATAATATAAAAATAAATTTATCTTTAAAGTGATTAAGGAAGGGTGAACAATACACCCATTTCCTTTAAGGTCGCTGAGACTTCATTGAATGCTACAAACATTTCCTTGCGATGCAGATCAATGTCTTTTACACGAGGTTCAGATTCAAACCAGATCTCTTTCTCAGTCTGCCCGCGAGTAATAGTAATGCATGCCAGCATATCGGACTTTGTCAACCTGTATACTGAATCAATACCTGTAGGAGTAACCCATTCATGATACTTCCCCGTGATATCCTTAACGAATTTGTTCCAATTGACCGTAGCAGAAGCTTCCAGAATAAGGTACAAATGAGCACGGTCACCTGTAATTTCCTCTGTCATGACCTTTAGCATCTTCTTGTACTGGGGATCTGCCTCATCGACAACGATCTTTTTCTCCAGTTCTTTTGCAGCTTCTTTGAAGAACGGAGCGAGATTGACAGTGTCCGATGGTTTTGTGGCCAGGGAAACACCAAAGAAGGCTATGCCACTTAGGGACATTCCCAATATTACTCCATGATTGGAAAGCACAGGATGTATGGAATCCAGATAAGCGGGAGCAAAGGCTGGAGTATTAGCAAGATCAAATACAGTAAGAGCTACCTGCGCAACAAAGCCGACTATAAGGCCTGCAAGGGCACCTTCCTTTGTAGCCCTCTTCCAGTAAAGTCCCCCCATCATAGGGAAGAAATATGCGGCACTGGCAATGAAAGTAGCTATGTGGATGGCATCGATGATACCATCGATATAGAAAGACCCTATTGTCGCACCTGCAACTATTATTAGTACGCTCACCCTGTTGACAGCGAGCATCTCCTTCATGGTAGCATCGGGCTTTATGTACCTCTGATAAATGTCGCGGGATAGACAGGAACCTCCGGAAGTTGCAAAAGTGTCTGTAGAAGACATTGCAGCTGCTGCCAGGCCTATACCTGCCAGACCTATAAGAAGAGGAGAGAAATGCTCAAAGATGTAAACGAGCAGTGCAGGTTCTGCCTGGGCCATTGCACCCATACCTATCTCTGCAAATGATGCTGCGATATCGGGATATACATGGTTTAGCCCTATGGCAATGATAGTACAGGCCACACCGAATACGAGGAAGATAAAGAATGAACCCAGGATCATACCGTTCCTTGCTGACTTTTCATCCTTTGCAGCCCATACCCTTTGCCACGGGTCCTGCTCTGTGACCCAGCCAGGAATGATGGCAAAGATGAATATCATTACTGCAAGTATACCAATACTGAACGGGTTCCACCATCCTTCCGGTACATCCGAGAGAAGTTCTGAAACGGTCATGACCGAGGATACATCAGCGGAAGTCGCTGAACCGGTTATAGCAACGGCCATCAAGAGAGCGAAACCTGCAAGGAAAGTAAACTGTATCACATCGGTCCATATAACAGCAGAAAGACCTCCAAGTGTCACATATACAGAAACGGCTAATGCCACAATGGCTGCAGCGTATACAGGAGGCAGTCCGAAAAAGATCTCAAGGACCATAGCAAAACCCTTTATATCCGCAACTGCGAAAAGGATCATAACAATGGCGATAATAAGAGCCACAGGACCTCTTATAGAACTGCTGTACCTCTGCTCAAGCAGCTCTGGCTGGGTGATGGCTGGCAGATGCTTGATCTTACCTACTAACAATGCTATCAATAATAATGCAAGGATGTTAGGTGCCACGAAACTCCAGATGGAGCCCATACCCAGCAGCATGTAAAGACCAATAACCGCAAGAATGCCCCCTGCAGTCATCCAGGATGCTGCTGCTGAGCAGCCAATTGCCACGAAATTGATCCTACGTCCTGCAAGCCAGAAATCGGTGACAGACCTCTGTTTCTTTGTGAAATACCAGCCGATCGCGACCAGAACAAGAATATAGGCCGCAAGCAACACCATGAACAGACCATACGAATTCATAATTGATACCTCGTTTTAATCTATTATAATTGATTTAATTTTTCGATAATTAATAAATATATTACTTTCTTAATTGACTATAAAGTTGGTTGCATACATTTTCTCAGGGGTTATATTTAAGCCTTTCAAAAAGATCTGCTTTATAATAAAGCAAGTTTAGTTGAGTTAATGGGCAACTGTAGAATATAACATTAAATGCTTGGAAATAAAGTTATGTTATTATCATAACCCAATATATATCTCTCATCAGTGTCAATTGTATTGCATGACCCTTGAACCGGTCCACATAAAGGCACTATCCGAACTTGCAGACCGTATCGACAGATGCCTGAAGCCGGATGATCTGGAAGAAGATGAAACTGATGGTGTAATGGATATTCTGGAAAGGCTCAAGGAACTGAAACATGATGGAAAAGTGGTGCTTAAGGCCATCGGAAGGCTCAAAAGAGGGAGAGTAAGCATAGAGAAGATGGCTCTGAGCCAAGACCCTTTTCCTGTTACCTATTCATGCGACAGCGGGAGCACAACCACAAGATCCTTTGATAATGGCCTTTACGTGGATTTCTGTCATTGTGCCATGGCCTCAACACCTACTGACCTGGAACTGCACAACAGGAGAACAATAGTTGCTGCCACTTATACCCCCAGTTACAGTGTACATATCGATACCACCGCTAATTGGGAAATATTAGATGAGGGAGCAAGCCGCAGCCAGATAATCCGTATCCAACCAGGTTTGCTGAATAAGCGCATTGACAGGATAGTTCATGATATAGCCCTGTACCTTTCAGAATCCGAACATATTCTGTGGTTGAAGGACGAACTTGACCCCCGGGGCTTTTTCATCATGGATGGACCGATCTATCCCAAACATCTCATGTACTGGATGGTGATTGGATCAGAAGAGGTGCAGCTGTTTTATGACCCTCATACAGAGCGTATACTGCAAAACTACATAGACATCGTGGACCATCACATTGACAAAAAGCTTCCCTTTATTGGTTTCGTGAAGAATCCTGAGGATATGCAGGTGATGCAGACCCTTAGGAAAGAAGGTATGAAAGACCTCCCCTGGCTAATGGATGCACAGTTCTTCAAAAACCTGCTTTCTTTTCCGCCATATCTGGAAGAAAAGAAGAGATGCGATCACTATATAACCTACACTAACTGGTTCATGCAGCCCAACCAGTTCTATGAGAGAATGCTTGGGACCACATCACCTCTGGTCAAGGAAAAGCTCAGGGCAAGGCACCCACATGAATACTATTCACTGACATTCTTCGTGGTGTATGTCCCTTCAAAGAACCTGCTCTTTAAGATAGAAGCTCCATACGGGCTTACACAGGATGAAGGGATGCGGGATATCATTACAAGGAAAATACTGTATGATATCGCATTAAGTGAGATACCAGGCACACTGAAGAAAGCAGACTCCATTGCAAAGATACAGGTATCGGAAAGAAAACAAATAATCAACAGGTTCAGGTACTCCCGCGTGGATACCACCTATAATGAGACCAGATGGGGTGAATACGATGAAGATAGATAAAGATATACTGGCCTACGTATCTTCAGAAAAAAGAGACAGCAAGATCGTTGAAGGGACTGAGGAAACAACTGTTGGGGAGAGGTTCAGCTTCGAAGAATATATGGTCACTACAGAAAAACATCCGTACGCAGAGGACAACACCGACGAAGCTTTCGGGATCATAACCACCGGTATAGAACCTCTTGAGATAACAGAATCCGGCGCAACTATCACCGGATACATCAATACGGAAAGAAGAAAGGATGTGAGGCTGGGAACATATGTGATAGTCCCTTATGTTGAAGAAGACCTGTTCGCAAGGATATGGAAAATGCAGTACAAGCAGGAGTTTGTGGTAGATGATGCCACTGAGATCCATTCCCGCAGGATGCTCAGGTCCAATACCACAGATGAAGTGGATTACAAGTTCCTGGCCTATCTTGACCCCATATGTATCCTTTATCCCAGAGGTAAGGGTCTGGCCCGACGTATGAGCGACCGCATACCCCGACCGAACACCCCCATACTGCCTGTTAAAGACAAGACAAAGATCCAGACAGGACTTAACATTCCCGGAGAAGGCTTATTCCTGGGACATCTCAGCGTAGGGGGTGAGGTGGTAAAGACACATGCAGTACCTCCTACTGTACCCTATTACCTGCGGAATGATTATTCAATGGGTGATCCGCTTGTGTTCAGGCACATGCTGGTATGTGGCAGCACAGGAACAGGTAAAACATTCCTCACAAAGAATATACTGAGGCAGTTCATGGCAGAGGAGAACCGCTACAATGTGAGGGGAACAAGTGCCAGAAAAAATCCCTGTTTGGTAGTGCTTGACCCTCAGGACGAGTATTCCCAGATGTTAGAGGATAATCCTGAACTTACAGCAGATGATGCGTTCAGTTTCAGGTCCGAAAAAATTGATTTCGGAGGATGCATCAATACCCGCACCTTTGTGGCGAAGGTAGATGGTCAGTCATATAATGGCCGCTCAAGGGCACAACAGATGGAGTTCACCATACCTTTCGAGATGGTCAGGAATAATTCCTGGCTCATGGCGCCTGTGGGCATGACCGACCTGCAGTATCAGGGAGTGGAATTGCTGCTGGATGATTTCTTCAAAAAGGCCGGGGATCATACGTATGATCGCTTTCTGGAACACATCAGTGACGATCTGACCCGGGACAACTATGTGCAGAGCGGGAAGGTCCATGAAGCTTCCTATGATGGTATCGTGCGCAGGGTGAGGGACAGATCTCTTAGCAGGGTGTTCGACCAGCCCGCAAGGCCCATTGACCAGATGCTGGAAGAGATAATAAGACCCGGACAGGTTAGTGTTTTCCCTACGGAGTACATAAGCAACAGCCGTATACGTGACCTGATAACTCTCACTTTGATGACGATAATAGTGGACAATAAGTTAAGTACTAAACTTAACACACCTGGAGAAACTGCTGTTAAGGAGACTCCTATTATCCTGGCACTGGACGAAGCCCACAGGTATCTTGCCAGCACCTCCGGCGAGCACAGCAGGAGGATAGTGTCCAAGTTCGCAGAAGCCGCACGGCAGGGCAGGAAAGAAGCGCTGGGATTGTGCCTCATAACCCAAGACCCTCAGGACATCGATGATACGGTGTTCAAGCAGGTCAATACGCGCATCATCCTTAACCTGACAAATGATGCTGCCATCGGAGCACTGAAGGTCAAGAAAGAATATGAGAAGCGTATCCCATACCTGAAGAAAGGACAGATGATCGTGCATAGCCCCGACAACAGTGACATGGTTGAGATCATGGGGTTGCAGAGCTGCGTGGTGAAGCATATATAAACTCCTTTACAACTGATAATTATTCTATTCTTTCAATAGATAGGAGATGGTATTCAAACCGAAACGTATATATTGAGCAAATACGTATGGAGGCATCACGTCAGTAAACAAGATGGGCCGGTAGCTTAGCCAGGCAGAGCGACGGACTCTTAATCCGTAGGCCAGGGGTTCAACTCCCTTCCGGCTCGCCAATCTCTTTTACTTATTATAATTCTTGTTCTGTTAGTTTTTATGATCTTCGAGTGAGAACCTTAAAACACATAAATCCAACGAACTATCTTTATTCACAAGGTGAGCCTAATGCCAAAAGTAAGCGTGGAGATCCCTCAGGAGTTGCTGGACGACCTGAACAGGCACGTGGGGGATGACAAGAAATTCGTTAACCAGTCAGATGCCATCAGGACAGCTATCCGCAAGATGCTGGACATGATGGACGAGATCGATAAAAGGCACGGCAGAGTAAAAGAATGAAAAAAGTGAGATCTTGTGATATTCAGAGATTCCGAAGATATGCAAGACATTCTTCACCTTCTTGAAGGCTTGCCATTTCAGTTACAAGCCTGCCATTGTAGCCCTTAAGGCTTTCCATGACCTTTTTCCACTGCACGGTTCCCCGCCCCAGAGGCAGGTGTTCGTCTGATTTTCCGTGGTTGTCATGAATATGCATGTGCAGGATCTGGTCCTTGCACTTTTCCAGGAACTCATCCACAACTCCCACTGTATTTGCATGGCCTACGTCCAGGGTCATGCCCACATTGTCCCTGTTCACTTCCTCAAGGGTCCTGAGCATCTCATCAGGATATTTGCCGAATATCTTGGGCATTTCGGGCATGTTCTCCACAGCTATCGTGATACCGTACTCTGCAGCAGTGTCGCATACATTCCGGATGGACTCTATATGGGTGCTCCATGCCTTTTCAGGCATCTGTGAACCATAGGGAGATAAGTAACCAGGGTGTACCACCGCCAGTTCCACTATACCACTTCCAAGTTCAAGGCAGCGGTGCATCTGCCTTAATGCTTCATTACGTATCCCATCGTTAAGACCTGCCAGGTTCATATCGGAAAAAGGCAGATGCATTGTGATCTTCAGGTCAGTGGTATCGCGGATCTCCCGCACCTTGCCCAGATTACCGTTATGCAGGGTCTGGAAGCCTTCCTGGACGATCTCCCAGCCTGTGTATCCCAGGTCCTCAAGCTGATAGACCCAGACAAAGGAATTCCCGGTCTCTACTCTGGAAGAAAAGCTCAGATTCCTTACTTTCATGTACTTTCCACGTCCTCTATATCCGGTTCGAAAAGTATCTTGCCCTTTTCAGTGGGAGGGGCAAGCCATTCCATCAGCCTCTGGAGTTCAAAAGATGAACCTGCACTTATTGTTACATGTAGCGAGCCCAGTGGTTCTTCGTCAGCCGGGAAATTAAGACGTCCCACAAAAGCCACAAATTTGCTTATCCTGAAAGATGTGGAAGGTGCATTCCTGCTCATGCCCACCTCAAACTGAGTACGTGCAGTGTCTATAATTTCTTCTTCCCTTAAAAGATGATGAAAATGAAGGAGTCCCTCAAGACCAGTGGTTCCTTCAACCATTCCACATAATCCTGTATCATCGGTCTTATTATAAGTGAGGTCTGCCAGGGGAAAAATGCTTTGAACCGCTGTCCTGACCTTCGCCTCGGTTTCTGTAGGGTTAACTCTGGCTGAAACTTGAACCTCTATCATGCCTGACCCACCATATCGAGCACTTTTTTTCGGAATTCATCAAGTGTTCCCGTGTTCATAATAACAAGATCAGCAGCAGCAATTGCTTCACCCATGCCCCAGCCAAGCTCACGATCATCCCTGACACGCAAGGCATCGATGTCCTTCATGTCATCACTTCTTTTTCTGGCCTGCACCCTTGCGAACCTCGTATCAAGCGGGGCTTCTATGGCAACTAAAGTAAAATCAGAACCAAATGCCTCCTTGAAGCAATTGACCTCCACAAGGCTGCGCACACCATCCACAACAAGAAAATCTGAATCTGATGCTCGTATCTTAGGTATGCAGCGTTTGGCTACAGCATCTTTACCCTCTTTGTTACGCAAGTCAGTTCCTACGCCACCTACGTTAATATCTGTAGGCTCAAGTCCTCTGCGTACAACCTCTTCACGTATCACATCACCCATATTGACGACCTTGATACCTGATTCTCCCAGGATCGATGCAGCTACTGATTTGCCCGAAGCCGGCATCCCTACAAAAGCTAATATCTTCGTCATACCTAACCTGCTGTTGTTTATTGACCTTTATGAAATGTGAATCACACTTCATTGATGTTATAAATAATATACATTCTAAATAAAATGTCTTTGGGAAATTACCTAGATGTAACTGTAACGGCACATTTTATATGTAGGGGTGTAACAAACTATTTGCGTGTGTGCCACAGATAAAATCCAATACTTTTAGATAAGTTTGAGGAAAGGCTATGAGAAATACTGATCCCTCTGTAAGAAAGTAAACATATCACAGTTTTCTTTCTCTGGACATTCTTTTTATATCATACTACGAATAGCGGATTAAAAGACTCTTTTTCGGAGTAACCTGAAAAATGAAGATAGGAAATGTAAAGATAGATGGGTATTTGTTCCTGGCACCGATGGCAGATGTAACCAATCCAGCTTTCAGAATGCTCTGCAAAAAACACGGTGCTGCAATGACATACTCTGAGATGATCAGTGCCGATGCTGTACTTCACGGCAATATAAGAACAACAAACCGTGGTCTTAGTTCAGAGGAAGAGAAACCTTTTGCCATTCAGATCTTTGGAAACTCTGCAGATACCATTTCCACTGCAGCAAGGATGGTGGAAGAGAAGTATTCACCTGATATAATAGACCTCAATTTTGGATGTCCTGCTAATGTGCTTGTAAAAGATGGATCCGGTTCAGCGCTACTGGATTTTCCTGAAAGGATACGGGAAATAGTATCTGCTGTATATGGAAAAGTGGGGGCACCTGTAACAGCTAAAATAAGAGTGCTGCATGATAGGAAAAAAACACTTGATATCGCAAGAATAATAGAAGAAGCAGGCGCCAGTGCCATTACAGTTCATGGTAGAACGCAGGCTCAGCAATATGCTGGAAAAGCTGAGCATGAATATGCCCGGATCATAAAAAAAGAGCTTTCAATTCCAGTGATAGCAAATGGTGACATTGTTGACGGCCTTTCTGCAAAGCAGGTGCTTGAGCACACAGGATGTGATGCCTTGATGATAGGAAGGGCTGCAATGGGTGATCCACATGTTTTTACGAAGATAGCTCACTTCCTGCGTACCGGAGAACAACTACCCACTGATGAATGTACTCAGAGACTTGCAGATTTCAAAGATTACGTGAGATTGCTGGAGTTGTATGCCCTTGAAGACCATGTGGATATAAGGATACATGCCCGATGGTTCACACGGGGAATGAAAGGTGGGCGACATGTACGTCAGGGCATCTCCGGCACACGGGAAAAAAAATCGATAATTCAGCTTATGGAAAGCATGTGTGAGCAGTTATCCGACAAGGCTACAAATAATGATTTCCATGGTAACTGATACAGTTTTTTATTCGGTTCAAACCGAAAGGCTTTATAACTATCAGACGGTTCATAACCTACACAATTAAACATTGCATTTATACGCAATTGTGAATAAATGCAGTTTATAACTATCCATATTCGGCCAGGATATTCAATAAACAAACAGCAAGAAACAAAGTTGTGCCGATAGTATATTGTTCTAACGTTGTGGAGAATCCAGATGAAAGAGATACGAATACACGGCCGGGGAGGCCAGGGTTCGGTCACTGCTGCCGAGCTTTTAGCCGTTGCAGCTTTTGCTGATGGGAAATTCAGCCAGGCGTTCCCAGCTTTTGGAGTGGAAAGAAGAGGAGCACCTGTACAGGCGTTCACAAGAATGGATGACACGCCTATCAGACTCAGAAGCCAGATATACGAACCTGACTACGTTATCGTGCAGGACCCTACCCTTATAGAGGTAGTAGATGTTGCAAGTGGCCTGAAGGAAGATGGAATAATTATCATAAACAGTGAATTTGACCCCTCGACTTTCAAACTCAACACTAAGGCCAAAGTTGTAACCGTTAATGCCACAAAGATCGCACTTGAGATCATTGGCAGGCCGATAGTTAATACAGTGCTGCTGGGAGCCTTTGCAGGGGCTACCGGTAATATAAGGCCTGAGTCGATCAAGGAAGCTGTAAAAGAAAGATTCCCTGGCAAGGTAGGGGAGAGAAATGCTGAAGCCATCCAACAGGCATACGACATGATGAAGGAGGCAAAGGTATGAAGATAACTATCGGGGGAGTCTGTGAGCCCGGCACCACATTGGCCAACAAGACCGGTGGCTGGAGAACTTTCAAGCCTGTGTACGACTATGACAAATGTATCAAATGCAAGCTGTGCGAACTGTTGTGCCCGGACATGGCCGTGTTGCCCAGAGAGGACGGATATTTCCAGTTCGACTATGATTATTGCAAAGGATGCGGTGTATGCGCCAACGAATGTCCCAAGACGGCTATAACCATGATACTGGAGGAGAAGTAATGACAACCAAGGGAAAACTGGAAATGGAAAAGATGGTCGTCGTAGAGGGGTCTTATGCTGTGGCACATGCTGTCAAGGTATGCAGGCCCAATGTTATATCTGCTTACCCGATCACTCCTCAAACCCATATTGTAGAAGGATTATCTCAGTTCATGGCTGACGGAGAGATACAAAACTGTGAGTATATAAATGTGGAGTCTGAGTTCTCTGCACTTTCTGCACTTGTGGGTTCCTCAGCCGTGGGGGCGAGGTGCTACTCTGCCACAACGTCCCAGGGTCTTGAGTTGATGCATGAAGTACTTTTCAACGTGTCCGGTATGAGACTACCCATAGTCATGACCGTAGTGAACAGAGCTGTAAGCGCGCCCATCAACATCTGGAACGATCATCAGGATGCAATATCTCAGAGAGATACCGGCTGGATACAGTTGTATGCAGAGGATCTGCAGGAAGCAGCCGATATGACCGCACAGGCATTCAAAATTGCAGAGGACAAGGAAGTGCTTATGCCTGCCATGGTGTGTATGGATGGTTTTATCCTGTCCCATGTATACGAACCTGTGATACTGCTGGAACAGGAACTTACTGATGAATATTTACCTGCATATGAACCTTTTACCACACTGGACCCAAAGAAACCCATGAGTTTTGGTGCCCTGGCTGATCCCAATTACTATACCGAGTTCAGATATCTGCAACAGAAGGCGATGGAGAACGCCCTTAAGAAGATAGAGGATGCAGCCAATGAGTTCTATGATGTGTTCGGCAGATACTATGGCGGACTCGTTGATGAATACCAGACGGAGGATGCTGATATAATTCTCATGGCAATGGGTTCCATCGTGGGTACCATTAAGGATACCATTGATAATCTGAGACAGAAGGGTATGAAGGTAGGCTTGCTGAAGGTCAGGTCTTTCAGGCCATTTCCGGCAGAGGCTATCAGGAAAGCCATTAAGGATGCAAAGGTCGTTGTAGTCCTGGATAAGAACATCTCATTGGGACTTAACGAAGGCGCTCTGTTCACAGAAACCAAATCTTGCCTGTACAACACCAAAAACCGTGTACCTGTTGTGGGTTACATGATAGGCCATGGAGGCCGTGACATACGCATGAGCACGATAGAGAAGATCATATCTGAGGCTGAGGAAGTAATGAAGACTGGTATTAAGCTCGAAAGCCAGTTCACTGATGTGAGGGAGGAAATACTATGAAACACCTTTTCGTTTCAGGACACAGGGGATGTGCAGGCTGCTGTGACGCAATGGCTGCCAAGTTCACACTTATGGGGGCAGGCGAGGATTGTATAGTAGTCAGTCCTACCGGCTGTCTTGAAGTCATGACAACTCCTTTCCCTGAAACTTCATGGAATGTGCCCTGGATACACTCACTATTTGAAAATGCTGCTGCTGTGGCATCTGGTATTGAGGCAGCACTGAAGGCCATGGGAAAGAAGGGTAACACCAGGGTTGTTGCCATTGGTGGCGACGGTGCAACTATGGATATCGGTCTTCAGGCTATTTCCGGAGCTTTTGAGAGAGGACACGACTTCACTTATGTCTGTATAGACAATGAAGCTTACATGAACACCGGAGTGCAGAGAAGTAGTGGAACCCCATTTAATGCTTCAACTACTACAAGTCCTGCCGGAAAGGTTTCTTTTGGTAACCAGCGCCCTAAAAAGAACATGCCTGCTATCATCGCAGCACATGGTTCCCCATACGTGGCCACCACATCCCTTGCGTATGGCAAGGACATGATAGCAAAGGTGAAGAAAGCCACTGAAACACCTGGTCCCACATATATACACTGCCACGCCCCCTGTACAACAGGCTGGGGATTTGATACTTCCAAGACAGTGGAAGTTGCCCGGATGGCTGTTAAGACCGGTCTGTGGCCCCTGTTCGAGATGGAAAATGGAGAGGTCACAAAGGTCAGGAAGATAGGTACTCCATCACCGGTTGAGGATTATCTCAAGATGCAGAGCCGCTTCAAGCACCTGTTCAACAAGGAAGGCGGTGCAGAAGAGATAGCCAAGATACAGGCCATCGCTGATAAGAACATTGAGCACTACGGGCTTTAAAGGCCTGTAGCTATTCTTTTTT
>AMWB02070511.1_pt2 | contig 34415 bp, 26 predicted proteins | sample 200311 | NCBI WGS metagenome assembly AMWB02 (sample SAMN02737377, study PRJNA173069) | bioreactor metagenome | biome: anode biofilm in microbial fuel cells | place: USA: California | collected 2010-12-16
TTGACTTTCATCCTCACTGTTTTGACTTTCATTACCGGGGATGAAATATTTTTCAGATGTAATGAAAGTTTTATTACCGGTGACAGAGACCGCGTTACTGGTGAGGAAGTCTGGGTTACCGATGCCGCGCTCCAAGTACCCGTGACGAGAGCCGCACCATCCATGACGGGACTTTTTTTCATGGGAATGAGTTCTCCATCAGCGGTGATGAAAGTTTTTTCAGCGGTGACAAAAGATAAATTCTGAGCGAATTTTCGAAGACCGGATATTTTTTTAGGAGGAGAATTACTGTAATCGTTTTTATTCCGGCTTTGCGGGTATTGAAAACAACTTAAATGACAATCGTTTTTCAGCAATAAAAACGAGGTATTTATCAAATGATAAATTTTAAATTGGAAACAAAAAGTAATCCCCGTTTATGACGGGGATTTTATTATGATATCTTTAAAAAGTAAAATCAGTATTCCCTGTTCGACACGAACGAAACGAGTTCCGTGAGGGATTCCTTCGCTTCGCTGTCGGGGAAATGACCGAGCGCTTCGGTGGCGAGTTTCGCGTAATGCGATATTTTTTCCGTCGTGTAGTCGATTCCGCCGAACTCATTAACGAAATAATAGACCGTGTCGAATTTCTTTCCCGACTCGCTCTTAATCAGTTTCATTATCTCTTTCGATTTTTTCACGGGAGCGTTTTTAAGCGCGGTGAGAAGCGGAAGCGTGAACTTCTTTTCCTTCAAATCGTTGCCTGTCGCCTTGCCGAGAAGTTTTTTCCTGCCGGTGTAATCGAGCAGGTCGTCGCGCAACTGGAACGCGATGCCTATGTTCTCTCCGAACGCGGACATCTTTTCGATTTTCGTCCCGTCGTCCGTCGCGCTCAGGGCGCCGAGTTTGCAGCAGGTCTTTATGAGCGAGGCGGTCTTGTCCGATATCACCCTGAAATATGTTTCTTCCGTCGCGTCGAAGTTTCTCGCTTTCTGAATCTGGAGGAGTTCTCCCTCTGACATTCTTTTCACCGCTTCGGATGTAGTCTTCAAAAATTCGAACTCGTTGTTTTCCAGTGATACGAGAAGCCCCTTTGAAAGGAAGAAGTCTCCTATCAGTACGGACACCTTGTTCTTCCACACCGCGTTTATTGAGGGAAGCCCGCGTCTCGTTTTCGCCTCGTCAACGACGTCGTCGTGAATGAGCGTCGCAGTATGAAGCAGTTCGACGAGAGTAGCGGCGACGTAACTCCTCGGATTTATTCCGCCGCACATTTTAGCGGAAAGAAGCACGAGTATCGGGCGGATTTTCTTGCCCTTCTGCTTCAATATGTATTTCGTGACGAGGTCAACAAGTGCCACGTTCGATTTAAGCGCGCCCGCGAAGATTTTCTGGAACTCTCCGATTTCCTTGTTTATCGGTTTCGATATTTTATTCAGGTTCACTGGGTTTTCTTTTGTGAAAATTTACAAATTAATATGCTTAGTTCATACAGACCGACAAGCGGAATTCCGAGCATTACCTGGCTCGTTATGTCGGGACCCGGCGTAACGATGCCCGCTATCAGAAGAATTGCTACCAGCGCGTGGCGCCTGTATTTTCTCATGAAAGACGGTTTTAAAATCCCGATTTTCGAAAGAAAGAACGACAGCATCGGCAGTTCGAAAACCAGCCCCGACGCGATTACCAGCGATATAACGAAACTCATATACTCGTCCGCCGATATCTTGTTTTCGATTATCGTCGAGCCGAAATTCGCGAAGAAACCGAGCGCGGCGGGGAGCATCAGAAAATACGAGAATACGACGCCCGACAGAAAACACAGAGACGTGAATACGACAACACCCGTAACATACTTTCTTTCATTCTCTTTCAGAGCGGGTTCGACGAACTTCCATATCTGATAAATAATATTGGGGACGCTTAAAACCGCGCCCCCTATGAAAATCACTTCCATGTAAATAATAAACTGTCCGTACGGCCTGAGGTTTATTATCGAAAGAGGCGGATTCGACCGCGCGGCGGGAGCAAAGATTATGCTGTTCATAATCCAGTCTATGAAGAACCCCACAACAACGCTTCCGATTACAACGCCGACCAGAGATTTTATTATCCGCCATCTCAGTTCCTCGAGATGGTCGAGGAATCCCATATCGCTATCCGATGCCATACAACGGGAAACGCGACGTTATTTCATCGACAGCGTTTCTTACATCTGTTTTAGTTTTTTCGTCCTTCGGATTGGACATGACCATATTTATAAGTTCCGCGATTTGCTCCATTTCCTTCTCTTTCATGCCTCTCGTCGTGAGCGCGGGAGTTCCGAGCCTGATGCCACTTGTAATCAGCGGGCTCTTGTCGTCGAAAGGAACGGCGTTCTTGTTGCAGGTGATTCCGACGTCGTCGAGCGATTCCTGCGCCGCCTTGCCCGTTATGTTCTTGTTTCTCGTATCGACGAGCATCAGGTGGTTGTCCGTTCCGCCCGATATTATCTTGAATCCGAGCGATACGAGTTTTGCCGCGAGCGCTTTCGCGTTTCTTATAATCTGTTTCGCGTATTCTTCGAATTCCGGCTGAAGCGCCTCGCCGAATCCTACAGCCTTCGCCGCGATTACGTGCATCAAAGGACCGCCCTGTATTCCGGGTATTACCATCGAGTCTATTAGTTCGGACATCATTTTCTTTCTTCCGGATTTCGGCGCAACTTTGCCGAACGGGTTTTCATAATCCTTTCCGATAAGTATGAGTCCGCCTCTCGGTCCGCGGAGGGTCTTGTGCGTCGTGGTCGCCACGACGTGGCAGTACGGAAGCGGGTCGTTCAGAAGTTTCTTCGCTATGAGCCCCGCGGGATGCGCTATGTCCGCGAAAAGGAACGCGCCGACCTTGTCGGCTATTTCCCTGAATTTCTTGTAATCTATGTTTCTCGAATACGCGCTCGCTCCCACCGTTATCATCTTCGGTTTTTCTTTCATCGCCGCGTCGGCAATCATATCGTAATCGAGCATTTCCGTTTCGGGGTTTATTCCGTAAGCGGTGAAATTGTAAAGTTGCCCCGAAAAGTTAACTGGCGAGCCGTGCGTCAGGTGGCCTCCGTGCGAGAGGTCCATTCCCATAACCTTGTCGCCGGGTTTCAGGAACGAGAAGTAAACCGCCATGTTCGCGGTGCTGCCTGAATGCGGCTGAACGTTGGCGTATTCCGCGCCGAACAGTTCTTTCGCGCGGTCTCTCGCGATATTTTCAGCGACGTCAACGAACTCGCAGCCGCCGTAATAACGTTTTCCGGGATATCCCTCGGCGTATTTATTAGTAAGAGTGGAGCCGAGCGCTTCTATGACGCTCATTGAAACAAAATTTTCGGAAGCAATCATTTCGAGTTTCTTTGCCTGTCTTCTGGTCTCGTTCGAAATCGCATTAAAAACTTCCGCGTCTGTATTCTTTAAGTATTCCATAAGATAAATTTTAGTTAGTATCCATTTTCTTTATGCGGCGCTCGTGACGCTCGCCGCCTTCAAAATCCGTGTTCAGAAATATCTCGAGATATCTTTCTGCGTGTTCGAGGTCGACAAAGTCGGAGCCGAAGCATATAACGTTCGCATTGTTGTGCCGCCTCGACATTTCAGCCATGTTGTTGTTCGTGGCGTTGACAGCCCTGATTCCGCGGAATCTGTTAGCTGACATCGAAACGCCTATGCCGCTGCCGCAAACGAGCACGCCGAAATCGCACCCGCCGTTAACGACCGCTTCGCATACTTTCTTCGCGTAGTCGGGATAATCGACGCTCTCCGCAGAGTTCGTTCCCGAATCCGCGTATTCGATTTTTTTATCCGAAAAGTATTTCTTTAATCCTTCTTTCAGGGGAAATCCCCTGTGGTCGGAGCCTATTGCTATTTTCATAGATTTAAAATTTTTTATCTGTCTTCATCGCTCGGTCGTATGAACCAGAACTCGCCGAAATTCAGTCCGATTGACGCCTTAATGTAATTATCCTTAATCAGGCTGTTATCCTTCTTTCCTCTCGTGCCGAGTTCGAAACCGAGGTCTATGCCGTTTACTTCGTTAATCGGTATGCCGATGCCGAAACTTACGGCGTAATGGTCAATTGTTTGTCCCGCGATTTTATAGTATGAATTGTCATACGAGAATCCCGCCCTGTACGTCAGGCGCTCCAATACTGTCCTGTCTTTCTTCGGCGCGGGAAGTACTTCGAAGCCGAATCCGAAACGCATGTTGTCCGAATACTCCGCGGGAGTCAGGTTCACGGGCTTGAAGCCGCTGAATTTCTGGAATGAGACGTCAGACGAGAGTATCAACTGCCGTCCGATTTGCTTCGTGATGCCGAAGCCGTACGTTTCTGGCACGTCCCATTCGGTTTCCGATGAAAACGATGAATCGTAATTCGACAGGCTTGTTATGTAAATCTTTTCAATTGTTGATTTGAGTTTGAACTTGCTCTGGTAGAAAAATCCGATGCTTAGATTTTCAAACACCTTGCTTTTTCTGAGCAATGCTCCGAAATCAAGCACGACGCCGCCCTTGAAGAAACCGCCCTTGAGGTCGTTTTCGCTTCTTATGTACGAGTTCGTGAAATTCTGATTGTTGAAATCGAAGTAAGTCAGGTTTTTGATGTTGCCGAACGAGTAATCATACTCGAAACCGAGGTTTATGAAATCGATAGGCCTGCCTGCAAGCCCGAAGTTAAGCCGCGTGAGACCGCCCATCCCCGCGAACGTTGCGGTGTATGATGCTCCCTGGTCTTCGACTTTTCCGGAAGTCTTATACTGCATTAAAGTATAAGGATTGAATCCGAAAATAAGCGTCATTCCGTGCTTGTCCCAGAAAGGAACGCCGAAATTGAATCCCGTAACGTTAGCGTCGGAAATTTTTTCGGACGACGAGTTGTTCGAAGACTCGAGAAACTCGGTTTTCATTCCGAGTGAAAAGTAAACGTTCTTTAAATGCGTGTTCGCCGCGGGATTCGTGCTGTTCACGTAATTTCCGAAAAGCGATATTCCCTGAATTCCCATGTGGTCTGTCCGCAGACTCGAAGAATACTTCATTTCGCCCAGACCGATAGCCGAATAAGGCGAGCCGAGAGAAAATTCTTCCTGAGTCCTGCCGATACCCGTTATTACGAAAACCGAAAATAATATGATTAATGTTTTTTTCATTTTTTTATCCCCTCGGCGTGTACCTGATTACAAGTTTCGGACGTTTCGATGTATCCTGAACCGAAGGTCCGTAAAATACAAGTTTATCGAGATTCGTAAAATCGCCGATGTTTCTCAACTGTATGCCGAGATTCTTCGTCTTGTCATAGTTCCACGTCTGGAAAATCTGATTCAGCCTGAAGGAAAAAGTAATCGAATCATCCTGTATGGGGCTTCGTATTATTCCGTCATTCGTCTTCGCCGCGGAATCCGTCGTCATAAGGAAGAAAATGTTCGGGTTAGTAAGTCCCGTGAACGAATTCGCCTTGTCCCACTTCAGGCGGAGATACGCCTCGTTGATTGTAACCTTTTCGCTTAGTTTCGAAAGGTCGAAGTTCATTATGTCGCCGTAAATCAATCCGTTCTGAAGCGTTATCCTGTCAGGCGGCAGGACTGAATACGGAGCGTCGGTGAATGTAACCGCCGAAACGTAACCCGGACTGTCATAAACCAGCGTGTCCGTCTTGTTGTTCTTGTTCACAATTATAACCAGTTTCGGGCAGAGATAAGAATCCGATTTTGAGAAAGCCTTTATGGTGTTTGAATTTGAATTCGGAACAAGAGCCATTCCGTAATTTTTCTGAGCGTAGTTTGTATCCGCTTCGTATTCGAGCCAGTTCTTTACCGTCTGCGCGTCAAGCGGTATCGAAATTGTGCTTGTATCCGTGGGTGCGCCCGTGTAAGAACCGATTAGTGTTGTTCCTATGCTGCTTGAAGAAAATGTATCGAGCGTCACGGATGGATAATAATAGTATTTGTTCAGCGGATACATATTGAAAGAAACCGTGCCGAGCGTGTCCGTAAACGCGTATTTATTGTAGTGTAGTTTCAACGTTGCGGAATAAACCGTCGCGCCCTGATAATCCGTGGAAAGCCCTGAAAATTTCAGAAGCGTTTTGGATTCATAACCGCCTGACTTGCCGATGAAAAAATTCGCTGCCTGAAAGTTATTAATGTACAGTTTGAAGTTGTTGTGCGTAATCAGCAAAGTATCCTTGTTTGAATCCAGAATCTTTGTGCCGAGCGTGTCGGAAATTATGAATTCGAGCCCGACGTCATTCGGATTGTTTTCGCAGGACTGAAGGACAAAGAGTCCCGAGACCGCGGCAACAAGTACGATTGCCCTGATATAGAATTTAAGGTTTTTTCTCAATATTCTTTAAATTTCGTTTGTTTTTCGAAAATATTAATAATTAAGATAACATAAACTATCTTAAATTTATAGAGACTTTTTTCGACTGAAATCCCGTTCTTTGTTAAGATTTTTCGAGATTCCCGGGGTACGGAAGCGCAGTGCGGTGTTCAGGATTACCGGTTAAGATTTAAAACTTTAAGATGAAAAATATTATGTAATGATTAATTGCGCTATTTCCGTTCTGTGGATTTGCGGATGAAATCCACTGTCCCTGCGAGATTCTCCGAAACATATTCGAGCGGAATGTTTTCCTGCTCGCAGGTTTCGAGTGTCTTTTCTCCGTAACCCGTCAAAACGAGTATCTTTTTCACGCCGGCGTTCTGAGCGCATTGCATATCAACGAGCGAATCGCCTATAAAGAAGGATTTGTTTAAATCTATGTCGTATTTTTTTACCGCGGAGTCAATCATTCCCGTTCCGGGTTTGCGCGTATCGTGACGGATGCTGTATTCTTCGACTATGCCGTTCTCGTAATAAGGCGAATAGAAAATATCGTCGATAAGTTTTCTGCCGCCGGAATTGAGAATCCGCAGGAATTCATCGTGAATTGATTTGAGTTCGTTTTCTGTGAGTAATCCGCGGGCAACGCCCGACTGGTTCGTTAATATGATGTTGAGAAATCCGAGTTCTTTGAATGCTGCAAGAGCGTCGGCGGCGCCGGGAAGTATTTCGATGTCCTCTTTTCTTGATAAGTATCCGACGTCGCTGTTTAAAGTGCCGTCCCTGTCAAGAAAAATTGCCTTCGCCATTTTAAACCTGAATCTATTTGGACGAAATTAAAGACTTGTACATAGCCATGTACTTGACCGCTGATACTTTCCAGGAAAAATCAAGCGCCATTCCGTTCCGTATGAGTTGGTTCCATTTCTGCCTGTTCTTCTTATAGAGCGATATTGCCGTTTGAACGCTTGAAAGAAAATCTTTCGGGTCGAACTTATTGAAAAGGAATCCGTTTCCGTCGGATTTTTTGTAGTCCGTAATCGTATCAGAAAGCCCGCCCGTGTTGCGCGATATCGGGACGGTGCCGTAAGTGAGGCTGTACAGATGCGTTAGACCGCATGGCTCGTACTTGGACGGAGTGAGTATCATATCGCAGCCCGCTTGTATGTGGTGCGCAAGATCCTCGTTGAATTCGATGATGACAGCGAGTTTATTGCCGTATTTCTTCTTCGCCTGAAGAAGGAACTTCTGGTATTCTTCTTCTCCCGTGCCGAGGATTACGTATTGCGCGTCCTCTTTCATCAGGTCGGGAAGAATTTTCTTAATAAGTTCGAAACCTTTGGATTCGACTAATCTGGTAATGACGCCTATTAGCGGAACGCCTTCCTTCATTTCGAAGTTAAACTTCTTCAGAAGTTCGCGCTTGTTTTCCCATTTAAGCGGAATTTCCTGCGACGTGTATCTGTAAGTTATTATTTTATCCGTATTGGGATTCCATACGTTCCTGTCAATTCCGTTAACGATTCCAGTCAGATCTTTTTTTCTCTTGTTGAGCACGTCTTCCATTCCGAAGGAATATTCCTTGCTCGTCCTGATTTCTTCCGCGTAACGCTCTGATACCGTCGTTATCTTATCCGCATAATGAAGTCCGGCGCGTAGGTAATTGAATCTGCCTTTCGCGAAACCGATTTCATTGAGAACTTTCTCGGGCATTCCCGTCTTCGCGAATGTCGAAACGGGGAAATCGCCCTGATAGCCGAGGTTGTGGACCGTAAGCACGGTTTTAATGCCCTTAGTGTGGGCGTTGTCTTTATAGACGGTCTTGAGAAGCGCGGGAATCAGCGCCGTCTGCCAGTCGTTGCAGTGAATGACGTCGGGTTTCCACTGCAGGACTTCGAGAATTTCTATTACTGTCTTGCAGAAGAAAAGGAACCTGTCGTCGTTATTCTCAAAATCTTTCTTTGTCCTGCTGTTTTCATAAATGCCTTTGTTCTTGAAAAAGTCGTTGTTCTCAAGAAGATACATCTGCGCCTTTGTATTCTTGCCGTGAATGAAAGAAGATTTGATGCTGAACTTGTAGTTTTTGCCGAGCAGGTTAACGTTCAGGTCCTTCAAACGTTTGATTTCGTGAATCTGAAGGCGTCTTTCATCGAGCGGTCCGTATTTCGGCGAAATTATTCTGACTTCGTTGCCGAGCGAATTAAGCGCCTGCGGCAGAGAGTTTGAGATATCGGCAAGTCCGCCGGTTTTGGAGTAAGGAAAAACCTCACTGGTGACGAAAAGAACATTGTATCCTTTAGCCATCTAATAAATTAATTTTCCGGAAATTAACTTAAACGTAAAATATTTACAATGCAAATATAAATCAATCTTCAGAGAGCAATCTTCAATCTTCAATCGTCAATGTTCAATAAACAAACCGCGGAAAGCAATCTTCAGGCGTCAATCGTCAATGTTCAATAAACAAACCGCGGAAGGCAATCTTCAATCGTCAATCGTCAATGTTCAATGCAAAACCGGAGAGCAATCATCAGGCGTCAATCTTCAATTTTCAATTTTCAATTTTCAATGTTCGATTACGGTAAATGATTTCTGTTTTTGTTTAACCGGGATTTAGTCCGAATGGATTATTAACCGAACCGGCGCTTGTCATTATTTTGCGAATGAAAAATAATTCATCTTTCCGACTTAGCCCATGGCTTTAGACATGGGGCAAATAATCGAAAAGCATAAAACCGTTTCAACGGTTTAAATCGATAATGTAGTCTCAACCCCGCGGGTCCGCGAGAAATTCAAGGTTTGAATACTTAATAATCGCTGAAAAAATTTATTTCAGCAGAAGCATCTTTTTAGTCTCCGAATAGTTTTCTGATTCGAGTTTGTAAAAATATATGCCGCTCGGATGCGCGGACGCGTCCCAACCCGTTGTGTACGAGCCTGTGTTCAGGTATTCGTTGACGGGAACCGATACTTCCCTTCCCAATAAGTTAAAGACGGAAATTCTCACAAATCCAGGTTTGGAAATATCAAAATTAATTCTTGTCGACGGATTAAACGGATTAGGATAGTTCTGATACAGTTTGAACGAAGAAGGCAATTCAGTTTCTGTCTGACTTACAAAAACATTTCCTCCGTTCGTTGACTTGAGAATTATCGCGTGATAATTTCCTTCCGCCCTACCGCTTGCGAAGAAAATGTTTTCGTTAACCAGCGCAAGTCCGGGAAGATAAGCCGCCGGATTCAAATCATTTATAATCCAGTTCGCGCCGAAGTCCGTCGTCTTTGCCGTTGTAAATTTTGTTATCACGAGATTTATCGTGTCGATTAGAAACCCCGAGGCAAAGGCGGTTCCCGTGTTCGGCAGAGATTTAACCTTCAGCATTCGTCTCGACGAGAGAGTTAGCGCGTTAAACCAGTTGCTTCCCGCATTCGTAGTCTTAAAAATATGATTTTCAAAATTGTTCGAGTTACCCATCGCTATACCTGTCGTCTGGTTCAGAAAAGTAAGGCTGCTGATTTGCGGCGCAAACGACAAAGTCGTCCAGTTCAAACCGCCGTCGGTGGTTTTAAATATTCTGCCGAGGTCGTCATTAAATCGCGGCGATTTTCTGTTCTTCGTTGGAAATAGAATGTTCCCTATCGCAAATCCCGTGTTCGCGTTCAGGAAGACAAGATTTTCGACTTCCAATTCGGGATCGAAGTAATGAACAATTTGCCAGTTTGCGCCGCCGTTTGTTGTCTTGAAAAATTTCGTTCGCTGCGACGGGTTTGTATCAATTAACGCGTATCCCGTGTTAGCGTCGAAAAAGTGAATCGAATTTATATAACCTGTGAGCGTGTCGAAAGCGCCGACCCTCGTCCACGACAATCCCGAATCGGTCGATTTTAAAAACGCGCTTTTGTATATATTGAAGAATTCGCACTTTCCTTCGGACAACAATTTTTGCCTGACATAATCGGGACACGAAATAAAATCATTACTCATTCCCTTGTTTATCCCGAAATGAAAATTTTCCGCACCGCAGGCATACACGAGCGAAGAATTAACGTATTGAGCTTCGAGAATCGCTCTGATACCGGAGGGACAGCCCGCCTGTATCCAGTTCGAACCTGAATTAGTCGTGTAGAAAATGTTTTCGGTAAAATCAATATCCGTATGTCCGAAAGAAATGCCGTTATTGGCATTGAAAAAAGCAAGCGTGTACGCAAATCCGTTATACGGCAGCGTGTGCTGTATCCACTGGGCATTCGCGTTCAGGTAAAACAAAAACACGATAATGAAAAACAATTTTTTCATAAAAGATTTTAATGAATCAAGCCTGCGCGATAAATTTTTATAACACGATGAAAATACCGGCAGGAAAGTTCACAAACAATACACTTCTTATTTATTATTAAATAAGTTTATCAATGCTTTTCAGGTTTGCGTATTACAAATTTCAGAACAGAAGAATATTTCAGAGAAGATTGACAAGAAAATGAACCGATTGAAGATGAGGCGTTTCGATTTTTTTCTTTGCCGCAATTTTCAGGATTTCGGATGTAAAGTAGGAGACCTCAGTCGGCCGTCCTTTTTCCCTGTCCTGATAAGATGACGTCTTTGAAATGCCAATAGTTTTTGTGTCCGTCACAATTTTTTTATAATCCTCTTTAGTGAATACGATTCCGAGTGACGCCGCGACCGCCGATATTTCATCGTACAAATCGTTTATAAGCCTGACGATTTTTCTGTCGGTAAATAAATCCTCGACTCTCGCGAACGCAATCGCTGTAAGCGAATTGAATATCGTGTTCCAGGCGAGTTTAACCCAGATTTCGTGAAGTATATTATCCGATATTTTGCATCTAACGCCCGGAACATTGAGCAGTTCTGGGACCGTTTTAATTCTCCTGCTGTTCTTGCCGTTCATTTCTCCTGTTACTAAGATTCCAAGCGCGGTGTGAATCACAGTGTTTCCTTTCATATCCGATGCGATTCTGCTTACAGTCTGCAAAACTCTCGATTTACCGAATTCCTTTTTGAGAAGATTATAATTGTATATTCCGTTCTGAACGGAAATAAATTGAGTATTCTTTGTAACAACTTTTTTCAACGAGGGAATCAGATTCTCCGTATCATTCGACTTCACGCATAAAATCACGTAATCGAACTTTGTTTTGAATGACGAAGGATTGTCCGATACGTTTATCTTTAATTTGAAGTCGCCGTGTATGCTTCTAACCGCAAGCCCGTTTTTCTTCAGAAGTTTAAGCGTGTTTCCTCGCGACAGGAAACAAACCTTATAGTTGTTATTTTGAGCGAGCCGCCCTCCGAAATACCCGCCCAGAGCTCCTGTTCCCGCTATGAGTATCTTCGGTTTTTTCATTTAAGATTCAAGAAGTTTTTTTACGATAGGAGGCGTACCCGTCGTCGCTTTTTCGACTATGAATTCAAGATTTTTGTGCAGCCCCGATACGTTCGGCTTATTCGGGTCTATGATGTATTTCACCGCTTCACGCGGCACGTAATCAAGCAGCCCCGCTGCTGGATAGACGACGAGCGAGGTTCCAACGACTATGAAAATATCCGCGGTCGAAGCGACAGCCGCCGCGTCGGTCATTAAAGGCACGGCTTCGCCGAACCATACTATATCAGGACGCAGTTGAGCGCCTTTTTCGCAAACGTCTCCGAAATTTATGTCCTGATAACCTATGTCGTAAACGTTGTATGGTGGTACAGTGCTCCGCGCTTTTGTAAGTTCGCCGTGAAGGTGTATGATGTTTGTTGAGCCCGCACGTTCGTGAAGGTTATCGACGTTCTGTGTGACGATAACCACGTCGTACTTCGATTCAAGTTTTGCGAGCGCGATGTGCGCGTCGTTCGGCTGCACGTCCTTTAACTGCCGCCGCCGGGCGTTATAGAAACGCAAAACCACTTCCGGGTCTTTCATCCATCCGCCAGGGGACGCCACTTCATAAACATCGTGCCCTTCCCATAATCCGCCCGCGTCTCTAAACGTGGACAGACCGCTTTCGGCGCTTATACCCGCGCCGCTTAGAACGACAATTTTTTTACGGGGCATATAATCAAGTTTGATTTAAACCCCGTAATTTAATAACTGCGGAATTAAATTATAAGTTAGATAATACTTTCTGGATTTTTTCAGATAACTTTGACGACATATCCTTCAAAGCCGGATTATCCGACACCATAGATATCAATCCGGGGTTGAACATTGAGACAATAACTTCTCCGCCCTTTTCGTGCACGACAACGTTGCACGGCATTAACAGGCCGACGGTTTCTTCCGCTTTCAGCGCTTCATACGCGAACGGAGGATTGCAGGCTCCGAGAATTATGTATCTGTCAAAATCAACGTCGAGTTTCTTCTTAAGAGTCTCTTTAACGTCAATAGTTGTAAGCACTCCGAAACCTTCTTCTTTGAGTGCGTCAGTTGCTTTCTGCACGGCTTCGTCGTAGCCGTAATTTACTTTTTTTGTGAATCCGTAGTTCATATTATTAGAAATTTTAATTAGATATAGTTTTCATTCGGTCTTCCTGTATCGCCAGACCGCGAGTGACATTATTATAACCGCATAAACCGCAAAGAAATTCAGGACGGGAACAACATCCTTCAATTGCGAGCCTTTAAGCATTATCATTCTCATCGCGCCGTTGAACTGCGCTATCGGATTGAAGTACGCTATCGTCTGCGCCCAGTCGGGCATGCTTTCTACGGGAGTGAAAATCCCGCCCATCAGCATGAACAGAACCATGAAAAACCACGCTATGAACATTGCCTGCTGCTGCGTGTGCGTTACGGTCGAAATCAACAGACCAATGCCGAGCACGACAAACATGTACACCGACGCGAGAAGCAATATCAGGAAAGGGCTTCCCAGCAGCGGCACCCCGAAAATATACAAACCGAGATTCAATCCAAAAATAAGTTCCGCTATTCCGATAATCCAGAATGGAAGCAGTTTTCCGATTATGAACTGATACTTCTTTATCGGGGTCACGTTCAACTGCTCTATCGTTCCGATTTCTTTTTCCTTAACTATGTTCATCCCTGAGAGAAACGAGCCGATTAATGTGACCAGCGCAACGAGAATTCCCGGAACCATGTACGTCCTGTAATCGAGTTCGGGATTGTACCAGTTGGAATAGTTTATATTTATCAACGATGTTTTTTCGGGTATGACGGACGATTTCGTTACAATCTCCGAATTGTACTGTCTTGTTATGTTTACGGCGTAATTGTTGATGATGCCCGCGGCTGACGCGTCTTCGGCGTTAATAAGAAACTGCACTTCCGATTTTCCCGATGTTCTGAAATCCCTCTCGAAGTTCTTCGGTATGTAAACTATCAGCCTCGCGTCGTATGTCTTGAAACTTTCGAGCGATTTTTCGACGGAAAAAGAAGCCTCGTTCAGTATGAAATAATTTGACGCGGTAAACTTGGAAACGAGTTCTCTGGAGAAATAACTTTGGTCGAGGTCAACCACGTTGAATTTAATGTTCTTTATTTCGTATGTCGCCGCGTTTGAAAGAATAAGCAGTTGAAACAAAGGCATGAATACAATCAGAGGAATCATAGCCCTGTTGCGGAATATCTGCAGGAATTCTTTCTTCAATATTACAAGTATTGTCCTCATTATTCCAGCCTGATTTTAAATTTCTTGATGCTTACGGCGATAAAGAAAACCGTCATGCCCAATAGTATGAGCGTCTCCATCCAAATGTAGTTGAAACTTACTCCCTTAAGCATTATTCCTTTAACTATTCGTATGTACCATCTCGCGGGAATTATATTGCTTATCCACTGAAGTATCAAAGGCATGTTCTCTACAGGAAATATATATCCCGAAAGAATAATCGTCGGAAGCATCAATGCGCCCAGAGAAATCATCATCGCGGTCTGCTGGTTGTTGCTTATTGTAGAAATTAAAATGCCGAGAGAAAGCGCCGTTATTAGGAACAGCGTGCTTTCCGCGAGTAGCAGAGGCAGGCTGCCGACTATCGGCACCTTGAAAACGAATTTCGACATAACGAGCACTGTCGCCGTGTTCACGAGAGAAAGCAGAAGATAAGGAATTACCTTTCCCACGATAATCTGAAAAGGATTAAGCGGGGAGACCAGCAGCACCTCCATCGTTCCGAGTTCTTTTTCCTTTGTAATGGATATGGACGTCATCATCGCGGATACGAGAAGCAGTATTACCGACATCAGCCCGGGAACGAACATGAAGACGCTCTTTAGGTTCGGATTGTACAGCATCTTGATTTCGGGATTAATCGAAGCGGGAAGAGTTTTGCCTTTGGACAGTTCCGACTGATAATCGGCGATTATCGACGTGGTGTAACCAATTACCATGTTCGCGAAATTCGGGTCGGACGCGTCTGCGACGAGTTGAACGTTAGCCTTGCCGTCCCTCTCGAGATTTGCGCCGAAGTCAGGCTCGAAAATTATTACTTCTTTGATTTTACCCTTGCGGAATGCAGGCTCAATGTCGCTCGGCGACTGCAGGTTTTCGTAAAGCATGAAATATCCCGACGAAAGAATTTTATTGCTGATTTCCCGCGTCGTGTTATCCTTCGCGAAATCAAGTATAGCGATTTTCGCGTCCCTGATTTCATTCGTAATCGCGAAACCGAAAAGCAGAACCTGCGCGACCGGCATTCCGAAAAGAATCAGCAGAGTCCTGTAGTCCCTAAGTATATGAAGGAGTTCCTTCCAGACAAAATTTACGAATCTTTTCATGCGGCGGGACGGGCTAATTTTACAAAAACTTCGTGCATCGTTCCGACGCCGAATTGCTCTTTTAATTTTTCAGGTTTGTCGAGAGCGGCTATCCTCCCGTCAACCATCATCGAAACCCTGCTGCAATACTCCGCCTCATCCATATAATGAGTGGTTACAAATACCGTCACGTTCCTGTCCGCCGCCTCGTAAATCATATCCCAGAACTGGCGGCGTGTAATCGGGTCAACGCCTCCCGTCGGCTCGTCGAGAAAAACTATTTTAGGTTCGTGTATTATCGCGATTGAAAACGCGAGTTTCTGCTTCCAGCCGAGCGGCAGCGATTTAATTAGTTTGTTTCTCGCTTCCTCAATCTTCAGAAGGTCAATCAGAAACTCCGTTTTTTCTTTACGCCTTTCACGTGATAAACCGTAAACCCCGCCGTAAAAATCTATGTTCTCTTTTACCGTGAGGTCTTCGTATAATGAAAACTTCTGGCTCATGTATCCTATGTTCTTCTTGATGGATTCTGTCTGCTTGTAAACGTCGAAACCCGCTACCGTGGCTTTGCCCGATGTCGGTATCGAAAGCCCGCAAAGCATCCTCATCGCTGTCGTCTTTCCCGCCCCGTTCGCGCCGAGAAATCCGAATATTTCTCCCGGCATGACGTCGAAAGATATTTTATCTACCGCGGTGAATGAACCGAATTTTTTCGTCAGGTCCTTTACCGATATTATGTGATTCTCACCCATTTTATTTGTTCATTAATGACATGAAACAATCTTCGATACCCGGATTTATTTGCTTAAAAATTAAGTCAGTATGTCCCTTTGATATTAAAATTTTCTTCATATCCTCCTCGACGGCTTTCCCTCTTCTGTCCGTGTAATGAAGATAATCGCCGAACGAGTACACCGAATCCGTGTTTTCGGCCGCCCTGAGGTCGAGTATTAGTTTGTGCATATCGCCCGAGCGCAGCGCGTATACAGGTTTTTCGTATTTCGAAATTATATCATTCAGAAAACCTATGTCGAGAATCTTCCCCTTTTGCATAAGCGCGATCCTGTCGCATTTCGACGCTTCATCCATGTAAGGAGTCGATACAAGAATCGTTATGCCTCCCTCTTTAAGTTTCCCGAGCATCTCCCAGAATTCATTTCTCGAAACAGGATCGACACCTGTGGTAGGCTCGTCAAGGAAAAGCACGCCGGGCTTGTGTATCAAAGCGCAGCACAAAGCAAGTTTCTGTTTCATTCCGCCCGACAGTTTTCCCGCTCTTCTTTTCCTGAAAGGCTCGAGAAAGACGTAAATGTCTTTTATGAGTTCATAGTTCGCTTCAATTGTAGTTCCGAATACGCGCGCGAAGAATTTTAGGTTCTCTTCGACGCTCAAATCCTGATAAAGCGAAAACCTGCCGGGCATATAACCGACCGAGCCCCTGATTTTTTTAAAATCCTTTACGATGTCGAATCCGTCAACATACGCTTCACCGCTGTCAGGAAGCAGAAGCGTAGTCAGCATTCTGAAGAGGGTCGTCTTTCCCGCGCCGTCCGGACCAATGAATCCGAACAGTTCGCCCTTTTCAACATTGAAAGAAACGCTCTCAACGGCTTTTGTCTTGTCGAATGATTTTGATATATTATTTACTGTTACGGCGTAATTCATTTTTATTTGAAAACTACTTCCCCGGGCATTCCGATTTTTAGCGAGCCGTCGTTCCTGACTCGCACTTTCACGGCGTAAACAAGGTTTACACGTTCTTCTTTTGTCTGAACAATCTTCGGGGTGAATTCGGCTTTGGATGAAATCCAGAAAATTTCCCCTTCCAGATTCCTGTATTCGTTCTTACCGTTATCTATAAGCACTTTCACCGTCTGGCCTATTTTTATTTCAGGCAATTGAGAGCCGCTTACATAAACACGTAGTTCCATCACGTTAAGGTCCGCTATCTTGTAGAGCGGTTTACCGTAATTTACGACCTCGCTTTGTTCGACAAATTTCATTATTACGGTTCCGTTGACGGGATTTACGACGGTGCTCTTGCTCAACTGGTCATCAATTTGCTTTATCTGAACGTCGTAATTCTTAAGTTCCTCGTTTGTGGTATTGTTCTGTGTTTCGACCGCGGCAATCTGCCTGTTCAACACATCTATGCTGCCGTTTATGTCGTCCAGTTGCTTTCCCGTCGCGGCATTATCTTTAAGCAGTCTCTCTATCCTGTCCTTTTCTCTTAAAGCGACTTTTTTCTGCTCCTGATATACACCGACCTGGGAACTGACATTCTTGAACTTCGTGCGCGTCAGGTTTTTTGCCGCCTCCAACTGTTTCTTCTTCAACTGAAGTTGAACAGTATCAATATATCCGACTACGGAGCCTTCGTTTAAAGTCTGCCCTTCTTCAACATTGAACTCAAGTAGTTTACCGCTTGATTCGGACGAAACAATTGTTTCAACCGCTTCAAAGTTTCCGTACGCGTCCGAGCGGTTGTCGTTCTTCGAGCATCCTCCGGCGAATGCCGCGATTACTCCCGCTAAGAGAAATAAGATGATTTTTTTATGCATATTAATATACTCCTTTTGCCGTTAGATAATTTATTTTTGACTGAAGCAGTTGCAGTTTGTGAGTCTCAAGCAGAAGCCTGGACTGCGTCAGATTGTTGAGTTCTGTCATGTAAACCGTTGAAGTTACTGTTCCGTTCTGCAGTTGCGAATAAACGGTTGCCGTGATTTTCTCACGCAGAGATATGAGGTCCGCGTCCTTGCTTATCAGTTCGGTATATTTCTGTATGTCTGATTTGTACTTTTCAAGACTGACTTTAAGGTTCTTGTCAAATGTTTCTTTCTGCGCGTCTATTATTTTTGAATTCACGGAATAAATCTGCTTTTCGTTGTTGTCGGAATTCCAGTTAATCGGGTTCCAGGTCAAAGTTACGCCGACCATGTAATACGGCTGAAACGTATTGTCAAGCATGTTAAGTCCCGGTCTGCCGTATCCCGCCTGACCGAACGCCGAAAGTTTCGGAATGATTCGGGTCGACACCGCTTCCGAATATGTGTTCAACTGTTCTTTTTGCCTGACGAAAAGTTTGTATTCCGGCCTGTTTGAAAAGTCGCTGTCATATACAGGGTCCTGCGCGCCAGGTGTTTCGAGTTTTGTGCTTTCAGGCAGTGAAATTCCTGTAAGTTCTCCGAGCATTCTTATTGAAGCCAGCCTGTCGGCCTCTATGCTCTGAATTTCCTGTTCTGTCTGTATTACCTGAGCCTGCAGGACGTAAACATTGCTGACGGGCGCTATTTCGTTCCGGACGCGGGATTCCATTTCGGATATTCTCGACAGAAGGTCGAGCCTGAGAGTCTCGTTAACCTCTTTCTTTTTCTGCAGCAGCAAAACCGAGAAATATAAATCGTTTATCTTCGGCTTAAGCGCGAAAAGTTCAACGTCAATTTTTCCGTTATCGATTTCAATTTGTTTTCGTTCGGTTTCTTTCAGCGACGATGTGCTTCCGCCGTCGTAAATCAACTGCCTCACGTCAAGCGTGAGTTTGTACTGGTCCCTGTTCATCTCTTCGGGTTTGAACATCGGAAAACTGAAGTTAAGTTTCGTAACTTCCGACTGATACGTTGCCTGCCCCTTGAAAGAAATCTGAGGAAGATAGTTGACTCCTATATTCCTTAGTTTGAGTTCGTTTATGGATTTATAATAATCCCTTTGTTTTGCGTTCGGATAGTTTTCGTATGCCGCGCCGTAGCAGTCCTTGAGCGTCAGGATTTTATCCTGAGAGTAAAGCCCTGCGGTCACGGCCATAAAAAATATCAAAAGATACTTTCTCATGTCAATTAATTTTTATTGAATTAATCACAAACCTTGCAACTTCTTTTTTCCGTTCTTCAATGAAATTTCTGTATCCTTCTTCGTCAAAACTCAGCATCGTGCAGAGTATCGGCTTTGCGACAATCGGAAAAATGCATAACCCGATTATGTTTACAATCAGTTGTTTCGGGTCTATGGGACGAATTATGCCGAGTGAAATCGCCGTCTTAATGTCATCCATAAAAATTTGCTCCGCCTTGATTCCTTTTTCAAGAAATATATTTTTTATTCTCTCGGGATTATGATGTATCTCGCTAAGTATGAAAGCCGGTATGTATGAATTCTGCAAAATGAGTTCAAGATAATTCGCGACAAAGAATTCAATTTTTTCGAGCAGTGGAAGATCCGCGCTTATGAGTTCAGCCAGACGTTTGAAAAATTCCCTGAAGTCCTCTTCGAAAATTGACCCGAACAATTTATCCTTGGACCTGAAATAATAATGAAGCATCGCTTTATTTATTCCCGCCTCATCCGCGATTTCCTGCATTCTCGCTCCGTCAAGTCCTTTTGCGTGGAAAATTTTTCTTGCCGCCTCAAAAATCCGTAATTCCGTATCCTTATCGGCTTTTTCTTGCGCTTTTAAGTGTATATTGTTATCCATATGCTTGAACTATATAGTTTAACCAAGTAAATTAACCAATTGGTTAATACAAAAATATACTTCGCATAAGATAATGTCAAGAGAAAAGAAAATTTATTTGAGGACTACCAGTTTTTGAATATCCGAATTTTTTTCAGGGTCGTTCCTGAGAAGCAGTCGGTAAAAATAGACGCCGTTAGCGACGTAATCGCCGTCGGCATCCCGGCCGTCCCAGTACACGTTGTTTATGCCGACGTTTCCCGGAGCAACGATTTCTTTAATCACCCTGCCGGCAATGCTGAATATTTTTATTCTGCATTCACCGGGCGAGTCGGCGCCCGTTATGTTGAACGTGAACGTAGTGTTGTCTTTCATCGGATTTGGATAATTGAAGACGTCCCTGAACGATACAACGTCAGTCACGTTCAGAACATATTTTACGGTATCAAAGAAGTCGCCTTTATTAGAAATCAGATTAAGATAATTCAAACCGTTCTGAAGTTTCGGCGTGAAGCGGACGATAAAATTCCCCTTGTCGGTTTCTTTTGTAACTTCGATTTCTTTTCCGGTTTTATTCAAGTTACCGTTAAGCGATATGTAAGAACCGTTCAGCATTATTCTGAATAATGACGAATCCGAAGCGATTAATTCTTCTATTGACTTGCCCGTCAGTTTAATAATCATTTCGGGTTTTGATCTTACGTAATCGTTTCCGTAAAGCCGCGTGCCGTCGGAATAAACTTCGGTTACCATTTCACCGATAGAGCCTTTCAGGTAAAACGTCGATATCACCGTGTTGTTGAAAGTATAAACATCATTCTGGTTAAGAGGGATAATTTCAAGCGCAACGGCAATCTGATTTAGATATTTTTTATATATCGGAAGGTTTCCCGCTTTAAACAAAGCCTTTACGAACATCGAACTGTCGACCTTTAATTGCGCTAGCACTGTATCGGTTCTTAAAATCACTTTATTCCCCGCGCCATTAAGAGCGTAAAAACTCCTTATGTGCGCGTTGAGCGGCACGTATCCGATATTATAATATAATCCGCTGATGCCGACGCTGTCGCCCATCGTCACAATCGAGTCTGATTTGAATATCGAATTATTATCAAGCGCTATTTCAGGCGGACCGATGAATTTTAAAGACATTCCCCTGTAAACCGCGGATTGAATACCGCTGACCGTGTCTATCGAAGATTTCGCCAGCAGTTTCAATTTCGGGTATTGATAGGCGTTTACAGACTGCAAGTCGACAAGATTGTTCGTCGTTACGTTGCTCATCAGCGTTGTTTCCGAGTTATCCCTTCCGATTCCGATTACATCGTATTTAATGCTCGAGCCTGCATAAACGGTCTGATTCCAATTGAAGTTCTGCCACGTCTGCGCGGGACCTATTGTTTGGGTAATCGTACCGTATGGAAAATAAAAGGCCGGAAAAATTGAACTCATCGCAGGGTTCCACGGATTCGTGGACGGCTTATAAGATTCCGATACAACCGCATTCGGCTGGCTTCTGTAACTGATGAAACTCCATCGCCCCCAGGAAGTCATCGATACGGAATCCGCGTAATAACTTCCGAATTGCCTCAGCAGCGCTTTCGCGCCCGCGCTCAGATTCGATGATACGCCGTTCGGAATATGCTTCACGAGAGCGAGCATGTAAGTAGAATCAAACGTGTTGAGAAATTCAATCAGTGAATCGGATGATGAAGCGGCGGAAAATCTGAAATGTTTGAAGTCCGTAAGAGTGCCCGTAACTTTCGATATTTTAGCGACAAGAAGCCCGCCCCAGTATTCCGAAGAAATAAGATATTTAAAAGTCTTGTTCAATACCATGTAAGTCGGGTCTGTTGAAACGCCGCTGAATGAACTCACCGCTACATTTCCCTGATAACTGTTCATAAGGTAACCGCCGCTTGAATATGAAAGCCGGTAGATTTCCTCGTCAGTAAATTGGTTCTTAGCGTAACTGCTTATATTAACCAGAGAATCGTTTCCCGTGAAATTGCCGTGATATGTGAAAGTTCTTTTTTCTGACCAACCTAAAGTGTCCGCATTATTCAGAACCGCGTTAAGTCTCCAGTGATATACAACGCTGCTGTCCGTTAACGGAACACGCATTCTTATCTTCGTTTTAACGCCCGTCATGTTTTGAACCTGATAATTTTGAACGAGCGGGGAATTAAAACCTGAAGATGTATCAACCTGAAGCATCAATCTGACGGAATTCCTCCTTGTATCTATATTCGGATTCACGCCGATAAAATCCACGGTGTCTTTATAAATGACCTGATTGTTCTCGGGCTTCAAAGGAACAAATGAAAAATTTCTTACTGTAACCGGCACTTCAAGACTGTTGTTTGATTTTCCGTCGGAAGGATACCAGTTGTCGGGGTCCATTACCACCTTAAGCGAATAATCTCCCGCAGTATCGAACGATACGTAGTATGTCATCGTGTCCCTGAAGCCGAAGCCGCGTATAACCGTGTCCTTTGTCCTGACGGCGGTGTTCCTTTTAAGAACCTGAAAACGAATTTTGCAAGAATCAGCGTACGTTCCGAGATTCTTTGGAAAAACCTCGAACACGACATTCTTTCTGAACTGAGGATTGTCATCAGACAGTGAATAGTCGCTGCTCCGCAAATCGAACTCGGGATGCGCGGGAAGCAGTAATTTAACCGCGGGATCTCCAAGGAGGTCGTAGCAATTTATCGTGTTCCGGTTGTAGAAATTGCTTGTATCGTAAGACGCGAGAATTCCCGACGCGCGTTTAACGATATCACCGATTCTTCTTGACGTATCCTCTACAAGACTGCTGATAAGCAGGTCGTTGTAAGTGTTACCCGTGCTGGATAAACTCCAGGCGGTCGTGCCCAAAAATCCGATGGAGCCCTTCCCCGGATAATAACAGAATTTTTCGCCGTATCCGCGCGCGGAAGGGTCGGCGTTCCTTCCCGTAAAACAGGTCATGCTGAAAATAAGCGGGTACTTGTTCTGATTTGACAAAACAACAGGATCATCGAAAACGTTGTTCCAGAACCCGTATGAAGCGTGAGCCATGTAATTTATTATTAGAGCGCCGGCGTTAACGGAACTGATTATTGAATCGGGATAATTGTACGTAATCATTCCCGTCGAATCGCCGAGATATATTTTTACGGGATTGGAAGAAAGCGGAGGAGCCGTAATGTAAGAATTTATGAAGTAGTTTGTCTGCGCTATGAACACCTGCTGCTCGCTGTAATTTTTTCCGCCTGTAACGAACAGCGATGTTTTTATCCATTCCGGAAGCCCGAGGCTTTCGTAATTCATAATTTTATTCACCATGTCCTGCGCTTCCGTAACCGTATAAGCGGGCAGCCGCCCTACGCCGACGTGGTGATTATACAATTGCGAACCTATGTTGAAATTGGCGAAATAGCCGTCGGTCGCGGGATTTCCGTAAACGGGAACAAGATTTCGGTAGTACACGGATGATGATTGTAATTTCTTTGGGTCAAGCGAACCTCTTCCGAATAGGCAAAGATATTTGAACTTCGGCTGCGCCCAGTTATCAAATGCATTTTTCGTGAAATTTCTTACAGCGGCGGGATTCTCCATTCCGTAGTTGAATACGTCATAAATATCTTCTATCTCGGCTTTGAACGACCTGAATCCGTCGTGAGTGTTTCTGTAAGACCTTAATTGCTCAGCCTGTGTCTCAAAAAGTTTGTTGTAAACAATAATGTAATCCGCGCCCGCGGAGTTCGACACGAGACTCGGAACCTGCCGCTGCTTTATTCTTGGCGGCTTGCGTGTAATCTGCTTGTTGTTTACTTCGAACTGTCCGTTCGACATTCCCACGAAATACAGCGTGTCGTTTGAAATCGTATGGTTCGTAACGCGGTTTCCGTTCTTGATGTCGTATATTGAAACGGGATTAGACGCTGATGCGCCCTTGACGAAGAAGATTGCCGGCACCGTACTCGTAAGTTCGCTGCTGAAACCTATGTAACTGCTGTCAAACTCGAAACGCTTCGCGTATGTAATTTCGAAAAAATCAAAATTCGTCTGCATGTTTGCGTCAGAAGGAAGATACCTTATCGACGCGCTGTTCGTGCCAGGTACAAGCGCGGAGCCGGAAAAATACAACGTCGTATCGAGCCTGTTAAAATCGTCGAATCTCAGAGTGTCGAATTGTGTCGTGTTAACTTTTACAACAATCCTGTGCTCATTCGTAACAGCCGTGTTTTGCTTTACCGGAAAAGAAAACAATTTCAGCCTGCACTGTTGCGTGGAATTTGAAAGCAGATAATCCGTAAATGACTGGGATAACTGGTTATTGTTCTGCATCAGCATCCAGTACCAGCCTTCGCCTTTATATTTGTCGTTAAGGAAGTTGTTAAAGTCCGTATCCGGGTTTATGTTTTGTCCGAGGCTGTAAATCAGGTCCGTTTCAAAATGAAGTTTGGAGTAATAATAGTCAAACGAATAAGGAGTCGTTGATGAATTTGTATAATCCGTGAATCTCAGCCCGTATGCGCCTCCCCAGCCGACCCAGAATGCGGAAGTGTCCGAATAGAGATTGTAATACTCGTCTGTCGTGTAAACAACCGTTCCCGTTTCGCTGTAAACATTCGTCACGCCCCCCGCATTTCTCATGCCGTAAAAGTCGAAGTAATCCGCGTCGTCAAACGTTCCGTCCGATTCTCCGAAGAAAAATATCGGCACCTGATTTCCTTTGTAATAAACTTTCACGGTGCGCGGGTCAATTGTCGTAACCGTTATGCCTGCATTGGTAAAATCAGTCTTATCAATCCTGTGAATGCCGTCTTTGACGACATACATTTTCAGGTATGTCTGGTTCGGCGTAATCCAGTTATAGTTCTGAGCGAATAAAAAACTGCCCGCGCCGAACAGAATAAGTATGACTGTAAAGATTTTCGTCATTTTAAAATCACTAATTTCTGCAATGCGGTTTCTTTCTTGTTGTCACCTTCGATTATCAACTTATACAAATATACGCCATTTGCAATATAATCTCCATCCGCATCCCTGCCATCCCAGTAAATTTGATTATATCCGATGCTGAGGTTAGTGTTTATTGTCTGAATTACGCGTCCGGCGACCGTAAAGATTTTTATTTTTGCCGCTGAAGGCGGATGCTCTCCGGAAAGATTTACAAGAAACAGAGTTTCGTTTTTCATGGGATTGGGATAGTTATTCAAGTCCACGATTTTCAGTTCAGGATTCACGTACATGTAATGAACAACAGTATCGGAATAATTTCCGACTGCATCCGTAGAAGCGAAATCGAACTTGTGCTCGCCCGCCGAAAGCGACGGATTATAATACAAAGTTGCCTGCTGGTACTTGCCCGTCGGGAAGACTATATCAATGTCGGGATTTTTCACTCCGTTGTTAAAATACCAGACGTATTCGCCGTCAAGTTTGAGACGTATGTTCGACGTATCTTTAATAAAGATTTTGCTGTTATCAAGGAATTTCAAAATTATTCTGGGTTTTGCGGCAATGAATTCTCCCGAAATTGCCCTTATACCGTCGTAAGTAATGTCCATTTCGGGTTTAAGCGTGTCACCGTAAATTACAAACCTCGATACCGCGACGTTGTTATACGTGAAAAATTCATTCTGATGTATAAGGGAAACTTCAAAATACACGGTGACCGTGTCGTAACTTTTGTTCCTGTCGCGAAGACCCGCGGTCGGAAGTTTTGCTGATGTAGTGACAAGCGAATCAATTTTTAACACACCGTTTATGGTATCCGTTTTCAGTACGCGCAAGCCAGATGGTGACGTGGCGGACCATTTAGTTACGTATCCCTGCGCGTCCGAATATCCGTAATTTCCGAATGAGACCGCCGCGTTCAATGTGTCGCCTTCGTTCAATGCGCTGTCTGATACTGCGAATGAATTGTTGTCCGCGATGATTTCCGCGGCAGGCGTATAATAAAAACGCATTCCCTTCAGTATCGGCGGCTCAACTCCGCTTAATGAGTCGATGTAAAGCCTCGTTACGAGTTTTATATTCGGATACGAAAACGCGTTGACAGTATCCAGTTGTATGTTCGGGCTCCCGGTAATGTTTCCGAAGAGAAGCACGTTTTGCGATGATCGGTTCACGCCGTATACGTCAAAATAAAGCGCTGAATTTGACGGCACGTCTGAAGACCAGTTGAAATACGACCAGTTTTCTGCCGGACCGAGGTTGTGATATACATACGCTGAATCGTGAAGAAATACCGGACGCGTCGTGCATACGGCGGGATTGAACACCGTATTATAACTTTCAACGGACAATACAGTCGGTGATGTTCTGTAATTTATAAAACTCCAGCAGGAGTAAGACTGAAGATTCACGGAATCCGCATAGGCGCTGCCAAGAAATCTTATGCGCGCCCGGAGACTGCTGTTCATGTTGAAGTTGGTGTTATACGGAGATGTTTTCAGTATCAGAAGAATGTTGTTTTCCGTAAAAGTGTTCAGATAATTGATAACGGAATCGTTCGCCAGCGGTGTAGTGAATGCAAAGTGTTTCTTCTCCAGAACGCGGGCGTTCGTTTTATTGATTTTGACTATGTTAAGCCCTCCCCACGAATTCGTATCGACGAGTTGGTACTCGTTGTTATTGATAACGAAACGGGTCATGTTGAAAAGATTGTTGCCCCACGACTGTGCAGTTATCGTTCCTCTGTAATTTGATATTGAGACTCCGTTCTGTACGCCCGAAGCATTGTTTAAATCAATAGTTCCGTACTGCCCGGCGTTCTTTCTGTAAATCGTTATCGGAATGCTGTTCCGGGATTGCTTATAAACCGGCTCAGTTTGTCCCTGCCTGTATGAGTAAGGACTGCCTGTTATGAATCTTCTTGTTTCCGACCATCCGGACGTGTCCGTATTGTTTATAACGGAGTTCATCCGCCAGTAATAAACCGTGCCGCTGTCTTTTACCGGAACTCCGTAACTGAATCGAGTTATCACTCCCTGCACGTTCGTTGTGAAATACGTCCTGTTCAAGGGTGAATTGAAAAAAGCGGAAGTGTCCGTCTGAAGAAAAAGTTTTACGCTCCTGTCCGGACTCACGTTCGGATTGATTCCGGTAATGATTATCGTATCGCCGTTTACAACCTGATTGTCAACAGGCTTTAGCGGAATAAACGAAAGATTTTTCAGATTAATCGGAAATGTAATCGAATTGTTGGTTGTGATTTCTTTTGTGTTCCAGTGATCGGGATCGAGAAAAACATTCATTGAATAATTCCCTGCCGAATCCAGAGAGAATATGTAATTCAGCGTATCGACAAATCCGAATCCGTGAACCAGAGTGTCCTTGATTCTTACGGTTGCGTTATTCTTCAAAAGTCTGAACCTGATTTTTACCGAATCCGAATATATGCCGAGATTCCTCGGATATACTGTAAGTGTTACAGGTTCACGAACCGAAGGAAAAGGATTCGAGAGTTTGTAATTCGATAAATCAATAACGTACTCGGGATAAGTCGGCAATAACAACTTTGCCGCGGGGTCGCCGAGAAGTTCGTAACAGTTTATTGTATTCTGCGAAGCGAAACTTACAGGCTCGGAATAAAGTTCTTCCGACGCTTGTCTGACAAGGTCTCCCGTCCGCCTGACCGTATCTGCGGCAAAGCTTTTCAGTATGTATCCGTTCAGAGTGTTTCCCGATAAGGAGAAACTCCATCCTGTCGAGCCGACAAAACCTATCGCTCCCCTGTTGTTCAGATTCAGAAATTTTTCTCCGAAACTTCTGTATTCCGTTTCCGCGTTTTTACCCGTGAAACAGGTCATGCTGAGAATCAATGAAAGTCTGTTCTGGTTCGCAAGTATGCCGGGATCATCCATCCCGTTATCCCACGTGTTGCTGCCCGCATGTCCTATGTAATTCGTAATCAGTCCGCCCCTGTTTATCGCGCTCTTAATCGAATCGGAATAACTGTAAGTTACTCCTCCTGCTGAATCGTTTCTGTAAATCCTGACGGGATACCCCGTAACGGATGGAGGATATACGTACGTGTTTATCATTGCGTCAGACTGATTCGCGAACTGAATCTGTTCGGAACGGTTCTGACCTCCCGTTATAAAAACAAAAGTTTTAAAAAAGTTTTCGGGATTTGACGATTGATTCTCGTACGCTATTGTCTTATTCACGATGTCCGATGCTTCCTGAATCGTTAACGCGGGAATTCTTCCAATCGCGACCTGATGATAATAAGTTGTCGAATTTGTTCCGTAGTTCGCAAAGTAACCGTCAGACGGAGGACTGCCGTAAACAGGAACAAGATTGGAGAAATAAACAGACGACGGTGAGTTGCCCTTCGGGTCGAGTGAGCCTCTGCCGAAGAGGCAGAGATATCTGAACTTCGGCTGCTGCCAGTTGTTGTAAACATATTTTGTAAAATTCCTTACCGCGGCGGGACTTTCCATGCCGAAATTAAATACGTCGTAAATGTCTTCAACTTCGGCTTTATATGACCTGAATCCGTCGCGCGTGTTTCTGTACTGCCTCAACTGCTCTGCCTGAACCTCGAAAAGTTTGTTATACACAATAAGATAATCGGCGCCGTTTGACGACGAGAGCAGGTCCGGGACCTGTTTTTGCTTTATTCGAAACGGTTTCTTCGTTATCGTGCTGTTGGCTATCTCAAATTTTCCATTGCCCTTTCCTGAAAATACAAGAGTATCCGAACTCGCCGAATGCTGCGTTATTCTAAGGTTGTTGTTAACGTCGTAAATGCTGAGTTCATTCGCGGGGATAAAACCCTTTATCTTAAAAACTTTCGCGGATGTATCGGAAAGACCCGCGTCGAATGAAATGCGGTTGTTCTGAAATTCAAAACGCGACGGATAACTTAGCCGCATTCCGTCATAATACATGTGCCCAACGTACGAGCCTGCGCCCTTGTATATCACCGATATCTGGTTCTGACCGCTCTGGAGAGCCGACGAAGAAAATGATATTGCGGTGTCAATTCGTCTGTAGTCATTAGTGTAAATCGTATCGACATTTATATTGTTGACCCGTATAATGAGACTGTGTTCGTTGAAAATCGTATCCGAATAAGAATTGGGAAAAGCAAAGATTTTAACAGTACAGGTCTGAGGCGCGCCGTATAAGTCGGGAAGATTGAAAAAACTTGTAAGAGTAGTGTTCCCGAACTGAAGTTCTTTCCAGTACCATCCCTCTCCGGATATTTTCTCATTGTTGAAATACCTGTAATCTTCGCTGGAACGGTGCTCTCCGGGATTGTAAACGGAATCTTTTTCCAACTGCAACTTAAAATAATGGTACTGATAGGGATATAAGGATGCAGTAGTGAAGCCGTAATCAACGAACCGTAAACCGTAATTTCCTCCCCAGTCTATCCAGTAAGCGGAAGTGTCGGAGTACGCGTTGAAATATTCATCCGTTGCATAATCGGCAACTGCGAGTGTGTCGTTCGAGGCTTTGTAAGTAACGGTTTGTCCTCCGTAATTTCTTTTACCGTAAAAATCAAAATAATCGTTGTCGTTGAATATCCCGTCCTGCTCTCCGAAAAAGTATATCGGTATCTGCAAGCCTTTGTAAAGGACCTTTACCGTACGCGGGTCGATGCCGGATGTATTTATTCCTGCAGAGTTAAAATCCTGCTTGTTGATTCTGTAAATTCCGTCTTCGGCTACGTACATTTTCAGGTATGTCTTGTTCGGTGTGATCCAGTTATAGCCCTGCGAAAAAGCAAGATTTGCGGATACAAGTATCAGGAATAAGATACGCTTCATAATTTAAGTATTCGCTTGATTTTGCTTTAAATTAACCTTTTGCAGCAAAACTTTAAATATAAAAAAAGGATTAAGAAGCAGGTACCTTTTCCACAGCCTGATTGGCTCCGAAAGAAGCCTGATAAGCCATTCCATTCCGGCTTTTCTTATGAAAGCAGGAGCGCGCCTTTTTGCTCCTGTATAATAATCAATTCCGCTGCCGGCGGCGATGATTACAGGTACGTTCAGAACATCTTTGTATTTAATGATCCATTCTTCCTGCCTTGGAGTACCAAGAGCGACAAGCAGAATGTCGGCATTCGAATCGTTTATTTTTCCTAAATCCGTTACGGTGTCACCGGGATTGTGTATGTTTCCGCAGAACCTTCCTCCGCTACTGAACTTCTCTCTAAGGATTTCCGCGCTGTTCGCCGGTCCGCCGAAAATAAAAATCTTAAAATCGCGATTATCTGAGAACAATAATCCGTAAAGGTCTGTGCCGTTTATCCTTTCGAATTCTTCGAATGAACCGTAAAGAAATTTTGAAGCGAAATGCACCGCTATTCCGTCAGCGTGCACAAGGTCGAATTTCCTTAAAGAATCCCTGAAATCATTGCTTCCTGCTGCTGTGACGCAAATGTAGGAATTCGCGTATGTGACAGTAAGTTTTTCTCGCGCTTGCGCTTTGCTTACGATGAAGTCCAATAGCAATTTATAATGTGAAAAAGTTATGTCCGTATTTAATATGCGGCGTATCATTCGGTATCAAGTTTTTCTCTTATATTCCCCGCGACATCCTCAAGGCTTAAATTTTTCAGTGAACTCACTTTCACGTAGTCCCGTTTTCCGTACGACAGTACCGACCGGGGATTCGTCGGACCGAAAATACCGAGCAGTCTTGCTCCGTAAGCATCGGCGGGATGAAGAAGAAATGAATCGACGGATATAAAAAGGGCGGATGAAACGATTAAATTCATTATGTCGGCGAAATCATAGTTTTCTGGAAAATTCAGTCCGCCGGTTTTATTTCCGAATTTCCTGTTGAAATCGATTATAACAACTTTTTTTCCGAATGTTCTAGAAATGTACTCTGACAATTCAAGAACGAATTTTTTTTCGATTCGCCTGCCTTCTTCGCGTGAGTCAAAATTAATTATTACTTCATCCCGGTTGCCGCCCTGTTTATTTACAGGGAATAAAAATAAAGGCTTACGGACTTCCGCGGCGGCTCCCGCGGCGAGTTCGACTATTATTTTAATTCTGTCAAGGTAGTTCATTCCCGGATTCCATACGGTTTCCGTCTTTCCTGAATTGTCGTAAACATACTGCTCCGACTTGTACCAGTCTTCTACCCTCGAAAGACTCCTGTAGAAATACCTGCTCTCCGCTTTCGCCTGCATAACAAGAAGTGAATTCATTCTGCCGGGGAAAAAAGAAAATACAAAATCATAAGAACGGGCGGAAAGATAATTCCTCACCCTGAACAATTCAGCGGCGCCCCGTTTTTGTATAAAATATACATTGTTTAATTCGAGATAATCAGTGAATGCACCGCATTCCTTCAATGTAATCAATTCGAATCTTGATTCAGGATATAAGTTCTTTAAAGTCTCGATAGCAGAACAGGTGAGATAAGTGTCACCCATCGCGTTCGCGGATATAAGAAGTATATTCACGCCACCCTCCTTGCCGCGATATATTCCGCGAACCCTAACAAATCCCAGAAAACGCTGCCCCTGACGTATCCGCGGACAAACAAGGATTTTATTATCATGTAAGGAATTCCTATTATCCTGAGATAGTCTCTCTTAATTCCGCTGCCGATAATTTCGCAGCCTGAATCCGTCAAAATTTTTTTTAGTTTTTCAATATCGTAAAATCTTCTATGCGTCGGGTCATCGTAGAAATTTAACGTGCCTTTCATCGATGGAAAACGGGCCGACCTTTCTGACGGATATTCCGCGTATATAACTCCTCCGGGCTTTAGTTTGCCCGACAAGCGCGCAATGACGTCTTCCCCGTTGTTTATGTGCTCGATTACGTGCGCGATAACAACGTAGTCGTAATAAATGTCGCGAACAGAATCAAGTTCGTCATTCTCAAGGTCGATGAGAAAAAATTTTCCTATGAGTTTCAGGCTTTCCGGAGATAATCCGCATTCTTTGGTAATATCAATCCCGTCATACTCATATCCTTTGTAATACCTGAAAAACATAAGCGGGCTGTCGTTTCCTATACCCGCCTCGAGCACCCGGCGTCCTCCTGACCGTGAAGATTCGATAAATTTATATTTGTACGGAGCGAAAAATGACATCTTAGTCTCACTCCTTTTCATTCTATTCTTTATTGAATGTTTATAAATGAAAAGGATATTTATATTAATTAAATAATGGTTAAATTTCAGGTCAAATATTACATAATCTTTGCCGTTTCGTTGTTTTTTTTATGTATCCTTTGTTTTGCGTTGCCGCTCGAATACCTGCTGAATTTTGCCCATGACGATTCTTTTTTCTACCTGAAGATTGCGGGTAATTTTTCTGAAGGTCTCGGGCTTACTTTCGACGGTTTAACCAAGACGAACGGATATCATCCGCTTTACCTTACAGTTTTATCTTTGCTTTTTTCCTTATTGAGATTCTTGAGTGTAACCTCACCCGAAATGCAGTTCAGGTTTGTCTGCGTTCTTCACTTACTGATACTGCATTTGACCGCATTAACCGCATACTTATTTTTCAGAAAAGAAAAAAACGGAACGCGGAAATTTATTTTATTTCTTCTGCTTTGCCTTCCGCTTGTTTTCATACGTGATTTCGGGCTTGAGAGCCATTTATCCTGTCTGATATTTTCGCTTTTAGTATATAATAAATTCAGGAAAGAACAGCAGAAGCAGATTCAACTTCTGAACGCGGTTTTGATTTCGCTTCTGTTCCTTTCGCGAATCGATTATTTATGGTCCCTCGCGCCTTTTCTTATCATTGCGGATGTAATCACTGCGGAAAAAGCGTTAAAAAAATCGGTGTTGTTATACGATGTTTCCGCAATTACTTTAACCGCCGGATTTTATTTCTTGATGAATTTTCTCGCTTTCAAAAACCTTATGCCGGTTTCTGCCGTGGTAATAAGTTCTTTTCCCGAAACAGTCTTCGCCGAAAACGTTAAAAACCTTTTCACGGACACGTCTTATTTATACAATCAGACGGCGAGAATTTTCATCCTGCTTGCGGCTGCGGTAGCACTGATCATAACCAAAAGCAAATCCAAAGAAACTTATTTTTATTTGTACGCCGCTGCGGGCGTTATCGCCGGCTTGCTTATTAACGCCGCATTCAGTAAATACAATATCAGGGAATGGTACCTGACCCTTCCCGTTTTTATTTCCGTGTTCGCGCTTTCAGGTATGTACGAACTCAGGAGCAAGGTCGCAGAGAATTTGATTGCATTCTTTCTTTGTTTGTTTTTTATCGCGGTATTTGCTTTTACCCGCGCAGGAAATTTCAAGTGGAACAATTCATACGAATATGCTAAAATAATTCAATCGAAAACGGAGAAAAAAGATTTTATATATCAATTCGACTTTTCGGGAGCGGTCTCATTTTTTTCAAACAGAAACATTGTAAACGGCGACGGGCTCGTTAATGACTTTGAGTATTATAATTACCTGAAATCGGGACGAATTTCGGATTATATTAAGGCGAAGAATATCGGATTCGTTTCGACAATTGTTTACAACGATTTGAAGACGGACTCAGCCGGAAAACTGATTTTTGAAAGCGAACCTTTTCTCAACGGTTTGAATCTCGGACGTAATGACATTGTCAATATTTTCGGATTCGACTATAAGCACGCCGTCAGACCGAAAAAAGGAAACTGGATATTAATCAAAACGGGAAAATGATTACCGTACTGCTTCCCACATATAATAATTCGCTCCATATCACGTCAGCCGTTCGAAGCATGCTCGGTCAGACGTTTAAAAATTTTGAACTTCTTATTATAGACGACTGCTCGACTGACGACACTGTTTCCAAAATTAAGGAATTCAGGGACGAAAGAATTGTCCTGTTCGAGAATTCTCAAAACAAAGGTCTCGCGGAAACACTGAACTTTGGTCTTAAGGCGGCGCGTTACGGCATCGTTGCCCGCATGGACGGAGATGACATTTCACTGCCTGACAGGCTTGAGAAACAATTCAATTTCCTCAAAAGCAATAACAGCGTGCACGTGCTTTCGTCCTTCTATGCAGTGTTCAGGAACAATAAGATTCTCTACACTGTGGAAACCAATACTAAACACGAAGAAATAAAGAAAAGGCTCGCGCTGCATTCGGAAATAATGCACCCCGCGGTTATGTTCAGGAGGGATATCATACTTGAGCGCGGAGGATATAAAAATGCATTCATCGAGGATTACGAACTCTGGCTGCGCGTTAAGGACAGCGTTGTTTTTCATAATATTCCTGAGATTCTGCTTTTGAAAAGGTACAGCGAATCATCGATATCAGGAAATATTAAAAGAAAGAACGAGTCGGTTTACGAATACACGAAAAAGTATTACGAAAATCCTTCTAGTGAATTCGGGATAGACGATAATTCCGTGAATCTTTACCGGGGATGGAGAGAATATTTTTACGGCAGTGTGAAAAAAGCTCGATATTATTTTATTAAATCACCTGTCGCATTTCTTAAGTCGCCAAGAGCGGCAATCGCATTCTTTATTACATTTCTTAACGAAAAAACTTTTTTAGGTTTCAAGGAATTGCGGTTAAGGTTCAGGCTTGTTTATCTTGCTAAATACTTTTCAACTTGCAACCGCGGTTTAAGAAAGTATTTAAAAGCAAACGGATAAGATTATTTCGCTCTTAATATTTCTTCATATAATTTTAAGTGTCCTTCAATCATTCTGTCCGCCGAATACGCATCCGATACCTGTTTGTACATTTTTTCATGTTTACGAATAAGCGAATCCGTGTTATCGGCAGCGAATATCATTTTCTCACGAAGACCGTCCGCGTTTCCCGGATTAAAAAGCATCTCTCCGTATTCAGCCGGAAATATATCCGCCGCGCCTTTATAATCCGAAGAAACAACAATGCATCCCGCCATTACGGCTTCTAATATCACAGCAGGAATGCCTTCTGAAATCCCTTCTGATGTAAACACGA
>AMWB02113975.1_pt1 | contig 34334 bp, 37 predicted proteins | sample 200311 | NCBI WGS metagenome assembly AMWB02 (sample SAMN02737377, study PRJNA173069) | bioreactor metagenome | biome: anode biofilm in microbial fuel cells | place: USA: California | collected 2010-12-16
GTAACGATTCACACCCCCCAAGCAAAACCGATAGAATTAAGCAATTGCCGGCGGGGCTAATCCCTTGCGCCCTCGGGCGATTGTCAAAGCGACAAAGTCCCACGGATCGACGCCTCTCAAGCGGCATGTCTCGATAACGCTTATCAAGGCAGAGTATGATCGGCTGCCCTCGCTCGTGCGCGTACCAAAGGTGATTTTTCGATACATGACCGCCCAGCGCAGTGCTCGTTCCGCTTCATTATTCGTGGGCGGCAACCCGGGATTTTTGACAAACGCCACCACCGCATCCCAATCGTTCAAAATCTCTTTTGCGAGAGCCTTCAGTTTGGCATGATCTGATTCGGATCCCAGGTTGCAGGCCCTTTTCAATCTGGCGAGGATGGGCCTGCATTCTTTCCTGCCATCCTCACCTTGGGCCATTGCCTTGATGAGGCCTCGCAATTCCCGGAGAAACCATTCGCCGGTCTTTTGCACACCTTTGTCGACCGCACCCGTTAAAGCGACCGCTTTCCGGATCAGATGGGCCAGGCAGCGCTGCCTTTTGGAATGGCTGCGATAGGCGCCGTATCCATCTGTGATCAGCCAACCCAAAAAGGCTGCCGTGATCAACTGAAGGAGCTCGGCTTTCTTGCGGGTACCGATTCGATATATGGCCGTACGCTGGCTGATGGCCACCCAGAGCCAGCAGAAAACACCCTTTTGATACCAGGGAGTTTCATCGAGATGGATCTTCTCTTCTTTCTGAAGGTCATCGATCAGCTCATCCACGACAGGATAGCAGGCAATGCCGGCCTCCCGAATGGATTTGCAGATGAGGCCCACGGAAAGCTCAAAATTCAGCCAGGACCGAAGGAATTCCTGAATCTTATTCCGAGACATGCCGCTCCGGCGGCTCAACGAGGCGATGAACGTGGCAAGCATCGGCCCTACGAGCGTGTATTCCGTCAGTTTGACGTTTCGTTTCCGCCCTTCTATAATGGATACGAAGCCTTCGCCCGGCTTTTCAAAGTTTTCATGTCCGCATGCACAAACAGCAGCGTAATAGTAATGGATGGTGCAAACGACTTCGATGCCGGACGGAAGCCTTTCAAGCTCGTATGTGTAATGGGCACTACAGGGTAGAGCCGTTTCGTCAAGATCCTTCAGACAGATGATGCATCGTTTTGGATAATGATGCTCACTTTTTTGGGCTTCCGGCTTATCGGTTCGCCAAAATCCTTTGGATCCCGGTTGCCGTCCCGGCTTACGCTTGGGCTGATCTTCGGAATCTGTCGCATCGATTCTGTCTTCCGGTGTTTTTTCGCTGTCCGATTCGTCTCCGGTATCTTGATCCTGATCGCTGGATTGTTCAGTGGCATCACCGTCGTCCGATTGTTTGCTGATCTTTTGATACGGATTGTCGGAAGACGGCGGCTTGGAGCTGTTACTTGAATCAAGGTTTAGGCGTTCGTAAAGGTTGATTCCAAAGTCTCGGAGCCGGAGAGCGAGGTGGATCACTTCACTCTTGCGCAGCTTCTCAAGAGATTCTGGAGTGATCTGGCTCAAGTCTTCGGGAGCAAATGGTGCCTTCATATCGTGAGCATAGCAGATGCGATCCCATTTGTCCCGTGGAAACTGAATCTTGACTAATTTTTGCTTGGGGGGTGTGAATCGTTACCCGCAATGCTTGAAACCGGATGATCACGGAAATACTGCTCGATGGAGGCGCTATGCTTTTCCAGATCACTTTTTGGACGGTAGAAATTGACTTTTCTGACCTCATCCAGGCCGCCCTTGTTGTATAGCCGGATATATTTGGTCACTGCGTTGTCGCAAACTCCGGCCAGGTTGGCGATCTGATGGTGAGGAAGCCCCTGACTTTTCAGCCAGAGCACCTCCATGCGCCGCTGGACACGAGGGATAGGATGATTAAAACGCTCAAAATCAATGGTTTTCAAATCCTGTTCGGCAAATTCGACTTTGATCATTTTTCACTCTCCCATAACGGAAAATCAATTGAACCAGAGTGATTATAAAATCGATAAAGTCTATCGTCCAGCAATATTTAGAATCGTTCAATTTATCTCATATTATGGCCGGTCGGAGTATAAATCAGGATCGAGAGCAGAAAAACCTGCCATGGGACCGAAGATGCCGGGCCAATTCCGGGGCGACTTATCCCAAGAGGATACCGACGATGATGCAAAGGAAAGCCCACAAGGTCAGGCAACACTCGAATACGCTTGTCATTTTGCGGTCGTGAGGTGCAACGGCGTCGGTTCTCATCTCCTAATTACCCCCTCGTTGCTTGGTTTAGTGTGCTTGGCAACCCTTCCACAAATGCTTTTATTTCAGTGCTCACCCGTCGGTAGTGCGACAGGGCGGCTTCTTCCGTGGGTGCGTTCATAGCCAAAGCCGGCGGGTCGTCAAACCCCACGTGGATCTTCCTGGCACCACCGGTAAAAAGGGGGCAGGTTTCGTTTGCGTGCCCGCACAGCGTAATCACATAATCAAAGTGCTGGACCGGAAGTTCATCCACCGTTTTGGACGAATGGTCGGCGATGTCCACCCCCGCCTCGGCCATCACCCGCACAGCCCGGGGATTGAGGCCATGCTTTTCGATGCCAGCCGAATAGGCATCGATCTCGGCGGATTTCAAATGCTTTGCCCATCCCTCTGCCATCTGACTGCGGCAGGAGTTGCCAGTGCACAAAAACAAGATGGTTAACGGTTTTTCCATGATGGTTATGTTGACTCCTTTTTCGCTCTACTTCGTTTGGCCCTTCCCACAAGTACCTGGATAGTGTGGATGACCGTTGCAAACACCTTCCAATTTCGGGTCTGTCATCGCTTATACGAAATCATCCAATTCAGGACTTGCACGTCACATGGCATACGCCGGTGGGTGTCTCGATCACGTATAGGAAATACTTGCGCTTGAACCATAGTGCCACATTTACCAGGCCGATCAACACTGGCACTTCTACCAAAGGGCCGATCACCGCGGCAAAGGCTTCGCCGGAGTTGATCCCGAACACGGCCACGGCCACGGCGATGGCCAACTCGAAGTTGTTCGAGGCGGCAGTAAAGGACAAGGTGGTGGTCTGCTCGTAGGTGGCCCCCAATTTCATGGACATTAAAAAACTGACCAGAAACATGATCAGAAAATAGATGCACAGTGGAATAGCGATGCGTACTACGTCCAGTGGAAGTTTGACGATGTATTCGCCCTTCAGTGAAAACATGACCAGGATAGTGAACAGCAAGGCGATCAGCGTCAGGGGGCTGATTTTGGGGATAAATTTTTCCTGGTACCACTGCTCGCCCTTGGTCTTTAGCCCGATGATACGGGTGATCAATCCGGCGATGAACGGTATGCCCAGGTAGATGAACACGCTTTCGGCGATCTGCCCGATGGTGACATTCACGGTCGACCCTTCAAGCCCGAACCATCCGGGCAGAATGGTGATAAAGAACCAGGCGTAAACCGAGAAAAACAGCACCTGGAAAATAGAATTGAAGGCCACCAGGCCCGCGCAGTATTCGGCGTCACCCTTGGCCAGGTCGTTCCAGACCAGGACCATGGCGATGCAGCGCGCCAGACCGATCATGATCAACCCCACCATGTATTCATGATGGCCGGACAGAAATGTGATGGCCAGCAAAAACATCAGAATCGGGCCGATGATCCAGTTCTGGACCAGCGACAGGCCGAGTATCTTGACGTCCCGAAAGACAAATCTCAGTTTTTCGTAGCGCACCTTGGCCAACGGCGGGTACATCATCAGGATCAAGCCTACGGCAATGGGGATATTGGTTGTGCCCACCTGGAAAATATTGATAAAATCCCGCACGCCGGGATAAAGGTAGCCCCCGAACACCCCGACCGCCATGGCCAGAAAGATCCACAACGTGAGAAAGCGGTCCAAAAAGCTCAAATTCTTGATGGTCGAGTCGGTCATCTTGTTTTTCCTTTCCTCTTTCTTTCACTCATGAGGGGAGTACCTCAGGACGGTTCGATGAGTCAACGTCCCGCCGCTGTCATGTCGCCAGAAACGGGTTCACAATGAAATAAATTCCGAAGAGTCCGATGGCGATTCCGGCCGCCTTCCGGAACCACATGCTCCCCTGCTGGAAATTGCTGTTTTCCAGAACCCGCTGCACCAGAGCTGTGGAACTGCCGGCCACCGCAATGGGAATGCAATGGCCGATCCCGAAAATCACGATATAGAAAATCCCGACGGCGATCTGCTTCTGGATGGTGATAAACGCCAGGATCGGAGCGATAAAGCCAAAGGTGCAGGAGCCGGAAAGCAGCCCGTAAGCCAGCCCCAGGACGAATGCTCCGAAAACGCCTTTGAGTTTGAATTTACCCATCAGACCGCCGGACATGGAACAAGCGGAAACCCCCATCATGCCCAGGGCCACCCAGATGAGAATCACGCCGACCAGAATGGTCCAGTAGGATCCGATCTCGCCCAGCATCCGGCCCAGCAGGGAACAAACAATACCCACCAGGGCGATGGTGATGAACAGACCGATGGTAAAGGCCACGGCGTATTTGGCACCCTGCCGGGGGCTGAGCGTCCGATGCTGTCCTGCCACATAGCTGACGATGAGAGGAATGGAAGCCATGTGACAAGGGGAGAGCAGGACGCTGATCATCCCCCACAGAAAACACCCGGCGGCCGCGATGGCAATGCCCCCGGTCATCCATTGATTTACCGTTAGAAATAATTGTTCCAACATCGTTTATGTTCCCCTTGTCGATCTCATTATTTTACCGTCAATTGACACCCATTTTCTTCAGTTGATCGACAATGGCCTCCTCGCTCATGAAGCCGATGTGACGCAAGGCCTCATTGCCGTTCTCGTCAAAAAAGATCTGGGTCGGAATGGACTTGAGGCCGTACTTTTTTGCTTGGGTCGGATTTTCCCAGACATCGATGAAGACGATGGCGGCGTGGCCGTCATATTTCTTTTTCAGCTTTTCGAGAATCGGGGCCATCATCTTGCAAGGGATGCATTTTTTCGCCCCAAGATCAATCATGGTCACCATGCCTTTTACCGGAACCTCCGGCGGCACTGCCGACTTGGCCCAAACGTCGAATGTCAGAAAAACACCCGTTACTGCAATCAATACAACAATGATCTGTTTCATTTTTCACATCACTCCTGTTTGTTAATTCATTTTTTTTGCGGGGATGGGGTTCCGTTGAAACAGGTATGCCCCCACCCCGGAAGGAAGCACGTTTGCGCGAACGAAGATCAGCGGAACCAAAACGCTTCACCTCCGATAATACTTGGTTTCGAAAAAAAACCGGAACTGAGAAGTCAGTCACAAAATAAAGGATTCGGCATTTTCACGAGCGGCTTTTCAGGAAATCATCTTCAACAAAGAAAAGCATTTTTTAAGAGGATCACGGGAGGGGAGACTGCCGGAGGATTTCTATACCGGAAGACGATATGGAGAAAGGCGCCCCGCATGTTGAGGTTGTGTGCCGCATACCCGCCCAATATACTGATATTCATATAAGTGTTTCTTTATCTTCTCTGTTTATCTAAGCGGCCCATATGCCGTAGAGCATCCCCGCAATGGTACTCATGATCACGATGATGCCGCAGAAAGTCGCCGTCTTTTTCACCCCCATGACGCTGCCGATCACCAGCATGTTGGGCAGGGAAAGCGCCGGTCCGGCCAGCAGCAAAGCCAGGGCGGGTCCCTTGCCCATGCCGGCTCCGAGGAGCCCCTGGAGAATGGGCACCTCGGTCAACGTCGCGAAATACATCAAGGCGCCGGCCACCGAAGCGATCAGGTTGGCCCAGATGGAGTTGCCGCCCAAAAGGGACTGCACCCACTGCTCGGGAATCAGGGCTGGATGCCCTGGACGGCCCAGCATGAAGCCTGCCACCAGCACGCCGCCGGCCAGCAGCGGGAAAATCTGCTTCATGAAGCCCCAGGTGGACGCCACCCAGCTTTTGCATTCATCCCTGGTGAACCAGGCCTTGAGCATGAAACTCAAAATGATCAGCAGAACAATGGTGATATACCACTTTGCTGCGAAGATGGCCGGCCACAGGCCGCTCGATCCGGGGGCCGGTTTGGCAAAGGCGGCAAACACCAGGATCAAAACCATCGTCAAAAGGTACACGGTGTCCTGCAGCAGGGTGCGTTCTTTAGCGTCGGCATCCGGCACATAAATCTGCCCGGCGGTGCGCGCCGCATCGTCCTTGCGGAAAATGAACGCCATCAGCAGGCCGGTGACCACGGCAAAGACGACTGCGCCCACGGCCCGGGCCAGACCCAGCTGCCATCCCAGGATCTTGGCCGTCAAAGTGATGGCCAGCACGTTGATGGCCGGACCGGAATAGAGAAAGGCAGTGGCCGGGCCGATGCCCGCTCCGCGGGTGTAAATGCCGGCGAACAGCGGCAGAACCGTGCAGGAACAGACCGCAAGGATGGTACCCGAGATCGAGGCCACTGAATACGAAAGGATCTTGCCGGCCTGAGCGCCGAAGTATTTGAGCACCGAGGCCTGGGACACAAATACAGCGATGGCGCCGGCGATAAAAAAAGCCGGAATCAGACAGGTCAATACGTGCTCACGCGCGTATTCCTGAAGCATCATGAACGCTTCCAACCCGGATTGCCGGATGATCGGATGGCTCCAGGGCACATAATAGGCAGCCAGAAAAACGCCCACGATCAACAGCAGTTTGTTACGTTCCTTCATTTCTCATGCTCCCTGATAAACGCTTTCATCGATCCGTTTTCTCTTGAGGATCGATCGTCATCAAGTCTTGCCGTTGTCATCTGTCCTCCTCACTACCCGTCGAGATTGAACGGACTCAGATAGTCCTTGAGTTTTTGACGACCCGATGCATCCAGTTCCGGACAATCGTCAGGGCCTTTGACGCCTTCAGCCGCCTGAGCGGCAAACATCATACAGGTGGCAAGGCCGCACTTTTTGCAGTTGGTCTTCGGGAGCAGCTTCAATATTTCGATGATCAGGGGCTTTGGAGCCGTTTGAAATGTGGGCTCGATTTCGCCCCGACGCGACCAGATGTCATTGATCTGGTTCTTCAGCCAGGTCATGATCTTATCGGCTTCTTCTTCATCCCTGAGGGTGTTGACGGCAATTTTCCGTGCATGGACGGTAATCAATCTCCCCCGGTTTTTAAATGTGACCGAAGGGGGCTCCTGGGTACACTGGAATCCACCCAGTTCAGCATTCAAATAGGGAATCACCTCGCTGACATCCTGATCCAGATGGGCGAACAAGTGCAGGGATGTAAAATCGGGGTTGCACTCGGGGCGAAAGATCTCTTTTCGATAGCTTTGCAAAAGCATGGTGACGGCCTCCTTCAGGTGACAGGGATAAACAGGCCGCAGCACCCGGCTGCGGCCCTGATGGAATTTTACACCTCCGCTGATCCGGTCGGTGCGGCGGCCTTTACCGCAGACTTGACCCGGTCAATATCTTCCCGGCTGAGCTTGAAGTTCTTGTTCTTTTCAAATCCCATCTCATCGGTGATCACCATGTATGTCTTCATGGGGATTCCCAGGTGGTCCAGAATCGCCCTGGCACACCCAATCTCGCACCCGTCCATGATGATTAACTCCTGAACATCTTTTGCAGACTGGACAAACCCGGAGAGGTGACCGCCGATGCCGGCCAGGCAGAACATTTTACCGAATCCTTCCTGGGTTAATTCCACGGCAGCCTGGTTGGAGAGCTGCCCCACGTTGGAGGCGCCGGAACACGCCAGTATCATGGGCTGATTGCCGCCCGCGGCACAACAATCCTTTGCCATTTCATTCTCCTTTCAGATGAGCCTGCCTATTTTACAAGCCACGCCTTGACCTCTTCTTTTGTTGGGATCTTGCCGACACTTTTAACCTCTCCGTCGATGACAACGGCTGGTGTTCCGAACACGCCGTATTTGGCGATCTGCATGACATCCTTGATCTTTTCAACCGAAGCCTCCACGCCGGCCTCGGCCACGGCATCCCTCACCGCTTTTTCGGTCTTTTCGCATTTTGGACAACCTGGTCCCAATACCTTGATATCCATGTTTTTTCTCCTTTTATAATGTGGTTGGACTTCAATCAAATAAGAAGGTTAAACAAATAGCCGACAAAAAGAATTCCCATGCCGACCACCCCGACGAAGGCGGCAATGAGGCGCGGCTTGAGCACTTTCCGCAGGATGATCATCTCCGGAAGAGACAGGGCGATGACCGACATCATGAACGCCAGTACGGTTCCCAACGCGGCGCCTTTCTCAAGCAGGGCATGGACCACGGGAATGATGCCTGCGGCGTTGGAATACATGGGAATCCCGATCAGGACGGACATGGGCACCGACCACCAGGCGGACTTGCCCATGAATCCCGCCATGATGCCTTCCGGTACGTACCCGTGAATCCCGGCGCCGACCGCGATCCCCAGCACCACATACAGCCAGACCTTGCCCACGATCTCCCTGACGGCGTCGGCGCCTGCTTGGATCCGGTCCGCCCAGTTTTGTCGGGGTTCCGAGGTGTGGTTTTCTCCCGCCTGAATTTCAGACACCCAATCCTCGAGGTGTTTCTCCATCCTGAGACGCCCGATGACCCAGCCTGAAACGATGGCGATAAAAAGACCCATGCCGAGATAGATGGCCGCAACCTCCCAGCCGAAAAGCCCGTAGAGAAGCACCAGGGCGATTTCGTTGACCATCGGCGCTGAAAACTTGAATTTTGAAGCGGTTTCATCTTAATGATCTCCTGAACTATTGGCATCATATATCGTTTATATTACGCCATATAGCGATTTATAATGCATAAAAAAAATCAATTGCCGCAGATGATTTCGCGACGGATATCCGGAAGCCTCTCTATCAACCGCACCACCTCGGGATCGTCTTCCAGCCAGTGCCGAAGGTTGCCGAGAAGGCTCGACGCATAGGGATTTTTCGCGCCATCGGCCAATTGATAGTTTACCCACAAGCCATCCTTGGAAAAGAAGATCAATCCAGCCTCTTCCAGTATTTTCAGGTGCTTGCTGACTGAAGATTGAGCAAGGCCAAGTGCGGACCGGATTTCGCATACGCACAGAATCCTGCGCTGAAGCAATTTTATCACCTTAACCCGGTTGGGGTCAGAAAGTGCCTTCATGACTTTAATAAATTCTCTCATAAGCGCTCCATATATCGTTTTTTTAGAATATATAATTTGATTAAACCGGTGTCAATAAAATTTTTGGGAGAATTGGAACTGGCATGAGTACCCGAAAAAAGAAAAACGCCTGTTACTATTTAATGATGAAGTGTATGATCTTCATGCAAAAATACTGATGGAGCTTAACCCTACAATGCAACTTGTGAAATTCAACCCCATATATAGTTGTAACTGTTTATTTAAACAACTATATATTGATTAAAAACTGTCAAATGACGTTGTAGGGTTAAACTGGAAAAGCAGGATCTTTTTTCCATGTCGGCATTAAGCAGGACCTGGAGGAACAGCTTGGATCCGGGGTGGATATAGTGAGCTACAGGCCAACGATGAATCCATTCATGAAACGCAGGATCGACCAAGAGGCCGTTTATACATGACCCGGAATTGACGATGGATATTCTGCAACAAGAAGAGACCATGTCGCAGATCAGGCATAACTACTTTCTGTCGCCTGCATCCGGATTGTTCTGCTCCTTTTCTTTCTTCCAGTTCCATAACGTCAATCGGTATGGATCTGGTTTTCTCCAGGGCTGCCACCACACAACAACATCGGCCTCTTTGCTCTTACCATTCAGGCTCACTTGCAAATCCAGTCGATAGTTCTGTCCTGCAACGACCTGCTGTTTTGCACTGAGAATTTCAACCAGCTTTATGGTGATTGATATTGAATTGTTGCTGTCTTTCATGACCTTTTTTTGGGCGGCCACGGCGAATTTTGCTGCAGCGACAACCTCTTTGTCGCTCACCGGAATAGGGCTGTATCCCCCCGGTGTGGCCATGGTTATTGATGTTGATAAGATCACAAGCAGCATGCCAGGAAATAACCGTTTCGTTACCATGACTTCATTCCTTCCTTTATTCTGCAGAACATTGTTGCATTTTCTTTTCCCACGCTCATTAAGTATCGGTGGGTCGGTAACATTGGCGGTTATATCGGCCTTCTTGTCACCGACGTATCATAGCCTGTCAATTGGAAGTAGGTTCAAAGCGTGATCGGCTGCCACTCAAATTGAGGTATTCGCTCCAATTGAACGTAATCGGGCGTTGGTCCGCCAAAATTCCCCCGTTTGTTGTTTTTCGATCCGCTTTGTTCCCCAACCCGGCTGCAGCCGGGCACCTTCCTGAGATTCGAAATTTTTCTTTGACAATATAAGGGGCATCATATGATATATTATGTGATAAATCGCCTGGGTTGAATGATTTGAATGTAGAACTTCCAAAGGCTTCTCGTTGAAATCTTCGGTAAAAAGAACAAAAAAACGGTTGCCGTGATGAAGCGTTTTTTGGAGGAAATGCAATGAAACTGACCGTCGATGACCAGCACCTGCTCGACGAGCTGTGCCGCCAAAACAATGTGAATCCGGCCAAGGTGCGTAAACTGCTCGAGACGATCTACGATTATGAGTTCAAGGAGCGGCGCACCGGCGTCTTTGATGCCTTGCGGAACATACTTAACAGCCGTCCGGCTGCTGAAGGGTAATAGACTTCATGAACCAGGATATTGAACGCTTTGTGAAAGATCCGGGTCTTCTCATCCAATTATGTCGCGATGTCGTAGGCCGGATAGACGCCGCGCCGGATAACGCCAAGACCGGTGAGAAGGAAGCTCAATTGCGCGAAATCGCCAAAGCGATCGAAAAATTGAAGAAAATAGGCGTGGCCGTACCGGACGCCCTGCGGGCTGAAAAGATCCGGCTGGCGGCGGACCTCGGTACCCAAAGCCGGTCCGAGCAAACCTTGCGGCGCTTTGCAGACGAACTTGGTGAAATCATCAAGGACGTGAACGTGCGGCTGGCAAACGGCGGCGATAGGCCCAACAACAAGAAACCGCGCGGCACGAACTCCGGTGCGCCGAAGACGGGCAAGAACGTCCTGCGGAAAGGCATTATCAAGGCATTGAAGACATTGGGCGGACGCGCCAAATTCGCAGACGTGATCGCGGAAATGGATCGTCAGCTGCAAGGTAAATGGCTGCCCGGAGATTTGGAATGGCGCGACAGCACCAACGAATACGCCTGGCAGCACAACGCCAAGTATGAGCGTTACCGCATGACCCAGGATGGAACGCTGCGCAGCGGCACTCCTCGAGGCTACTGGGAGTTCGGTGAAGGACAAAAATGAAATTCCGCAAGCTGACCATCGAAAACTACAAGTCTTTCCGGTTCGCGACGGAAATCCGTTTTCCCGTGGGTGAAGACGGCCGGAGTATTTTTCTGATCGGCGGCATGAACGGCGCGGGCAAAACCTCGATCATGGAGGCGATCAATTATTGCCTGTACGGCGCCAAGCCGGACGAAATTTTCCGCAACATCAACCGGCGGGAAAAAGCCCGGGGCAATCTCCTTGTATCCTTTGAACTGGTCATGGAAATGGACGACGATCTGTCGGAACTGGTGGTTAACCGCTCCTGGAGCGCGGGGGTATCCGTCGATCCCCGAGCCCGGGACCTGGCCGAACGGCTGGTGGTGGTGCGCGACGGCAAACGGGTGTCGGTACAGAACCGGGAAATCTGGCAGGATTTTATCCGCTCCGTGATCCCGCCGGGCATTACGCAGTTTTTCTTCTTTGACGGTGAGAAGATCCAGGCCATCGCCGCCGACGATCACTCGGAGGTGCGGCTGAAATCATCCCTGGAAGCCGCCTTGGGCATCCAATACATCAACCGACTGGCATCCGACCTCCTTTATATCAGGAACGAAGAGCGCAAGGGGTTTGTGGAAATTTCCGACGAGGACCTGGATTTCAAGCAAAGCGAGTTGAAAAAGGAGCGCAGCAGGCTGCTCCGCCGGCAAAAGGAACGCGAACGTGTGCAGCAGGAGCTGGCGGAATTCAAACACCACCTCGAAGAGGCCAGGCAGCGCTTTGCCGCGGCCTTTCATGTGGCGCCGGAAACGCGCGAGACCATGCGCGCCAATGAAAAAAAGCGTGTTCAGGCGGCCAACCGCCTGGCCCAGGTGGAAAACGAAATCCGGGCGCTGTGCGAAAAGATCCTGCCGTTTGCCATTGCCGGCAGGCTGTTCGAACCCATGCGGCGCCAGATCGAGGTCGAACGTGAATCCGCCTGCAGCGAGGCGATCAAGGAGAACGCCGCCGCCCTGGCCATGCGGATTGTGCGGGTGGTGGACGAGCCGGAACCGATTTACCGGGAAACGTTGTCGCCTGAGAAAATGACGGAGCTGGAGCGGCGCATCTTCCGGCTGCTCAGGGAAGGCGATCCCCCGGGGAAAGTGGTCCGAATGCTGGATCTTTCAGACCGCGATGCGGCGCGGGTGCTCAACAAAATGGAATCCCTGGAAAGCGCGGAGGTGTTTCTGCTCAAACCGTTGCTGGAGGAAAAGCGCGAGCTGGCATCCCTGATCCGCACACTTGAAGGACTCTCTCAGGCAGGCGTGCTGACCGAATCCGAACGGGAACTCTTTGAACAGCTCCAGGCGGAAATGGAGGGTTGCTCCACCCAAAGCGGCCGCAAATCGGAACAATTGCGATTGATAGAGGAGGAGATCCTTGCCCTTGAAAAGCGGATTGGCGCCATCGAGATGGAGATCGAGAAGCTCTACGAAACGCACCATGTCTCGAAGGAGCGGTCGGAATTCCTTCAGGAATGCGATGCCGTTGCCGGGGTGCTCCATCAATTCGTAGTGCGGTTGCGCAAGAACAAGGTCCGCCTGCTCCAGGAAAAAACCTTTGAAATGTACCGCCGCCTGTCGAGCCGCAGCGGCTTGATCAAGGATATCATCATCGACGACAAGACCTACGAGGTCCGCATCTGTGACCGAGGCGGCCACGACATCAAAAAATCAGGACTGTCCGCCGGAGAAAAGGAAGTGTTCGCGGTCTCCCTGCTGTGGGGCCTGGCCCAGACGAGCCAGCTGAAATTGCCGATTGTCATCGATACGCCTCTGTCCCGGCTGGACAGCACCCACCGCGACAACATCGTGAACAATTATTTCCCCAATGCCGGTCGGCAGGTGATCATCCTGTCCACCGACACCGAGATCGACAAGGACTATTACCGGATCCTCAAACCCCACCTGACCGGGGCCGGAAGTCTGGTGTTCGACCACCAGCGGGAGCTGACGACGTTCCGGGAAGGATATTTCTGGGAGGATTAAACCATGGCCGACCGACTGTATACCTCCACCGCGGCGGACGAGGTGCTCGGCGCTCTGCGTTTTGAAACAAAGCTGGAAAAGGCGACCCTTGCCCGCATGGCCTTTGCCCTGTCCCTGGCCAGGGAAGGGTCGGCAGTGGCCCGGAGCACCGGTTTCACCGGCGGCGAGATGAAGCGCCCCACCTTTGTGGGGGCGGACGAGGTCTTCATGCGGGCGTTGATCTGCCACGTCTACCGGAAACGCGACATCGATGAAGACGATTTTTTTTCCAACCGCTCGATCGTGAAAAACCATATCGACAGCGGTGCCGATCTGCTGGGTCGGCTGTATCAGGAATGCGGCCGTGACGCGGACAGCCTGTTGATGCGCCTGGTGGACGAGGTGAAGTTCGAAGGACGAGGGGAAACGGCCGGACAGGACATAGATATCTTTATCGGGCGCACCATGCTGCGGCAGGAGGATCTGATCATGGAGATCAACAATACCGCCACGCATGCCAACTCGCACCTCGCCATCATGGGCAAACCGGGCACCGGAAAGACGCAGTTCATTTTAAAAATTCTGACCGATATTCGCCGGCAGTCCAATTATCAGACCCATTTCATCTATTTCGACTACAAGGGCGATGTGGTCGACAATGAACGTTTCCTGGAGGCCGCCAAGGTCCATCCCTTCCGGCTGCTCCAGGGCGGAGAGAGCCTGCCCATCAACCCTTTTGTCTTGCCGGCTTACGATGAACAGACGATCAACGTTTCGGCCCGTGAAAAAGCCGAAAGTTTCGCCTCCATCAACAGCAGGCTGGGGGTGGTGCAAAAGGGCGCCCTGACCGAGGCGATTCGCGCCGCCTATGCGCAGCGGGCCGAATCGGGGGCCCTCTATCCGGATTTTCACGATGTGTACCGCATGGTGGCCGCCACGTACGAGGAGAACAATAAACGGGATGACAGCCTGATCGAGGTCCTTCGCGATCTTTCGGATTTCGATCTTTTCTGGCGCCACGGAAACGATGTGCCCCCCATTGACCGGCTTTCCAACCGAACGCTGCTGATCGATGTGCACGCCATGCCCGTATTGAAAGAGTTGGTCGCGTATCTGGTGATCGAACGGCTCTATAAAGAGATGGCCCTGCTGCCCGACAGCCCGGTGCGGGACGGACGCCGCACCATCCGGTCCATTCTGGTCATCGACGAGGCGCACAATTACCTGAGCCAGCAAAATATTTTTTTGCAGCGCATCATTCGCGAGGGTCGCTCCAAAGGCATTGCGGTCTTCTTTGCGAGCCAATCCCCCAACGATTACCAGCAGAAATTTTTCAATTTCCAGGAGCTATTGGAATTTGCCTTCATTTTTCAATGCGAAGGGGTGTCGGCCGCATCGATCCAGGATATCCTGGGCTGCGGCAACAAAACCGCCAAGGACCTGCAGACCGAAATCGCACGCCTGGAACCCTGGCAGGTGGTGGCCCGCAGCCCGGATAAAACCGCCGAATTCGTGAAATTCACTGCGGAGGCCTTCTATAAGAATTATTAAAGGGACGCCATGGCCGCCCATAGACTTTCAGATAAAGATCTCGGGCTCGGTCACTGATCTGTACGATCAACGCTTCGACTTCAGAAGAAAGTAAGGGCTTGGAATCTATAGATGTGGGATCGAAAATTTCGCTCATTCACCCTTTTTCATCGGAACATCTGCACCCTTCCAGGCAAAAAAAATCATTCTGGAGAGCGATAGACATTCTTGCAGCTCTTGGAAGGTTTAACTAAGATAGACTGAACTACTATGGCTCATTCCCCTCTGTCAATAACGGGGGCCCGGATCTTTCCATAAAAAATCCAGGCGCCCATCGTCGTCGTTCAGCGGGCGCGCCATGTCGTTTAAGGCGCGCCCGCTGATGTCGGTATACATATCTACACAAATTCTCAAAAAGTCCGCGTATCAACCCGCTTTTCAATATTCAATCTCGCCTGAATGATGCCTTATTCGAAAGGCACGCAAATAGCCCTGCAAGAATGTATTGAGAAGTCACTGGTTGACGTCATATCTTTATTGTACGCTCGTCACATAGTTCTTCAGCGCATTACGCAGATCCTCCACACCCTTGGGAATCTCCGCGATGAGCTTCTTTTCACCGCCGACCTGCTCACCTTCGTTGATGATGCGCTGATACAGGTTTTCTTCGTTGCCGACATACCCGCGGATCTTCTCTTCATCGAGATTGTAGTAGGCTTTGGTCGCGTCCTCGCTCAACGTGAGGACGGAGCCGGTCAGAGAGACACCGGCAAACAGCCCCTTTGTTTTCTGATAAGCCAGCACCACGGCATCTTTGGTGGATGCTTTGGCCTTTGCACCCAACGTTCCGGCTGCGACCGAGGCATCGACACCCAGGGTAAAATCGCTGCCTGAAAGAATGGTGTTCAGCTGATCCTGCTGGTTCATCACCAGCACCAGATCCGAAGATTCGACGCCGGCCTGAGCGCCCACGCTGCCGCCGGTGATGGAAACGAAAACCGGCAGGGACCATTCATGCTGATTTTTTGGATTTCTGACCACCAGGATGCCTGTTCCATGTCGGCCGGCGACAATCAGCCCGGCTTTGATGACCTCGGGAATGATGATGACACCGGCCGCATTCTGCAGCACGGACGCGGGAATATTTTCCGCAGATTTATCCGTGAAATTTTTAAATACCTGTGTAGCCAAATTGACTGTATCGACGGCTTCCTGATGATCCTCTATATACGGGGCCGACTGCAGGCCCGTTTGCTCTTTTTGACCCTCCTGACGCATGGCTTTTGTTGCATTCTGAGCGGCGCCCGAAATGCCTCCCAGAGAAAGAACCAGTGCAACTGCCGCTAAACTCACCGTTATCATCATTCGTCTTATGGTCATCGTTTTTCTCCTTGTATATAGTGAAAATTACATATTGAACATCAGCACGAAATCATTTCCTGCCTTCTTTGATACCTTTACCAGGCACACCAAGTGCGGAAAATGGGCAAAGGAGCGTTTAAGGTGCTCCGTCAAGCCTGTATTTCCGCCTTTCATGCCGCACACATTCTTTAATTTCCGCCTGGACGCCTGCCACATCCGGCACTTACCGAGACCGGCTATCCCCCGAGGCATCCTTTTCGATGCCGGCATAGCAAGAAAGGCGGAAAAGCACCCTTGTCCGCCTTTCTTCCATGATGCGGCATGAATAATGTTACTGCTGTTTCTGTTCCGCCTGATTCTGCTGCCGATCTTTATTGCCCGCAGCAGACCCAGGGACCTTGGACCAGTCGATGTCGATCGTCTTGTCGTCTACCCGGAGCTGACGTGCGACCAAGGCGGTGGCATCGCCAATGTTTACTCTGCGCGCGAGCAGCGTGACTTTCTTGCCTTCCAGGTCTTTCGGTTCGATGCCTTTCAACGTGTCTTTCGCGCCCAAATCGACGATGGTGGCGGCATTGTCTTCCAGCTTGATTCTGGCAAAGACCTGATCCGGAATGTTCTGCTGCTTGAAGGATGTGGTTTTAACCTTGAGGATTTCTCCGTTCAGTTTGTGCAGATTCCCGCTTTTGGACTCTCTGACAGTCAGTTCTTTTCCACCAGAGCGGATTTTATGAGCAATCAACATCCCTTTATCGTTTAGGGACCCCGGGTATCCTCTAACGGAGAGGCGATCTCCTTTTTTCAGATCCATTTTCTTCAGCTCGTCAACCGTTCCCAGATGAACCCGAGCCGTTCTTCCATCCTGCGTCTGAACCCGGGCGATAAGGTGTTGTTTGTCCATGTCGACCAGGTTGACCTGTTTGAGTGTCTTGATTCTGCCGGTTACGGTTCTCATATCTCCCGACATCCGCTTCTGACCTCTACGATGCATTGCAGATCCGCCAGGCGCTGCCCGTGAGGCCGAGCGCTGCCCCATTTGCCGGTTCTGTTCCTTCTGCTCCTTCTGCGCACGCTCCCGGCTCTTTTTTTGGGCCTCCTGAAGGTCATAAAGAAAGATATATTCGCTGTAGTCTATCATGCCATCCTGATCCGTGTCATACCCTACCCATACCCATTGGGAAGCGTCGGAACGAGCGTCGCTTTTCGCCTTGTCGGAGTTCTTCGCGGCCAATGCCGGCAGCGACATGAAAAAAACGAGTCCCAGGACGATGAGTCCCGTCCATACACCTTGTTTTTTATACATCATATTATTTGATATCATTTGTTGAGCTCCTTTACCGAAAACGTTGAATTGAAAAACGAACAACACGTTCAAAGACCGGGTTTCGGTCTTTCGTTCTAGAAAATGCCGTCATCATACCAGTCATCCGTATAATAGTTGTAATTATAATCGGGATAACCGAAGCCATCGTAATCATTATAATAATCGTAATAATCATAATAGCCGGGGTTGTAAAAAGTGTTGGAATCATCGTTATAGCCGTAGGCGCTGTCGTCATAGCCGTATGTAGAGTCGTACCAGTCCGTCTCGTAGTTGATCCCCTGCTCCTCGTCCTCGTTGAACCAGTCAGTGGGATCATACCATTCCTCCTCGTGGAGCCCCTCGTAATACTCGTATTCATACTCACTTTTATCGATGGCGTATCCGATGGAAGGCGTCCAGAAGAAAAGTGCCAGTGCCGCGACAGCCGTGATAACCGACACTGCGGTCCAGCCTTCTATTGTTTTGCTGAGAGTGTATCGTTTCATAATTCCCCCTTATCGAGTTTTGGATGTAGTTACTTCCCACCGGCCTCTATTCTGTTAGATTATCCATCACCTCCTTTGTAAAATATATGCAGCACGTCGTCTCGAAGATCGCGTGACGACGTGCTCATACTCTAACTTTGGAGGCTCGCCTCTGCCTATGGGGGTTATCATTTATTCCGGGAATATGTATTCTTTATATCCTGCATGCCGCATGTTGGCAGTTTGATTTTGGAGAATTTTGCATCTCGATATGGTTGACTCGTCAGACATGAGTTTAGAAATTATTCTGCTTTCACAATAAAAACTCGAACGGGGAATTATGAAACGATACAGTATCAGCGAAGCACTGGAACGGCCGGGTGGATCAGAATATCCCTCCCGCGGCCGGAAAATCTCCGAGAAATGCCGTAAAAACCGCCGACGGCGCGAAGCTGTTGATGCGCTGTTGAAAGATGACGAGTGAGGCGGAGGCAAGATCCGTTTACAGCAGAGACCTACCGTAAAGATATAAAACGGGTAAGAGAATATCGGGGTTAAACCGTCGGAAAGGGATGATGGCTCTTTGTTCAGGTAAATAAAAAATGAAACAGCCGGGAGAGGTTTCCTCTGGTTTTCGTGACGCGATTTTCGAGAAAACCCCGGTTGGCACGCGCCGCGAGTTCAGGCCGTTTCTGCAGAATCAGTCTTGCCGCCATGGCGGCGGCTTTCGCCGTCACGTCGGCGCAATGGTGAAAATGAGCATCCCGGTCATGCCTGACGTTTCGGGTGAGCACGCGGCAGCAGGTCGCACCGTGCGATGCCTTGAACGCGTCGTGCAGCTGTCTGGCGCCTTCCCGCATATCCCGCCGGTGGCGGTAAGGGCGGTCGCGGCCTAAAAAGAGACCCGCCGCCATCACCGCCCCGCTCAACGCCCCGCACATACAGCCGCTTTCTCCCAAGGCGGCGCAGAAGGGAGCAGCCATGGCAACGGCCTGGGCTTCGCTCAGACCGCCGACAAGGCCATTGTTCAACGCCACCATCACCGCCTCGGCGCACAGCAGACCCCGGTTCAGATAAAGATTTCTGGCACGGTCGCCGATCTGTGCGATCAACGCTTCGGTCTCAGGAGAAAGTGAGGGCCCAGAATCTATAGATATGGGATCGGAAATTTCGATCATTCAACCTTTTCCACCGGATAATCTGCGCCCTTCCAGGCAAAAATTCCGCCCGGATAACGATAGACGTTCTTGTAGCCAAGTTTTCTGGCCCAGACGGCGCCGTTATGGCTGCGGGTACACTTGACGAACCCGCAGTACATGACGATGGGTTTATCTTTATCTGCGCCCAGAAGCTTCACGAAATCTTCACTGGTTTTACCGTCGGTTTCCTTCGTGTCCCATTCATCCATATCCGGAATGGGAAACAGGAACTGACGCGCGCCCGGCACGTGCTGCTTTTTGTAGCTGTCCGCAAAGGGCATGGTATCAACGATAAGCATATCTTTGCCGCTGTCGATCCATTTCTTAAGCTCCTCGGTGGTGACCAGATCGTATCCCCCGCGCTCCACCTCGCGCACGAGCCCTACCGCGTCGGCTTCCTTTTCAACCTCCTGGGCGAATTTGTCGGCCGCAAAAACGCCAGACAAACCGGCGACATCCGTTGTCAACGTCATCATAATAATCAGAATCAAGATCGATTTAATAAAATTCACTTTCGTCCTCCATGGCGTTTTCAATTGTCTCTTCAAAGCGTCCATCGACAGGTCCAAAAAATACCATCATCGGCATCTACCGAATCATGATCAGTATACGGGCGTAGACAGCCGGAATTTCTTATCTCCAGCGTTTATTTCGACGGGCATTCATACCGCAGGAATGCAATAGCGGCAATAATTGAACTGCATGGTTAACCGGAAGCGTTTGACTGGGCCGTACACGCGTTCTTACGGAGAACGGCTGATCCTTACGGTAATTACCCGATGACGGACAGGGATATGAAGGTGGATACGATTTCGGCGCGCGGCTTCGTCTAACAAACCCGGTTAGATAGATCAAAACCTCAGGTAAAGCCAAAATCGTAAAGCATGGAAGATGCCTCAAAAATTGCATTGAGAAGGTTTAATTGGAATAAACTCACCTACTATGAACAGTACATATATGTCAATAAAAGATCCGCGGATTTTTCATAAAAAATCAGCGGATCATTCATTACACTAGGTGGATTGGAGATATCAATGCAATCCGAACCCCATGGATGCATATTCACGAATGCTGTCGCGGGCTTCGCTAACGGTTCTCCCCAGTTTCCAGGGTTCCATGAACCCCCCCAAATTCATCTTCCAGCCCTCCTCATCCTGGAAAATGTCGGCTTCCTCACAAGACATCCCACATCCTTCTTCACCGAGGACATCGTAAAGTTCTTTCAGAAGTATGGATTTATCGCTCATCAGGGCCTCCTTTCACGACTGAGCCATGATTCCCTAATAGACTTCAATTCGCTCTTGTATTCGAACGTCTGCGGCGCTTTTTTCCAAAAGCAGTCCATTGGATGGGTTACCGTGGGCAAAGGCCCAGTTTGCACTCCCGTCCTCTGGCCCGGCTGACCACGCCGCAGGCAAGGCCCAAAGGAATGACGGCGGCAACGGCGATCAGGCCGTAAGGGAGAAACAGGCTCAACGCCGCAAAGGCGATCAGCAGCGCAACGGCTAAAGCGGCACATATATTCAACATGACAAACCTCCTATGGCGTCGGGTTTTCGTGTAGATAATTTGTCCTCAAACTCGGTTCGTTATCCGATAAAAATTATCTTTTATCATGTTGAACTTGTAATCACGGAGACAATGGCGGTCAAGTCTATGGAAACAAAGGGTGCCCCGCACAGCCATTGGGCATCATCTCTTCGTACCGCGCAAGGCGGCCGCTCTCATTTTGCGGGAGGCATGAATCCGTGCTTCCGATAGATCGCCTGCCCTTTCGCGCCGACCATAAAGTCGAGGAAATCCTGCGCCGCCCGGGGGTGCGGTGCGGCTTTCATCCGGGCTGCGGTGTAGGTGACGACCTCGTTGAATTTGTCGGGAATCTCGACCATGTCAATGGGATTGCCGATCTTTTTCTGAAAGAGCGGTTCGGTATACCATGTGGGACCGCAGTCCGACCGCCCCTCCATGATGCGCATCGGTGTCTGGCGATGGTGCATCATGGTCATGAAGGTGGTTTTGTCCTCTTTTTTTGCCTGCATGATCTTGTCGACCAGTTCCTGGCCGCCGGCTTTCTTATACGACCGGATGATCACATTTCCGATGCCCTCCCATTCGGGATCGGGCATGGCCACCCGGACTTTTTCCCTGCCCAGGTCCGCAAGTCCCTCGATGCCCTGGGGATTGCCTTTTGACACCATGATGGCCAGGCGATTTCGGGCATAATCCTCGGTCCGGCCGAACCAGCCTTTCTGTTGGTTCAATTCCATGATCCGCGATTGGCTCGCCGTAAAGACATCCGGCTTGTGGGTGATGCGCAGCGCACCCATAACGAGAGCGCCCTGCGCGACCTGTTCGACCTGGATACCCGGCGGCAGGGTCTGCCAGTAGATGCGTTTGTAAGCGGGGAATTTTTTCTGAAAGGCCGCCATCAGCTCAGCGGTCACCATGAACTGGTTTCCCGAGAAAAAGACGACCAGCTGAGGATCGACGATATCGCCGTGCAGATCGGCGATATCGTTCACACAGTTCAGATGGAACGCCTTGCCGCCCGTGGGCGTCTCGATCCAGGGGGGGTTGATTCCGGCCTGCGCCGTTGCCGCCGCAACCGCCGCAACGCAGACGGCCGCAAGTGTTTTCATAAGATTCATTGTCATATCCATCATCCTCCTTCGCTCAGTGCGGCGGCATCAGTGCATATCCCCGGAGCTGGTAGGTGGGCAGCACGACCAGCGCCGACAGGGCGATGTTGATCGCCGGGTTTACGTTATCGTGCGCGATATGATGTTCGGCCAGGGCCTGTCCACAGACATAGAGCGTCACCCCCCGCTGCTTGAGCGCATCGATCAGCTTCAGATTGGGGTTGGCAAACTTGTGTCTGGCCTTGAAAGCCGCAGGCTGCAATGCGCTCTCGGTGGCGTCGCCGTGGAGCACCAGAACCAGGTCCAGTTTGCTCCTGTCCCCGCCGGCGGCGGCAAAAAGGTTGATGACACGGGCCACATCCGAGAGCCCCGGAACCGGTTTGCCCTTCATCTTGGGCCAACCGGTGATATCGAAGACGATCTTGTAGTCCATGCCGGCGACCGGCTGCACCGCCGCATCGGGCAGGCTGACCACGGGACCGGCGTCCCTGATGACCGGATACAGCCATTCAGCCGCCCCGAGCCCCGAGGCGGTGATCAGAAACGCCGCCGCCGTACCTATGATAAGCTTGACCATCACATTCCTCCTTTTTCCGTTGTTTCATTGGCAGGTGAACATGAAAGAAGGGATCGCGGGAGCGTTTGCATGATCATATCACGATGATCATCGTGTCCCGCCGCTCCCGGCTTCCTGCCGCATGGCGACAATCATGTTGACAAGCCCCCATCGCGCCGCCTCCGGCAGTTCGCCGAAGGGCTGCATCACGGTGCCGGTGTAGCCGTGGGTGATCACCGCAAAGATCCGGTCCGGCGTGAGGCTGAACCGGCTCAAATCCGGCGGGGCGGGCTTCAACCGACGTCCGAAGTCGCTGACCCGGCCGCGGGGTCCGTGACACGTCGCGCAGGTACCCGCGAACACCTGTCTCGCGGCGGCCGCGTCGCCCGTGCTGCCGGGAGCGGACGGCACATCGGTGATGTGGAATCTGCCGGCCAGGTAGCCCAGCAGCGCGTCCAGTTTGTTCCGGTCGAAGATGGTGAAGTAGGGCATGGACGATCCCGGCACGCCTGCGGCAAGCTGGAGATAAAGATAACCGCGGTCGGCGCGCACCGCATTCAGCTTCTCCGGCGGCACGATGAGGAAGGCGGCATCGGCGGCGCCGCCGCCCCCTTCACCATGGCAAAACGCGCAGGCGTTGCGATAGATCGTCTCTCCGTCGTCATAGACGGTTGCGAGCTGCGTCCTGAACTGCCGGAGAGCCGTTTTCTCAAAGGCGGCGGAAGCGGCATTCTCCGTGCGGGCCTTCATTTCCAACGCCGCCTGCATCGGTGCCGTCTTGTCGTGCTGCAGGAACTGCCGGGCCAGAAGCATGGAGACGAGAATCACCGGCAGCAGTACCAGCCCCGAGACCATTCGCGAAGGCTCGGCTTCGGGATTGCGGTAAAACGTGATCCCCTGCAGCAGCATCGCCGCCGTCACTCCGACGACAACCGCCGTGGTCACCGCGGGAGTGAGCCGGTCCTTGACGCTGACCAGCAGCAGCACGCCCACCACGATCTGAAAGAGCGTGGCCACGACCATCCAGTGGCAGAGATGGAAATGGCGCGGGCGCGTGCCCCGGGTCGAGAAGAAATAATGAAATGCGCCGCCGAACAGGGCCGCCGCACCCAGAATGTGCAGATACCGCATGAGCCAGTGAAACACGAAAGCGGGGTCGGCCTTGAGCCCCTTCCGGGCAACCTGCGGCCAGAGGTCGGGGTGCTCCATGAGTGCCAGTATCCCGGTGAACACGGCCGGTATCGCCGCCAGCGCCGCCAGCCCCAGCACCCCGAAGAAGAGATGGCGCACCGGGTGGACGTATATTTTATGTCCAAGGGTGTCCAGCGACAGGAAAGCGAAGATCATCAGACCCGTCAGGCCCAGCCAGAATGGTGCCAGAATGGCCGCCGCCGTCAGGAAAGGGACGCTCCAGAGCACCTGGATGATCAACAGGGGCCCCACCCCCAGCACCACCGCCAGGCTCTTGAATGCCAGGTGGATCCTTAAGACTCGCTTATCCCAGCGCAGCTCGAACCGGTAGCCGGTCATCCAGGAGTGCACGAAAAAAAAGACCGCGATCATCGCGGTGCCTAACATCAGAAGAACGAACAGCAGGTGCAGGGTGAAAGACGAGAAGAGGAGAAATTCGAGCGCCCGGTCAGCCAGCGGTTTTTTCAACAAAAGATCGTGGAGGTTATTCATGGGCACCCTCCTTCCCGTCCGCCCATTCGTCATCCGCAACCTGCTCCTCCCTGCCGATGCCGTAAAGGTAGGCGGCCATGCTCAGGCGTTCGGCCTCGTTTCCCGAAAACGGCGGCATGAAAGGCACCATCTGGTGGGTGCGGCCGATCAGCACGTTCACCCCTGAAAGGGTGCGCCCCCGCAGACGGTCCCGGATGTCGTTGATCCCGCCAATGGTATGACAGACACCGCAGTTGGCCATGAACAGGGCATGCCCGGCACGGGATTGTTCTCCAGCCCCGACCGCATCTCCTGCGCTTTGCGGTTGATACCAGGCGGCCTGGGCCAGATAGCCGTTCCGCTGAAAATTGACGCTCTCGGCCAGGGTGATCTGGTTGGCGTACATGTAGCCCGGCATCAGGTACGGCCCGCGGATGAACTCCCGCACCCGTTCATATTCGGCCGTCAGGCCGATGGCCGCGAGCAGGGCCGGAATGACAAGGATGCGCGCGGCAAGCCTTCCGCCGAAAAGCGCGGCGATGCCGGCGGCGGCGATCAGCACGGCGCCGAAAATATTGCCGGCCGTCAGGAGCCAGGGAGACTGCGACAGTTGCGAGGTAAGCACCGCAAAGACCGTATGGGTCGCGTAGGTTCGGGGCACCCGGCCGAAATAGACCCAGACCGCAGGAGCGCAGAGAAGGCCCGCGGCCAGAACCCATCCGCCGAAGAGGCGCGTCGTCCGCCGCTGAAGATCGCGGGAGATGCGGCGGGTGAACAATACGAATCCCATGCTGAAAAGTCCGCCCAACGTCAGTCCGCCCAGCAGGCGGAGGGCCAACTGGGGCCAGAAGGTGGGATTGAAAAAGGCCGGGAGCAGCCGATGGTGCTGCACCCACCCGTCCGGCGTGAGCATGAACCCCAGAATGCCGGTAATGAGAAAGGCCGATGCAACCGCGATGGCCACGTAGATCCAGCCCAGGGCCACGTGGGCCGCGGGACGACGCTCACGCATCCGGTCCCACTGGAAATAGTAAACCAGGATCACGATCACCTCGAGCGCAAAGGCGATCCATTCGATGAACCACGGCCAGAAAAATACCCGGAGCAGGGAACCGATACCGCCCGGCGCCAGCGCGCTGACGGTGAACCAGATGCCGGCGCCGGTCACGGCGCCGACCGCGGTGATGATGATCACCGCGGGCTTGAGCATGCGCTGCGCCAGAAGGTTCATCTCGTTATCGGCGCGAGAGAGAGACAGATGCTCCAGAAGAACGATGAGCGCCACCACGCCGATGGTAAAGCCGTGGCTGATAACGACATGCGTCACCGCGACGAGGGCGATGCTCATGCCGTCGCCCAGCCAGGGAACATGGAGGTTCGGGAACAACATGCGTCACCTCCTACTTGCCGGCCGAAAAGTGAGGACGGGGCCGGCTGCCGGCATAGGCCGCCACGTCCAGCGCCTCGATCACGGTGAGGGTGGGATTGTCCTTCGGCATGTAGCGATGGACAAAGGCCGAAAAGTTGTCGAGCTTGTGCATGCCGGCGCCGTCGTTATAGGAATCCGGCCCCCAGACGGGCGGTGCGATCCGGGTGCCCAGGCCGTCGCCGCCGTGGCAGCGGGCGCATACCTGCGCGAAGACCTGTCCGCCCGCTTCAGCGTTCGGCTTGTGACCGCTGTCGAGCTTTTTGATGCCCAGCCACGGGATATCCGCGTAGATGGGGACCCCTTTGGAGATCCAGTGATAATAGGCCATGACGGCCTGCATCTCCTTGCCTTCCGGAGGAAGCGGCCTGCCGTTCATGCTGCGCTCGAAACAGCTCTGGGTGCGGTTCACCAGGTCGGTCGCATAATCGCTGCGGGAGCGGTATCGGGGATATTTGGCGGCAACCCCCACCAGCGACAGGGTGTTCAGGTCACGGCCGCCGTCGAAATGGCAGGAGCGGCACTGGAGGGCGTTGCCGACATACGCCCCCGCGTAGGTCTTGGTCTCGATCATGATGTGATAGCCAAGCATCACCGCGTCACGGATGTCCTGCGGGGCGTCCTCCGGTCGCGGCGGGTTGAATGCCGCAGAAGCGGGCGAGGGGGGCGCCGTGCCGGGCGTCGCCAAAACACCGCGGGCCGAGGCAAAATCGGTCATGCCCGCATACAAGAGATAGAGTCCGGCGCCACCCAGCGCGCACGCCACCACCAACACCAGGGAAAGCGTCAGGCGGGAAACATGAGACATGCCGCCCGCTTCGTGTTGCATCCCGGCGTTTCCGGCACGATCGGTCCGGTATCTTTTCATGATTTCACCTCGCACCGTGATCGGATTCATAAAAGGTTGGACGTGCTGGATGAACATAACCGCGATGAGAAAGATATTTCTTGCCGTAGCAGTCCGTGCATCCCAATACAATACGGTGTGTCATGTATATCCGAATGAAATCCGCGGACGCGGCCGTGGTTTCCATGAACCAGACGGACGTCATGGCAAAAGAGTGGCCGCCCGTCTCTTTACCGTCGCCGGAGGTTGAATACAGGATGCACCCCATTGCCGATTTTCAGATATTTATCTATTAGAAGGGCATCTGGTAAAGAGTCATTCCGGAAAAACCAAGCCTGGTAAAGAGGATGACCGAGAAGATTCAACGATGAATGCCGTCCTCCGCCTTGCGGCCGCCTCCCGCCGGCGACAGAAAGAAGGGGCTTTTGAATCCACCATCCCACCCACCAGACGTTTCCAATCCCGCGATATGGCCGCTGCTTGTATTTTCAGCGCTCGCCGTCATTGTCGTCATTTCCATGCTGGCCGTCTCTTTTGTCCTGGGAGAGCGCCATCCGCCCGAAAGCGTTCGCGGTCCCTATGAATGCGGCTTGGCATCAACCGGCTCCGCACAGGTCCGCTTCGACGTCAAATTCTATCTGGTGGCGATGTTTTTCGTGGTGTTCGACCTGGAGGCCGTCTTTGTTTTCGCCTGGGCGGTCGCCGCACGCGAACTCGGCTGGAGTGGATATTGGGAGGTGCTCGTGTTCGTGGGCATCCTGGTCGCGGCGCTTTTTTATCTGTGGCGCGTGGGAGCCCTGGAGTGGGGAACCCCCGAACAGCGGAAAATGCGGCGTCGAACACGAAAAACGAACGTGAAAGAGACCGGAACATGAGAACAACCGTAAGAGACATCCTGCGCGACAAAGGATCGACGGTCTACACCACAACGCCGGATGCGACCGTCTACGACGCATTGAAGCAGATGGCCGAAAAGAATATCGGCGCCCTGCTGGTCATGGAGGGAGAGAAGATCGCCGGCTTGATGTCAGAACGGGACTACGCCAGAAAAACAATTCTGAAAGGCCGGTTTTCAAAGGAAACCGCCGTCAGGGAGATCATGACCACCGACGTCATCACCGTCGGACCGGAGAAAGATCTGGAAACATGCATGGCGCTTTTGACCGACAAGCATGTACGTCACCTGCCGGTCATTGAAAACGACAGCATCATCGGCCTCATCTCGATCGGCGACGTCATCCGGGGAATCATCGATCACAAGGAATTCATCATCCAGGAACAGGAAAGATACATCAAGGGAAAGCGGTAGAAGGGAGAGGCAGGGCCATGAGATGGTGGAAAAGCCGCACGTCCGTTTCCGTAAACAGCGCGAATGCCGCCTCGCTCGAGGAGGCGGTCGGCCGCAGCCTGATTTTGACGAAACTGCAGGATCTGCTGGCCTGGAGCCGCAAGAATTCCCTCTGGCCGTTCAATTTCGGTCTCTCGTGCTGCTACGTCGAAATGGCCACCAGCCTGACCAGCCGCTACGACATCGCGCGTTTCGGCGCCGAGGTGATCCGCGGGTCTCCGCGCGAGGCCGACCTCATGGTGATCGCCGGCACCCCGTTTATCAAGTGCGCGCCGCTCATCCTGCGGCTTTACGAGCAGATGATGAAACCGCGCTGGGTCATCTCGATGGGGTCGTGCGCGAACGCGGGCGGCATGTACGATATCTACAGCGTGGTCCAGGGGGTGGACAAGATTCTGCCGATCGATGTCTATGTCCCGGGCTGCCCGCCGAGTCCGGGGGCCTTCATGCACGGCCTGACCCTGCTGCAGCAGGCCGTTGGAACGGAGCGGCGGCCCTTGAGCTGGGTGGTGGGACCCCAGGGGGACGTCCGCACGGTGAAGCCGTCCCTGCGGGACATGAACAGTGACGGGCGGCGCGCCACAACGGTGCTGCGGTCCCCCGATGAGGTCTGACCCGCACACCGTCAACAACGCCCACGGGGATATTGGATGAACAACCACGACGACTCGATCATAGGCGAGCTGAATCGCGCAACGGGCGACGCCGTCCTCATGACGCAGGAGACCCGCGACGGCATCCCGACCGTCTGGGTCCGGCCGGAGCGGGCGCATGCGGTTTTAGACCATCTGAAGACGGCGGCCAAACGTCCCTACCGGATGCTGTTCGACCTCACCGCGATCGATGAACGGAGCCGTCTCCATCCGCCGCCGCAGCCGCCGTGTGATTTCAGCGTGGTCTATCACCTGCTCTCGTTCGACCGCAACAGCGACATCCGGATCAAGGTGCCGCTGGCGGGCGAATTTCCGTCCATGCCGACCGCGACGGACCTCTGGCCCGCCGCCAACTGGTACGAGCGCGAAATCTGGGACATGTTCGGCATCTCCTTTACCGGGCACCCCCACCTGCGGCGCATCCTTCTGCCGCCGACCTGGGAAGGGCACCCCCTGCGCAAGGAACACCCCGCCCGGGCGACCGAGATGGGTCCGTTTTCGATGCCCGAAGAGCGGCAGCGGCATGAAGAGGAGGCCTTGCGGTTTCGTCCGGAGGAATGGGGAATGACGGACCGGGGCGGGGATACGGACGTGATGTTTCTCAACCTGGGGCCGCAGCACCCCGGCACCCACGGCGTTTTCCGCATCGTTTTGCAGCTGGACGGCGAGGAGATCGTCGATGCGGTGCCCGAGATCGGCTTCCACCACCGCGGCGCCGAAAAGATGGGCGAACGCCAGAGCTGGCATACGTTCATTCCCTATACCGACCGGATCGACTACCTGGGCGGCGTCATGAACAACCTGCCCTACGTCCTGGCCGTGGAGAAACTGGCCGGCATCGCGGTTCCCGACCGGGTCAAGGTCATCCGGGTCATGATGGTCGAGCTGTTCCGCATCATCAGCCATCTCGTCTGGTACGGCACCTTCGCCCAGGACCTCGGCATGCTCTCGCCCGTCTTTTTCATGTTCAACGACCGTGAACGGGCCATGGATATCGTCGCCGCCGTCACCGGCGGCCGGATGCACCCGAGCTGGTTCCGCATCGGGGGCGTGGCCCAGGACCTGCCCCGGGGCTGGGACGCGCTGGTCGGGGATTTCCTGCGGTACATGCCGCCGCGCATGAAAGAGTATGACGCCATGGTGATGCACAACCGGATCTTCAAGGCGCGCACCCAGGGCATCGGCGCCTATACGCTCGACGAAGCCGCCGACTGGGGCGTCACCGGGCCAGGCCTGCGGGCCTGCGGCCTGGCGTGGGATTTTCGCAGGAAGCGTCCCTACTCCGGCTATGAACAATTCGAATTCGACATCCCGACGGCCGAACACGGGGACTGCTATGACCGGGCATGGGTACGCGTCGCCGAGATCCGCCAGAGCCTCCGCATCATCGAACAGTGCGTCAAGCATATGCCGGCGGGGCCGTACAAGGCCGACCACCCCCTGACCACGCCGCCGCCCAAGGAACGGACCCTGCACGACATCGAAACACTCATCACCCATTTTCTGGGCGTCAGCTGGGGGCCGGTCATCCCGGCCGGTGAAGCCTGCGTCACGGTCGAGGCCGCCAAGGGCAACAACAGCTACTATCTGATCAGCGACGGCGGCATCCATGCGTACCGGGTGCGCATCCGCACCCCCTCCTTTGCGCACCTTCAGATGATCCCGTTCATCTGCAGGGGCCTGATGGTGCCGGATCTGCTGGCGATTTTAGGGAACATCGATTACGTGATGGCCGACGTGGACCGCTGAGGGAGGCGGCATCGGCCCCGGAGGACATGCATGCTCACCGAGGAAGAAAAAGCGGAGATCGCGGCCGAATTCCCCCGCTACGAACAGAAGCAGGCCGCCTCGGTGGAGGCGCTGAAGATCGTGCAGCGGCACCGGGGATGGGTCTCGGACGAGAGCCTTGCCGCGATCGCCCGGTTTCTTGAGATGACGCCCGCCGAGCTCGACAGTGTCGCCACCTTCTACAATCTCATCTTTCGAAGGTCCGTCGGCCGGCATGTCATTCTGGTGTGCAACAGCGTCAGCTGCTGGATCATGGGCCATGAAGAGATCCTGCGGCATCTGGAGGACCGGCTGGGCGTCCGGATAGGCGAGACGAGCGCCGACGGCCTTTTCACCCTGCTGCCGATGGTCTGCCTGGGCGCCTGCGACCAGGCCCCGGCGATGATGATCGACGACCGGCTTTACGGCCATCTGAACCCGGATAAAATCGACGATATTCTGGCCACCTACAGATAGGAACTCACACCGATGCAATGTCCGCTGACCGCCCATATCGATCCCTTCCGTCCGCCGCCGGATCTTGCGACCTACGAAAAGACCGGCGGCTACCAGGCAGTCCGCAAGGCTTTGGGCGGCATGGCGCCCGAGGACCTGACGGAAACGGTGAAGGCTTCGAACCTGCGCGGCCGGGGCGGCGCCGGTTTCCCGACGGGGCAGAAATGGAGCTTCGTCCCCATGGGCCCGGCTGCCGCACGTCCCAAATACATGGTCATCAATGCCGATGAAATGGAGCCCGCCACCTTCAAGGACCGGATGCTGATGGAAGGCCATCCCCATCAGGTGGTCGAGGGCGTCATTCTGGGTGCCTATGCCGTTCAGGCCGACATCGCCTACATCTTTCTGCGCGACGCCTACACGACCGCCGCCGGACGGCTGAAAGCCGCCATTGCCGAGGCTTACGCCGCGGGATATCTCGGGCGGGCCATCCTCGGAACGGAGTACAGCCTGGAGCTCTACCTGCATCAGAGCGCCGGCCGGTATATCTGCGGAGAGGAGACCGCACTGCTGAATGCGCTGGAAGGCCGCCGGGCCACGCCGCGGGCCAAGCCGCCCTTTCCGCCGGTGGTCGGCTTGTGGGGCAAACCGACCGCCCTCAACAATGTCGAAACCATCGCAAACATCCCCCACATCATCCATCACGGCGCCGCCTGGTTTCGGGGCCTGAGCGACAGCAAGGACGCCGGCACGAAGATATACGGGGTGAGCGGCAGGGTGAAGAGACCGGGCACATGGGAGCTGCCGATGGGCACCACCATCCGGGAGATTTTCGAAGAGCATGCCGGCGGCATGTGCGACGGCTACGGGTTCAGGGCCTTGATGCCCGGCGGCGCCTCGACGGAATTCCTCGGCGCGGAACACCTGGATGTCAGGATGGATTTCGACGGCGTCAAGAAAGCCGGAAGCCGCCTCGGCACCGGCAACATGGTGATCATCGACGACCGCACCTGCCCGGTCGGCGTGGTCCTCAACCTGATGCGCTTTTTCGCCCAGGAGTCCTGCGGCTGGTGCACTCCCTGCCGCGAAGGCCTGCCGTGGGTCGCCCGGATCCTGGCGGCGATCGAGGGCGGCCGGGGCCGGCCGGAGGACATCGAGCGCCTGGAATATCACACCCATGCGCTCTCGATGGGGCACACATTCTGCGCCCTCGCCCCCGGTGCGATAGAGCCGCTGCAGAGCGCTCTAAAAGTGTTCGAAGAAGATTTCCACCGCCACATCCGTGAACAGCGCTGCCCGTGGCGATCATCCTCCGCGCGCGGGATCTATTCGGATCCAGGCGGTATCCATGGATAAAATGGATGAATGGATGAACTGTATCCCTCAGGAGATCGACGATGCCGACGATTTATATAGATGACAAGCCCTATGACATCGAACCGGGGCAAAACCTCCTGGCGGCGTGTCTCTCCCGGGGCGTCAACCTGCCGTATTTCTGCTGGCACCCGGCCCTCAACTCGGTGGGAGCCTGCCGCCAGTGCGCGGTCAAGCGATTCAAGGACCAAAACGACGACCGCGGCGAGATCGTGATGGCCTGCATGACCCCGGCCGACGACGGCACGCGCATCTCCGTCGCCGATCCCGAGGTCAGGGCGTTCCGGGCCGGCGTGATCGAATGGCTCATGATCAACCATCCTCACGACTGCCCGGTCTGCGACGAAGGCGGTGAATGCCACCTGCAGGACATGACGGTCATGACCGGCCATCACCGCCGCCGTTACCGCTTCCGGAAGCGGACCCACCGCAACCAGTACCTGGGCCCCTTCCTCAACCACGAGATGAACCGCTGCATCCAGTGCTACCGCTGCGTGCGGTTTTACCGCGACCATGCCGGCGGCCGCGATCTCAACGTCTACGGCTGCCATGACCATGTCTATTTCGGCCGCCAGCGGCCCGGGGTTCTCGAAAACGAGTTCAGCGGCAACCTGGTCGAGATCTGCCCCACGGGGGTCTTCACCGACAAAACGGCGAAGCGCCACTACACCCGCAAATGGGACCTGCAGACCGCCCCGTCGATCTGCGTGCACTGCGGGCTGGGCTGCAACACCATTCCCGGCGAGCGCTACGGCACCCTGCGGCGGATCCGCAACCGCTACCACCACGAGATCAACGGCTATTTTCTGTGCGACCGCGGCCGCTACGGGTATGAATGGGTCAATTCATCCGAGCGCATCCGAAAGCCCCTGCGCCGCGTGGACGGGCGGCCGGCGCCGACGGACTGGACGGCGCTGCGACCCTGGCTGGCCGAGCTGCTGTCGAACCGTGAACGGACGATCGGCATCGGGTCGCCCCGCGCCTCGCTGGAGGCCAATTTCGCCTTGAGAACCCTGGTCGGCCCCGAGCGGTTCTTTGCGGGCCTCTCCGACAGCGAACACCGACAGATGGCCCGGATCGTGAACGTTCTGCAAAACGGTGCGGCGCGCACGCCGTCCGTGGCCGACGCCGGCCGGGCCGATGCCGTTCTCGTGCTGGGGGAAGACCCGAGCCGGACCGCGCCCATTCTATCATTGCGCCTGCGGCAGCTGGTGCACCGCAAGGCCGCCCGCATCGCCCAGCAGGTGCGGCTCCCCGCCTGGAACGACGCCGGCATCCGCGAGATCGCCCAGCAGGAAAAGGAGAATCTTTTCATTGCCACGCCTTTTGCCACCCGGCTCGATGACGTGGCGCTCAAATGCCTGCGGGCCGCCCCCGGCGAGCTCGTCCGCTTCGGCCTTGCGGTGGCCCGTGCCGTCCATCCGGATTTCCTTGCCGCAAACGATCTGCCGGAAGACCTTATGGACGATCTGCCGGACGACCTCGCGGCCGCGGCGCGGAAGACCGCCCAGGCGCTTGTCGGCGCCGAGCGGCCCCTGATCGTGTCGGGCACCGCCTGCGGCGGCGAAGCGCTCATCGCGGCCGCCGCGGGAATCGCTTGGGCGCTTTCGGCCAAGGGCCGGCCGGCCGAGCTTTGCTACGCCGTGCCCGAGTGCAACAGCATGGGAGCGGCGCTCATGGGCGGCGGAACATTGTCCGCGGCGCTCGCGACGGTGACGGAGGGCCGGGCCGACACGGTCGTCATCCTCGAAAACGATCTCTACCGCAGGGCACCGGCTGCCGATGTCGACGCACTGTTTGCGGCCGCCGGCCACGTGATCGTCATCGACCACCTGGCCCACGCCACCACCACCCGTGCCGAGGCGGTGCTGCCGGCCGCCGCCTTCGCGGAGTCCTCCGGAACCCTCGTCAACAACGAAGGCCGGGCCCAGCGGTTTTACCAGGTCTACGAGCCGGCGGCGGACATCCTTTGCAGCTGGCGGCTGCTGCAGGAGATGATGCCGGACGACGCTCGGGAAGCGGCCCCTCGGTGGCAAAATCTCGACGACATCGCCGCGGCAATGGCGGCAACACTTCCGGTGTTTGCGCCGGTGCCGCGGATCGCACCGGGGGCCGATTTTCGCGAAATTGGTGAAAAGATCCCCCGCCAGCCCCACCGGTACAGCGGCCGGACCGCCATGCATGCCGACGTGAGCGTTCACGAGCCCACACCCCCCGACGATCCCGATTCGCCGCTGGCCTTTTCCATGGAAGGCTGGGAGGGCCGGCCGCCGGCCGCCCTGATTCCCCGCTTCTGGGCGCCGGGCTGGAATTCGGTGCAGGCCCTCAATAAATTCCAGAGCGAGATCGGCGGCCCCCTGCGCGGGGGGGATCCCGGCCGGCGGCTCATCGAACCCCCTGCCGGTGCGATAGACGAAGCGGCGGCCCGTGCGGCA